>Ga0307373_10000488_pt1 | contig 75088 bp, 78 predicted proteins | sample OX2MG_FD_202534 | JGI IMG/M metagenome (GOLD analysis project Ga0307373, IMG submission 202534) | Soil microbial communities from Risofladan, Vaasa, Finland - OX-2 | ecosystem: Environmental > Terrestrial > Soil > Coastal area > Acid sulfate soil | place: Finland: Risofladan, Vaasa | collected... | reverse complement strand
CCTTGCCCCAAAAAGACATTCGCGCGGCGATGAGGTCATAGCGCGGGTCTTCGGGCGGCGTTAAGACCAGTTGCGGGCCCCACACTTGGGAGTGGAGTTCGCTTAAGCCCACCATGAGAACTACAAGCGAAAGCTTGACCGCCAAAACTGCGCCCCAGGGGCTGATAAAAATACCCCTTGAGCCGCGCAAGCTCCATAGTTTGTAAGCTCCGGTCGCGGCCAAAGTAATCCAAGCTCCCCACTTGAGATAGGAGAATCGGCGACCCATCGCGCGGTAGAGCGTCATGCGCTCTTCGATTCTCATTTCCCGCCGCATTGCCGGCTGAACCACCAAGGACATTGCCAGCATGCCGCCCACCCAGGCCATGGCGGCCATGAGGTGCAACCACTGGACGACGACGTCCGTCATGTCTGTATCGTCGCGTTGCCCTTAGAATCCGACCTCGACCTGGGCGGTGACGCGGTCGCCCAGGGGCTGCAGCGTCCCATCGGAGCCTTGCGCCACAAGGCTCCCGCCCTGGTGGTCGCGCTTGGTGTCCACCGAATACTCGATGAAGGCCTTTAAGTTGGCGGCGAAGTAATGCGCCAACTGAAAGGTCAGGTAATTGAACTGCTGCGCTCCGTTGAAGGTGGTGTACCAGTTCTCCCGCACCAGCGGCATCAGGAAGGGATAATTGTCGTTGTTCCTTGTGTAGGAATAGGCCAGCTCCGCGTAAGCCGCCCGGTCGGTCGCGGCCGCTCCGGCGACGGCGGGGTCCTCGTCATGGGAGTAGAGGAAGGCCGCGCGCGCCGCGAACCCGGCGTCCTCCCATAGGGCGTCGAAGCCTCCGCGCACGAATTGAGTCAATTCAGTGCCCGGCCCGCCTACGCTGAGGCCCGCCGTTGAGGCACCCTTGGAATCCATCATCGGCCCTTCGTGGCCGTAAGTTCCGAACGTTCCCAGCATGAGCCCTGAATTCGCCGTGTCGTCCCAGGCGAGCCGGAGTTCGCCGTTGGTGGGGGCGTTGGCTTGGGCTCCCGAATCGGCATCCTTGGAAACGCCGCCGGAATAATAAAGGAAGGACGGGCTGGAGAATGAGCTTTGGCTGTGGGGCAGGAAGTACTGGCCGTAGACCTCGAGGGTCTGCGGGGTCGAGATCATCTGATTGCCAGAGATGGAGCCCTGATCGTTGAAAAGCAGGTCCGTGGCCCGGTTCGCGATGGTGGGGCTTTCGTTGGAGACGATGGTCTGGTAGGGATCGTCGGCGAAGAACCCGCGGCGCATGGCCACGGCGTTGAAATACAGGCTGGGGTGATAGCCGAGCCGGATGTCGCCCAAGCCCGGAGAGAAGCCGCCGGGAGCGTTGGCGTCCATTTCCCCGAAGAAGGAGACTTGCTTGGCGGCGTCGCCGCCGGCCACGAACATGTCCACGTCGTTGATCGCCTGCATTTTAAATCCATTGGTGTTGGGGCTGGCCGTGCCTCCCATTTGTCCGCCTTGGTTGGCGACCCCGCCCTTGCCGTCGTCAAATGGACGGGAGCGGATGATGGCGGCCCAGGGAAAGAGCTTCTCGGTCCAGAGTTCGCCGTCCTGGCTTTTCAACACGCCCTCGTCGCTTCCCGGGGTTCTCACGAAGCCGTTCATCTTGAACTGCCGGCCGTAGGCGTTTAAGATAGGGAAGGCGTAATGGCATTGCTCGCAGGACATGTGGTATTTCCGAGCGAACGCCGGCAAGGCGTCCGCTTGTGTGATGCCATCCGGACGGACCGGGCACAAATGCTCAAGTTGATGCACCACCGGGGGCGCCAGCCAGAATAGCGCCAAACCCGCCGCCGCCAGAACCGCTTGCTTGCCGATACGCGCGCCTCGTGAAATCCCCGCATTCTCCTTTCGCTCCATTCTTCCCTCCTGAATTAATGTCATGGTTCAATCATCATATTCAGGAAGGACGGAGCCTCGCCATGAATAGAGTCAAATGCATTTTTGATTTTTATCAAACTCGCTCATCCGAGTTCGCCAGGCATTCGCCGCAGCCCAGGCGGCCCAGACGCTCGCGGTTGCGAAGCGTAATTCTGCGGCCGTCCACGGCAATTATGCCCTTATCACGGAATTCAGCCAGCGTCCGGCTGATCGCTTCAACGGTGGTCCCCAGAATCTGGGCCAACTCCGTGCGGCTTTCCTTAAGTTCCACGACAGGAGCCGCGCCTCGGCCGCTCGCAATTGCGGCGCACGACGGCTTAAATCGTTTCAGCAAATAAGACGCGAGCCGCCCTTTGATCGAGCACACCGCCAAACAGTGCATCCGCTCTTCAGCCTGCCCCAGTTCTTGCGCGAAGCGTTGCGCCAGATGGCGCGTGAGATTGCTCTGGTCATTAAAGAGGCTCCAGAAACGCCCTGCATCTAAAAAACAAATCGTCGAATCTTCCATCGCCACGCCGGATGCGGCATAATGCCTTCCCGAGAAAAACGCCCGATCCCCGACGAAGTTCGGAGCTTCGACAATACGCACGATCTGGCTCCGGCCGGAATGGTTATCCTTGACCAGCTTGACGCGGCCATGGCAGGAAAAATAAAGCCCGGCAGGAAGGTTTCCCTCGTAAAAGAGGATATCCCCGCGGCGATAAGTATTGGCGATAACGGCGGATGCGAAGCGCCGCCAAATATCCAGAGCCACGCCCTCAAATACCGGCAACTCTCGCAACGGACAGGAGTCGCCATCGCACAAACGCATGCGGGACACAATTGATGGTCTAAGCAACGATATCGCCAGCACAATCGACTTGCCAAAAATCATATTGTTTTTCGATTTATGCTTCCGGCTGTTATGTTGCAATAATTTCTAAATCAATCAATGGAAATATTCCCACAAAAAACATCCTCTGTTTTTTCCCCTCCGAAGCCGGCAGCCTCCATTCTCAATGCCGCCGCATCCGTAGAATTGGCTTTGGCGGCCATGATTTGGCTGATGATCTTGGTCGCGCTTTGCACCGTAGCCCAAGTTTGGCTGGGCAATTACCGATCCGTGCACCTATTCATTGACAGCGTTTTTATTTGGTGGCGACCGATATCAATGTGGCCGCCAATCCCGATTTTGCCGGGAGGAACTTTGACCGGAGCGGTTCTCATCCTCAACTTGACGGCCGCGATGCTTCAGCGCCTGCCCATGAACAGGCGTAAATTGGGGTTATGGCTGGCCCACCTGGGACTCATCCTGCTTTTGGTCGGGCAATTCATCAGTTCCGCATTCCAAGCCGACTCTCAAATGATTCTTCCTCGCGGCAAAAGCGTTTCTTATGTGGAAAATATTCACTCGACCTCCGGCCGGCGCGAACTCCCCTTCAGCCTGACGCTCAAACGCTTTACCAGCAATTATTACCCGGATACCAATATCCCCCGGGCCTTCTCTAGCTTGGTGGAATTGAATAATCCTCTAAGGAAGGAACGGCGGGATATCCTCATCAGCATGAACCATCCCTTCCGCTACGAAGGTTTCGCATTCTACCAAGCCAGCTTCGCGGGCAACGGCGACGTTTCCATTCTTGAGGTCACTCGCAATCCGGGATGGATTTTGACCTACATGGCCTGCGCGATAATCGGGCTGGGGCTCCTGCTTCATTTTCTGGGAAAACTGCGCCGGGGACTCGCCGCCTCATGAAACGAATCAATCCGATATGGGCGTCCGTCGCTTTGGCGGTTGTCGCGCTTATCCCGGCGCCCGTGAAATCTCCCGCTGGCTTTAACCTCGATGGATTGTCCGATATTCCGGTGCTCTCGGAAGGGCGCGTCAAGCCTCTGCTCACGGTCGCGCGCGCGTCGCTGCTCATGCTCAGCGGCCGCCAGGAACTGGACTCCGCCGACGGCGGGCTCGGGGCCGAGGCCTGGCTGATGGACGCGCTGACCAAGCCGCGGGTCGCGGACTCCTACCGCATCTTCCTTATTGATAACCCCGATTTGCTGTCTCTGCTGGACTTGCCCGCCAGCGGGCGCAGGCGATTTGCCTTCACGGAACTGGAACCATCGCTGGGAGTCTTTTCGTTCCAAGTCGCGCGTGCCGAAAAAGAAGATGATTCCCAGCGTTCGCGCTTTGATTCAGCCGTTCTGGCGCTCGCGGAACGCCTCATTCTCTACCAGCGGATTAAAAATGCCGGCCTGGCGGGAGACTTGCAAGGCAAGCGAGACGCCGCCTTCGCCGTTTATCCGCCCGAAGCCAACGCCGTCGCCGCCTACCTGCTGATGCTGCAAAGCTACCGGGAGGCCGACGCCGCCCGGTTCAACAAAATCCTGAGCTTGGATCACGCCTGGCTCAAAAGCAACCGCGGAGTTCCGTGGCTTCGCGTGCATTTCGAAGCGCTTTTCGATAGAACCCAACCGTTCTACCGCGGCCTTCTGCTTTACCTCGTGGCATTCCTGCTCCTCCTTGTTTCCCTAACCGGAAAATCGCGCTTGCCCCTGAGCTCCGCTTACGCGGTTCTCGGCTCGGCTTTCTTAGTCCATACCGCCGGCCTAATCGCGCGCATGCTCATTCAAGGCCGCCCGCCCGTGACCAATCTTTACTCCTCGGCCGTGTTCGTGGGCTGGGCCGCCGTGGCCGCCGCCCTCTTGATGGAGCGCAAAAACCGGGACGGTTCCGCCGCCGCGGCCGCCTCCATCGTGGGTTTCGCGACTCTCATCATCGCGCACCACCTCGCCGCCGACGGCGACACCATCGAAATGATGCGGGCCGTGCTTAATTCCAATTTTTGGCTAAGCACGCATGTCGTCGCCATCACCCTGGGCTACGGCGCCATGTTCTTAGCCTCGGCGCTCGGGCATATCCACGTTTTCAAGCGTCTCTCGACCGGCAAACGCCGGGAACCGCGCGGCGACGCGGCGCTCTCCGGAATGATTTACGGCACCGTCTGCCTGGCGCTCTTTTTCAGCTTCTTAGGCACGGTTCTGGGAGGCATTTGGGCGGATCAGTCCTGGGGACGCTTCTGGGGATGGGATCCCAAAGAAAACGGAGCCCTTATCATCGTGCTTTGGGACGCCGTGGTTCTGCATGCCAAGCTGGGAGGATATCTCGGCGAGGACGGCTTGGCCGCCTCGGCCATCGCGGGCGGCATCATCACTTCCCTGGCTTGGTTCGGCGTTGATATGCTGGGCATCGGCCTGCACTCCTACGGATTTACGGACGCCGAGGCCGTGTGGCTCCTGCGCTTTATTGGAACGGAGTTGGCGATTCTAATCACATTCTTATGGCTGCGAAAAAAAGATGCCGCCGCAGCGACGTTTGAAATCTGAAATGCCCATCGGCATAAATGTTGCGTGAATAATTGTTTTAATGAAAAATTCTCCCTCCCTTTCGGCTCGCCTATGATCCGGGACCGCGGAAATATACGCGCCGCCGATATCATGCTTCGCGATTTCGATACGGTTCACCGGGCTACGGATATTTGGGAGGTTGCGCGACTTTTATCAAAAAATAAGCTTTCCGGCGTTCCGGTGGTTGACGATGCGGGAATCGCCGTGGGCGTCATCTCCCAAACCGACATCGTCGCTTATTTAAAAGATACAGCCGCACGCCTCTTGCCGAAAGAAAGTTTCTATGAGGATGCCGAAAGCGGCCCGCGCCCGCAATGCCCGCACGTGACCGCTGGAGAAATCATGACCGCGCACGTCATCCAAGCCTCGGAAGACGCCCTGCCGCACGAGCTTAGCCGAATGATGCTGGAACGGCGCGTGCATCGGATTATCATCACGCGCAACGGCAAGCCCTGCGGCATCGTCTCGACCCTGGATTTGCTCAAGTTCCTATAGAGATGAGCCGCCCATTTTCTCAAATCGATTTTTCAAGGACGCCGCTTCTAGCCATCTGGGAAACCACGCGTTCCTGCGCCCTGGCTTGCCGTCATTGCCGGGCAAAAGCCGAATGGGGCAGAAGCCCCGATGAGCTTACAACGAAGGAAGGGTTTGCCCTAATTAAAAGCTTTTCGGACATGGGCACGCGCCTGCTGGTCCTTTCCGGCGGAGATCCCCTAAACCGTCCCGACTTGGAGGATTTGGCCGCCTATGGGCATGCTTTGGGGCTGCGCGTCGCCACTATTCCGGCCGCGACGCCAGCCTTAACCCAGGAGCGGCTGCGTTCCTTGAAAACCGCCGGCGTCGAACAAATCGCGTTGTCCCTGGATGCCCCCAATGCCGAAGAGCACGATGAATTCCGCCGTTTTCCGGGAGCCTACGGAATCGTGATGAAGGCGGCTGGCTGGGCGAAAGCAGAAGGAATTCCGCTGCAGATCAACACCTGCTTCGGGGCTTGGAACATCGGCCAGATTGAAAAAATGGCGGAGTTGGTTCGTCTCATGGGCGCCGTGTTTTGGGAAGTCTTTTTTCTTGTCTCCGTTGGCCGAGGCGCCGAACTCCAAGGCATTTCGGCGCAGGATTTCGAATCGGCCTTCGCGCGGCTTGCCGCCATCGCCGACCGCAAGGATTTCGTGGTGAAGCTCACCGAAGCCCAGCACTATCGCCGCTACCTGGCTCTGGCCAAAGCAAAAAGCGCGGCGGTCGGCGGCCGAGGTCTGGGCGCCTTGGCCGGCTCCACGGGGCAGGCCGTCAATTCGGGCAAAGGGTTTCTTTTCGTCGACTACCGCGGGAAAATCTATCCCTCCGGGTTTCTTCCTATTCCCGCCGGCGACGCGAGGCAAGACGATGTCGCCTCGGTCTATCGCGGCTCGGAACTTTTTCGGATGCTGCGCGATTTTAAAAACTTGAAGGGCAAGTGCGGCCGCTGCGAGTTTTCCGCGATCTGCTCTGGCTCCCGCGCTCGAGCCTACGCGGCCACCGGAGATATCCTGGGGGAAGATCCCTCTTGCCTCTATGCGCCCGGCAGCCGCCGCAATCCGGAAGTTATTTCCGCGTAGCGCTTAAAAATCTTCGCCGGGAGCAAAAGTTCGGGATGGCGTAATCGAGGAAGTCTTCTCAAGAATATTTTTTATGCCCGGAAAACGTCCTCTCCCGTGCCCAAGCGGCTTTGCCCGCAATGATTCGCATGCCGCCGAACTCCTGAAAATTCTGGGGCCGCAAAAGCTCGCGGCCCTGCAAAAAGTATTCGGCGGGCAAAGAATCTGGGTGCCTAAGAAAGGTCAATCCATGCTTTGCGGAACCTGCCGGAAGCGCGACTGCTGCATCCGCCTTTGGCGCGGGAAAGGATATTCCGTTTCTAAAATCTCGGAAAGCCTCGCTCTTTCTCCAAAATCGGTCTATCGTATTCTGGAGGCGGAACACGGCTAGTCTTGGAGGAAGGCGGGGTTGGGCTCCAAGCGCAGCAGATAGCGCGGGTCAAAGCGTTTAGCGCAGCGGCCGCACGAGCGCTTGCGCTTAAAGCGGCGCGCGGCTTCCCGCAGGATGCCGCAATTGGGGCAGCGCAATAGCAAGGGCAGGGGCGGCAGCGCCACGGCGCGGTCATAGCAGCGCCTCGGAGCGGCCCCCACCAAAACGGCCGCCTCCCTCCACTTCCGGCCATGGCCGGTTTGGCGTCCGGCCAAGGCGTGGGCGATTTCGTGCAGGATTGTATCCCGCACGCGGGCCTCGTCGTTTAGCTCGGTGAGCAAGCGCGAGAGGCCGATCGTTCTGGCGCTCCAATTGCAGACGCCGAAGCGCCGGCGGGAGCGGTCAAAGGAGAAGCCCCAGTCGGACAGGCCGTGGAGATCCATGAGTCGGCGCGCCAATAAAGCGGCGTCGCGGGCAAGCATGGGAGTATTATAGCGCGTCTAAAACCGATTGATTCGAGGCGGGACCAACTGGCGTAGCCCTTATGCGCAAGGGCTTAAACAAGCCAGGTCGTGGAGCGGGCGATGGGAATCGAACCCACGTCCGAAGCTTGGGAAGCTTCTATTCTACCATTGAACTACGCCCGCGCCTTTGAGAATTGTATCCGGGAACGCGGGGTTCGTCAAGCCTCGGCGTCGAACCGGTAGCCGATGCCGCGCACGGCCACGATGCGGTCGGCCACGGGGCCGAGCTTCTCTCGGATATGGCTCAAGGTCACGTCGATGACCTTGGTCGACAAATCGAGGCCTTCTTCGTAGCCCCAGACTTTCTGGAGCAGGACTTCGCGCCGGACGACGCTGCCCTTCTCGCTCATCAAAAACCAGAGCAAATCGAACTCCTTGGCGCTGAGCGCGACTTCTTTTTTTCCGAGATGGGTCTTGCGCGCGGCCATGTCCAGAGTGAGCCCCGCGGCGATCAGGGTCTTGGGCTTTTCCGCGGTTCCCGTCCGGCGCAAAAGAGCGGCCACGCGGGCCAGCAGTTCCTCGACGCTGAAGGGCTTGGCGAGGTAGTCGTCCGCGCCGCCCTCAAGGCCCGTGACTTTTTCTTCAACGGATTTGCGCGCGCTCAGGAAGAGAACGGGAAGCTCGGCCGAGGCCTGCTTGGCGCGGACCTCCTTGCAGATTTCAAGCCCGTCGCCGTCCGGAAGCGTCCGGTCGAGGATAAGAATATCGGGCAGGGCCTTGGCGAGTTTCTCCCGCGCCTGGGCCAGCGTGCCGGCGATGGAGACCTCGTAGCCGGCGTCGGTCAGCGCGTCCGTGAGAAGGTTCGCGGTGGTTTCCTGATCTTCGAGCGCGAGAATTTGGGCTTTGACGGGCATGGGTCAAGCGCCTTAAAGCGGGATATTTCCCCGGTTGGCGTGCTCGCCGGGGACGCGCTTGTCGCGCAAAAAACGCAGGGCGCGCGCGAGCTTGGCGCGCAGCTGGGAGGGCTCTATGACCTCGTCGATGGAGCCGGTGCGGGCGGTCTGGTAGGGCGAGGCGAATTTCTGGGCGTACTCCGCGGCCAAGGTCCGGCGCAGGGCCGCTTTCTCCTCGTCGGTCTTGGCTTCCTGGATTTTGCGCGAGAACAATATCTCCACCGCTCCGGCCGGGCCCATGACCGCGATTTCAGCCGAGGGCAGGGCGAAGTTGAAATCCCCTTTCAGATATTTCGAACTCATGGCGATGTAGGCGCCGCCGTAGGCCTTGCGCAGAATGACGGAAATTTTGGGCACGGTTGCCTCGCAGTAGGCGTGCAGGAGTTTGGCGCCGTGGCGGATGATGCCGCCGTGCTCCTGGTGGACGCCGGGCAGGTAGCCCGGCACGTCGACCAGGGTCAGGATGGGAATGTTGAAGGCGTTCAGGAGGCGGATAAAGCGCGCGGCCTTGCTGGAGGCCTCGATGGTGAGCGTCCCGGCTTGGTGCGCGGGATTGTTGGCCACGACGCCGACGACGTCTCCCCCCAGTCGCAAGAAGCCGATGACCATGTTGCGGGCGTAAGCATCCTGGACCTCGAAAAACTTGTGCTCGTCCGCGATCTGCCAGATGACGTGATGGATGCGGTAGGGCCGGCGTGGATCAAGCTCGCAGAGCATTTCCGCCAGCGGCGTCGCGCGGCGCACGGGGTCCGGGTTGGCCAAACGCGGCGCGCGTTCCCAGCGGCTTTGCGGCAGGTAGGAGAGCAACTCCCGCACCTGCCTGAAGCAGTCCTGCTCCGATTTGGCGACGAAGTGGCAGACGCCGGATTTTCCGGCGTGGGCCTCGGAGCCGCCCAAGGCGTCGAAAGTGGTTTCCTCGCCGGTGGCGGCCTTGACCACCTCCGGCCCGGTCACGAACATGTGGCTGATGCCTTCCACCATGAAGATGAAATCGGTCAGGGCCGGAGAATAGACCGCGCCGCCCGCGCAGGGGCCCAGGATGACCGAAATCTGCGGGATGACGCCGGAGCACAGGGTGTTGCGCTGGAAAATCTCGGCGTAGCCGTCCAGGGAATCGACGCCTTCCTGGATGCGCGCGCCTCCCGAATCGATGAGGCCGATGACGGGCACGCGGTTTTCCAGCGCCAAATCCATGATCTTGACGATTTTCTTGGCGTGCGCGAGGCCCAGCGAGCCTCCGAGCACGGTGAAATCCTGAGCGTAGACGCAGACCGGCCGCCCGCCCACGGTCCCAAAGCCGGTGATGACGCCGTCGCCGGGGATATCCTTGTCTTTCAATCCAAACTCGGTCGAGCGGCTAGTGACCAGAAGGTCCGTCTCCTGGAAGCTGCCCTCGTCCAGAAGGTAATGGATTCTCTCCCGCGCGGTAAATTTCCCGCGCGCCTTCTGGGCGGCGACGCGGTCGGGCCCGCCGCCGGCCTCCGCGCGCGTAACGGCCTCCCGCAAATGAAGAAGCACCGCCGGAGCGGTTCGGGAGGCCGGATCTCGGCGCTTTTCCTTGCGCGGTTTTTCCTGAGGCGGCTTGGGAGCGTTCATGGGCGTTTTGGCCGGCGAGGCTTCATTATAGACATCCTTGACATCCCCGGTCAATTCCGATACCATTCAAAAAGCCATGTCGATGATGAGTTTTCCGGGGCTTTGGGCCGACGGGTGGTTCTACCTTTCGGCGGGCGGTTTTCTGGCCAGCGCTATCCTTTTTATTTATTTTCTAAGCAATTACCGCGCCGCCGTGGAAGCCGAGGACGAGGAGTTCGTTCCCGAACCCGATCTTGAATCGGAGGCCCCGCCCCAACAGGCCGCGCCTATCTTGCATGAGAAGTCTTCGGCGCCGTCTGGAGCCGCGACGATTGTTTCCCCGGAACCGGATATCCGCCGCGCCCCTTCGGGCGTGTCCGATGCGCCTGCGCAGGCGTCTTCCCCCGCTCCGCTTCAGGATTATCGCGAGGTGGAAGTCGAATTGAAGAATTTGGAGAGCCATCTCGGGGAGCGCCTTAAGGTCTTGGAATCGGAATTGGGCGCGCTTAAGTCGGCGGTGGATTCGGAGGCCGAACAGGGCCGGCAGATTCTTAAACAATTGAACGATCTTTCCGCGCTCAAGGACGCCGTTCGCGAGGGCGCCGAGAAAAATGAGACGATTTTAGAGCAGGTGGCCGAGCTTGCGAGGGCTCTGGGCAAGAAGGATGAGAAGCGCCCGGCGCCGATTGCTGCTCCAGAGCTTATAGCCGAAGCGAAGCCTCAACCAACGCCGGCGCCGCAATTGGAGCCCGCGGTCGAAGCGAAGCCTCAACTAAAATCGGAATCGGCGCCCAAGCCGGAACCGGTCCCGGCGGAAGCTTCAAAGCCTCAGACGACTCGAAAAACCCCCGTTTGGCCGATTTAAATGTTCGGCGGACCGTCTGCGGCGCGGCAGCCGCCCTGGCTCTTTCAAGCGGCTGCGTTTTGGCCGCGTCTTTTTCCAGCAGCGCCGTCGGCACCTCGGGCGCGGCTTTTTTGGAAATCCCAACGTCGGCCCGGATCGAAGCGATGGGCGAGGCGTCCGCCGCTACTTCGCGGGGGGCCGAGGCGATTTTCCTAAACCCCGCCGGCTTGGCCACATTGTCGGGCGTGTCCTCCGTTTCGGAGCCAAGCAGGGAGTCTCCTTCGGATCCTTTCGCGGGAATGATGCCGGAGCAAAGCGGTTGGGGAGGGCTTTCCGAAACGACGCCGACTGAAATTTCCGCTCCCTCCAACCGCTCCGAAATGAGCCTCGATTACAGCAGCCTTCTCCAGACGACTTACGCCGGCGCCGGATCCTACGCTTATTCGCTGGGTTCGGCCGGCGTGGTGGCCGCCGGATTCTTGTACTTTTCGCAGGCTCCTCAGAGCGCTTATGATGCGTTGGGCAATTCTCAAGGCAGCTTCACGCCTTACGACTTGGCGTTCGCCTTGGGCTACGCCGGAATTATTCAGGGCGTGCGCGTGGGCGGCGATGTGAAGCTCATTCAATCTCAAATCATCGGCGGGACCTCGGGCCAGACCGAAGCGGTGGATCTGGGCGCCGAGGTTCCCGAGGTCGGCGACGTGGGGCAGGGCGCGGTCGATATGGGCGCTTCCATCACCAATCTCGGCCCGGGCCTCAAGCTCGGCACCCAGGCGTCGCCCCTGCCCACCGACGTGCGCGGCGGATTTTTTTGGCACGCGTATCCATTTCTGGGCTTCGCCATGGACGTCAATTTCCCTGAGAACCAGGATCCTTACGTAAATCTGGGCGCGGAATGGACCTACGCCCAGCCGTCGTGGTCCGCGGCCTTGCGCGCCGGCTATGATCAAAGCGCGGGGCGGCAAAGCCTCGGGGGTTTTGCCGGCGTCGCGGCCGGAGCGGGCCTGTCCTGGAAGAGTTTTTCGGTGGATTACGCCTGGGCGCCCTTTTCCGACCTGGGCATGACCGATCGGGTATCCCTGGCGTTCCGGTTTTAGCGGATCTATCGATAATTTACGCGCTCTTCGAGCGCACCAGAGCGAGCATCCGGCCGTGGATGCGGCCGTTGGACGCCAGGGTTTCGGGCCCGAAAGAAGAGGGGTCTTCCAGCTTCCGGCCGGAAAAATCCGTGACTTTCCCCCCCGCCTCGCGCACCAGGAGAATCCCCGCGGCCACGTCCCACGCCCCCAGACTCCACTCCCAGTAGCCGTCGGCGCGGCCCGCCGCGATCCAGGCCATGTCCAGCGCGGCCGAGCCGCTGCGCCGGATGTCGTGGCAGCGGGGCAGAAACTTGCGCACCATGCCGGCGTAGAAGGCGGCCCGCTGCGCGCGGTCATAAGGAAAACCCGTGACTATCAGGGACTGGGCGAGGCGGCGCGTCTTTGACACGCGCATGGGCCTGCCGTTTAGCCGCGCGCCCCGTCCCGCCTCGGCGGTGAAGCTTTCTCGGCGGAAAGGATCGTGCACGCCCGCGGCCAGAAGCTTGCCGCGGTGCAGCACGGCGATGGAGACCGAGGATACCGGGTAGCCGTGGGCGTAGTTGACCGTGCCGTCGAGCGGGTCGACAATCCAGAGAAAATCAGAGCCGCCGCGGCGCTCGCTTTTTTCCTCCGCGAGCCAGTCGTGGCTTGGGAACGCCCGGCGGATGAGGCCCAGGACGGCCCGCTGGCTTTCCAGGTCAGCCTGGGTCACGGGGTTGGCGCGGCCCTTGTAACGGGCGCGCACGCGGCCGAAGCGGCGGCGCAAACTGTCGCCGCCCGCGTCCAGGGCATTGGCGATGACGCGGGCCAACGGCGCGGGGTTCATGAGGGCGAAAGCGCGCGGACTAAAAGCCGCGCGAGCTCCTTGAGATCGGCGCGCGAAGCCTGCATGATTTTTCGCGCGCCCGCCGCGCGCAGGGCTTGGGCCGCGGTGGGTCCCAAGGCGGCGAAACGCAAGCCGAGGCGCAGACGGTTCCAGGCGCGCGCCCCGATATGCGCGCGAAAGGCGCGGACCGCGGAGCCCGAGAAAAAAACCGCGCCCGCAAGCGCCGGATTTGACGCCAGGCGCCGCAGCGCCGCCGCTTGGCGGGGGTCAGGCACGCTGCGGTAGGCCTCGACCGCCTGAACACGCGCGCCTTTGGCGCGCAGCCCGCGGATGAGGTCGTTTTTTCCTTCCGCGGCGCGCGGGACCAAAACGCGCAGCCCGCCGATATTCTTGGCCGCGCGCGCCAAATTCGCGCCGCCGGGATTGTCCGCGACCAAGCTCGCGCGCCAACCGCGGCGCGAAAGAGCCAGCGCCGTGGCCGGGCCGACGGCCAGAATTCGCGATGGAGCTTTGGGCTTTCCAAGATGCAGGCGCCGCGCGCGGGTGAAAAACGCTTCCACCGCGTTTGCGCTGGAAAAAGCCGCGGCGTCGAAGCCGGAGAGCTTCTTCAAGGCCCGGTCCAGGCCGCGCCAAGAGGCGGGCGCGGCAGTCCGGATGACGGGCACGGCCGCGGCGCGGATGCCCGCGCGTTTTAGGATTCGCGAAAGCTCCCGCGCTCTGTTGGAAGCACGGGCAATGAGGACTATGGGCGGTTGGGTCCGGCCGCGCGCGTTATTTCGAGCCATGCCTTTTGCGCCGGCGTTTGAGCTGCGCGCGGGCGCGTCCGGCCGGAGTCGGCGCCGCGGCCCGCGCGGGCTTGGGCTCGCCGGCGATCCAAATTTTTTCCCCGACGAAGCTTTCCCGATAAAGCCGCCGCGCCACCGGCCAGGACAGGCCAAGGCAGTCATGGGGATACGCCGCGTGATCCGCCGCGTTCTTGGGAGGGCCGTGAAGGATGAGCGGCGAATCGGTGAACATCACGAATTCGCCCAAGGCGCTGGCTCGCGCGGAAGTTCCGACCTCGGGAGGCTGCCATTCCAAATGGCCGTTGACTTCCTCAGATTTCCCCCGCTCCGGAGCGGCGTAGCGCTCTTTCGAGATGATGCGTACGATGCGCGGCAGGGGCTTGTCTTCTCCGCCGAAGGCGCGCGGCGGCGAGTAGCGCACGGGATAGCTTTCCAGCGCCTGGCCCGAGCGCATCACCGAAATGCGGCCGGACTCCAAATCCACTTGCAAGTAGGTGCTGAGCATCTCCCATTGCTTCTGGAGAATGCGGTCCTCCTCCTGCAGTTCGAGCCCGCTTTCATAGAGCGCCTGCCGGGAGCGGGTCAGGCTCAGGATCACGCGCTTGGCGCGCGAAAGCTCGTCCTCCTTCATGTCCCGCAGAGATTGCGCATCCGCCAGCGCGTCTTGCGCGTCTTCCAGGTTTTGCGCGAGCGACTTCGCCTGCCGTCGGCTCTCGAGCGCCGCGGACTTAAGCTTGACGCGCAAAGCGTTCATCACGATCAGAAGAATGAGCGCCGCGCCGGCCGCGGCCCAACGGCGCCGCTGGGCCGCGAATATTATCGAGGAAGGACGCTTTTTTTCCATGGTCATTCGATGATGAAAACCGGCGTGCCTACCGGCGTGGCGTTGTAGAGTTCCTTCAAGGCCGCCGCGCCCAGATGCACGCAGCCGTGCGACGCGGGCCGGCCCAAGGTTTTTTCATCCTTGACGCCGTGGATAAGGTAGCCGTCGCCCAGGCTCAGCAGGTAGGCGCCCAACTCGCCTGAAACCAGGCGCTCCGGAGAATCGGGCGGCGGAATGGGCTTTCCCTCCTCGACGTAGGCCCAGTCCGGCTTGCGCCACAAGGGGTTGGCGGCCTTGGCTAAAACGTGGAATTCGCCCAAGGGCGTGACGAAGCGCCAGCGCCGCCCGGTTTTCTTGTCCACCAAAAACTCCCCGCGGCCCACCGAGCAGTCGGCCTGCATCAGGATGCGAAAGCCCCTCTCGAGGTAGAGCTTTTCCGCCTTGGCGTCGACGACGATGTAGAGCCGCCCGCGCAGCCGCCAGGAGAGCCTGCGCCGCAGGGCCTCGACCTCGTCGGCGATGGCCCGCTGGGTGCGCAGGTAGCCTTTGTCCTTGGGCAGAAGATTGGGCAGGCTTTGGAGAAACTTCATCTCCCGGGACTGGGCTTTGATTTGTTCCGCCGCTTCCGTTCGCCGGCGGTTGACGCGCGAGAAGCTCTGCGCCAGACTTGCCAGCCGCGCCCGGCTTTGTTCAAGCCGCGCGGACCAAAGCGCGACGGAGGCGGATTCAACGGCGAAGGCCGCGAGCCAGAGCCCCAAAACGATGCGGGAGAAATGTTTCACCCGCAAAAACGATAGCGGGATTCGGCGCGCGCGTCAAGCCCTCAAACATCTCTATTTGACAATGAACAAGGCTTATGGGAAAATTTCTGCGTGAGCTTCGAAGCCGGCAAGAAGTTGGAAAATCTGCTGCCCGTCGCCGCGCTTTTAAACGAGGAGAATATCCTCCCGGCTCCCGCGGGCGCGGACAAGGCGGCCGTCATCCGCTTGGCGCTTGCCAGTCTGTGCCGAACTCGCGGCTTGGCGGAGGAAAAATCAATCGCCGATAAAATTCTTGAGCGCGAGAGCGGCATCTGCACGACGCTGGAGACGGGGTTGAGCCTTCCGCACGCGCGCTTAAAGGGATTGGCCGCGCCTTGCGCCGGCATGGTCCTGGTTCCAAGCGGCATTCCCGAGCCTCAGGAGCCCGAACTCCTCATCAAGCTGGTTTTTCTTTTCTTATCTCCGGACAAACAGGAATTTTTCGCGGAGCACCTGAAGATTTTAAGGAGCGCGGCCTCGCTCCTGCGGGCGCCGCTCATCGATGAAGTCGCGTCGGCCGGCTCCGCGCGCGAAGCCCTGGCGCGGCTCAAGGCCGCCGAGGGAGGCCGGGCCTGATGCCGGTACTGCGCATCACCAAGCACGGCGAGAAGGTCCTGAAGACCGTCTCCAAACCGGTCGATTACGCGGCCATCCGACCGGAGCTGCCCGGACTTTTGCGCTCGATGTGGGCCACCATGCGCGCCGCGCACGGCGTGGGCCTGGCCGCGCCGCAAATCGGGATGAACATCCGCCTGGCGGTCATCGACGTCAGGCCCGAGGGAAAATCCCAGCGGCTGGTGCTCATCAACCCGGAAATTATCGAATCCTCCGGGGAGCAGGACGAGGAGGAGGGCTGCCTTTCCGCGCCCGGGGTCTACGCCAAGGTTCATCGCGCGGCCAAGGTGCGCGTGCGCGCCCAAGACGCGCGCGGCGAAACCTGGGAAATGACCGGCGAGGGGCTCCTGGCCCGCGCCTTCCAGCACGAAATCGATCACTTGGACGGCAAGCTCTTCATCGACCGGCTGCCCTTCACCGATAAGCTCAAGGTCCTCTCCATCGTCAAGGACCTGCGGAAAACCTGGTCCTGACGCCCGCTTTAGGCCGAACATGAGGACAGTCTTCTTCGGAACGCCCGCGTCCGCCGTCCCTTTCCTGGATCTTCTCGCCGCCCAAAAAGGCCGCGTCGCCGCGGTCGTGACGCAGCCCGACCGGCCCGCGGGCCGCGGCCTGGTCGCGCGGCCTTCCCCGGTCAAGACGCGGGCCCTGGAACTGGGCATTCCCGTTCTCGAGCCGGGGAATCCGTCCGCGGCCGCGGCGGGCTTAAAAGCCTTGGGCGCGGATGCGGCCGTCATCGTGGCCTACGGTAGGATTCTCAAGAGAGACGTGCTGGACGCCTTCCGCCTGGGATGCCTCAACGTCCATTTTTCGCTTCTCCCCCGCCTGCGCGGCGCGGCTCCGGTCCAGTGGGCGCTGGCGCGCGGGGAGTTGAAGACCGGCGTCACGCTGTTTTGGCTCGATGAGGGCATGGACACGGGACCTATTTTTTCGCAGAAGGAGACGGCGATAGGCCCCGACGAGAACGCCGGGGAGCTTTTGGAGCGCCTGACCGGGCTCGGCGTCGAGTGCGTCAAAGAGGCTTTGGCGGATTTGGAGCGGGGCATCATGCGCCGCGAGCCGCAAAAAGGCGAGGCGAGCCTGGCGCCGCTTTTGCGCAAGGAAGACGGGCGCTTTTCCTTCGACGAGCCGGCCCGGGCCATTCATGACAAGGTTCGCGGTTTTTGCCTCTGGCCCAAGGCTCATGTCTTGTTGCGGCTTCCCAAGGGTGACATGAAACTCTCCGTGCTGAGCACGGCACGCGAAGAGTCTTCCGTAGCCGCTCATGGCCGGCCGGGCCTCATCGTTCGCGTTGGACGGGAACAGGGCGTTTTGATACAATGCCGTGACGCCTGCTTGTGGCTCCGCACCGTCTGTCCCGAAGGAAAAAAGCCGCTGGCCGCCTCCGAGTTCTTGAACGGCTTGCGCCTGCGGGCGGGCGAGGCGTTGCCGTTCCAGGCTTAGGATGCGATGAAATTTTTCGATAAAGAAGCGAGCCGATTCGAGTCCCTGTTTTTTCTGGCCGTCTTGGTGATTTTTGGCGCCTATCTGCTTGATTGGGCCATCGGAGCCGCGGTCCACAGCCGCAAGCCGCGCGCCGTCCCCGATTTGAAAGGCCATTCCCTTACCGACGCGCTCTCGGAGCTCTCGCCGCTGGACCTGGGCCTTCGCGAAAAGAGCATGGAGTTTGATTCGTCCGTTCCCATCGGCTCCATCCTGCGCCAAGATCCGTCCGCGGACTCCATCGTCCGCGAGGGCAAAATCATCAACGTGGTCGTGAGCGAGGGAGGGCAGGCCGAGATCGCTCCCAGCCTCGCCGGACTTCCCCTGCGCAACGCGGAGATGCTGCTGCGCGAGAACGAACTGGGCCTGGGCGAGGTCCAGGAGGCGTATTCGCTGCGTTTTGACAAAGGCTTGGTCATGGGCCAGGATCCCAAAGAGGAATCGAGCGTCGAAAAAAATTCCCTGGTCAACGTCACCTTGTCGGCCGGCATGCCGCCCGTGGGCGTCATTCTCATGCCTGATTTCAACCGAAAAAACGCGGCGCAGGCCCAGATTTGGGGCGAGAAAGACGGCATCAACGTCGCGGTCAGCTCCGATCCCACGTCGCTTTTCCCCTACGGCGTGGTCCTGACGCAAACCCCTGACCCGGACACCGTGCTGCAAAGCGGCGCGACCGTGTCCTTCGTCATCAGCGGACGCTTGGGCAGCGCGCCGCTGAGCCGCGGCATGCGGATGTTTTCCTACCGGATTCCCAAGGGCGGCGCGGCGGAGAGCCTCCTGCGCGTGGTCGTGCAGGACAAGTACGGCGAACGGGAAGTCTTCAACGGCTTGCGCCGAGCGGGGCAGCGGGTCGCCGTTCCCATCGAGGAGCCCGCGGGCGTCACGGTTCATGTTAAAATATTCCTCAACGGAATCCTGGTCGAGGAGCGGGATCTCTAGCGTGGCTCGGCCCGAGACCGCCGTCGTGCCGTCCCTTTTGGCCGCGGATTACGCGCGCTTCGGCCAATGCATCGACGCGGTCAAGGCCGCGGGATGCTCCTGGGTCTCCGTGGACGTGATGGACGGGCATTTCGTCCCCAATTTGAGCTTCGGCCCGGATCACGTGCGCATGGCCAAGGCGCGCGGCGTGACCGTGGACGCGCATCTCATGGTGGACAATCCGGAGCGGGTGGCGCCCTGGTTCGTCAAGGCCGGCGCCGACATCGTGACGGTGCACTGGGAGGCGTGCCGGGACGGCGCCCTCGGAGTTTTGCGCGAGATACGCCGCCTGGGCGCCAAGGCGGGCGTGGCGATTAAGCCCGCGACCCCGGCCAAGGATGCGGCCGAAGCCGTCGGCCAGGCGGATTTCATGCTGGTGATGACGGTCGAGCCGGGATTCGGCGGAGCCAAGTTCATGCCGGAGATGCTCTCCAAGGTGGAGTTTTTCCGCAAAGCCGTCGACAAGGCGGGCGTCGCCTGCCGGATTGGAGTCGACGGCGGAATTACGATTGAGACCGCGCCGCGCGCAGCCGCGGCGGGCGCGGATTGCCTGGTCGCGGGCAGCGCCGTTTTCGGCGCGGCCGACCCGGCCGAAGCCTACAAGGCTTTGACGCGCGTCGCGGCCGTAGTGGAATCAAGAGGAGGATAAGGCTTATGGCAGTTGTGCTAAGGTTGCAGAGAACGGGCAAGCCCAAGCAGGCTTATTACCGCGTGGTCGCCATCGAGAAGGCGCGCGGGGCCCACGGACGGCCCATCGAAATCCTGGGATCCTACAATCCCCGGGCGGAGAACGAGACGAAGAAAATGACCGTGGATAAGACGCGCCTCGAGTACTGGATGAAGAACGGCGCCAAGCCCTCGGAGACGCTGGGGCATCTCATCGCGGCGCAGGCCAAGGCGGCGAAATGAAGGAGTTGGTCGAATTCATCGCCAAGCGCTTGGCGGATCACCCGGAGCAAATCCAAGTGACCGAGTCCGAGAGCGAAGGCGTGCTGACGATCCACTTGAAGGCCGCGGAAGAGGACAAGGGCCGCATGATCGGCAAGGAAGGAAAGGTCATCAAGGCCATCCGCGCCCTCGCGCACGTGGCCGCGGCCAAGTCGGGCCGCAAGGTCCGGGTCGACGTCGACTAGATGCCAGCAGGTTTTTCCTCGGATGCATCTGTGCCGGGCCCGAAGGGTCCCGGCCTGGATTAATCATCGCCGTCCGCCGATGAAAATAGACATAGTGACCCTTTTCGGGCCGGCGCTCGATCCACTCCTGAGCATAGGCGCCGTTGGGCGCGCGCGCAAGCGCGGCATCGTGGACATCGGCTGCGTCAATCCCCGGGATTTTACCCGGGACAGGCACCGCAAGGTCGACGACAGGCCCTACGGCGGCGGAGCCGGGATGATTCTCATGGCCGAACCCCTGGCCGCGGCGATTAAAAGCGTCAAGAAAAAGGCGAGCCATGTAGTTTTTTTATCGCCGCAGGGCCGGCGTTTCGCCCAAGCCGATGCCCGGCGCTTGGCCAAACTCCGGCACTTGGTGCTGGTCTGCGGGCGCTATGAGGGCGTCGACGAGCGGGTGGCGTCCCTTTTCGACGAGGAAATCTCCATCGGGGATTACGTCCTTAGCGGCGGCGAGCCCGCGGCCTTGGCGGTGGCGGACGCGGTGCTGCGCCTGGTTCCCGGCGTTCTGGAGAAAAAGGACGCGGCGGTCCAGGAGTCGTTCACTGACGCGGCCTTGGATTATCCTCAATACACCCGCCCCAGGGTCTGGCGCGGCAAGCGGGTTCCTTCCGCCCTTTTGTCCGGAAACCACGAAACAATAGCCCTCTGGCGCGGGCGGGCGGCGCGGGCGGCGACCAGGAAAAAGCGCCCCGATTTGCTTAAAGAGCGAGACAACGCGCTCTCCGTGTGATATAATTATAAAGCTTTGGATTTGAGGAGAACGTCATGGCGGCACAAGATAAAAAGTCATCGTTTGATTTTCGTCCGGGAGACACGGTAAAGGTCCACCTCAAGGTCGTCGAGGACGAGGGCCAGGAGCGCGTCCAGATTTTCGAGGGCGTGGTCATCCGCCGCAGCGGCCGCGGGGTCTTGGGAAGCTTCACCGTGCGCAAGATATCCTTCGGCGTGGGCGTGGAGCGGATGTTCCCGGCCAACTCCCCCTTCATCGAAAAAGTCGACGTGGTTCGCGGCGGCAAGGCGCGCAAGGGCCGCCTCTACTACCTGCGCAACCTGACCGGCAAATCGGCGCGGCTCGGAGACGAGGAGCGCCAGAATAAGGACTCCGCCGCGCCTTCCTCCTCCTCCGCCGCGGCCGCGCCGGAAACAACGGCTGGTCCGGCCTTGGAAGCGGCCGCGGTCGCTTCCGCGCCTAAATAAACGGCTCCGCTTTTCGATTTTGACGCCGCCTTCAGGCGCGAGCGCGGCGCCGCGCGCCTCATCGGCGTGGACGAAGCAGGCCGCGGGCCGCTGGCTGGCCCGGTGGTCGCGGCGGCGGTGCTGCTGCCGGAAAACGAGCTTCCCGAGCTCGCGCAGGCCGACGATTCCAAGAAACTTTCCGCCGCCCAGCGCGAACGGCTTTTCCCTCTAATCCGCGCCAAGGCCCTGGCCGTCTCGGTGTCGTGGGCGCACGCCGGAGACATCGACCGAGAGAACATCCTGCGCGCGACGCTTAACGCCATGCGCCGCGCCGTTTCCCGCATCAACGAAAGCGGCCTGGTTCTCGTGGACGGCAATCACCCCATCCCGAACCTCGGCCGCGAGCAGGTTCCCCTTATCGGCGGAGACGCCAAGTCCCTGTGCGTGGCCTGCGCTTCCATCGTCGCCAAGGTCGTCCGCGATCGCTGGATGGGGGCCATGGACCGGCGCTACCCGTTCTACGGTTTTTCCCGGCATAAGGGCTACGGGACGTCCCTTCATTTGGAGAAGCTGCGCGCCCTGGGGCCTTCCCCCATCCACCGGCGCAGCTTCGCTCCGCTGGCGGCTCCGCGCGCATGAACCGCCAGGAAGCCGGCGCTCAAGCCGAGGAAGCCGCGGCGCGGTTTCTGGAGAGCCGCGGCCTGCGGATTGTGGAGAAAAATTTCCGCTGCAAAATGGGCGAAATCGATTTGATCGCGGAGGACGGCGAGGCGCTGGTTTTCGTGGAGGTCCGTTCGCGCGCAAGCTCAAGCTTCGGCACGGCCGCGGAGACAATCGGATTTGCCAAGCGCCGGAAAATCATCAAGACCGCGCTGTTTTATCTCCAGTCCCGCGGGATTTCCGATCGCGCGGCGCGCTTTGACGCGGTGACCTTCGACGGCGGCGCCTTAAGCCACATCCCCGGGGCTTTCTCCGCCGACGGCGGATTTTGATTGCCGTTCCGTAAAAATCCGGCTGCCCCCGAACCCCGGGAAACCCATCCCGGGTTTCCCTCCGGCCGGATTTTTACGGAACGGAGTTCCAAATTCCATCGGTTCCCATTAGTGGCGGCGGCTTGCTTCCTGAGCGAGATGAGCCCGAGAACGCTCTTGACGGGGCGAGCGAGGGGGCAAGCCGTCGCCGCTTAGCGGGCGGCGGATTTTTTCAGGCTCCAGACCTGCACCAGAGCCACTCCGTCGTCCGAGAAGCTTTCCTTTAACTCGGCGTCGCGGGCCAGCAATTCCCGCAGGGGCGAGTCGGGCCCGATGGCCGGCGCGTCCGCCAAGGCCAGCGTCCCCCCGGTTCTCTCCATCGCCGGAATGAGATTGGCAATGACGTCGCCGGCGTACATGAAGGGCTGGGCCGGGATGCCGGATTTCTCGCACGCCATGGCGCTGTAGCCGTGCAGGTAGAGAGGCTCCGTCGGCGGGCGCGCTTGAAACTCGGCCAGCATCCGCGCGCCGGCGTTATTTAGATTCGGGCTAAAGAGCGGGTGCGCGTACTCAAGGGAATAGAACAAGCCGTAAGCCAGCCCAAGGGCGGCCAGGTGCGTCCGCGCGGCCGGAAACCGGCGCGTGAAAAGCCACAAGGCCGCTAGGCCCGCGAATGAGGCGATCAGGGCCGCCGGGCGGAAGTAGCACCCCAGGGAGGGTCCGTAGAACATGCGCACCGGGAAAAACTCCAGCCAGAATTTCGGCGCGTAGCGCATGGGATGAACGGCGAACACGGCGTGCGGTCCCGAGGCGGTCAAAATCCCCAAGGCAATCCAATAGGCGGCGGCCCACGGCGGAATGTCGCGCCAGCGCAGGCTATTTCCCCAGGACAAGAGCTCGCCCGCGGCCAAGACGCACAAAAGCGGCAGAACCGGCGACCAGTAGTCCATGGTCCTGTCCGGATTGATGAAGACCAAGAGCAGAAGCATGTAGCACAGGCAGGCGCTCAAGAGCAGTTCGCGGCTTTGGCGGCCTTCGCGCCTAACCAAGGCGCGCGCCAGGCCCCAGAGAAGCAACGGCCCGACGAAGATGACGGCCTTGGCCCAGCTGGAGACAAAAAGCCAGGGTTGCGAGGCGAGATGCGCGATGACCGGCGCGGAGTGGAAAAGCCCCAGTTTGTGGGTCGAGAGCTTATAGGACCCGGGCGCGAGCAGAGGGTAGAGGGCGAAGACGGCCGCGCCGCACGGGCCTATGAGGGAGAAATCGCGCAGGGTTCTTTTGACGCCCGCGCGCAGAAGGGCGTAGAGCCCGACTCCGGAGGCGAGCGCGAAGGCGGCGTAGCTGGTCATCCAGAGGCAGCCGAAAAGAACGCCGCAGGCGATAAGCGTCCAGGGCTGGAACTCTTTAACGCGCAGGCTTTTTTTGTAAAGCAGCAGGAAGGCTAGAAAAAAGAACGCCACGAAGGAACCATCCATGAGGATTTGCGGCGAGACCGAAACGCTCAGGGGGCTCAAGGCCAGAAGCCAGGCGGCGAGATAGGCGCCGCCGAAGCCCATGAAATCTTCGCCGATGAAAGCGGTCAAGGCGAAAACGCCGAGGCTGAAAAGAAACGGAACCCAGCGCAGATGGTTCCAGCCCAAGAAGAAAAAGCCGCCCCTGAGGATGAGAAACCCCAGCACGGGATACCCGGCGGGATTGCCGGCGCCGAGGTTGGCCGCCTGGCGCACGAACATCTCCTCGTCGCCGAAGGGCGGCAGGCGCAGGAGCGGAAAGCGCAGCACTATGAAGGCGGCCAGGGGCAAGAGGAAAAGCCAGGGCGACTTTAGGCCGCCAAAAGCAGTCTTTGACTGCTTGTTCGGCATCCGGCTAGAGGTTTCTCAGGCAGGCTTCGACGATGTGCGGCGCGGAGAGGCCGTGCTTGTCGTAGAGCTCTTGGGCTGTCCCGGACTCGCCGAAGCTCCGCGCGCCCAGGCGCACGACCGGCACGCCGGCTCCGGCGGCCGCCGCGGCCTCGCAGACCGCGGAGCCAAGGCCGCCGTTGACGTTGTGATCCTCGACCGTCACCAAGCGCTCGCTCACGGCCGCGGCTTGGCGCACGGCTTCCTCGTCGAAGGGGTTTAAGGTCGCGGCGTTGACGACTTGCGCGTTGAACTTGCGCGCGTAAAGATCCTGCGCGGCCTTGACGGCTTCGCCGACCGTGCCGCCGGAAGCGAAAATCGTCGCCTGGTAGTGCTTGGGCTCGGGCTCAGGCGCCCAGACCCGGTCGCAGCGGCCCATCTGGAATTGATAGCCGGGCTTGTGGACGTCGGCGAGCTTTTGGCGCGTGAGGCGCAGGTAGACCGGCCCGTCGTGCTCGGCCGCCCACAAGACGGCCTGCTTGGCCTCCAGCTCGTCCGCGGGCTGAAGCACCACCACGCCGGGCAAGGCGCGCATGGCGGCCACGTCCTCCAGGCCCATCTGCGAGGCGCCGTCGTCGCCGATGCCCAGGCCCGCGTGCGTGCCCACGATTTTGAGGTTGGTCTTGTTGTAGGCCGCGGCGACGCGCAGGGGCTCCAAGCGTCCGACTAAAAAGCAGGCGAAGCTGGTGATGAAGGGAATCTTGCCGGAGAGGGCCAGGCCCGCGCCCACGCCGACCATGTTCTGCTCGGCGATGCCCAGTTCGACGTGGCGTTCGGGGTATTTCTTGGCGAAGGCCAAGGTCATGGTGGACTTGGACAAGTCGGCGTCCAACGCCACCACGGCGGGATTTTTCGCGCCCAGCTCCAGGAGCGCGTCTCCAAAGGCTTCGCGGGTGGCTTTGGGCATATTAGGCGTCCTTCATCAGCTCGGCCACGGCTTTGTCGGCTTCTTCCTTATTGGGAGCCTTGCCGTGCCAGGCGATTTGGTTTTCCATGAATGAGACACCCTTGCCTTTGATGGTGTGCGCGATGACGGCCCGGGGCTTGCCGGAAGCAGTGCGGTCCGCCGGGAAGGCGCCGGCGATGGCCGCAAAATCGTGCCCGTCGATGGTTTTAACGTCCCACCCGAAGCTCGAAAGCTTCTCGGCCAGCGGATCCAAATTCATGATCTCGGTGACGTGTCCGTCGATTTGGCCGTTGTTGGCGTCCACGATGACGGTCAGGTTGGCGGTCTTGAACTTGGGCGCGGCCATGAGCGCTTCCCAAACCTGGCCTTCCTGCATCTCGCCGTCGCCCAAAATCGCGTAGACGCGGTAGTCCTTCTTATCCATCTGCCCGGCCAAGGCCATGCCCAGCGCGATGGAAAGCCCCTGGCCCAAAGAGCCGGTCGAGGCCTCGATGCCGGGCAGGCGCAGTCGATCGGGATGGCCTTGCAGCGGGCTGCCGAGCTTGCGCAGAGTCATGAGCTCGCTCTCGGGGAAATAGCCGCAGTGCGCCATGACGGCGTAGAGCGCGGGGCAGGCGTGGCCCTTGGAAAGGATGAGCCGGTCGCGGTCCGGCCACGCGGGCTTCTTCGCGTCGTGCCGCAGGACTTGCGTATAAAGGTAGAGCAGGATGTCGATGATGGAAAGAGATCCCCCGGGATGGCCGCTGCCCGCGGCTTCGATCATGCGGATGATGGAGATGCGCAGCTGCGCGGCGGTTTTCTTCAAGTCGGTTTTTGGAGCGGTCGCGGTGGTCACGAAGTCATTCTAGGAAAATTTAGTAGAATGAACAACCTCGTGGAAATAAAGACCTACGTGAGCGCGGTGCGGCGAGCCAGCCGCTTCCTGCGCGGCCGCGCCCCGCGCTTTACGCCCGAGGTCGGCATCATCCTCGGCAGCGGCCTGGCCGGCGCGGTGCCCGAGATGAAAAATCCCATCGTCATACCCTACGCGCAGATTCCCCATTTCCCCCGCCCCACCGTGGCCGGCCACGCGGGCAAGCTCATCCTGGGCGAGTGCGGCGGGAAAAATCTCGCGGTCATGCAGGGGCGCTTCCACTACTACGAGGGGCACTCGATGGAGACCATCGCTTTGCCTGTGCGCGCGCTGGAATACTGGGGCCTAAAGACCCTCATCGTGACCGCGGCCGTGGGCTCGATGCGCGAGAAAATCAATCCCGGCGATTTCGTCGCGGTGACGGACCACATCAATTTGATGGGCCGCAACCCCTTGCGCGCCTTCCACGAGGAAGAGTTCGGCACCATGTTCCCGGATTTGACCGACGCCTATGACCCGCGCCTGCGCCGCCTGGCCGTGGCCGCCTGCCGCAAGCGCCGCGCTCCGGTGCACGAGGGCGTCTACGTGGCGGTGGGCGGGCCCTCCTACGAGACCGCCGCGGAAATCCGCGCTTTTCGCACGATGGGCGGCGACGTGGTGGGCATGTCCGTGGTGCCCGAGGTCATCGTGGCCCGGCAGATGGGCCTGAGAGTGGCGGCCCTGGCCTGGATTTCAAACCGCGCCAGCGGGATGAAGGGCGCCACGCTGAGCCACCCCGACGTCCTTGAGCTCGGCCAGAAAGTCTCCCGCAACCTGCGCGTGGTTCTGCAAGACGTCGTCGCCGCGATCTAGTACGCGCAGGCAAAGCCAAATTCTGTGTGGGCTAGTTTGTGGGGGCGAGGTCGGTGCCGCAAAAGAAAAAGCCCCGGGTTTCCCCGGGGCCTTGAGGGCGTCTACAGCCGCCTATCAAAATATGATTGATGAAGAAAGTTTGTTTCTATGCGGCGACTAACACCTGACGAATTTATTCAGAAAGCCAAGACGCGGCATGGGGATAAGTACGATTACTCAAAGGTAACTCATGTTTACGCCAGCGAGAAATTGCCGATTATTTGTCCCAATCACGGAGTTTTTCATCAGAGGCCTCACGGCCATCTGAGCGGGCAGGGATGCCCACGGTGTGCCGGGAGAATAATTGATGCCGATGCATTTGTAAAACGCGCAGTCCAAATTCATGGGGATAAATATAAATACACTAAAGTTCGATATTCCAATGGCAAGGAAAAAGTAATCATTACTTGTCCGAAACATGGAGATTTTCTCCAATCTCCGTCCGATCACTTTTCAGGTTATGGATGTGCGCGTTGCGCTGGCAATTCGCGGCTGACGCAAGAGGAGTTTGTCGCCAAAGCAGGGTCCATACATGGGGGAAGATACTCGTATCAGAATGTCAACTATATTAACGCAAAAACAAAGGTTTGTATAACTTGCCCGCAGCATGGAGATTTCTTTCAAGAACCCGGCTCGCACCTTTCCGGAAATGGTTGCCGTCGTTGCGCTGGCACTTCGCGGCTGACACAAGAGGAATTCGTCGCCAAAGCAAAGGCCATACATGGCAATTTGTATTCATATCAGAAAGTGGTTTATGTCAGCAATAAAACCCCTGTCGTGATAGTCTGTAAGAAGCATGGCGATTTTCAGCAGGCTCCCACAAACCACTTGAGGCGACAAGGGTGTGATAAGTGTGTGCGGGTAAAACAGGCTGATAAAATGCGGTGGACGCTTGACGAGTTTTTAAAAAAAGCACGCGCAAGGCATGGGACAAAATATGCTTACGATAAAGTTAATTATGTTGATTGGAAAACCAAGGTCACAATAACATGTCCCATTCATGGCGATTTTAAGCAGGTTCCCCAAAACCACTGGCGAAAGGGGTCTGGTTGCCCACGGTGCGCTGGGAAATTAATCAATACCGAGACATTTCTAATGCGTGCCAATAAGGTTCACGGGAATAAATATTCCTATAAAAAGACCATATTCACAAGAATGCGCGACAAGATCGTCATAACGTGCAAATTTCATGGAGATTTTCTGCAATCGGCGGGGCACCATCTCCAGGGACAGGGCTGCAAAAGGTGTCGTATTCCCCGTGGCGAGAGTGTCATTGAATCTTATTTGAAAGAGAATGGGATTGATTATGAGTGGGAGTATTCTCCCGTTGGGCTCCCAGCGAAAAGAAAGCTGCGCTACGATTTTTGCGTTAAGATCAATGGCCATATTGGTCTAATCGAGTATCACGGGGTGCAGCATTACAAGCCTATTAGTTTTGGCGGGGGCGCCTCTGATTACGAAGGCGGTTTGGAACGGGATCGGGTTAAAGCAGAATATGCGAAAGAAAACAATATTCCCTTCCTGGTTATATCGCACAAAAACTTTGACCTAATAAATAATTCACTTGCTGATTTTATCGCCAAGATGCGCCGTGAAAATCCATAACCCCAAGCCCTACGAGATGGTCGGCCCCGGCATCGACCCGCGCATCCTGGATTTGGTGCGCCAAGCCTGCCGGGCGCGAAAGGAATTCACCCGCAAGGAGATCGCGGACGACTGCCAAATCTGGGTCGCGCAGGCCGGGTTCTACATCTCCCATCTCCAAGATCAAGGCGAGGTCGAGGGCATCAAGCTCGGTACCTATCGCTGGATTAAGGTCAAGCCGCCTGAGCGCGGGCGAGGCCTGGCCGAGGCGGTTTTGCTTCCTTTATATAAGCGGCTGGGGACCTTCAGCCGGGACGACTTGGTTCTTAAAACCGGGCTGTCGGTTAATGCCGTGGCCGGGCACCTTGGTCGCTGCCTGCGCCGAGGCTGGCTCAAAAAGCTGCCGGACGGCCGATTTCAATGGCTGGCGCGGGCTTAAACCGGGAATGAAAAGGCTGGCAAGGCCCGGTCAATCTCGAATAAAAGGCTGGCATTAATAGGCAGGAGATAGGCAAAGGCTGGAATTTGGCTATAGCCCGGCTATGATTTGGCTATGTTGGCTATAGCTGGGGCTATAAATTTGGCTATAAAGGGCTATAAGTTAGCTATAGCCAGATTGGCTAGGCCTAGGGTAGGCCTTATAAGGCCTAGCCGATTGATATACGGGAGATTTCAAACATGACCATGAGAATGATTGATCTCATCGCGGCCAAACGCGAAGGCAGGACGCATTCCCCCGAAGAGCTTTCCTTTATAGCGGAGGCGGCGGCCAAAGGGGCGGTGCCCGACTACCAGCTCTCAGCCTGGCTCATGGCCGTCTGCCTGCGCGGCATGAAGGCGGCGGAGGCCGCGGATTTGACCCGCGCCATGGCGCGCTCGGGCGCGCGGCTGGATTTTTCCGCCGTCCCCCAGCCCAAGGCGGACAAGCACTCGACCGGCGGCGTGGGCGACGGCATTTCCTTGGCGCTGGCGCCTCTGGCCGCGGCCTGCGGCCTGTGCGTGCCCATGATGTCCGGGCGCGGCTTGGGGCACACCGGCGGCACCTTGGACAAGCTCGAGTCCATCCCGGGCTTCAAGGTGCGGCTCTCGCCCGAGGCCGTGCGCGAGCAAATCCGCGGCATCGGCGTCTGCCTCTTCGGCCAGAGCGAGGACTTGGCGCCGGCCGACCGCAAGCTCTACGCGCTGCGCGACGCCACCGCGACCGTGGCGTCCTTGCCGCTCATCGTCGCGAGCATCCTCTCCAAGAAGCTCTGCGAGGGCTTGGACGCCTTGGTCATCGACGTCAAGTCCGGCTCGGGCGCGATTTTCAAAACCGCCAAGGAAGCCGAGGCCTTGGGCAAGGCGCTGGTGGGCACGGCCGGGCTTTTGGGACTCAAGTCCGCGGCCTTGGTGACCGCCATGGAGCAGCCGCTGGGCCGCTACGTGGGCAACGCCTTGGAGGTGCGCCAGGCCGTCGAGGTTCTGCGCGGCGAGAAAACCGCGCCCGATTATCTGGAATGCCTGCTGGCCTTGGGCGGATGGATGCTGCACCTCTCGGGCCTGGCGAAAAACGCGGACCAAGGCGCGCGGAAAATGCAGGCCGCGATCGACAGCGGCGAGGGCTTCAAGCGCTTGAAGCTCATCGCGCAAAAGCAGGGCGGCGACGCCGCGGCGCTCGACGACTTGGATCGCCTGCCCAAGGCGTCTTCGTCGCGCGTGGTGGCCGCGCCGCGCGCGGGCTTCGTCACCGCCTTGGACGCCCGCAAGGTGGGCCGCGCGGCGGTCTTTTTGGGCGCCGGGCGCGACTACGCGGAGGAGGCTTTGGACTACGGCGCGGGGATGCGCCTTGAGAAAAAAGTCGGCGACCGCGTGGCCGCCGGCGAGACCCTGGCCGTGCTCTATTCATCGGATGAGGCGCGACTGCGCGCGGGTGAGGCGGAGTTCTTGTCCGCCGTGGCCGTGGGCGCGCGCCGCCCGCGCTTGGCTCCCGTGGTGCGCAAAATCATCCGCAGCCGATGAAAATATCAAAGCTGACCGGAGGCGTAATATGACGAAGGCGCCTGAAAATCCAACCGCTGTTTGCGGGGTTCGCGGCCGAGTTTGGCGCGTCCTGCCCGCCGTGCTCCTGCCGTTTTTCCTGGGCGCCTGCGCCACGACCTTCACCGCCGTGATTAATACGCCGGTCGAGCCTATCTCCGCCCAACAAGGCCTCCTTCCCCTGCGCGCGGCCATCCTGGTTTCGCCGCAAGATCAGGGCTACGTCTGCCGCGCGCCCATCCCCTTAGGGGCGTGGCTCTACCCCTTCGGGCAGAACTTGGAACAAGTGAGCCTCGAGACCTTCCGCCAAGTCTTTCAAAGCGTAGCGACAGTGCAGGAGCCGGGCGATTTTACCGGCTATGACGTGCTTATCGAGCCGCATTTCAACCAGGAGCAAACCTCCGTTCAGATCAGCATGACTCGCATCGTCGCCGAGGTCAGCCTGGACTTCAGCGTCTTAGACCGCTCCGGCGTCGTTTGGCGCAAGAACTTCGTGGGCCGCGTGACGACCGGCGATAGCGACTCCGATATGTCGCGGGGCGGGCAGGCCCTGAGCGAGGCCGTCCGAGACGCCGCGTCCGCCATGTACCAGGATTTTGGCAAGCCCGGTTTTCTTGGAAAGGTCACGGGGCAAAGCGCGCCGTCCGATGCCAAGCCGTCCGGCGGCGCGGCTCCCTGGTGGCAGCAATAATCCCTTTGCACAGGACAAGTCCCTCCAAACGCTAGGCCCTAATGTTCGGGACGTCACAAACATGCGAACTTGGGAAGTTTGGGACGGCTTGCGCCGGAATGACGGCGCATCGCCGGCTCTTCTGTTCCCGGCCGGGAATCGGTATAATGTCGCAAATGACCGAAGGAAATGGTTCGACTCCAAGGATATAGAAAGAAAACCATGACCCAGCCCAAGCTCGTCGTCTGCGAACACCCGCTCTTGAAGCACAAGCTCGCGCATCTGCGCGACAAGCGCACGCCTCCTTCGGATTTTAGGCGGCTCATGCATGAGGCCGGCGCCATCCTGGGCTACGAGGCGCTGCGCGAGATGGGCTGCAAGAAGATTTCCGTGCCCACGCCCATTCGGACCTCCCCCGCCGAGGTCCTGGCCGAGCCGGTGGCCTTGGTCGCGGTCCTGCGCGCGGGCCTGGGACTCATGGAAGGCGTCTTGTCCCTTTATCCCGAGGCGCGCGTCGGCCACATCGGGCTTTACCGCAACGAAGAGACGCTCAACCCCGTGCGCTACTACGTGCGCCTGCCCAAGGATTTGAATAAATCCTTCGTGGTTCTGTGCGATCCCATGCTGGCGACGGGCGGCTCGGCCGCCGAGGCTTTGCGCATCTTGAAGATGGACGGCGCCAAGAAAATCGCGCTGGTGTCCCTGCTGGCCGCCAAAGACGGCGTGCGCCGCGTGCACCAGGATCACCCCGACGTGGCCATCTACACCGCCGCGGTCGACGCCAAGTTGAACGCCGTGGGCTACATCGTTCCCGGCCTGGGCGACGCCGGCGACCGGCTGTTCGGCACCTTCTAGCGCGCCGGGAAAACTTCGTCCCGGCTTTCCGGGCGCAAAAAAAGCCTCCCGTTTTCACGGGAGGCTTTTTATTTTACGGCGTCTTGCTTATGAGTTGGCGCAGACGCGGCCGGCCGGGCACGGGCCGTTGATGGGAAGAACGGAAGCCAGGGTGAAGTTGGGCTGCTCGGAGCAGGTGTGAGGCCACTGGCAGGTGTGAACCACCTGGGCGACGCTCTCGCAGGTGTGAGGCCACTGGCAGGTGTGCACTTGCGCGGTCTTCATGGAGCTAATCGGGGCCAGCGCCAGCATCAGAATCATGTGCAACATGGTGTTTCTCCTTAAAATTCTCTTGTGTTTAAATCTTGAACAAGGGCAGTATAGCGCCGACCGAGGCGCGCGGGGCAGGAGACCGGTCAAAGAAAAATATTGATCTAGATCAACTAATCCAAGCCAGTTTTTGAGCGGTTTAAGAGACCGCGCCGGAGAGGGACTGCAGCTGATCCTCGTTGAGGATGAGCAGATCTTTTTCCTTCTTCTGGATGAGCCCGCGGCTCTCGAAGTCCTTGAGCAGGCGCACGGTGGTTTCGATGGTGAGCCCCGACATCTCGGCCAAGTCGCGCCTCTTGAAGCCGTGGATGACGGCGGGCTTGCCGGGCCTCTTAATGCGCAGAAGGGTGTCGGCCATGCGCCCGCGCGCGGGCTTAAACGCGATGTCCCGGGCCTTGTTCTCTCCCCGGCGCACGTCCCTGGCGACTTCACGCAGCAGGGCGCGCGAGGCTTCGGGAAAGCGCGCGAGAAAGTCTATAAACGTCTTCTCGTCCACAAGGGAGACGACGCTGGGCTCTAGGGCTTCGGCCGTTCCGGTGTAGCCGCCGTCCTTGGCCAAGAGCGTGATGTGGCCGACCAAATCTCCGGGCGACTCGATGCGCGTGATGAGCTGGTGCCCGGCGCGGCTGGATTTATAAATCTTGATGCGTCCGGTGCACACCACGTAGACGCCGATGGGCGGCGTGCCTTCGTGGAAAATCACTTCTCCGGACTTGAAAGCATTGGCTACGCGCATGTCGCGCCAGGCTTTCTTGGTTTCCTTGGTGCCCAGGAGGCTGTAAAGGCAGTTGGATTTGTGGCGGCACCACTCGCAATTCGGCGCTTCCCGCTTCGAAAAAGCCATACGACGACGCTCCGCAAACTTTAATTTAAGACAGGAGAATTATATCAAATTCCCCTTGGGCGGAGCGCCGTCAATAAATGCGCTCGGAGGCCTTGTCCGCGGCGGGCTTGCGGACGACCGATTCAAGCGAGGGAATTCCCAGCACCGGGACCGTGGCGTGCCTGAGCACCCGCTCCGCGGTCGAGCCGAGCACCACGTCGCTCAAGAGGCGCGTGCGATGCGCCGACAAGACGACCAAGTCGTAGCCGCCCTTTTCGGCGCGCTCCAGGATGACGCGGCGCGGGTTGCCCCGCAGGACCTCGGCGCGCAGGCCGCCGCCGGTTTTTTGCCCGAGCAGGGATTCGAGGCTGCGGCCCAGCGCTTCGGAGACCCCCTCGACGCGTTCGCCCGGCAGGGCGACGTAGAGAACGTCCACGCGGGCGTTGACGGCATGAGCGAGGCTCAAGGCGTAGATGAGCGCGCGGCCGGCGTAATGGGTCATGTTGTAGGGCACCAGAATGCGCGAGATTTTGGCCAGGCTCCTGCCTTGATGCACAGTGAGCACGGGAACGTCCGATTTGCGCAGCACGGCCTCGGCCACGGAGCCGAAGAAGACCCGGTCCATTCCCGCGTAGCCGTGCGTGCCCATCACGATCAGGTCCGCGGCGTCGCGCTTGGCCAAGTCGGAGAGGACAACGGCGGGCGGGCCGACCAGAGAGCGCACTTTCAGCCGTCCCGGCGGCATCGCGCCGACGAGCTTTCGGAGCTTTTCCTCGCGCCATTTTCGGAAGTCGTTGACCTGCGCGGCGATGTTCGGAGTCGTGGTGATGCCGTAGTCGGAATTGAGCACGTAGGCGTCCGTGAGCACTTCATGGACGTAGACCACGTCCAGGCTGGCGTCCAGCCGGCGGGCCAAGGTTTTGGCCGCTTGCAGGGCCGCCAAGGACGGCTCCGAAGTGTCCGCGGCGACCAGCAGTTTTTTAGGCGGAAATCTAATCATGGCCTTTGCCTCCTTGCCGACGGCATACTTAAATCCCGTCGTTTAATGGCAAACGCAACAAACCGGCCTAGGGCCGGGGCGTTTCGCCGGCTGCGAGCGCGCGAAAGGTGTCGCGCGCGATGAGGAGTTCTTCGTTGGTGGGAATGACGTAGGCTTTAAGTGGAGACGAGTCGGGAGAAATCAAGCCGCTTTGGCCGCAGACCATGGCTTCGTTTCGTTTTTCATCCAATTGGAGTCCCAAGCAATCCAGCCCTTTGCAGATGCGGCGGCGCACCTCGTCCGAGCGCTCGCCGATGCCGCCGGTGAACACCACGGCCTCGGCTCCCCCCATCTCGGCGTAGTAGGCCCCGATGTAGCGCCGGACGCTCGCGCAGAACATATCGACGGCGAGCTTGGCGCGGCGGTCGCCGTTTTCCTTCTCCTCGTCCAAGAGCTCGCGCATGTCGCTGGTCAGGCCCGAGACGCCCAGGAGGCCCGACTGCTTGTTGAGCATGCTCACGATCTCCGAGATGGACATCCCTTCCTTGTGGGCGAGGTACTCGACGATGGACGGATCGATGTCCCCGGAGCGCGTGCCCATCATGAGCCCTTCGAGCGGCGTAAAACCCATGGAGGTGTTGAAAGAGGCGCCGCTTTTGACCGCGCAGGCGGAGCAGCCGTTGCCCAGGTGCAGGCTGATGAGGTTGACCTTTTCCAGCGCGATGCCGCGCATGAGCCGGTAGCGGTAGGCGATGTAGCGGTGCGAGGTGCCGTGGAAGCCGTAGCGCCGTATTTTGTAGCGGCGATAGAAGTGATAGGGAATGGCGTAGAGATGCGAGGTTTCCGGCATGGAGGCGTGGAAAGCGGTGTCAAAGACCGCGGCCTGCGGCACGCCCGCGCCGAAAATCTCGCGCGCGGCCCGGATGCCCTTCAAGTTGGCCGGATTGTGCAAAGGCGCGAGCTCGATGCAGTCCTCGATGCCCGCGATGGTGTCGTCATTGATGAGAGTCGAGGCGCGGAACTTCTCGCCGCCGTGGGCGACGCGGTGGCCGATGGCGTGGATGTCGGCCACGGAGGAGACGCCGTCGATGCCGGACTCGGGCGAGACGGCCCAGCGCACGATGCGCTCGATGGCTTGGCGGTAATCGCGCAGCGGCGCGTCTTCCTTGAGCGCAGGCTTGTCCCCCGCCTGGAAGGTGATGAGCGCGAGGCTGCCCACGCGTTCGATGAGGCCGCGCGCCAGGCAGCGGTCGCGGTCGCCCTCGATGCAGGCCGCGTCGGTGGCGATAATCTGGAACTTGACCGACGACGAACCGCAGTTGAGGACCAGGATGTTCATGCTTTTCTGGAGGAAACTCGCGGCGCGTCGAGCCAATCGAGGATTTCGTCCAAGCGGCCTTCGACGCCTTTGTAGCGGCGGCTCTCTGCTGATAGGGAGGACAATGATGAGCGCAGAAGCGCGCGCTCCTGGGGGTTGGAGCGGATGGATTCGCCCTCGATATAGTAGACGCGGATAAAGAACAGCGCCGAGCGGATTTCGGGAAGGCCCCAGGTGATTTGGCGCTCGACCCGCAGGGTGAAGGGCTTGGCCGGAAAGTCCCGCCCGCGCCATTCGCCCTCCGGAATTCCTGGCGGCGGCTCGGGATGGTGATTGAGCCGGCGATCCGTCGTAAACCCCCAAACAAAACGCACGAAGGGACCGCGCTCGATCATCATGCGGACGATGGCCGCGGAGGCGGCGTTTACTTTTTCGATGCCGGGGACGGGCGCATGAATGGCGAAAAAATTTTTGCCGATTTTCTCCTCCGCGGCCCAGTAGCCGGGGCTGCAGAGGTGAAGCGCGCACAGGTGATCGGCCCCGCTTTCATCGGCCGAAACTACGGCGACGTCCTCTTGGACTTGGCAGCATAGCGCGTCGAAAGCCGAGGAGTAAGCCGGGAAAAACGAGGAGCCCTCGACGCGGGCGAGATGAAAATCGGGCGTGAACAGCAGCGTCTCCCCGCTTAAGCCGCATTCAAGCCGCCGCGGCTCGCCCGCGGCCCAGGAAAACCATTGCGGGTGCTCCGAGACGAGCTTGTCGGCCATGAACTTGGCGACGTGGCCCGCGACTTCCGGGCGAAACCCGCTTTCCGCGTAATACTTGGAGAGACGCTCGGCCCGGCAGGCCGACTTGTTCTCCCGGAACTTTTCGTATTCGCGGTCGATCTGGAAGACGAGGCCGTCGGCCGCGCCGTTGCCAAACGATGTGCCCAAGGGCCGCAGCCCCGGCGCGACCTCGTAGACGCCTTTTTCCAGAGGGAAGTACCGCGCGGGCGCGGGAAGCTCCAGTTCCGCCGAGATCATTTTCTGGCCGCCAGGGCGAAATGGAAGAAATAGCGGTTCAAGCCCTCGAAATCCGAGCTGTACTCCTTGCCTCCCAGCCATGCGTCGCACAGGAGTTCGCGCGCGCGGGTGAGTTCCTTCAGGCGGTGCCTCCAGCGCGAGTCCTGAATCGTGAAATCCATGAGCTCCAGCGCCCGGATGACCGCCCCGTCGAAGAGCTTTTGATTCTTGTCCCGCCACTTCAAGGCCCGGCTCACTTCGCTGCCCACGTTCCCCAGTTGCGCGGCCAGGGACATGGCGCCCCAGCGTCCGCTCGCGGCCAAATCGGAGTGCTGGGCGGGCATGGATTTCTAGGCGCGGATGAGCGACTTCACGACGCGCAGGATGCGCTCCCGGATTGCGGGGTCCTCGACGCCGCGCGAGCGGTTGTTTTGGGACGGGCGCACGTTGATCATGGAGTCGAATTCGACACGCTCGCTCTCCGCATTGCCGGGATAAATGTTGATGCCCCACAAGTGCTCCTGCTTGGAGCCGCTCTCCAGGAGGAGGGCTTCCTCGTCGCTGTGGAGGTCTCCGCCCAGCGCCAGCAATTCCCGCTCGACGTCGACCGTCGCCTTGATCATCTCTCCGAACTGATCTTTGGCCATGGCCGCGACGTCCGAGAGGGGCAGGGACTTATCGACGAGCTTTATTTCCATAAATATTCGGGAGCGGTCCGCCGCGATAAAAATGGGGTGACTGAGGGGACTTGAACCCCCGACCTCCTGGTTCACAGCCAGGCGCTCTAACCAACTGAGCTACAGCCACCGAACGAGGCATTATATCAATTCAAAGCCGCATTCAGGCCTGCGGGCCCGGGACTGTTGGACCTAGAGCCTGCCGGGTCTTTCGCCTCTTTTTCTCCGGGAAGCCGCGCGCCATACTTCCGCCATGGCGATGAAAAGCCGCGCGGCCTTGGCCATGGCGATGCTGCTGCCCGCGGTTTTTTGTTCGGCGGCGCGGGCGCAGGAGGCGGCGGACGCTCCGTTTTTTCAAAATCTTGCGAACATCGAGGGCCTGGCCGTCCGCTCGGCCAAAAAACTTCCGCGCGGGGCGGCGGCCTGGGCCGCGCCCGCGGCGCCGGCGCGAATAGTCGTGATTCCCCTCCATTTGAGGACCTACGAAGACGGAGACGGCGACATCCACGTGGACTGCGCGCTCGACGGCCGGCCCTATTCCTGCCTGCTCGACACCGGCGGGGGCGACCGCATCATCGTCCCGGATAATTCGTTCTTCGATCGCTATTCCGCCGTCGGCCGCGGCGTTTTTGGAAGCGCCTCGGGCGCGGCGACCCCCGCGGACATCATCCGCGTTTCTCGCCTGAGCGTCGGCGGGAATTCATTCGGCGCCGCCGACGTGACCCGGCAAAGCTCGCTCTCCTGCCGGACGATGTCCTCCCCCCTCCTGGGCGGGCAGGCCCTGCCTTATAAGAGCGCGGACTACTATTTCGACGGGCCCGACTCCGCGCTCATTCTCAACGGCCCGGCGCCCGCGGCCTCATTTCTTCCGCTCTCCATGCGGGACGCGCACCGGCACTTGGTGATGCCCGTTGAAATCGGCGCCGACGCTTCCGAGGCGCTTTTTGACACCGGCGCGAGCATGACAATCGTCGGCAAGAACTACGTGGCCGCTCACCCGGGAAACTTTTCCTATCTTGGAAATACTACGACGACGGACGCCGCCTGCCATAGGCTGCGCGCCGGCCTTTACCGGGCGCATTCCATCGTCTTGGGAGGGCTCGTCTTTCACAATTTCCTGGTCATGACCTTGGATTTGTCCGCCACGAGAAAAATCATCAGCAACGGCGGGGTGGACATGATCCTCGGCTACAACATCATCAGCCGCGCCAACTGGTATTTCGATCTCGCGCATCGGCGTTGGACGGTGCGGAAAATTTCAAATCCGGACGTGGCCTCGATTCGGAGCGATGAGGCTTTGCCGCGGGTCGTCTCCCTCGGCGTCCTGCCGTTCGGACCCTGACGATTTATGAAAATCCCGAAATCCATGAGCCCCGCGGCGGTTCTGGCGCTGTTCTTCGGCGCCTTGTTCGCCTTGGGCTTCTGCGCCGGCGTCGCCTCGGCCTGCCTCTAGGCCGCGTCCGCGTTCCGCCAACGGAATGCGCGGGGCTTGGCGTGGGTCTTAGGGCCCACGCCCGCATGGGACCGGCAGGACTTGGCAAGCGCGTCCGATCCGGCTACACTCATGAGGTGAGCGAAACAATCAAGAAGCGCTTGGCGGCCGGGCTGGCTCTCGCCTTGGTCGCGCTGGGCGGTGCAGCCTCCTCTTGGGCCGCGGTTCCCACATTCAAGCGCGGCATGGCCGCCTTGGACGCCAAAGACTACGCGCAGGCCGCCGCCGATTTCAGAAAAACGGTCCGGGCCGAGCCCCGCAACAGCGCCGCGTACTTCCTGATGGGCTATGCCTTCTACCAGAAGGGCTTCGCCGGCGGCAATCCCGAGGCCGCCGATAAAAAAGACGCCCAAGAAACGATAGCGGCTTACAAGAAGGTTCTCGCGTTGGATCCTAGGCTGCGCAGCGTGGCCAGGCCCTACGAATTTTACTTTACGCAGGCGCTCGCTTATGAAAGCTTGGGGCAGAATGCCAAGGCTTTCGCCGCGTTCGAAAGAGGCATTGAGTCCGCTCCGGATAATTTCCTCATTCCCCTTTATGCCGCGCGTCTGCGCTTCTTGACCCAGAACATCGAAAAGGCCAAGGCGAATTTGCGGCTGAGCTTGAAGCGCGCCCAAGAGGCGGGCCGCCAAGCGGATTTGGTCAAGTTCATCCAATCAAGCGCGCTTTTTTCCTCCATGGCGGATGATTCGGTGCTTTCCCCGCTTTTAAGCCAAGCCGCCGGCGCGCAGACGGACCAGAACGGGGACGGGGCCCTGCACGACTCCATCAGCAACCGGACGGCGGCTGTCCCTCTGCCCCTGCCGTCTTTGTCTTTGAGCGCCGACGCCCGCGCGGTTTTATCCCGCATTGCGGCCGGAGACCAGGCCTTTGGCGCCGCGCATTACGCCGAGGCGCTTAAGTCCTATCAGGAAGCGCTCAAGCTCGACGCGCAGATGGAGGTCCTAGGCAACAGCCGGGCGGCGCTCGTCGAGGGACAGATCGGGCTCTGCCACCGCAACCTCGGGCTGACCGCGCTGGCCGCAGCTGATTTTAATAAAGCGGTTTCCCTGATGCCTTTCGACGCCGAGGCGCACTACCAGTTGGCCTTGGCGGACGCGGTGCTTGGAGAAACGTCGCAATCTTTAAGCCAGCTCAAGTGGAGCTTCGAGACGGCGCCGACGCAGGCGGAACTGCGCCGCTACCTGGTTATGTCCAAAGTGGAAGCGGACTTCGGCGCGGTCCGCGGCCTGCCCGGCTACGCCGCGCTGGCCTCCCGCTATTCCTCGGCGTCGGCCGTCGCCGACCGCTGAGAGCCCGGCGCGAGCCGGAGCATCGGACGCGTTTTGCCATGAGCGATACGATTCAACAGGAGCCTTTTTTGACGCGCATCCCCGCGCGCCTGGACCGCCTGCCCTGGAGCCGTTTCCACTGGCTGGTCGTGGCGGCGCTGGGAGTGACTTGGATCCTTGATGGCCTGGAGGTTACGCTCAAGGGCGCCGTCAGCGGCGTGCTCCAGCAGCCGGGCGTCATGGGCTTTTCCCCCGCCCAAATCGGCTCCATCGCCTCGGCGTACCTCACCGGAGCGGTTCTGGGGGCTCTGGTCTTCGGCTACATGACCGATCGGTGGGGCCGTAAAAAACTTTTCTCCATCACGCTGGGCGTTTATCTCTTGGGCGTGCTTTTGACCGCGCTGTCCTGGAATCTTTCGAGCTTCGCCCTATTCCGGTTTCTGACCGGCGCAGGCATCGGCGGCGAGTACGCGGCCATCAACTCGGCGATCGACGAACTTATCCCGGCCAAGTACCGCGGGCGCATCGACCTCATCGTCAACGGCAGCTATTGGATCGGCGCGGCCCTTGGCTCGGGGGCAACGCTTATTATTCTCGATCCGAAATTTTTTCCTCTTTTTTGGGGTTGGCGCGTTGGCTTCGGCATCGGCGCGGTCATCGGCCTTTTTATCCTGCTCTTGAGGAAGTTCGTTCCGGAAAGCCCGCGCTGGCTCATGACCCACGGCCGCCGTGAGGAAGCCGAAGCGGTGATGCGCGGCATCGAGGCTTCGGTCGAGGATGAGCATGGCCGCGCGCTTGAGCCAGCGGCCGACAAAGGCGTTCTCATCCATCCGGGGCGGCGATTCGGTTTCGGAGCCGCGGCCAAGTCCATTCTTGTCCGCTACAAGAAGCGCTCGTTCCTCGGCCTCTCTCTCATGATTTCGCAGGCCTTCCTTTATAACGCCATCTTCTTCACTTACGCCCTCGTGCTGACTAAGTTCTACAAGGTCTCCCCGGAGAAAACCGGGCTCTACCTGCTTCCCTTTGCCATCGGCAATTTTTTGGGGCCGCTTCTCTTGGGGCGCTACTTCGACACCGTGGGCCGCCGGCAGATGATTTCGGGCACCTACGCCGTTTCGGCCCTGCTCCTGACCGCGACGGGCTGGCTTTTCCTGCATCACGACCTCTCCGCGGCGAGCCAGACGGGATTGTGGTCCGTGATTTTCTTCTTCGCCTCCGCGGCCGCGAGCTCGGCCTATTTGACCGTCAGCGAGATTTTTCCCCTGGAAATCAGGGCCGTGGCCATCGCGCTTTTCTTCGCCGTCGGAACGGGCGCGGGCGGCATCGCGGCGCCCTGGCTTTTCGGCGCGCTCATCGGCTCGGGCTCGCGCGGCGAGGTCTTCGCCGGCTACGCGTTCGCCTCCATCCTGATGCTGGGCGCGGCGGCCGTCGCGGCGGCTTGGGGGGTCAAGGCCGAGGGGGCGGGCCTTGAAGAGATCGCCGAGCCTTTGTCCGCGTCTTGAAATTAACCCTCCGGAGCGCGACGTTTACATGAATATCCAGGAAAGCATAAACTTGGCCATGCTGGACCGCTAGAAAAAATTCAGCGGTAAGAATTACTCGCGATGGTGGCACTTCTGTTGCGAAAATTATAATCAATGAGCGACACGTCCATTGAAACGCCGCAGGGCTTAAGTTCGGAAGAAGCGGCGCGCCTCTTGGCGCAGTACGGCTACAACGAAATTCCCGAGAAGCGGGAAAACCCCCTCCTGAAGTTCCTGTCCTATTTCTGGGGCCCCATCCCCTGGATGATCGAAATCGCGGCCGTCCTTTCTGCCGCGGTGCGCCATTGGGAGGATTTCATCATCATCTCGGTGCTGCTGGTCTCCAACGGGGTGGTGGGCTTTTGGGAAGAAAGCCAGGCGGGCAACGCCATCGCCGCCTTGAAGGCGCAGCTGGCGGTGCGGGCGCGGGTCAAGCGCGGCGGCGCCTGGATGACGGTCGCGGCGCGGGAGCTAGTTCCCGGCGACGTGGTCCGCCTGCGTCTGGGCGACATCGTGCCGGCGGACGCCAAGCTTTTTGCCGGCGATCCCATGGAGGTGGACCAGTCCGCGCTCACGGGCGAGTCCTTGCCCGTGGAGAAAAAAATGGGAGAGACGGTCTATTCCGGCTCCATCGTCCGCCAGGGCGAGATGGACGCGGAGATCACGGGAACCGGGGCCAAGACCTATTTCGGCAAGACCGTGCAGTTGGTCGAGCGCGCGCATACGGTGAGCCATTTCCAGAAGGCGGTCCTGAAAATCGGGGACTACCTGATTTTCCTCGCGCTGGCGCTGGTTTCGCTCATCCTTATCGTGGCGCTTTTCCGCGGCGACTCCATGCTGGAGACCGTCGAGTTCGCGCTGGTGCTCACCGTGGCGGCCATCCCCGTGGCCATGCCCACGGTGCTCTCCGTCACCATGGCGGTGGGCGCGCGGCTTTTGGCGACCAAGCAGGCCATCGTGAGCCGCTTGACCGCCATCGAGGAATTGGCGGGCATGGACGTGCTTTGCTCGGATAAGACCGGCACGCTCACTCAAAATAGGTTGACCTTGGGCGATCCCTTCGGCCTGCCGGGCATTTCGCCGGCCGAAGTGATTTTGGCCGCGGCCCTGGCTTCCCGTGCGGAGAACGCGGACACCATTGATTCAGCCGTTCTAAGTGGCCTTAAGAGCGCTGACGCGCTTAAGGGCTACCGAGTGACGCGCTTCATGCCCTTCGATCCGGTGCACAAGCGCACCGAGGCCGAGGTCGCGGCGGCGGATGGAGCTTCCTTTAAGACGACCAAGGGCGCGCCGCAGGTGATTTTGGCCTTGGATCCGGATGCCGAACGTCTGGGCCCGGAGGTTTTTAAAGCCGTCGAGACATTCGCGGCGCGCGGCTTTCGATCTTTGGGCGTGGCGCGCACGGATGGCCAAGGCCGGTGGCATTTGCTGGGGATTTTGCCGCTTTATGATCCGCCGCGCGCGGATTCCAAAGAGACCATCGCGGCGGCCGGCCGCATGGGCGTCAGGGTCAAGATGGCGACCGGCGATCAGATGGCGATTGCCCGCGAGATTTCAAGCCAGCTGGGCCTGGGCCCGAACATCATCGACGCCACGTCTTTTGTCGCGGCCAAGCACCACGAGGGCGCCGAGCAGTCGCAGAACATCGAAAATGCCGATGGTTTCGCGCAGGTTTTTCCAGAGCACAAGTTCCATATCGTCGATGTTCTGCAAAAACGCGGCCACATCGTGGGCATGACCGGCGACGGCGTCAACGACGCGCCCGCCTTGAAGAAGGCTGACTGCGGCATCGCGGTCTCGGGCGCCACCGACGCCGCACGGGCCGCGGCGGATATCGTGCTTTTAAGCCCGGGCCTCTCCGTCATCATCGACGCCATCCGCGAGGGCCGCAAGACCTTCCAGCATATGAACAGCTACGCCATCTACCGCATCGCGGAGACCATTCGTGTGCTGCTTTTTATGACGCTCTCCATTCTGGTCTTCAATTTTTATCCCGTGACTGCGGTGATGATCGTGCTCTTGGCGCTTTTTAATGATGGAGCTATTTTATCCATCGCCTATGACAATGTGCATCCTTCCAGTAAGCCTGAGGCTTGGAACATGCGCCTAGTGTTGGGTATTTCCTCGGCGCTGGGTCTTATTGGGGTCGTGGCCTCATTCGGGCTGTTCTATCTGGGCGAGAGAGTCTTCCACTTAAACCGAGAGTTAATCCGCACGCTCATTTATTTAAAGCTCTCCGTCGCCGGGCAATTGACCATCTTTCTCACTCGCACTCGCGGCCCTTTTTGGTCCGAGCGTCCGGCCCGCATTTTGGTCTTGGCCGTCATGACGGCGCAGGGCTTCGCCACGCTCTTCGCGGCCGTGGGAATTTTCATGGCGCCCATCGGCTGGGGCTGGGCTTTGGGCGTATGGGGCTACGCCTTGGGGTGGTTCTTGGTCAACGACCGACTAAAACTCGCGGCTTACAAAGTCTTTGATCCGGCCGCGCCCGCCATTCTCTCGAAATAAACGTGCCCCCAAGGAGAATCGAACTCCTGTTTCAGCCTTGAAAGGGCCGCGTCCTAGCCGTTAGACGATGGGGGCGATGGTGAGCCCGGTGGGACTCGAACCCACGGCCACATGCTTAAAAGGCACGTGCTCTACCAGCTGAGCTACGGGCTCTCGCCGGACATCTTACAATAAAAACCGCGCGAAGGGAATTTCCTCCGGTCCAGATAGGCTTGGTCTGGCGCGCCGGGCTTGACCGCCATTCTCATATAAATGCTAAAATGAACAACCGGTCAGTCATTCGCCGCGAACGAGCGAAATCACCAAGACATGAAGGCTCCCGAGCTGTTGGAGGCGAAGAAGCGGCGCATCCTCGCCTCCGCCTGCCGCCTGCTGGTCAAGCACGGCTTCCAGGACATATCCCTCGATGAAGTCGCGCGTTCGGCCGGCGTGGCCAAGGGCACGCTCTTTTTGCACTACAAGAACAAGAGCGATCTGTTTTCCGCGGTGTTCGCCGACATGGTCGACCGCCTGGGCGACGAGCTGGAAAAAGTCGTGGCTTCCGGCCGGCGCGGCCGCGCTCTCCTGGATGAAACGGCGCGCGTCATTTTGACGCATTTCGACCGCTATCACGATTTCGTGGCCAATTTCAGTTCCGGAGCCTTCCCCGCCTGCACCCAGCGCTGCGGCGAGAAATTGACCGATAAGTTCCGGCGAAACTACAACCAAGTCTCCAAGATCCTCCTTATTTGCCGCTCCGACGGCCTCGTTAAGTCCGGCTCCATTCCGTTCGCCTCAACGGCGCTCTTTGGCCTCTGCCGCAGCGCGATGATGCTGCGCGCCGCGCGCAAGGCAAAATATCCCCTCGCGGGCAAATCTTCCGAGGTAGTTCGGTTTTTCCTCGCCGGCATGGGCGGAAAGTCGTGAGGCGTCTTTCACCCGTGACGGAATGTTGTATGGCCGCTCTGTGCGTTTTGTTGCTCCAATTCTCGGCCGCGCGGGCACAAGGGGACAGCGCCGAGCCGTCCGCCCAAGCGATAACGCTCTCTCAAGCCTACGCCATGTCCCTCGCGCATATGGAAACCATCGCGCAGGACAAGCAGGCGACCAAGCAGGCCTTGGCCCGGGTCGACGAACTCATCGGCGACATCATGCCGCAAATCACCGGCACGGCCTCCAATTTGTGGGAGGAATCGCCCGGCGTTTCAATTTCAGGCGTAAACCTGACCAACCAGCCTCACGCGGCGATCACCTTGAACCAGCTGCTGTTCTCCGGGTTTCGGGAATTTCTCGCCTTCAAGCAGGGCCGGCGCGAATACCAGTCGACCGCTTTGACCGAGAAAAGGGCCGAGGAGCTTCTTTACCAGGACGTGGGGCAGTCCTACGTGAGCCTTCTGCAGGCGCAGGATCAAATGAAGATCGACGAGAAGATCGTCAAGGCGGGGCAGGATCAGGTCGATTTTCTCCGGCACTGGGTGCAGATCGGCCGCGCCAAGAGAAGCGATCTGCTTTCGGCCCAGTCGGTGCTGGAGTTGGCCAAGGCCCAGCTGGAGCAGGCGCACCAAAGCGAAAGCGCGGGACAGGAGATGCTCAAATTCTTGACCGATTCCGATCGGGACCTGAACCCGGAGGAACTGCCGGAGCCGAGTTTGGGCGAATTAAAAGGATGGCTTGCCGCGGGAGACCACCGCGCGGACGTCGAGGCGGCGCGGGACACTTATGAAGCCGCCCAGCTGCAGACAAAAATCATCAGCCGTCAGCGCTGGCCCACTATCACCGCGACGGGCAATTACTATCTCATCCAGTCGGCTTTTTCCAAGAACGTTCATTACGACGCGACGCTGAGCCTCTCGGTTCCGCTTTTCACCGGAGGCGTCATCTCCGCTCAGGTGGGCCAGGCTCGTGCGCAGGAAAAAAGCGCGGCAGCCGGCCTGTCCTTGGCGATGCGCACCGCGGAGGAAAACGTTCGTTCCTCTTATCGGAACCTGCGCTGGGCCATCGGTTCGGCCAAGGCTTTTACGGACGCCGTTCAGGCCGCTAAAAAGAGCTTTGCCGCGGAGAAAAGCGACTTCGAGCAGAATTTGGTCACCAACCTGGACGTCATGAGCAGCCTGACCAGCCTGGCCAATACCGAGGTCCAATCCAACGCGGCCCAGCAGCAGGCGGCCTTTGGGCTCGTCGAGCTCGAGGTGGCGGCGGGAGACGTGCCGGCGGCGGGAGGATCCTGATGAAGCTCTCCGACATTTCCATCAAGAATCCCGTTTTCGCCTGGATGCTGATGATTGGCCTCATCGTTTTCGGCGCCATCAGCTACAGCCGCATGGGCGTGAGCCAGCTTCCCGACGTGGACTTCCCGGTCATCACGGTCACCGTCACCTGGGCCGGGGCGTCGCCCGACGTCATGGAATCGGCGGTCGCCGATCCCATCGAGGACGCGGTGATGAGCGTCGACGGCGTGCAGCTCGTCCAATCGGTCTCCCAGGAAGGCCAGACCCAGGTCATCATCCAGCTGGACCTCAATCAGAACATCAACACGGCGCTCGAAGAGGTTCAGACCTACGTCACCGAGGCCCAGAAGAACCTCCCCCAAACCATCGACCCGCCGGTCATCACCAAGACCAATCCGGAGGACCAGCCCATCATGTGGGCGGCGGTCTACGGCAGCAGCACGGCGGCAGTCGATCCATTTTCCCAGGCCGATCCTAAAAACGGCGCGGTGACCCTGCGGGACATCGCGCTCTTCGTGCGCGACCACCTGAAGGACCAGATCACGACCGTCGCCGGCGTGGGCAACGCGTTCTTGGGCGGCTACGTCGATCCGCAGATGCGCATCTGGGCGGACAACACCGCGATGACCAGGCGCGAAATCACCGTGCAGGACATCATCAACGCGGTCGATACCGAACACGAATTGGCGCCCACCGGCTACCAGGATGACGGCCCCAAAGAGACTTACATTCGCGTCCATTCCCAGTTCAAGAACGCCCAGGAATGCGACCAGCTCATCATTCCGACCCGCCAGGGCCTGGGCGAGGTTTGGAAGAAAATCAAGCTCGGCGACGTGGCTAAATGCGAGGAGGGCACGGACGAGCTGCGCCGCATCTCCCGCTACGACGGCATCTTCCCCACCATCGGGATAGGCGTCATCAAGCAGCACGGGACCAACGCCGTGGCCATCGCCGCGGCGGTCAAGAAGAAAATCAAGGAGCTTCAGCCGCTGCTGCCCACGGGCATGCGCATGCAGGTTGTTGTTGACACGACCAAGTTCATCAAGGCCTCGATCAACGATCTCGTTTTTACCCTGATCTTGGCCGTGCTCTTCACGTCCTTGGTCTGCTACCTGTTCCTGGGCTCGTGGTCCTCGGCGTTCAACGTGGTCATGGCCATCCCCGTTTCCGTCATCGGCTCATTTATATTCCTCAACGCCTTCGGGTTTACCTTGAACAGCTTTACGCTGCTGGCGTTATCCTTGTCCATCGGCATCATCGTCGATGACGCGATCATGATGCTGGAGAACATCGCGCGCTACAACGAGCACGGCATGCCGCGCGTGCAGGCGGCCATCGTGGGCGCCCGGGAAATCACCACGGCGGCCGTCGCGGCGTCTTTGGCCATTCTGGCGATTTTCCTGCCCGTGGTCTTCATGAACGGCATCGTGGGCAAGTTTTTCTTCCAGTTCGGCGTCGCCATGTCCGTGGCGATTCTCCTCTCGCTTCTGGAAGCCTTGACCCTGGCGCCCATGCGCTGCTCGCAGTTCCTGTCCGTGGGGCGCGAGAATTTCGCCACGCGCTGGATGAACCACGGCATGGAAGCCTTGGCGGTGCGCTACAAAAAAGCCCTGGCCTGGTGCCTTGACTGGCGCTGGACGGTCATCATCACGGCGTTCCTGCTCACCGTCGTCTCCTACGGCATCGCCAAGTACCTGCGCAAGGAGTTCGTCCCGCCGCAGGATCAGAGCCAGTTCCTGGTCACGCTCTATACCAAGATGGGCTCGTCGCTGGAGTATACCGACGGCGTTTTTACCCAGGCCGAGAAGGTGATCGAGGCGCGTCCCGAGGTCAAGGGCTACTACCAGGCCGTGGGCGGCTTCGGCGGAGGCCTCGTCAACCAGGGAATTCTCTTCATGGTCATGAAGGATCCCTCCAAGCGCCCCATCATGGCGCCCTTTACGCATCGTCCGACCCAGCAGGAGTTCATGGAATATCTGCGCGGGCAGCTGGGCAAGGTCCCGGGCGTGCAGCGCGTGGCGATGCTGGACTTCTCGCAGGCGGGATTTTCCGCCCAGCGCGGCTATCCCATTGAATTCGAGGTTCAAGGGCCCGAATGGCCCAAGCTGGTGGCCTACTCCCAGGAGATTTTTAAGCGGATCAAGGCCTCGGGCCTGATGGCGGATTTGGACACCGACTACAACCCGGACATGCCCGAGACCGAGATTTATCCCGACCGCGCCAAGGCCGCGCGCATGGGCGTGCCCGTGACCACTATCACGGACACCATCTCGGCCTTGGTCGGCGGCATGAAACTCTTGCCCAATAAGTACACCGACTCGGCCGGGCACCGCGACGACATCCAGGTCAAATTAGTCGCGGACCAGAACCGGACCGTCGCGGACATCAAGAAAATCTGGGTCCGCAACGTCCAGGGCGAGATGATTCCGCTCAAGGACCTGGTGAGCATCAAGCAGGGCAAAACCATGCTCACCGTCACCCGCTACAACCGCGAGCGCGGCATCGGCATCTTCGGGAATTTTAAGCAGGGAGAATCCGAGTCGGACGTCATTGCCGCCATCCAGAAAATCGCCGCGCAGGTCATCCCCAAGGGCGAGGGCTACCACGTGGTGATGTCGGGCAGTTCGCAGGCGTTCGAGGAATCTTTCCGCAACCTCATTTTCGCGCTCATCCTGGGAATTTTCGCGGCCTATATCGTCTTGGCCAGCCAGTTCAACAGCTTCGTTCATCCCTTCACCATCCTGACCGCGCTTCCCTTCAGCGTGGCGGGCGCGCTCTGGGCGCTCTACATCACCAACACGTCGCTCAACATTTACAGCCTCATCGGCATTCTGCTCTTGATGGGCATCGTGAAGAAAAATTCGATTCTGCTCGTGGACTTTACCAACGAGCGGCGCAACGCCGGCATGGGGCTGCGCGAGTCCTTGCTGGAGGCCTGCCCCATCCGCCTGCGGCCCATCCTGATGACCACGGCCGCGACCTTGGCCGGCGCCATTCCCGAGGCGATGGCCTGGGGGCCGGGCTCGGAAATCATCCGGCCCATGGCCATCGCGGTCATCGGCGGCATCATCGTGTCGGTCAACCTGACGCTTTTCGTGGTCCCCTGCTTCTATTCGGTGATGTCAAAACTAGAGAGCCGCAAGCACGGCGAGCGGCTGCAGGAAGCCCTGCGCGCGCTGGGCGAGCTTCCCGCGGAATAAGCGCGGCATTGGGGGGCGGCGGGCCGCTGAAGGTTAGCGGCTGAACTGCGGAAGGTGAAGCTTCTTAGCCAGGGCTTGAGCCAAGCTTTGCGAGGCGTCCTGGGCCGCGCTGGCCAAATCCGAACCGGTGCTCGACACCGTTCCCGTCCAAAGAACTTCCCCGGTCGCCACGCTCACCATCCGGACGGAAATCCCGACTTCGGCGGGCGTGGTCTCGGTCTGCGGCACGATGTTGTTGGTCTGCCAAGTGTTCATGCCCACGATGCCCACGCGGCCTTTGCCCGTCGGCCCGAAAATGGGGCGGGCGTGTTCCTGGGGCATGTCCACCATGACCGTTTGCTGGTTGGTGTCGGTGAAATAAGTCAGGCTGCCCATAACCAGGGCATCGGCGCCTAGGAGCTTGCCCACCTGCTGGGCGGTGGCCATGTCCACCGCGCCGGAGAGATCAAAGGACTGCTCTTGGAGCACGCTCTGGACCTGCTGGCGCTCAATGAGGTTGTAGCCCAATGGCAGAAGGTAGGGCTCGAAAATTTGGGAAACCATCTGGCCTGAACCGGATGCCCCCGGGTAGTCGGTAAATCCGAGGACCGCCACCGTATGAATCGACGCGGGATTGTATTGCGGGCTTACGAAAATAGTCGCCGGCGCCGCGCACGCCGCGCACAGAAGCAGAGGCGCCAGTTTGGGCAAAAGCCGGGTGCTTGGCTGCCGGCGCAGTCGGGCAGAAAAATAAGTCATGGATTTTTGGATTTGTCCGAGGATTCCGGAACTGCGGCGCTCGCGGCGTCTTTCTTGGCCTGCTCTATTTGCGCCGGGGTCAGAATTTTATCCAGTCGCTGCAGGTCGGCTTTAGCACGCAGGCTTCCATTTTGGGCGGCGCGCCAATACCAGGAGTAGGCCATGATCGGGCTTTTGGGGACGCCTCGCCCAACCTCGTACATCTGGCCCAGTTTTCTTTGCGCGAAACGGCTGCCTTGCTGGGCTGCTTTTTTATACCAATCGGACGCGGCGCGGTAGTCCTTTTTGCCCCCCCATCCGCTTTCCAGCATGACGGCGAGATTGCGCTGGGCAAAGGGACTGCTCTGCTCGCTCGCTTTGTTAAACCAATAATAGGCCTTCTTGTAGTCCTCGCGCACGCCCAAGCCGTGCTGATAGAGATAGCCGAGGTTGTTCTGCGCGTAGGGATTGCCCTTGTTCGCCGCTACGGCATACCATTTCGCGGCTTCCTTATAATTGCGGGCCACGCCCTTGCCGTGGTAGTACATGCCGGCGAGATTGGCCGCGGCTTCGTCGTCGCCTTCATCGGCTCCCTGCGTGAACCACTTGAGCGCCTGGGCGTAGTCCTGTTTTCCCCCGATTCCGGTGTAGTAAAGAAATCCCAAGTTGTTGGCCGCGTCCTCGTAGCGTTTTTGCGCGGCTTGCTGGTACCACTGGGCGGCCTCATTGTAATCGCGGGCGACGTGATGCCCGTGCTCGTAGATGACTCCCAATTTGAAGGCGGCTTCCGCGTTGCCGGCTTGCGCGGCTTGCTTGAGGAAATCGACGGCTTGAGGGTATTGGCCCGCCAGATAGGCCGTGCGGGCTTCAGACAAAAGCTTCGAGGAGTCGGACTTTGGGGCGGGCGCCATCCCGGCCCGGACCGTCAGCGCTCCGCATGCGCAGCAAAGGGCGAGAACGAGCGCGCTGCGCATTCTACCGGGCCGCAAAGAACTTTCCTTAAGCGGCCCGGTACTGCTTGCCTCCCGGCTCGCGGTAGTCATGACCAAGGAGATTATATATACTGACTCCGACGGATGCAAACGGCCGGTTTGGAGCCGCAAGGAGGGTGCATCACCGATTCGGAGATTGTCGACAGGGTCCGTTCCGGAGATTCCCAGGCCTACGCGCAGCTGGTCAAAAGCCATTATCCCCGCGTCCGCGGCCTCTGCCTTTCCTTGTTGGCAAATCCCAGCGAGTCCGAGGACGCCGCTCAGGAAATTTTCATTAAAGCCTACCGCTTCCTGCCCCAATTCAAGAACGATTCTTCATTCTCCACCTGGATTTACCGCATTGCCTCCAACCACTGTCTGGACGTCCTGCGCAAGGAAGCCCGGCATAAGACCGAATCCCTGGATGCGCTGACCGGCGCGAGCGAATCGGGCGACGCTCCGCCGCGGCTCACCGTTTCAGAGCCGGATTCCAGTGTGGCGTTCGAAAATAAGGATATCGTGAGGCGCGTGCTTGAGCGGCTTTCCCCCGAGCATCGGATGGTCCTGGTCCTCAAGGAAACGCAGGGCTTGAGCTATGTGGAAATAGCGCGGACTTTGGAATGCTCCGTCGACGCCGTGAAGGGGCGGCTAAAGCGCGCCCGCGTCGAACTCGATGGAATCGCGCGACACTTTATGGAATTAAGCGACGTCTAAAAAATGAAGCCATGAAACATGATGATTTTCGCGAACTTTTCGATGAGCTGAGGGACTCGGAGTTGGGCGAGCCTCTAAAGGGCGAGCTTTTGGCCCATTTGGCTTCGTGCGCAGATTGTCGGCAAGATTATGAGCGCCGCGCCGCCCTGGCCAAGATGTTTTTTCGCCCTGTCGCGGTGCCCGCTCCCGCTCAAATAGAGGCTTTTACCCGCGCCGTGATGGAAAAAATCCCCTCTGGCAGGGTTCCTGCGGCCAGGGCTCGGTCGGAAGCGCTGCGAAATCTCTGGTGGGTGGTTCCGTCCTTGGGTTTTGCGCTGGCTGCCCTGATTCTGGCTCTGCGCCGCGGCGCGCCGGCTTTGATGGTTCCTATGGATTCTCAACTGCTTATCGGCGCGCAAAACAAAACCGTTGCCGAAATAGTCATCCCTCTGGACCCGGCCAACGGGCAAAATCTCGTCGCTGTTGAGGAGCAATGATGAAGCGTACCGGATTTCCGACCGCCGCCGTGTTTGTCGTCGGCCTTTTGCTGGGCGCCGCCGCGGGCGTGCGCTATGAGAAAAGATCCATGCACCAGTTCTGGCAGCACGGTCCCAACACGAGCCGCATGCTGGCGGACTTGAGCCGACGTCTGGGCTTGAACCCCGAGCAGCAGGAAAAGCTCCGGGCCATCTTAGACGCCAACCGCGGCCAAGTGATGGAGCTTCACAAACAGATGCTTTCGCAGTTCGAAGGCATTCGCACGTCTTTCAGGCAGAATCTCGGGAGCATCCTGACTCCGGATCAGCAGAAGAAGTTCGCCGCCATGACGGCCCAATGGGACGCGCGGCGACTCTCGATGACGGCTAACGCGGCCGCTCCTGCCCATTCGAACGGGCAGAACCAATAAGCGGCTCCACGGTGAAAAGCGTCCTTTTGGCGGCCGGGACGCTCCTGCTGGGCTTAACTTCGACGCGGGCCCAAAGCGCTTCGACGCAGGCCGTCTTGACGTGGGCGCAGTGCATGGACATCGCGCGGCGCCAAAATCCCGCGCTCTTGGCCGCGGAGCGCGGAGTGCAGGCGAGCCTCCTGCAGTACCGGAACAGCTTTAACGGCCTCATGCCGCATGTGAGCTTGAGCAACAGCTATTCCAATTCCGATACTTTGAGCTCGCTGGGCCACTATACCAACGCGGACAACTGGCAGGCTGGCGCCAACGCGAGCCTGGATATCTTCAACGCGCAGGACTATGCCTCCATGAGCACGACCAAAGCCCAGGAGATGCAGGCGAAGGCCAATCTCGCCCAGGTCTCGGCGCAGGTGCGGTTCACTCTGGCCGAAGCCTTCATCAAGCTCATTTATAACGAACAGCGCGTGACGGTGGACCGACAGATTGAGGACATCCAGAAGACCAACGCGCAGATGGTGTCCTTGGAATACAAGTCGGGCCAGGAATCCAAGGGCGACATGATGACTTCCCAGGCGCAGTATCTGCAGGCTCAGGTGACGGTCTCGAACGATCGGCTCAATATCCGGGCGGCCAAGATGGAACTCAACAACCAGTTGGGCCAGGATCAGTTTTCCGACATCGAGGTCACCGGCACGCTTGATTATTCCAAGCTTCCACTGCCGGATTTCCCCTCTTTGGTCGCTCAGACGCCCCAGGTGGCCGTGGCCGAGGCGGCGGTGGTCCTTTCCAAGGCGGGCTTGGAGACTTCCGAGGTGTCCTTGTGGCCGGATTTTTCCGCGACAGCGTCGCGCTTCTACAATGGAAACACCGAGCTTCCCCATAACCCGCATTGGAGTTGGGGCGCGAGCTTGAGCCTGCCCATCTTCGGCAGCGGGCCCACCGCGGCCTATTATCAAATCTCGGCGGCCAAGGAGAGTTTGGCCCAGGCCAAGGAGAATCTTCGCGCTTCCCAGGATTCCACGCGCAGTCTCCTGGAGCAGGATTGGACCTCTTTAAACGAGGACGCGGACTTGGTCGCGGCCAACCGGGATTTATTCGCCGCGGCCCAGCAGCGCTACACCGAGTCGACCATCCGCTACAACGCGGGCATCATGCCCTTCGAAACGTGGATTCTCTCGGTCTCCGATTTGATTAATTTCAAGCAGGGTTATCTGGGTTCAGAATTGAGCGCCGCCCTCGCGGAAGTTCAGTGGGACAACGCCCTGGGCAAGGGCTTAGGAGAATAGGCATGCACGAAAAACGAGGCCGCTGGATTTGGATGCTGCTCATTATCGCGGCGGGCGGGGCCGGGATTTGGGCCTATTACCACGGAAAATCCAAGGACGGCAACGAGCAGGTGACCTATCTCAAGGTTTCACGCGGCCCCATCGAGGAGATTATCGAGGCGACGGGCTACGTGGCGCCCCTCGATCGGGTGGAAATTAAGCCTTCGGTCTCCGGGCGCATCGAGAGCCTGAAAGTTGATGAGGGCGACGCGGTCAAAGCGGGGCAGGTTCTGGCGGAGATGAGTTCGACCGACCGCGTCGCTATTTTGGACGCGGCGCGCGCGCAGGGTCCCGCGGTTTACAAGAAATGGGAGGACACCTATCTGCCCATTCCAGTCATCAGCCCGCTGAACGGGCGCATCATCCTGCGCAACGTGGTTGTGGGCCAGATGGTCGATCCGACCACGGTCATATACGCGCTTTCCGATAAGCTCATCGTTTACGCCCAGGTCGATGAAACGGACATCGGCCGCATCAAGGACGGCATGTCGGCGCAAATCACTTTGGACGCCTATCCCAACCGCGTCGTCCAAGCCAAAGTCTTCGATATCCTGCGCGAAGGCGTCGATAACAACAACGTCATTACCTACAACGTGAAAATCGATCCGGCGGGCGGCGCGCCGGCCTTTTTCCGATCGCAGATGACGGCCAACGTCGATTTCATCCTGCAGAAGAAAACGGACGCCCTTCTGGTGCCCGCCGTCGCCGTGTCTCAAAAAAATGGGGAGTCCAGGGTTTTTGTCCCCGGTCCGGATGGCAAGCCGGTGCCGCAAAAGGTCGTCATCGGCATCGAGGGCGCCAGCAACGACGAGATCGTTTCCGGCCTTAATGAAGGCGATACGATCGTCATTCGGCAGAAGCGCTACGTGCCGCAGCAGGCGGCGTCAAGCCCGTTGGCGGGCGGCGCCAAGAAAAAGGGAAGCTGATAGAGAGCAGCCATATGCCCTTCATCGAGCTTAAGAACATCACTCGCGCCTACCAAGTGGGCGGTGACAAGTTGGTGGTTCTTAAGGGCATCAACCTGAACATCGAGGAAGGCGAGTTCGTCGCCATCATGGGCCCCTCGGGCTCGGGCAAATCCACCTTGATGCAGATTCTGGGGCTTTTGGACCGGCCCACCTCGGGAAAATATTTTCTCTTCGGCCGCGACGTCTCGCGCCTAACCGATGACGAGGGCGCCGCGCTGCGCTCGAAGACCATCGGTTTTATTTTCCAGATGTTCAATTTATTGGCCCGCACTTCGGCGATGGACAACGTCATCCTGCCCATGATTTACGCGGGTTCGCCCAACCGCGAAGCGCGCGGACGGGAGCTTTTGGCAACCGTCGGCCTTTCCGACAGAATGGCGCATAAGCCCAACGAGCTTTCCGGCGGCCAGCAGCAGAGAGTCGCCGTCGCGCGGGCCCTGGTCAATTCTCCCCGCGTGATTTTCGCCGACGAACCCACCGGCAACTTGGCCTCGGATCAAGCCGAGGACATCCTAAGGCAGTTGAAGCTCATGAACCGGGCCGGCATTACCGTCATCATGGTGACTCACGAGCCCGATATCGCGGCGCACGCCCGCAGAATCATCCACATCAAGGACGGCGCGATTACCTCGGATAAAACCAGCGGCGAAGACTCCGGGGAGGACGCTTCTCCATCGGGCGGCGGCTCCGCCGTTTTAGCTTCTCCGAAAACCGCGCTTCCCGCCCAAATCAAGCTCCAGCACGGCGGCCTTAATTGGGTCGAGATGGGAGAATACTGGGCCTCGGCCCTGCGAGCGGTGACCGCCAACAAGGTCAGGAGCGCCTTATCCATGCTGGGCATTTTAATCGGCGTGGCGGCCGTCATCGCCATGTTGGCCATTGGCAAGGGCGCGCAACAGGCCATCGAGGCCAGAATTTCCCGATTGGGCTCCAACTTGGTGATGGTCTGGCCTTTTTCCCAGGCCGCGTTTCACGGCGGCACCGGCAGCTATTCGCGCCTGACCTTGCAGGATTTAGACGATCTTTCCCAGGTCAGCCCCCATGTCGTCGCGGTCGATGGAGAACTGCGCGGCAGCGTCCAAGCCGTCTATCAGGACAAAAATACTTCGACCGAGGTGCAGGGAGATTTGCCCTCTTACGCGGGAATGTACGACGATGTTCCCTATTACGGGCGTTTTTTTACCTCTGCCGATAACGATTCCATGGCCCGCGTGGCCGTTTTGGGGCAGACGGTGGTCAACGCCCTCTTCGGGAAAAAAAATCCCGTGGGCAAGACCGTGAAGTTAAACCGCGTGGCTTTCACCGTTATCGGTATCCTGCCGCCCAAGGGTTCGAACGGCTGGCATGATCAAGACGACGTCATCGTCGTTCCCTTGAAGACCGCCATGATGCGCCTGGGACTGACGGCGTGGGGCGGCGGCGGAAGCCGCGGGCGGTATCTAAGCACGATTTCGCTCGAGTGCGACAGCCCGAATTCCATCGATGGCGTCATGAGCCGCGTCGAGTCTTTTTTGCGCGCGCGGCACCATCTGCCGTCGTATAAAGAGGATGATTTCACCGTGCGCAACATGGCCGACATCCAGGCCGCCTTGACCGGCACGACCAAGACCTTCACCCTGCTTTTAGGCATCGTGGCCGCCATATCACTTCTGGTGGGCGGCATCGGCATCATGAACATCATGCTGGTTTCGGTCAGCGAGCGCACGCGCGAAATCGGCCTGCGCAAGGCCGTTGGCGCGGCGCGGCGCGCGATTTTAATCCAGTTTCTTCTTGAATCGGCCGTGCTCTCGACTTTGGGCGGCGTTATCGGCATCACCTTGGGGGTTGGATTTTCCCTGGCGCTCTCCCATTTCGCGGGCTGGGCCGCCATCGTGCAGCCTCAGGCCGTGATCATGGCTTTTGTTTTTTCCGCCGGAGTCGGCATTGTTTTTGGATTTTGGCCCGCGAGAAAGGCGTCTCTTCTCTCACCCATCGAAGCACTACGCTACGAATAAAAACGCACAAAGCGCCCTAAAGAGGTGCCATAATCCAATGAAAAAGGCAGTGTCGAGGCTTTGGAAGAACTGGGTGGATAAGGTGGAGGCTTGGTCGCGCGTCATCGTGCCGTCCGAGCGCGAGATGGGCGTTTCCCGGGTCTGGGAAGTCGTCATCATCACCGCCATCGTTTGCGGCGTCATCTTCCTGCTCGTCACCTGCGCCCATGACATCGTTGATTTCCACAACCGGCTGGCCGGACACCCCATGTTGCGGGTGCTGGCCTGGACGGGTTTTTCCTGGACTATCCTGAGCATCATTCTACTTGCGGCCCGGACCATCGGCTGGTTCTCCTACGCGGCAGCCCCATCGGCTGGCGAGGATGACGCCCCCACGCTGACTGTGGTCATCCCCGCCTACAACGAGGGCCATATGGTGCGTCTGGCCATCGATTCCGCCGCGCGGGCGCGCTACCCTCGCGGCAAGTTGCGTGTCGTGGTTGTCGATGACGGCAGCAAGGACGACACGTGGGAGCACATCTCGGCCGCCGCGGCCGAGCACCCGGGCGTGGTCATTCCCGTGCGCCAGAACCGCAACCGGGGCAAGCGGGAAGCCTTGGCCGCTGGCTTTAGAGCAACGGACGCCGAGGTCCTGGTCATCGTCGATTCCGACAGCGTCATAGCTCCAGACGCGCTTCTGGCCATAGCCGGCCCGTTTAGGGATCCCAAGGTCGGGGCCGTGGCGGGCAAAGTCAGCGTCTATAACCTCTCTCAGGGCTTTATCCCCTGCCTGCTCTACGTCAATTTCCTATTCATCGCCGATTTCATGCGCTCTTGGGAATCGAATTTTCGCACCGTGCATTGCTGCGCGGGCGCCTTGATGGCCGTGCGGGCCTCGGCCGCCAAGGCGGTGATGGAGGACTGGCTCGGGCAGACCTTCCTGGGCGGGCCCTGCACCATCGGCGACGACCGGTCGCTGACCAACTTCATCCTGCTCTCGGGCTTGGACACAGTCTACCAGCGCTCGGCGGTGGTGCGCACGGTGGTGCCCGCGACCTATTCTAAGCTCTGCCGGATGTTTTTGCGCTGGGACCGCAGCTACATCCGCGAGGAGACCCGCTTTTTGCGGCACGTGGTCTGGAGCCGGCCCTTGCGGGCGCGGATCTTCGCGTTCTACGACCGCTTCGTGACCAACACCTATACCTTCATCTGCTACACGGGCATCCCGTTGTTCTTTATCAACGTGGAATCAAAGGCCTACATCCCCGCTCTGCTTCTGGCCTACACCGCCTGGATCTCGATGTTCTACCTGCTCTACTACCTGCGGCAGCAGCGCCTCAACAGCGCCGTCTACGCGTTTCTCTATCCTTACTACTCGGTCCTGACGCTGTTCTGGATTTTTCCCTACGCGGCGCTGACTTTGAAAAACCGCTCCTGGATGACTCGCTAAGAGAGTCTGGAAATTATCCAAGAACGCCTTGCAAGGCGTTCCAAGCTTCGTCTATGGACGGCGCGCGGCCCGGGGTTTCAAGGACGCGATTTCCGGGCAGCCAGCCGTAGCCGAAGCTCCATGGTTCGGTGTGGGTGAAAATCTCCACGCTCGGGCGTCCGAGCGCCGCGGCCAAGTGCATGGGGCCGGTGTCCGCGGTCACGAGCGCGCGCGCGCGGGATAAAAATGCGGCAAAAACGCGCAACGGCATTTCGGGCGCGGCCAAGACGCTTTCCGGAATTTTCGCGGCGGAAAGAAGGGCGGCCTCGGCCGGGCCTCCCGTCAAAACGACCTTGCGGCCGGTTTTGGCCGCGCGCGCGGCCAGATCTAAAAACCACGCTACGGGCAACTGCTTCTCCGCGCGGCCTCCCAGGAAAAAGGCGAGGCTCTCGCCGTCCAGGCCCAAGCCGCGCCAGAGCTCGGAGCCTTTTTCCTTCTCTCCAGGGCCGAAGACCCAGCGCGGGCGCAACTCTTCCGTGACCGGAATCGGGGCCCAGGGCGCGGCGGCCCGAACCAGAGCGCAGAGGTTCGCCGTCTCGTGGTCTTGCGCCTGCGGCACGGGGACAAGAAGGTTCAAAAATGCGGCCGCGTCGCCGCGGTCAAAACCTACGCGCATATTGGCCCGCGAGAGGGCGGTCCAAGCCGCTGAGGACAGTGAGAACGCGTGCTGGGGCGAGAAGTCGAAGGCCGCATCGTAGCCGCCATTGAGAAAAAGACTCGGGAGCGCCGCGGGAGTCATGACGCGCTCGATGTCCGGGTTAAAAGCCAGCGCTTCACCGTAGCGGCCGGAAATAACGGCGTCCACGCGCGCGTGGGGAAAAGCGCGCTTTAAAAGCCGCAAAGCCGGCGTCAATAAGAGCAAATTCCCCAGGCGTGCGTCATGGCGCACGGCCAAAATGCGCACAGTATCCTGGGCGACCGGCCGGCGGTGAGGTACCTGCGGTTTTGGCAAGGCGCGGATGAGCGTGCGGCGCAGGAGATTTTTCCCCTCCCGCTCAATGGCTTTGCCGAGGGATTTAAGCCGCGCGCTCGGTTCTGTCACGGTGAGACGCCGGAGCCGCCTAATGGCGCCGGCGGGACGGAGGAGCCCGCGTCCGCGTTCCAGCCGAGCTTTGCCTCAAGCGCTGGGTCTTTGAGCGCCCTGGCCGCGTCCTTGGCCGCGCGCGCGAAAAGCCGGTTCAAAGCCGCGTTGACTGAGGCATTGGCGTCGTTACCGGCGCCGAGAGTGACCTGCTCTTTGTAGTCCTTATCTAGAATTCGCCAAGTAAAGCCGGTTTTTTTCGCGGAACGCGCGGCAAAGCTCAAGGCGAGAGCGAGATAAAGCGCGCTTCCTTTCCGCGGTGAAACTTCCACGTCGGCACGCTCGACGGCGCCGCTCACGTAAAGGCGCGCTCCCGCTCCCACGGCCGCGAGTTCGCCGTCGTGCTCGGGGTCTTCCAGCGACACGGCGGAGGACACCAGTCCGTCAGCGGCTAGTTCCTGGGCCAAGGCGCGGCCTAGGATTTGGGGCGAAAGCTCCGGCCAGGATCCGTCGGAAGATTGGGTAAGTTTGAATGGCTTTCCACGCACCGGAGATGCGGCATCGACCGCCGCATAAGCTGTTAAGTCTCGCAGAGGCGAAACGGCCGCCGCCACCGGGAAGAGCGGCGCCTGCGGCCCATGGCCGGCCCAAAGCGGCGCGTTGGGCTTATAAAGGAAAGGCTTTTTGCCGCAGCCGGCGCACAGTGGGGCTAAGCAAAAAAACGCGAAAAAAAGGCGTAATTTCCCGAGAACTTCAATTTTAGGCGTCAAATATTTGGCGTCCCTCAAGTTAAATTCGCTCAGCCTTTCTTTACCGGAAACTTGCCCAAGAGCGCCTGGCGGCACAAGGCGGCGACCTCGGGGCTGAAGTTTCCCTTCTCTATCATCCAGGACAAATAGCTCGGGTCCGCAACAGCCACTTCCCGTAAGCTCTTGCCCCGGTGCTTATTGCCGAAGCCGAAGGCGGCCTCGCCGGCCTTCCAGATGAACTTGCCTTCGGCGTCCACCCGATCTGGATAGGTCTGGGCGCACCAGTTGCCCAAGCCCGCCGAGTCTTTGGGCAAGTCGGCGTAGCGTTTCACCTGGGCCTGTAGGATTTCGGCCGTCGCCAGGGTGTCTGCCTCGGCTCGGTGCGCGCCTTCCAAGGTTTTGCCGCAGTAGAACTTGTAGGCGGCGGTCAAATCGCGGCGCTCCTGGCGCGCGAAAATGACGTAGGCGTCGATGACTCGTCGGCCGGGAGCGGGCCAGTCCGTGCCCGCGCGCTTGAACTCGGCGGACATAAGAGGAATATCGTACTTGGCGGCGTTGAACCCCGAAAGGTCGGCGCCCTCGAAAATCTCCAGGAGACGCGGGACCAAGTCCTTGAAGCGGGGCTCGTTCGCGACCATCGCATCGGTGATGCCGTGGATGTCCGTAGCCTCCTTCGGAATGGGCGAGCCGGGATTAACCAGCGAAGAGAACTTCGTTTCTCCTCCCCCCGGTTCAAGCCGGAGCACGCAGACGTCCACGATGCGGTCCTGCAGGACGTCCGTGCCCGTCGCCTCCAAGTCGAAGACGCACAGCGGCCGGTCTAGGGAGATCATGAGTTAACTTTCGTGTATTTTACCTGTTTTAATCCGTCAGGCGCTCGATGATTGCCCGGGCGCCGGGAAAACGCTTCAAGAGTTCCGCGCGCCGGCCCAGTTCGAAATCGGCGAAGTCAAAGCCGGGCGAAACGGTGCAGCCGACTAGCGAATAGCCGCCGCCTGGGGCGGGATAGGCGCCGAACCACCAGCCGGCGGGCACCGCGTGCTGAAGCTTCTCGCCGGCCTCGGCGTCGCGCCCGAGAATGACGGTCTCAACCGCGCCTTTGGGGGAAATCTGAACGATGGATAGCGGCCCTCCCCGATAGAAATGCCATAGCTCGTCGGACTTGATGCGGTGCAGGCGGGAGAATTCGTTCTCAGCGAGCAGAAAGCAGATGGCCGTGGAGCAGTTGCGCGCGCCGCTAAAGGCGCTTCCCAGGGCGGCTTGGGCAAGCGTCATTCCAGCGCGGTAGGTTTCCCTGAAATGCCCCCCTTCGGGATGCGGCCGCAGGTCGTAGAGCCGAATAAGCGCCGAGATCGAAGCATCGTCGGTCACGGCGCTTATTCTACATCTTTGACGCTTAAGCGTGGGCCAGGAAAAAGGCCGAGGCGGCGAGAAAGGCGAGCGCCGCGGCTTTCTGTATTGCCCGCGGCCGCACTATTCGGCGACTATAGTGTCCCGCCAAGACCAGCAGTCCGCTCGCGGCCCAAAGAGCGGCGGTCGCCGCGCCGAAAATAATCCATGGCGCGCGGGATTTGGCCGCCAGAGCCGCCGTGGCCAGTTGGGTCAAATCCCCCCACTCGGCCAGAAAAATCAGGACGAAGGCCGCGCCCGCCGTGTTGAGGAAACCGGAGGTTCCGTCCGACCCGGCGGCGCTCTCGCCGGCGTCTTCTTTCTCGAACCATAAGAAGGCCGCCATCGCCAAGAAACCAAGGCCCGCAGCCAGATGGACGGCTTTGCCGGGAAGCAGGCTTAAGAGGCTGCCGAAGAGTACGGCCACGGCGCTTTGCGCGGCGAAAGCCGCGCAGGCGCCCAGGTAGACGGCAAGAGGCCGCCCTCGGCCCGCCAGGATCAGGGTCGCCACGGAGGTCTTATCGGGAAGTTCCGCCAGAAAAATAAGCCCGAACGCGGAGGCGGCCAGGGGCCAGTTCATTTTAGACACGATCCTACCAAACTCTCTCCGTACTCTTCTGGGTTTGACGCATGACCCGAAAGGCCCAGATTTAAACGAGTCCAAAGACCGCCCGGAGTGCCCTTAAAGGCCCCTGCGCCTTAAACGAGCGGATGCTACAGTACCAGCGTCCTATGAACGGCATGAAAAGGGCGGGATTTAGTTGGGCGGCGGCGCTGTGCATTCTAGGCGTCGCCTTCGCGCCCGCCGCGGCGCAATCTCTCAACTGGGACAATGGTTCGGATATTCTAGGCCAGTTCAACGTTCGGCGCCGGGCCTCCGCTCCCATGGTCGCGCCCGCGCCGGCGCCCAAGACGGCGGAGCGGCTTTTAGTAGTCGACGCGGTCGATACGGTGATGGGAAATTTCCACCGCTACGACAACCGGCGCCATCCTTACGGCCCCGGCAATTATTGGGCCGATTTCATCGGGGCCGGCTACGGCCCGGGTTCCGCTTTCGCGCGCCAAGACGCGGACGGCGCGGTGACCATCGAGTTCAGCAATTTGGAGGACTTGCTCAGGACTTTGGTCAAGGTGGCCGCCAAGGAGCATGCCCAAGTCGCGGTCCTGAACATTAATTCCCACGGGCATCCCGGAGGCAGTTGGTTTCCTCCGGATGAAGAAGCGATGAACGCGGACGAGTGCCAGGCCTGGATGCAGACGGCGCAATCTTCGGATGCCGTTTCCTACGGGCTGTACTATTCTGATTTGTACAAAGGCGATATTAAGAGCATGCGACGGGCCTCGGCCCGCGCTAATCCGTATTTTGACTGCGCGACCGGAGCGGGCGATTGGCGTCGCGTCGCGTCGCGCATCAAAGGGATTAACTCGGTTTTCGCGCCCGGCGCTCAAATTCATTTCGATTCCTGCCTGACGGGCTTGGGCAAGGCCGGAGAGGGATTCGTCAAAGCCGTGGCCGAGGCGCTTTTTCCGCACGGCGGCGGCAACGTCGCCGCCTCGATGGATTACGGATTGACTGACTGGTCCATGCCCAAAGGGATGGGATTTTGGGATTATCAAAATGACGCGCAGCTGTCCCAATTCAATCGGCTCTATCCCAGGGATCGACGCGACAGTGAATTCGCCCAAGCGGGAAGCGTCCGAGTGGCGAGCTATCAGAACGGGGCCTGGACTACGTTTGTCGCGGGCGGCCTACGCGTGATGCCGACCGATGCGACTCAGCTTTTTTCTCCAGCCGCCAACGTTGCCCTCCGTTAGCCGGGCAAGACGACGCTCAAGAATTTATCGTATAATGACTTAGTTCCCCAATCGATTTTTCCGAGAGGTACTCCCATGAGCGAAGCAACGACGCAGAACGCCGTCCAGATGGCCGCCGCGCAGGCGACTTTAGCCGAGACCAAGGTCCGAAGCGCCGAAACTAGAGCCAAGTCGGCCAAGGAAGCGGCGCACCAAGCCAAGCTCCGCTTCAAGAAAGCCAGAAAAGCCGCCAAGCAGGCCAAGAAAGCCTTCAAGGCCGCGCGCAAGGAAGCCGAGGCCGCGCGCGCCAAGGCAGACAAGCTCGCCAAGGCGAAGGCTCCGACGAAAAAGGCGGCCAAGCTCGCGGCGAAGCCCGTCGTGAAGAAAAAAGACGCGCCCAAACGGATCAAGCCTTCGAAGCCCGTCGCGGTTTCTTCCGCGCCCGTCGAGCCCGAGCCGGCGGTGGAGTCCCAAACGATAGCGCCGGTGCCGGAAACTCAGAACCAGCAGATATAGCTGCGGCTTATCGGTTGCCGGCCGCGGTACCGCGGCCGGTATAGGCCAGAGCCAGGAAAAGCGCGCCAAAAGCGATCATCGGCACGCAGAGTATCTGCCCCATCGTCACCCAGCCCCAGGCCAAATAGCCGAATTGCGGGTCGGGCACGCGGATGAACTCGATGAGGAAGCGGAACACTCCGTAACCCAGCAGAAAGAGTCCGCTCGCGGCCATGCGAGGCCGCGGCTTTGAGCCAAACCACCACAGGATGGCCAGCAGCGCCAGTCCCTCCAAGCCCGCCTCGTAGAGCTGGCTGGGGTGGCGGGGCAGCCGGTCGGGCGCGTTCTGAAAGACCATTCCCCAGGGCAAATTAGTGGGCTTGCCCCAGAGTTCGCCATTGATGAAGTTGCCGATGCGGCCGGCGAAGAGCCCCAAGGGCGTCAAAATCGCGGCGAAGTCGGCTACCTCCCAGAAGGAAATCTTCTGGCTTCGCGCGAAAAGCAGCATCGCCACGATGACGCCCAGGAGCCCGCCATGGAAGGACATTCCCCCGTCCCAGACGCGAAAGACCATCAGCGGGTCGTGCCACTCGAGCCAGCGTCCGTCAGGAGCGTAGGCGTAGAAAATCATGTAGCCCAGGCGTCCGCCCAGCACGACGCCGGCCACGGCGTAGGACATCAAGTCGGCCACGCGCTCGGCCGGCCAGCGCACGTGGGCTTTGGCGGCGCGAATTAAGCCCAGCTTCCAGCAGCCTAAGAAGCCCGCGAGGTACATGAGCCCGTACCAATGGACTTCGAGGGGACCGACGCGGAAGGCGACTGGGTTGATGTCGGGATGGACGAGCATGGATGCGCTATTGTCCTATAGCTGGGGCCGGCGGCGCAAGCAAATCAGCGGCGGTTTTTTTTCGCCGCGATTGTCGTTTTTTTCGCGACGCGGTGCCAAACCGGCTTGGGTCCGGCCAAGCGCCGCAACAGCGCGTTGACGTCGTAGACGTTGAGGTAGAAGGCGGAGTCCCGGTCGGAAACTTCCGCGTAGTCATAGGCCGGCGGCTGCTTCTTCATCGCCGGCTTGACCGGGTGGCCGACGACCAGAGCCTCTTTTTCTCCGCCGCCGCTCAAGGCGACGCTTATGAGCGGCCGGGAAAATCCCATTTCAGACTTGAGAGTTTGCGGCGGTGGAAAATCCGCGATGCGCAGGCTGTAGAGATCGTCGACCAAGTCGGATGCTTCTTGAGGCGTGCGTTTGGAGGCCTTGAAAGTCCAGCCGGAGCTTGATTTCTCCAGGGTGTAAAGCGCGCGGCCCAAGCTCACGTCGACTGCGGCCGCGGAATCCTGGGGCACGGAGAACACCTCGCGGTCGCGGTAGTCGGAGGCGGTCTTGCTCACCATGTAGCGGCTCAAGCCTTCGGCCAGATAGACGGGTTTTTGATCGGGCCAGCGCAGGTAAATGGAGTTGAACCCAATCGCGGTCTTGCCGAAATAGGCGTCAAAGACCGTTTTAGGCGGGCTGCCGGCGGACAAGGTCACGCGCGTCGCGCTGGCGTCCTCGATGTCGTACTGCGGATAGGACGCGGGGTTCTCGGCCACGGATTCCCCCACCGTGAGGCCCGAGAGGCTCTTGATGAGTTCGCCGCAGGCTTCCGAATCGGCGAGATCATCGACCGGAGAGGTCATGACCCACGCGGATTTATTTTTGCGCAGGGTGATGCGCCCGGACGGGCCGGAGATGCCGATGCCGTTAACGGTGTTTCCGATTTTGGCCAGCGGCGCTTTGCCGGCCGGCGCCCAGGAATGGGAAAAGAAATAGATGATGGCTAGGCATAAGGCCAGTAAAATCGCGGCCAAGACGCCAAGGCGTTTAAGCATTTTGAGCCTCACCATAGGCCAGCGGCAGGAAGCGGCGCACGATCTTTTGTCGGCGGTAGACGAAAAGCGCTACGACAAGAAGGATGAGGGTAGGGAAAAACACCAGGAAGTACTTCAACAGCTCGCGTTCCGCCGTAGGAAACGTGCGCAGAGGCCGGTAGCTTACGGTTTTGGCGCGGATGGAGAGCAGGTTCTTGTTCTGCATCGACCAGTCGAGAAGGTTCAAGATGAAGGCTTGGTTCGAGGCCTTGTTGGAAAGCTGGGGATCGAGCTGGTAGGAGGTTCCCGCCACCAGAACCTGGCCGGGCGCCGTGCGGTTGACCACGCCCGCGACGGCTTGGGCAGAACTGGGCGCGGCCTTATAGAAGTCTCCGGTGATGAGGCCGGCCAGCGAGAAGGGCCCCGCGTGCGCCTTGGAGAGGCGCGCGCCGGCCAAGTCCGGGTTGATGAAGTAGCCGGGCTCGAGCCAGCTTTTAGGCGTCGAGTCCGCCAGGGACTCGTAGGCTAATCCGGAACCATCCGGGGACTTGAAAATAATGGCATGGACGAACGGGAAAGTGAGCACCTCGATGCCGCGGGTAATCGGGCTCTTGCCGTCGATATGGTTGACCACAGGAATGAACGGATAGTCCCGGATGATGGGCAGGATGAAGATGCCCATGCGCGCCTGCAGTTGAATCTTCTCGGCCTGCTCGTCGGCCACGAAGCTCGGGCTCACGTCCGCGCCCCACTGCGCGAGCAGGGCCGAGAGGCCCGTTGAAATCGGCGAGGCTTGGAAGCCCTGAATGTTGACGTTGCTCCGATCGAGCAGGATTCCCAGCGGCCGTCCTGAGTTGACCCAGGCCTTCAAGCGCTCGATTTCGGCGGGCTTGTAGGTCTCGCGCGGCCCCAGAATCCACAGCGCGTCGAACTTGGGGTCGATGGGCTTGTCCAGGGACACAGTCTGCAAATTGGCTTCGTCCGAAATGGATTGGAATATCGGGGCCACCGCCGGGTCCGTGGGGGATTTCTCCCCATGGCCGGTCACGAAGCCAAGGTTTTTAGTCCTGGTCTGCGTCAACTTGTTGATGCGCTGGCTCAAGTCGTACTCCAGGTTGGTCATATCCTGGAAGACGGGAATGACCGCGGTCTTCCCTTGATAAAGGAAGACCGCGCCCATAAAAATCTGCTTGACCGAGAATTGATCCTTGGACAAGACGTTGATCTGCACGGGCTCGATGCCCGCGTCCTGGGCTTCCTGCTTGGCCTTGTCGTTGGCGTCGGGGTCGATGAATTCGAGCTTCATCCGGCCGTGCGAGGCGCTGCGGTACTCTTCCAATAAATCGTGGATGTAGAACCCGTTGGGGCCGTAGGGCGCGGGCAGGTGCGGCGAGTAGTACACCTTGACCACCATGTCGTCTTTGAGTTGGTTCAAGATGTTCTTCGTGCCGGAGGAAAGCGTGTAGATGCGGCCGGCGGAGAAGTCAAGCCGCCCGTAGACGAAATGCGCCGCGACGTTCACCGCGGCCAGGATGGCCAGCACCAGTGCCGTGCCCGTCCAGGAGAACGCGAGCTTTTTGGTCCGGTTCATTTAAAATCGCCTGCTCGATAATCTCTGCGCCGTAAGATACAGGAAGCCGAAAATCACGCTGGCAAAATAAATCAGGTCGCGGGTGTCGAAGACGCCCTTGGACATGGCCATAATGTGGGAGTCGGAGCCGATGAAGTCGATCACTGTGGCCAAGGGCCCGGAGAAAAAGTTGTCGAGCTTGCCGAAGAGGAAGAGCGCGAAGGCGATGAGGAACGCCGTGACCAACGCGACGATTTGGTTCTTGTGCAGGGACGAGGCGTAGAGACCGATGGCGCCGTACATGAGCCCCAGGCAGGAGAACGAGCACAGGATGCCGATGGTCTGGCCCCAGTCCAGGTGCGAGGGCGGCTGGACCATGAAGGAAAGGACGATGGGGTAGAATAGGAGCCCCGCCACGGCCAAAAGGTAAAAGGCGGCGAATCCCAGGTATTTCCCCAAGGTGATGTCCCAATCCCCCAGCGGCAAGGTTGCCAAAGTCTCGAACGTGCCCGAGCGCATCTCCTCGGCCAGGAGGCCCATGGCCAGGGCCGGAACCAGGAAGGTCAAAAGCAACGGCACGAAGTCCTTCATGCCGATGATGGAAGCCTGCCCGGTCAAGAACAGCGGCAGCGTGAAGAGGTACCCGGTCAGCAGATAAAAAACGAAGAGCACTACGTAGGCCGAAGGCGACTCCACGTAGGTCTTCAATCCCCGCGCGGCCAGGGCTTTGACAGCGTAGAACTGAACGAAAGGCGCGGACTCGTTCATTGCGGCTGCTCCTGGGTCAGCTTGCGGAAAACTTCCTCCAAGCTCAAGGTCTTCTGGTCCATGGCCAGAATCGGCCAGCGCTTTTCCGCGGCCAGGTTGAAGGCGGCCTCGCGCAGGTCGGCCGTGGCCTCTGACTCGACGATGAAGCCCTCCTTGCCGCCGCCGTCGCGCTCCGGATAAACCCGCGCGGCGCCGGGGAGGCCCGAGAGCGCTTCGGCGACCGCCTCCGCGGGGCCCTTCATTTCCAGGTAGAGCCGATTCTTGTTCTGTAGATTGCCCGAGAGCTCGGCCGCGGTGCCGTCGGCGGCGATTTTTCCGGCGCTGATAATGATGATGCGGTCGCAGGTCGCGGTGACTTCCGAAAGGATGTGGGTCGAGAGCAGCAGGGTCTTTTCCTTTTTAAGGTCCTTGATGAGCTCGCGCACCTCCAAAACTTGGTTGGGATCGAGGCCCGAGGTGGGCTCGTCTAAAATCAGCACGTCCGGATCGTGAATGATGGCGCCGGCCAAGCCCAGGCGCTGGCGGTAGCCCTTGGAAAGCTCCCCCACCTTTTTGCCCACCGCGCTCTTCAAGCCGCAGGACTTAATAACCGCCTTGACCCTATTCATGCGCCGGGCCAAGTCCGTGAGGCCGCGCAGCTTGCCGATGTAGTGCAGGGTGTCGGTGACCTCGAAGTCCTCGTAAAGCGGGTTGTTCTCCGGAAGGTATCCCACGCAGCGGCGCACGGCCAGGGGCTCATCGGACACGTCGTGGCCCATGACTTCGCAGCGGCCCTCGCTTGCGGGCAGATACGCGGTCAAGAGGCGCATCGTCGTGGTCTTGCCCGCGCCGTTGGGGCCTAAAAAGCCGACAACCTGGCCCTTGGGGATTTCGAAGCTTATGTTATCGACTGCGGCGAGAGAAGCGAAACGTTTGGTAAGATTAAGAGCACGAATCATAACGTCGCTTATAATCTAAAACAATCGCATGAAAACTGTCAAGTCAATTTTAAAAATTTTTTTTCTGCCGGCGTGCATCGCGATTTTAGCTGCGGCCGCGATACCGCGGATGGCCGCCGCGCAAGGACGCGACGGAGAGCATGGTGAATTTCATCACGACGCGCAAAAGACGCATCGGTCCGCGGGCGGCCGGCGCCGCGCGAAAAAAAATCGCAAGCCAGCAACCGCGCCGCGGCGGCATTGGTGGAGCCGGCGCGCGATCCGTCCGAGACAGCAGCCGCATAAGAATAATTTCGCGCAGTTGCGCTCCGGTCGAATCGTTCGTCCGGCTTTTAAGCCCGCGCGGAGCTTCCCGCGCCCGCATGCTGTCCGAAATGCGGGTCGCCTCATAAAGGATAGGCGCTTTATCCCGCCGCCGCGCCGCGACTGGGACGGCGCCGGCATTTCCGCGCAGCCGCTTCATCAGCCGCCCTCTCCGAGAACTGTCGCTTTCAACAATCCGGTGTTTAGGCAGCGCGTCGCGGCCCAGCGGATTTCGGAAATGCGGCGCGGCCGCTACTACTGGCACAACGACGGCGGCGTGCGCTACTGCCTTTACCGCGACGCGGCCGGCGTGCGCTGGTACGGCTTTTATTCCGGCCGGACCTATTACTGGACCCGCCTGCAGTACGGCCGATGGTGGTGGTACGACCCGCTCTGGCAGCGCTGGGTGTACTACGACAACGGCTACTGGTGGTGGCAGAACCCGGCCTCGCCGCTGACGATTTACGTCTATTCCGACGGCGTCTACGAACCCTACGGCGGCCCGGTGATAAACGAGCCGGCCGCAATTATCACAGCGTCCTCCGCGCCCGCCGCTGCCGCGGCGGCGCCGGCGTATCATTCCGACGTGGACGTTCCCGATTATCAAGCGCCGGAGAATCCGGACAGCTACGCGCTGGTTATCGGCGTGGAGAATTATTCTTCCCTGTCCTCGGCCTCTTTCGCCGACCGCGACGCCCAGGCGATGGACGAGCACCTTTTGCACCTGGGCTATCCCGCGCGGAACATCATCCTATTAAAGGACAGCCAGGCCGGCCTTTCGGCCATGAGCAAGTACCTGGAATCCTGGCTGCCGGAGAACGTCGACAAAAATTCGCGAGTGTTCTTCTATTTCGCCGGGCATGGCGCGCCCGATCCGCAGAGCGGCGAGGCCTACCTCATGCCCTGGGACGGGGACGCGAAGTATCTCGCGCAGACGGGATACCCTTTGAAGAAGCTCTACAAGGACCTAAACGCCCTGCCCGCCAATCAGATTTACGTGGTGCTCGATTCCTGCTTCTCGGGCGAGGGTGGCCGCTCCGTCATCGCCTCGGGGACGCGGCCCTTGGTCACGCGCGTGGATTCCGCCTTGGGAGCGATGGGGCGGCTCATCGTATTTTCCGCCGCGGGCCAGGACGAAATCACGGGCACGGCGCCTGGACAGGGCCACGGGCTCTTCACTTACTATTTCCTTAAGGGTTTAAACGGCGCCGCGGCCGGGAACGCGGACGGCATCACGGTCCAAGAACTCTATGACTACCTGGCGCCGAACGTGGAAGACCAGGCCCGGCGGGACAACCGCGGGCAGACCCCCCAGCTTTTTGTTCCGCCCAACGGCCAGCGGCAGGACCTTATCGAGGACCTGAAGGGTTAGCGACTTTCCCAAATCAGCACTTCGGCGCCGGTTTTGCCGTCCGCGGTGAGCTTCGGCGAGCCCGCGCCCAAGAGCCTGGCGGCGTCGCCTTCGCGCAAGGTCCCCGCGCCTTCCAGATCCGCCGAGCCCTTGGCGATATAAAGATGCGCCGCGCGCGCGTCCGGAACCTTGACCGTCTCGCGGGGCTTCAGGCGTCCCACCCACAGGACCGCGTTTTTTTGCCGGATGGAAATGGCCGCGTCGTGCCCCCGCCCCGAGGCCACGGGCACGATGCCCCCTTTGCCCAGCTGCGCGGAAACGTCTAGCTGCTCATAACCCGGATTAATCGACTCCGTGTCAGGCAGGACCCACATCTGCACCAAGCGCACGTCCTTGGCCTTGCTCGGATTAATTTCCGAATGCCAAATGCCCGTGCCGGCGCTCATGCGCTGCGCCAAACCGGGATAGATAATGCCCTTGTGTCCTTCGGAGTCCTTGTGCTCTAGTTCGCCGTCCAGCACCCAGGTGACGATCTCCATGTCGCGGTGCGGGTGGGTCATGAACCCGGTGCCCGCGCGGATGACGTCGTCGTTGTTGACGATGAGGAGGCCGTGCCCGACGTTGTCCGGGTCGTAGTGCGGCCCGAAGCTGAAGGAATGGTAGGATTTGAGCCACTCGGTCCGGGTCAGAAATCGCCCGTCTTTTCTCCGCACGTCGATGACTCCCTCCCGGTTCTTCGCGTTCATGGCACGGCCTCCCCGGGCTTCCGCCCGATTGGTTCTTCTCCGCTACGCCTTCAGGCTCAGCGGCCCGGATCCGAAATGCGAGATGAGCAGCGCCCCTCCCAGCATGGACATGTTCTTCATGAACATGATTTGGTTCATCATGGCGGCCTGGGGATCGGACAAACCCCAGAACTTATGCATCATCAGCGTCACGGGGACGAGGAAGAGCACGATGAGCCAGGCGCCCCATTTGGCCTTGAAGCCCGTGAGGATGCTTAAGCCTCCCATAATCGCGATGAGGCCCGAGAGCGGCACCGCGATTGAAGCCAGCGGCACGCCTTGCGCCGCCGCGTAGGCGATGGTGCCCGCGCGGAAGTGGTTGGGCGCCGCGATAATGAAGATGGCGGAAAACAGCGCCCGGCCCAGCAGGACTAGGTATTTCATGGTTTTCTCCTTTTTACGGATTGAATTTCGCTGCGTCTTTTAATTCCGGATAAAAGCTTGGCCAGCAGGGCCTCAAGAATCTCCTGCTCGCGGGAGCTCAAGACGGAGAAAAGTTCGTCCACCCATTGCTCGTGGCGGGGCACGGCCCTGCGGCGCAGGGCTTCCCCCTTCGGAGTCAACGCCAAACGGTTGCGGCGGCGGTTCGCCGGATCCTCCTTGCGCGAGATGAGGCCGTCCTGGACCATTTTGTGGATGAGCGTCGAGACGTTGCCCTTGGTGACCATGAGGCGGCGCACCAGCGCGTCTTGGGCGGCGCAGGCGCCTCCCAGGGCTCCCAACTGAGCGAGGACGTCGAAGCGCGGGCCGCTGACGCCATCTTTGGAAAGCTGCGCCGCGGCCAGGCGGGAGACGGCGTTGTAAAGTCGCATGACGCGCACCCAGGCCAGCACCGAGGGTTTGACGTGGCGGCGGGGCGCGGAATCAGTTTCTTCCATAACAGTTTAATTATAAACTAATTACGCCTGCTTGTCAAGGCCCAGCCGGAAAAGAGGCCGGTACTCGGAGCCTGAAGCGGAGGGCCGGCTTTCGTAGAGGACGACGGCGCCGGCGGGCGAGGCGATAGATGGGCGGGCCGATTCTTCGCCGATGATGGACTTTAAGTCCGCCGCGGCTTTTTGCCGCGCGAGCCCGGGCGGGCGGCGGGCCAGGGTCAGGTGGGCGCGGAAGGTCCTGTTCATTTCGGCATCAGGCACGAGGCCGGCGCTTGAAAGATTTGGGATCAGCTTTTGGGCCAGGAGTGAGAGTTCTTTTTCCCCCCGCGAACAGCCGAGGTAAATCACGCGCGGATCGCGGGCTGAGGGGAATGCGCCGAGGCCGCCGAAGCCGATGTCGAACGTAAAAACGGACGCGCAGTTCCGCCGGATTACATCTTCAATTAGCGGGATTTTCTCAGGTTTTGTTTCCCCCAAAAAAGCCAGCGTTAGGTGGAGATTTTCAGGCTTGCTCCAGCGCCAGTCGGGCAGGCGCGCGGCCAAGGCCGATTGGATTTCGGAGAGCGCCCTGCGGGCTTCTTCCGAAACGGGAACCGCGATGAAAAGCCTCATGGAAAGCCGGACGGCTTAAATCTTAGTATATATAAGGAAGATGAGAGCCCTAATCCAGCGCGTGACGCGCGCCTCGGTCAAGCTGCCCGGCGGAGAGACCCGCCGCATCGGCCGGGGCCTGCTGATTTATCTGGGCGTGGGTCCGCAAGACGACGCGGCCGCGGCCGAGAAATTGGCGGAGAAAATCGCCGTCCTGCGTATTTTTCCGGATGAGGCCGGACGATTTGACCGCTCGGCCGCGGACTTGAAGGCGGAAATTCTGCTTATCTCGCAGTTCACTCTCTACGCGGACTGCCGAAAGGGCCGCCGTCCGGATTTCTCCCAGGCCGCTCCGCCGCAGGCGGCCAAGCCGGTCTACGAGCTTTTCGGCCGAATTCTGCGCGGAAAGGGTTTTCCCCTCCAAACGGGCGAGTTCGGCGAGCACATGGACGTGGAGTCGGAGACCGACGGGCCGGTCAACTTCTGGCTCGACACCCAGGCGTGGGACGGAGCCTGCGCGCCTTAACCGAGCGGGCCGGACTTGTCCTTCGGGCCGCAGAACTCCACGGGGTTGAAGACCGCGGCCTTCCGCGAGGTCAGCGCCGCGATGGCCAGAGCGGCCAAGGCGAGAATTCCCAGAAGAAGAACCAGCGACGCGTTGCCGGCCGGAACGGACGCGGCTTGCGTGAAATTAGGAACGGCGGAAACAGGGAAGATGTTCATGGAGCTATTGTGCCGCGATGGAATTTCCGATTTGTTGCGCGAGGCGGGCTCTAGGCGGGCGGCTCGGGGCTAAGCGACGATGCGTCCGACGGCGGCGGCAACGAGAATGAGAAGCTCACGCAGGCCGTGGGCGCGCGTGGGGATGCGGGAGCGGTCGTCCCAGTCGGCGGCGAAATCGGACTCCAGCTGGGCCGCGACCTGGGCGTTGCGGAACATGAGCGCGACTTCGTGGTTGACGCGCAGAGCGTGTCGGCTCCAGTTGGTCGAGCCCAGGATGACCAGGCTGTCGTCAAAGACGGCGGCTTTGGCGTGCAGGCGTTTCTCCTTGCCGTTGGGATCGTGAAAGAAGCGCGCGGGAACTCCGGCGCGCAAGAAGGTTTGGACGGTCTTGGCGTTGACCCCGCCTAGGTCGCTGTCGTCTAAGAGAATCTGAATGTCAGCGCCGCGCCTATGAGCGGCGATGAGCGCGTTGATGATGCGCGGATCGTTGATGAGATACTCCTCGGCCCGGATGCGCTTGGCGCGGGCGATGTGGTAGAGCAGGGCTTGAAGCGTTTCCTCGTGGTCCGCGTCGGTCAGGAGCGCTTCGATGCCGCTGCCAGGATCCATGGCCGGCGGCGTTATCTCGGGTAGCGGCAGGCCGTTGGAGAGCGCCCAGGCCTGCGCGAAAATCTTATTGAGGGCGTCGACCACGCCGCCTCGCAGCGCTAGATTGTAGTCATGGTTTTCGCCGGGGTCCTTCATCCAGTTGGTTCCCCCCGCCACGGCGCGGGTCTTGTCGGCGATGAGGATTTTCGCGTGGTCGATTTTGAAAAGCGCCCCGTGCAGCTCGCTGACGGGGTAAAAGACGACCTGCGCGCCGGCTCGGCGCAATTCGCGGATAAGTTTGATTTTAAGCAGGATGCGCCGCGGCGACCAGCCTGGAAATGGATCAAGCACGACGCGGACAGGAATCTCGCGGGCGCGCGCGGCCAAGGCGTCGACCAACTGCTGATTCTGGACGATGAACATCTCCACGTCCAGAGATTTTTTCGCTCCGTTGATGACCTTGAGGCTCTCCGAGACGAACGCATTGGCGTCCTCGATGACCCGGATGGAAGATCCGCCTAAAGTGAGCGCGAACTCGTTTTCGGCTTCGGGCGCGGCGGGCGCATAGCGCGGCAAGGAGGCTTGGGTTTCGGCAAGCGGCTTAGCCCACGCGCCGTCTTGCAGGCCGGCCGAAAGTTCGGAGAGATTTTGAAGCTGCGGGAGATCTAGCTGCGGCGTCAAGGGCGCCAGCGCGCCCAGCGCGTTCCCGTCGATATCGTCTGGAATGGCGTCGATTTGAGCCCAAGAAAGGGTGGCGACGCAAAGAGAAAGGCCAAGAAGCGAGAGAAATAATCCGAGGCGTCGCTTCGTTTCAATCATGGTGCGCTGCAAAAGTATATCCGGGATGGATAGGCGCTGAACAGAGGCTTCCGGGTTTCTCTTAATAGGCCCAAGGGCCCAGGGCGCGGAGAGGGTGGGATTCGAACCCACGAGGGGCGGTTAAACCCCTAGCGGTTTTCAAGACCGCCGCCTTCGACCGCTCGGCCACCTCTCCAGCGTTAGATTATACATTAGCCCGCTTGCGCAGAAGGCAGACGTAGGCCTTGGGTTTTCGCGGGCCCGCGAAAACGCCGGGCTTGAGTTCTAAAAATTCAAACTTGGGCCGGAAGAAATCCTTAAGCTCCCGCTTCGTGAAGCGGCGCGGGCCGGGTCCCGGCGGTTCTTGGTCGCTGAAGGTTCTAAGGAGCAGCAGTCCTCCGGGAGCCAGCGCGCCGGCGACGCGGCGAAGATAAGCCTTGCGGCCGTAGGAGTCAAGCACGTGAAAACATCCTCGATCATTGACGAAGTCGATCGAGGCCGGCTGCAGAAACAGCTTCAGGATGTCTTCCGCGAGAAATTCGATGGCCGATTCCACTTCGGCCTTTTTAGCGTTGGCGCGGGCGAGAGTGACGGCGGCGGGCGCGATGTCCACGGCCAGCACGCGGAATCCGCGTTGCGCGAGGTAAATCGCGTCGTGGCCCGGTCCCGTGCCGATGTCGGCGGCTCGCCCGGGCTTCAGGATTCC
>Ga0307373_10000483_pt1 | contig 75491 bp, 80 predicted proteins | sample OX2MG_FD_202534 | JGI IMG/M metagenome (GOLD analysis project Ga0307373, IMG submission 202534) | Soil microbial communities from Risofladan, Vaasa, Finland - OX-2 | ecosystem: Environmental > Terrestrial > Soil > Coastal area > Acid sulfate soil | place: Finland: Risofladan, Vaasa | collected... | reverse complement strand
TGTATGTTCATAGCATTACGAGCATAACCCTTTACGAACCCCCACATAAAGACAGTACCTGGAGTAGACATATAAAAACCCTGCTTAGTTTAGTCCGCAGAGTCTAATATGTGTTTGAACTTATACAGCGCGTCTTTACATTCAAACCTTATATAATAGTTTCATAAATCTTGCATTACGGGCCACCTAGTAAGGTTGACATATATGCAAGGTACTCATATACTCCTTACATGAGTACACGAAACGTAACTATTACAAGCAAAAACCAGATCACGTTACCTAGTGAATATGTAAAGGCTCTTCATCTTTCTCAGAGTCGGGTCTTGGGAGCGGAAGTATTAGACGGCAGGATAGTGCTATCACGCCAACCTGCTCTGGGTGATGCTATGAAGCAATTCTGGGGTAAGCACAGTGCCAAGCATCCTTTGACGAACAATGAACTTAAAAGGGCCATACGTACTAGCTCTAAAGAAAGAACTGCAAAGGTTAAATGAAGTATATTGATACAAATGTATTAGTGCGAGTTATTACCGGTGACGATAAAGCATTGGCTGAAAAGGCGATAGCGCAAATAGAGAGTGGTGCTCAAAATGAGTTTAGTATTTTAGATGCGGTTTTGGTTGAACTTTGTTTCGTATTAGAATTTCATGACTATAAGATGTCGCGGCTAGACATTGCTACAGCTATAGAAACTCTTTTAGCCATACCACAGATTTTTGTAACTGACATTACGCTCCGCGCGCTTAGGTTATATAAAGAGCATTCTAAGTTTGATTATACTGACTGTTTATTGTTTGTTGTCGGTGGTAAGAATGGAATTGTGACATTTGATGATGATTTACGTAAAATCCTTATGTAAGTACACGGCGTTTTGAAAGTAGTTCCAAGCCTGGTCAGCTACGGCCTCCCATATTATTTATGTTTAATAGAGATTTACACCCCCTCAGCATGTGAGTTAATTGACATAATGAGTGTTAAACTTGATCACTCAGATCCATTTGACTGTGCATTGTTCGGGTTAGCTAGACTAAAGGGTTGGGTTGTTATGACATCAGATGACACCTTACAGAAAGCAGTGTCTGACTTAGTAACAATCATCGATTAAAAGATGTAATTCAAGATCTAGTTTGTCGTATCTGTAGGCTCAGCTCATACAATTCAATAGCATCAAATAAGTTCTATCGGCTTAGTTCTTTGGGCTCAATCTTTGGAGTATTTTAGTTTGCTTTAATAACTCTATGTCTTGTTCATTTAAGTGCTTAAGAATATGCTCAATGTCGTGATAGCTTGTCATTGTTGTCTTATATTCTTCATCTGCACGTATTGTGGCATGTTTTCCTTGAATATTCTGTCCAACCATGATGAGTGGCATTAGTAGTAACTGGATAATGTTGCCTAAAAATAACAAGAATGCAAAGGGATAGGGATCAAAGGGATGATGGCTAATCGCTCCTTGCCAAAGCATCCATCCTGTCATAAAAATTGCAAAAAAGTAAACAGCATACATTGTTCCAACAGCTGTTGTAATCAATAAGGCTAACCGGTCTTGAAAGCCTAAGGAATTTTTGTGTTTCTGGTTAATATTTTCTGGCTGGTGGCGAGAATACTTTGCATATGTCTCATTAGCTATCATATAAATCCCCTTTAATTATTCTTAATTATGCTACATCTATCCCTTATTTACCAATAGTCACCCGACATTAGCTGACTCGCTAAAGAAGGTCACTTTTTTATAAACGTTCATATCAGTTATGTTTAATAAGCTAACTCGTGACTACCCATCTGGAGCTATAGGACAAAATATGGCTTAAACCTTAATGAAGCGTTCTGTTTTCTCTTTGGCCTTCAACGGATTTATATAATTACTAATGTCCTTAAAATTGAAACTTATGTGTGCAGCATGCACTTTTGGCCCTTGAATATCCAAAACTTTTACTATTTCTAAACTATAGCCAGTATTGATGATTCCCGAGTACTGGCCTGCTTTAAGACTAAAGAGTGCTGCTGTAATTTGAGGGTCAATATTACTGTCAGACTGGCTTATTAGATTTGGGTATTCCCCGCCATTACTTTTTGTATTTTGGTCATCTGAGAGTTGACTGGCTAATGTTGCAAAATCTTGACCACTTTTTAGTTCAGCTAGAGCTTGTTTAGCTCGTCCTTGAGTACTAGTATCGAGTTTGGCAACTACTTTTTGAGCTAAGAGTTGCTGACTTAATTCACGCTTAAAATCACTGACATTCCAACCCCAAAACTCATTTAGGACTGTTTGCAAGACCTTAGGATCACTACCTAGTCTATTTTGAGAACTGACTAGCGCAACCTCGTTATTCACTTCTTGCTGACTAACTGTAATGTGTTCATGGGATGCCAACTGCTTAATATAAGCGTCGTCAATGACTTGATTTAAGGATCGTGTTTTAAAATTAGTGAGTTGAGCCTTGCCATCGGCGGTAGAAAAATCTACTTTTTGCTGAGTATGGTAATAATACATGTAGTGCCTTAGTTCAAACAGATAACTTTCGTAATTAACCCATGATGGGCCAGCTTTAGCAACAGGAAAAGGTACGACCTTAGTTACCCCATAAATAAATCCGTTCGTTAGCTGGAACTTATAAAGAGCCACGCCGCTATAAGCAAAGAAGATAGTCAGCACAATCAAAAACAGCCAACTCGAGATGCCCACTACCCTGTGTTTAGAGTGTTGTAGTGGATAAATAAACTTCCGGGCGCTGGCTAGTACCTCCTCACGGTGTTCAGCTACCGTCTCATTGGTGATGCGAGGCACACTTTGAAGAGCTTCACTGACCCGCTCCTCTGTTGCTTTGGGTTTAAACGATCGCCTGATGGTTAGTGGTAATTTAGTAACTCTAGGTTTCTTCATCTTGATGGTTTATTAGCTGGTGGTTTGCTACCTGGTAAGGATTAACTGTCACCCCTTCCTCACGCAAAATATTGAGAATCTTTTTCTGAATCTTTGAGGGATGATGCACCTCATGTATCGTTAAATCACCGACATATGTCTGCATCTTAATTGTACCAAATCCCAAAAGAGTTTCTTGAAATCCGGCAATCTCATAATTGACTGACTGGATTTGTGGCAGACTAATATCGGCTACCGCTCGATGAAAAAGACCCTTTTGGGTAATCTGAATGAAACGTTGATCGGTCACTATAAATAAACTGAAATACCAACCAATCCAGAACGGGAAAAATAAGATCAATGACAAAATTAGACTTAGTATCAAGCTCATTAAAAAATAGCCTGGGCTAGGATATTTAGTAGGGTCATTGCGATATAAAACGGTCAATGACAGTGTATAAAGTGGACCAATTAGAATTGCAACCGCCCATAGAATGATACCTTTACGCATAACAATCGGGTGTTTTCGGAAGACAAATAAAACCTCCTCGTCCTCAAACTGATCGTCAAAATATTTGTGATGGGTTTTTGTGATGTCGCTTGGATCTGACATAAGCATAATTGTATCAGGAAAAAAGACATTTATGCTTCATCTTCAGTCTTTATTAATGCTTTCTTCCTATTGATAATTGGTGCCCCCACCACGATTCGAACGTGGAGCTCCTCCTTAGGACGGAGTTATTTTATCCATTGAACTACAGGGGCATATCCTATATCTATCACACTATGAGTCTCTTGAACAAATTAATGCTATTTTATATATCAGTATTAGTCGGTTTTACTTGCGTAAAACGTTCGTGTAAAACTTCATAGTCAAAGAGTTCGTTTTTTGTAAACCAGTGCTTAATCTCTTGATTGGCTTCAGCTATATTGCCAGAAGCATGTATCAAATTTGGAACACCTGCCGCGTGTTTGTTGGCATAATTAAAACTAACATGAGCATAATCACCACGGATTGTTCCTGGCTGCGCTGTTTTGGGTTCGGTTGTACCAACCATTTTGCGAACTACGTCAACAGCTTCTACGCCCTCTAGAACTAATGCTATGACTGGTCCAGCTTGCATGATTGCCAAATTGGTATCAAAAACCTCCTGCCCTCTTCTAGAAATCATTTTACTGATTGTTTCATAGTGGTGATAATAATGATCATAATCCGGTCCAAGCATTTTTGCGGCAATGATCTTTAAGCCAACCCTTTCAATGCGAGTTAAAATTTCTCCAGCAATACCTCTTTGCAAGGTATCTGGTTTCAAAATAATAAGCGTTCTCTCCATGATGATCCTTATTTACTCCAACTATTGTAACAGAGATAGCCCCCTTGAGCTAGGAAATTTACACTCGTCATATGTATCTTGTTGATAAGATTATGGCTACTAGCTTCCAAGAGACATATAAAAGCTATGGTACTTACGTTTAGTAGCTTGGGCTAATAGCCATTGGTGTGTCGCACAATGCTATAATCTGCTTATGCAATTTAATAAAGCAAAGACTGATTTTTTAGAATACTTGGAAATTGAACAAAATCGTTCACAAAAGACAATTCAAAATTACGACCACTATCTGACGCGTCTTGAAGACTTTGCCGGCGAAATTAAAGTTAGTGATATTAACGCTGAGCTTATTCGAAAGTGGCGCTTATGGCTTAACCGATTAGGTACAAATGTTAGTGATGAACTTGGTAAAGCCACCCAGAACTATCATCTAATAGCCTTGCGCAGTTTTCTTAAGTTTTGCGCCAAGCGCGATATCCCCGTTCTGTCGGCCGAAAAGATTGAATTAGCAAGAGCACAACGTAAGCAAGTCACATTTTTAGATCCAGAAGAACTAGCCCGTTTATTTGCTCAAGCTAGAATTGACAGCTTACCGGGCTTACGCGACCGGGCTATATTAGAACTTTTATTTAGTACAGGTCTACGAGTTAGTGAATTGACAGGCCTAGATAGAGATCAAATTAATCTCAAGCGCAGAGAGTTTATGGTCCGCGGTAAAGGCCAAAAAGATAGACCAGTTTTTATAAGTCCAGAAGCAGCTAAATGGCTGAGCCACTACCTAGATAAGCGCCAAGATACATCAAAGCCATTATTTATCCGCTACAGCGGGACAAAAAAGGTTGATTTAAGCGGAAACTTTCATCGCTTAACCCCCAGAAGCGTCCAAAGACTGGTCAGTCGTTATGCCCTGCTTGCCGGTATTACTAAACATGTTACCCCGCACGTGATGCGTCATTCATTTGCAACAGATTTACTCATGAATGGCAGTGATCTAAGAAGTGTGCAAGCTATGCTTGGTCATAGTAATGTCGCTACCACCCAAATTTATACCCATGTAACTGATCCACATTTACAAGCAGTTCATGAAAAGTTTCATCGAGATATAGAAACAGTTGACGAAGAATAAGGGCGTTATATGACTACTAACTCATTCAAGGGCAGCCAGTTGAGCTATTTGTACCGGTAGGCTCGACATTGAGAAGCTTGCATATTCCAGTCGCTCCCTCTAGATCAAACTGGGGATAGAAATAATGATTGCCACTAGGGAGTCTTGCTTGTAAACGACGTAATACACCTTGTGATTTCCCTGTTGAGTCTGCCAAAGCTTGAACTCCGCCTAGGCGCAATTGCTGATTGCCACTAATATCCTTGGCAGTCACGGTAACAGTTGAAGTTTCATAGATAGAGTCGATACGTACCAGGTACTGAGTCTGACCCAAACTAGTAATAGTTACCCCGCAATAACGCGGTGTGTTAGCCGCATTACACTGTCCATCTAAAATCACTCCGGCATTATTGCCGGTATTGCCACTATAACTGTAGGTTTGGATATTGTTTGCTGAGCCATTACGAGGATAAAGAAAAGCTGTGTAGGCATTGGCTATTAGGCTAGACCGGTCCAAGGAACCCAAAGGTACCAACTCGACACGCAGTACACCGGTAATAATTCCGTTACCAGTCTTCCAAGAGGAGGTTGTAGGAAACTGGGCACTGCCGTTGTTATACCAGCTGCTTGGAGCAAAATTCTGTAGGCGGTTTTCATCCTGCCAACTAAAAGTCATACTACCGATAGCTTTTTGAGCCGTCTCGTTCGGATCTGTCGGATCTATACCGGTTACGACAAATACTTTGGCGTTGTCATCCTGGTCTCCTATTGAGCTAAACTCTAGGCTCAGTGGCGCAGGATCTATTAATAAGCAGGGATAGCTGGCAATGTCACGAGAGGTGGTATCAACAATGTTATTTGTCAGATAAGCAGCTCCTCCAGTACTGCCAGCCGGCAAGGGAGGACATGTGTTCTTAGGAGTTATATAGCCCTCAGCTAAAGCCTTAGAAGCATCATTAATACCAGATTCGGCAGCATAATAAGCAGCGTTACTAAGTTGTCTGTTTAATGCGCTCTGTTGTTCATGGCGCATTAGTTCAGCAAAACCAACAGTAATCAGGCTTAGGATGGTAACTAGAACAATAGCGATAATAATACTGGCAAAGCCTTTCTGATTGTCATTAATTTTGAGCATTTTGTGCTGCATAGCCATATTTTACTCCAACCGCCGAGTAATTATAGTGCTGAGTTCACTATCGGCACAAAACTCTGCGCCAGCACCACCCCGACAACTAGTAAATCCCGCACAGCTACTACTACCTGTGCCTACGCTACAGCCAACACCATTGGTGACTGAGACGTTAAGTAGGTCGTCGTCACCGTATGCTACCCAAGAATCAATGCCATAAACTGAATTAATGGTATCTAGTGGCTGAACATATAGTCGGGTTAAGCGCATATGGAGAGGCACCAATTCACTGCCGCTGCCCAGTAAGGAAGGAAGGGCAGCCCCAACGGCCACAGGAGTTGACTGAGTAATATCAAGCGGCAAACAAGAACTGTTACTGGTCATAGTGTCTTTCCAAAGGACATGGTAAGTTTGCGTTGTTGTTGGAGCGTCAGACAACTCACTGTTTAAAATATAGCTGTAGCGCATAGTATTAATGCAGTAGGCATAGATAGTAAAGTTTGTACCGTGGGCGTTGACTGTCGTTGAACTGGCTGCACAAGTAAGCGTTGACTGTTGACAAGAAAAAGGTGGTTGGCCACTAAATTGCAGAGTAGCACCTATATCAGCGATAATGTTACGAGAAGTGTTCTGGGCATAGGCGGCATTAACACCTTTGGAGTAAAGCTTACCGATTTGAATCAGAATAACCGTACTCATGATTAGAATTATAGACAAGACACTCAGGGCTATCATCAACTCCACTATTGTGAATCCCCGCTGCTTTGAATGATAAGAGTTTATTTTGCTCATGATCCTGGGTGTAATTTATAGGTTAACTCTTCTTGTTGGATATTTGTTCCCCCAAGACCGGTCCATCGTATGTAAAGCGTGAAGACATCCTGAGAACCACTAGGCGGATTTGGATAATATTGAATGCTCTCATGATAAAGTCCCTGCACACAAGCTGGTGGATATTCAGTTAAAGAATCATTGTCAGCCACTGCTGGAACTGCGAAAAGTGCGGTCACTGGATAGGTTGGTGTTGGTGGGTTAGCACTAATCATGCAGAAACTGCCTCCTGATAGAAAAACATTGGTGGCTGAATTGCTAGAAGCCTGCCGAAGTAATTCTACTTGCGCATCTATTAGTTGTAGGGCTTCGGAATGTTCCTCAGCACTCCGTGAAGCAAGCAGCCCTTTATTTGCAGTAGCATAAGATATGCCAAAAGATAAGCCAAGTATAGCAAGCACAATTAGCACCTCGATGATGGTATCGCCTGTTTGGCGTGATAACTTGGATATTAGCATCGACTATCTACTCCCCCGCCTGCTTCGAGTCGCGTTGTTAATTGCTGACCGTTAGTACTACCAATTGTCAGACTGGCTCTCTGGTTTTGGCCTCCAGCAAAACAAATAACAAATTGAGAATTACTGACAACATCAGTATCTGTAATATTGGTTATGTCGTTGACTGTTTGGGTCCCCGAATTATTAAGAGAAGATCCGGGCACACAAGCGACCATAACTGACTGTGCCCCGGACTGAAGATCAGTACCAGCATATTGACCAAAGCTACCAAAAAAGGCTATGCTGCCGAGGTTTTGAGATGGTGAGCAGTTGATATTATTGCCATCATAGAACGTTTTTGTCACACTTAGACCCCATTCTAAAGTCTTATTTTCGGTAAGACTAATCGGTGATTTTGGGGCAGCAATTGCCGTTGGCGCTGCCTGCTGCAAATTTGTCGATACAATATTGCTGCCGTCCATGTATTGGCGACCAGCAACACTGAAAATATTATAGCCGACACCTCCCGACCCTTGAGGCGAAAATTGAATAACCTTACCTAAAAATATACAGCCTCCCTGCCCGAAGCTCGAGTGCCCCCCGTTTTGACCCTGTTCGGTGGCTATATTAGTGAAGGTTGGAGGCCCACTGGCACCAGCACTGCATGAAAAATTACTGTTTGAGGGATAAAAACCGTTGGATACATCATTGATAACGGTTTGTACTTGTTGATTTATGTCGTTGGTTCCTTGCTTAAATTCGGATTTTGCTTGTTTGCCACTCACAAAAGCAATTGCCAGGATAAACATGAAGCCCGATATAGCCAAGAAAATCATCACTTCAATAATTGTATAGCCATGCGACTTTTTGTCTTCGCCACCTGTCATAATAGCCTTAAGTATAGCATAAGAGGTACGGTAAATCGCGGGCACCTACATTGTTTGACGATTACAAACCTGGCCGAATAAACCATTGTTTTCATATCAAATATCCCTGGGGGCGGATATTGCTCAGGTAGTGAATGGAAGAAATAGCCTTTGATACCAAAGCAAGATAGCTGTTCCGAAAAACTGAACAATAATCAACCCAGCTATAAGCAAAGGTCCGAAAGGAATTCGGCTTGATTGCTTTAGACGTTTTGTGAGCAATAAGGGCAACGATAACAAGCTACCCAGTAAAGATGCCAGAAAGATAAACAAGAAGCTGCGAACTGGAGTCCCGGCTATAAGTCCAAGCAAAAAACCAAGCTTAACGTCCCCACCACCTATCCATTTGCCGCCACTAACCTGAAAGAGCCCATAGAATAGGCCCCCGCCTACCAAAACGGCCAAACTAATATTAAGTGCGGCAATACCTGGCCTAACGGCTGTTACTACCTCACTTAATCCAAAGAGACATGCTATAGCTATCAATGGATAAACCAGACGATTCGGCAAGAGCATCCAGCGCAAATCATAGATTACTAGTGCCATAAAACCAACCAAGAGAATCAACCATAAAATCAACAAGATTATTTGTAGGCCCACAATATTAACCGGCCATAATAGAAAAGAGGCAACAAACATTAGTCCCAGCAGTATTTCAACGATTGGATACTGAATACTAATCGAGTTATTACAGTACCGGCACTTTCCCTTTAGAAACAGCCAACTAACTACTGGCAGAAGGTCTTTGGCCGCCAGTTGATGCTTGCAATTTGGGCACATAGATCGACCATGACTAATTGATAAGCGAGCCGTGTATTGGTTAGATGTCTTCTTATTGCTAACTTTGGACTGCTCATGTAAACGCCAAACCAAAGCATTGACGAAACTGCCTAGGGCAAGCCCAAGTACAAACATAACAACAATAACCATTACCACCATGATACCATTTCGAGACTAGAACTTAGCGTAATCTGAGAATCTTAAAGCTTAATGACGACTCGCGTCTAAGATTCGATGCTTTGTTGTTGCTGACCAGAACCAGTTTCCGTCGAGTAGAAAACACAAGTGGCACGGGGCGAAACATTGCCATTACATGTGTGGCCAAGAAATACGTCTATTGTGCTTAGTGCCGGAGCAGTGGTTGCAGGGGCAGGAACACTAGTAACCACCTGAACCGCGGTGGTAGGACTAACTTTTGCAGAATCTGTGGCAGCTCCTGCGGATAGAGTCACTGTTCCCGTACCGCTTATGTTAGTAGGAAGAGATCCGTTATTATTAGATTCAAAGGTCGATATTGCACCAGAGATAGTGCCAGCATCGTTCTTAATTTGTGTGTTGCGTGATTGACGTTGCAACGCCGGTACAGCCAGAAATACAATTAATAGGATTAACCCAGCTATGGCCAGCACAATCATCACTTCGATGATAGTGAAGCCCTTATTCTGTTTCTTAATTTTATTAAGCACGACAAATGCCCCCTTTGTAATTTAGTTTAAATGCTTATGTTTAGGATATTACATGTTGTATGCTTGAAAAGCAATGATTTTATCCACTGTTAAATATTGTTAGTAAAGCCCGATTGATTAACTAAACCATAAATTGGAAGTAATATTGCAGCCACAATAGTTAGAGCAATAACACCCATAACTACCATTAATACCGGCTCAATGATAGTTGATATCGACTTAATCTCATTATCGACCTCTTTTTCGTAATAGGTAGCTACTTTTTCAAGCATTGTCTCCATAGCACCAGATTGTTCACCAATACGTAACATATTTGGGACTAGTTCCAGAAAATTCGGGTCTTTATCAATGGCCATCGACAGTGCTTTACCTCCCCTAACCTTTTCAATGGCTTTTGTTAGTGAGGCTGCTATATGGACATTGTTGACAGCATCAGAAGTTATTTCAAGGACTTGTATAAGCGGTACGCCACTGGCTACCAAAGTTGTGCCAGTCCGAGCAAAACGTGCCATATACATCTTCATAAAAAGCGGTCCTATAGGCCAGGCTCGCATCTTCAGTTTGTCTATTATTCGTTTGCCTCCAAAGGTTCGGGCCCAGCGGCTGCCAAAGAAGACCATCAAACCAAGAATTATTAAGACCACCCACCAATCTTTAATAACGAAGTGGGAAATTCCGAGCAATATCCGTGTCACAAGAGGGAGAGAAGTGCCCGGTAGTCCAGCATAGATATTTTGAACTTGGGGCAGAACCTTAATGATCATAAATAGCACAACCGCCAACATGACTAACAGTACGATTGCCGGATAGATTAAAGCACCCCTTACTTTACTGATAATATCAGCGTCTTTTTCTTGTTGGTCGGCCAGCCGCTCTAGGCCCTTGTCCAGTGTACCCGAAGCTTCTCCGGCTGCCACTAGGCTAATGTAGACTTTGTTGAATACCCGAGGATGGCGTGCCAGAGCCACCGAAAAAGCCAAACCAGCCTCGACATCACTAATAACTTGGGTGACAACAACCTTTAGCGGTTTATTGGTAGTCTGCTCAGCAACGCTACGCAAACTTTGTACTAATGGCAATCCGGCGTTAATCAAGGTTGCTAATTGACGAGAGAAAAGTACTCGGTCTTTGGACCTAATATGGGAACGTACTTTGCCAAAACTACCGCTAGTTTTAACTTTAATTGATACCGCAGCTAGACCTTGGTCATGAATTAATTTAGCCGCCGCTTGCTCACTCTCGGCTTGGATCTGGGCCTTAATCTCCTCACCTGTTACTGTATTACGAGCAACATAGTCATAAGTTAGCATTTAAAAACTCCTGGGGAATTTTGGTTTATATATAAATATGTCACCGGCTCAGCCCCTCATTAAGCGTTCCATCTCTTCAAGATCAACCGCAAAATTACGTGCCTCATCATAGCTAACGGTACCAGCATGTACTAAACTAACGAGTGTTTTATCCATTGATTGCATACCAAACTCAGCACCTGTCTGGATGACGGCTTCCAGCTGATGACTCTTGCCTTCGCGAATAATATTGCGAACAGCGGGTGTAGCTATCAGAATTTCGGCTGCAGCTATCCGACCACCACCTATAGCTGGAATTAGTCGTTGTGAGGCAATAGCTACCAAAATATTGCTCAGTTGAGCGCGAATCTGCGGTTGTTGGTGTGGCGGGAAAACGTCAATCATTCGATCAATACTCTGGGCAGCCGAATTGGTGTGCAACGTAGCAAATACCAGATGGCCTGTCTCGGCAATGGTAATTGCGCTGGCAATTGTTTCGAGATCGCGCATTTCACCAATTAAAACTACGTCGGGGTCTTCACGAAGGGCGCTTCGCAAAGCAGCATTAAAGGAATAGGTATCGTAGTGTACTTCGCGCTGTACAATGACTGCTTTCTTGGAAATATGGGTAAATTCAATCGGGTCTTCGATAGTAATGATATGGACCGGCTTCTCGACATTAATCTTGTGAATTAAAGCAGCTAAAGTGGTTGATTTACCGGAACCGGTTGGTCCGGTTATAAGTACAAGCCCTCGAGGATAGTCTGCAAACTTATTGACTATTTGTGGTAAGCCCAGCTGTTCAATAGTTAAAATCTCGTTTGGTATCAGACGTAGCGCAGCAGCTAGATTACCACGCTCATGAAATGCATTTACTCGAAAGCGTCCGAGGTCTCCGAAAGCAAAACTAAAGTCAAATTCCTTGTCTTTAAGTAGAATTTGTTTCTGATCTTCATCTAAAATCGCAAAGATTAGTCCTTCAATTGTTTCCTCATTCAACGCGTCAGCAGCATTAACTGGTGTCAGGCTGCCGTCTATTCTAAGCATTGGCGGTAAACCAACCTGCAAATGAAGGTCAGAAGCCTTCTTCTTGATAACTTCTTCTAGAAGCACCTCTATTCTGGGCTGACCTTGCATATCTAGTGATCCCCTCCCCTTATACGATCGTATAATTGTCTACTATCTGTCCAATAACTATCTAGGATTTGATTTTGAACCTTATTTGATCGATTATTTAACTTTATGATCATATTTTTGCTTCCCATCCTATATTCTGGATTTCCTGCTAGGCAGCATCCTCAGCAGCCACCCTATTAACTTCATTCAAACTAGTCCGCCCATCCAGGGCCTTCAGGTACCCATCTTGTCGCATGGTTATCATGCCTCGGGCCTGAGCTGCTTTCTGAATCTCGGTGCTAGTTGACCGCTTCATAATTAGATCCTGTATATCCTCGTTTATTTCAAAGACCTCATAAAGACCCATGCGGCCCTTATAGCCCCCAGGCGTATCGGGGCTATCTTTGCCCTTAGTTAAAGTATAAGCGTTTTGGTTCTTAAGAGGCAAGCTTTTATAGCCAAGATCTTCGCAAACAGCGGCTACTTTATCGGCGCTTTCAGGTAGCAGCTTACCTATATTTTGCTGAATAGCAGCCGCCTCAGAAGCTGACGATTGGTATGTTTCTTTGCCCTCTTCGGCAATTCGTCTAACTAAACGCTGGCCAATGACGGTGTGGACTGTAGATGCAATCAGAAACGGTTCTATGCCCATATCTAGTAGGCGCGGCAAGATACCGGCAGCCGAATTAGTGTGAAGAGTTGAGAATACAAGGTGTCCGGTAAGTGCAGCTTGGACTGCTAAAGTGGCTGTTTCTGAATCACGAATTTCACCAACCATCACTACATCGGGGTCTTGCCTCAAAATTGATCGCAGACCAGAAGCAAAAGTCAGCCCAATGTCAGCATTGACTTGTATCTGGTTAATCCCCTCCATTTTATACTCAACCGGATCCTCAAGAGTGACTATATTGATACTGTCATTCATGATCTCCTGGATAAGAGCATAGAGAGAGGTTGACTTCCCGGAGCCAGTCGGTCCACTGGTCAGAATCATGCCGTTTGGCAATTCCAAGCCTTTCCTGATAGTCCGTAATGCCCGACCAGTATAGCCCATGGCCTCTAACTTTAGGCTGGTACCAGATTTATCTAGTAATCGAATTACAACTTGTTCACCCCAGACAATAGGTGCGATGGCAATACGTAAATCAATTGGTTTTGAGTCAACCTGCACCGTAAATTGACCGTCTTGTGGGATACGATGCTCGTCAATCTTAAGATTAGCTAGAATTTTAATTCGTGACACTAGAGCTGCTTCTGTCCCCTTTGGCAACTTCATAATTTCACGCAACACTCCATCGATGCGACAGCGTATTTTTAATTCCTTCTCTAGTGGCTCAATATGTACATCACTGGCACGATTCCGAGCAGCAAATTCTAGAATGGCGCTAAGCGTTTTGCTAATTGGTGAGTCTTGAACAATCGTTTTAATGTTCTTGTCATTAACCTTCGCCTCAACCGCAGCTTCTCCGCCAACAGGTGAAGTTCCTCCGTTAAGGTCATCTGTTATTTGAGTGTCCAGACGGGCTTCATATTGCTTCAGTACTTGGCGAATTCCGGGCTCACTGGCAGCATAAACTTTAAGGGGGCGTCCAACTTTGTTGCTCAGAAAATCAACAGCTTGAACATTGTCGGCATCAAGCATAGCAACTACTAATCGATGCTGCATCTCACCTAAAGGAACTGCCATGTAGCGCTTGGCAATGTCCAATGGGAGTAATTTTAATATATCGTAAGGAATTTTGGCCGTACTTAAATTAACGTACGGTACGCGAGTGACCTTAGCTACTGTCCGCACCATATCTTCTTCGTTAATGTGTCCATCACCGACTAAAAGAGCAAGCAAAGGCGTACTTTTATTTTTCGATTCTTGCTTAAATGTTTTTAATTGATCCCGGGTCAGTAAATCAGACTTCACTAAACTGTCTTCAACTTGCTGCTCGGTTGCTGCTGAGAGAACACTCATAGTAGCCTTTTGGTTTTTCCGCTAGTTATTGCGTTGTGCCATTAAATGGGTTCGGGTTAGTTGTGTTGCCGATAGTAATCAGTTTAGTTGGATCAAATGACTGATTGTTAAAGTAACGACTATCAGGTATCAGGAAGTTGGCCGAAATAGGATCAACTATTTCAACTGGTTGTTGACGAGCTTTGGTCGAGCCAAATAATAGACTAGATACAATCAGAGAGATAATAACACTTATGAATATGACTATAGCTATAAGTGCCAGGTCTTTCTTTTTCATTGGTTTCTGCCTCCGAATGGATTGGTAATATGAAGGATATAAATCATTTTATAACCTGTGTCTTGATTTTAAGGTCTTTCTCCGGTTGGTAATAAGTATGGGCGCTAACAGATAACTGCATGCTGTTTTGGCCACCCGAGAGAGTTAGGGTGTCGATTTGAATTGGCCGAATTGAACGTTGTAACAAACTGATAAGATCTTGGACTGAACTATAGTTAGCTTGGCTAATAGAGAAATTAAATGGTATCGGAATCGGCTGTGGATTGGAGCTCGTTTGGTTGTTCTGCTGTGCCAGTTCGTCATCAGTTCCACTAATGGAATCGATTTTAAAGTTATGGTCAGTCAGGATCTTTTCCAGGCTAGAAGTTAGGGCTGGAAAATCATATTGGCTAGGCAAGGCATCCAATACAATCTTGGCGTTATCACCATCATTACTACCTGTACCGTTTGTGCTACCGCCAATTATGTTGGAAGGTGTCGACACGAAACTGTCATATGAATTTACTAACTGTCCAACAGTATTAACATTGATCTTCAGCTGATTAACGGCTTTTTGCTTGGCTGCAATAACTCGTGACTGATATGTCGACTGACTAAGTAATGCTCGACCGGCCACTAGAGAAAAGACTGTCAAGAAAGAAGCAACCGCTAAAACAATAACCATCTGAGTATTCGCTTTATCGATCGCCAACCTCTTTTTAGAAATTACTACTTTTGCCATATTAATTACCTGTTGTTCCGTTAGTTGGTAGTGGCACTGGTTGCCTGAACAAGGCAGCCGGTTGATCTACTTCAGACCGCGTAGTAACCTGTTGAGGCACAACTAGCTTGATAGTTTGAGTAATATCAAAAATGTTTGGATCGTAGCTAAGGTTAATAGTATAAGATGCCCCCTTGTCAGATCGCCCGAACGAACTAAGCACTACGCCTGAAAAAGCCTTAGTTGAGGAAGAGTTGTTGCCCGAACTTGTACCAGTTGTATAGGTAGTAAACTTTAAAGTATCGACATATTGGTTGACGGTACTTAGAGCATCGGCTGTACCGGTAATCGTAATGCTGTGTTGATTAAAGTCAATGGCGAAGTTATTAATATCAGCATTGGCCGGTGTAGTCTGATTTAGATAGCCAAAAAGTTGGCTGGCAGCCGGTTTTTGATTATGGAGTTGCGTTAAGCTACTGAGTTGATTCTGAACAGTTAGTATCTTATTTAGGTCTTTGGTGTTTTGTAATTGTGAACTGTAACGATGGATATCTCGGTTGAGGTCACCTAAGTTTTTCTTTTGGACTACATCAACGAATAAAAACAGCAACACTAAAGCAACCAGAGCTACTGTGCTCACTAAGACCGACACGCTTGTCAGTAGACGACGTAGGCGTTGAGCTTTGATGTACTCTAGTTTGACATCGGGAAGTAGATTTAGCTGAATCATACACTTCTCTCCGCTAAACCAGTGGCAACTGCAAACTGGTTGGAAATGGCCAATAACTCATTCTGGCGATCCTGAGCAAAACTAACATTACGCCAGGCATTACCAATTTCGACATTAACCGAAAATTTATTGGCTATAAACAACGGGAATTCTGGTAAGACTGAGGCACCACCAGTAACGATAATAGTTTCGAGTTTTTGATCGACATATCGAGTTTGGAAAAATTTGATAGATTTTTCTATTTCCCCCGTTAAGAGCTCGACAGTGCCACTAATTGCCTGGAGTACTTGCCCCTCTAGTTTGTCTTTACTTAACCCGAATTTGAAAACTAATTGTTCGGCTTGCTTATCATCTACGTTCAGATTCTGCGAAGCTGCTCGAACTATTGCTTCAATGCTGGTTGGGATTGCTCTGGTTAGTCTTGGTTGTCCACCTAAAATAACAACCAGATCAGTGCTCTTACGACCAACGTCTAGAATCATTTGTGCTTGGGCAGCCTGTGGCACAACTAGAGCTCTTGCCATCGCTAGGTTATCAGGCTCAAAGGCAACAACGTTCAGGCCTATTGATTCCAGCATGTCGAGACGTTCTTCTACAAATTTATTGGGTACACTGGTAAGCAAAATCTCGACTTTTGTTTTATCGGCCGGTGAATCACCTAAAAGTGCCCAATCAATCTTTGACTCATTAAGTGGCGTTGGGATTAAAGCATCGGCTTGATAGCTAATAGATTTTGCAAGCTCGGGTTCACTTAATCTATCGACATCAGCTACGGTTGTAAAAACACGTTGGGATGGGATACCAACCGCAACATTTTTTGTCGTCACCTTAGCTTGAGCAATCAGTTGCTGGATGCTTGATGCCAATTTTTGTTGATCATTTTTGGAATCACTAAGAACAATGTTTTCAGGAATTGGCATATAAGCATACCTAGACAAAGCTTTGGGCAACCCACTGCCTTTGAGTTCCACTAAACGAATAGCCGTCGTACCGATATCGAGACCAAAAAAATCTGACAGCCCACTCGTAAACAGATTCATATGGCCCTCATTATAGCATAAGCATTGCCTTGGGCCAGACCATAATTAACTATTGATCCCCTGAACCTGGCTATTGTTTTAGTGTTATGGTTGATATGCATTTTTGTCTTTAAAATATTCGTTTACTTAATTTTTTCTGGGGCTCCTCATAAGACCGGCGATAAACTCGTAAAATAATCGTACTTATTCTTACCTGGCCCTGCAAAAGGTGTCATATCCGGCAGCCCCAAGTACGTTTCAGGACTAAAATTAAATATCTCGGCAGCACAGTCCAGTTCAGGTGTTGTTGAGCTTCCGTTCTGGACATCACAGTCATGAGGACTGCTACCAGCATTTGGGTTCTCCCCAGCTACACTGTGTCTGAGTGAGCTGAAGGCCCGGTCGAGCTTAACATTGTTGGCGATAAAAGCACCATTGATCGTTAATTGAGTGTTTGTATAGTTATTTGCAGCCGACGGACCACAGGCATTGTAAAGTACACTGATCGGGTAACTGCTGAAACCATTGGCACAGGTATCAATTATGCCCGTGCTACCGGTACCCTCAGCTACATAAACTCCGTCTAGCTGAGTAACCCCCGGGTCAATATAGATATTCCCTTTGACTATCAGGAAAAACGATGGTACCTGACTTAGAGAACCCCATGAAGTGTTAGCCAGAACAATATTTTGACTAATTTCGACGTTGCCATTGACGTATACGGATACCTCTGCGCCATTTCCTAGGGCCAAAGAACGGTTAAGGCTTTGGTTGCCGTTAAAACTATAGGCTCTTGACCCAGACGACTGTACATCAATGCCGTTGATGTTTCCGCTTAGAGGAGTGCCTGGGGGTAACGTAGCATAATAGTCAGGTATACAGTGTTGCCCGCCAAGGGAGCCGCCATAAGATCCTGGTACCCCATAATTCCCAAAACTTAGACCTGTTGCCGAAGTTGGATCAGTGGTACGCAAGCTGGCACTGGCAAAGCCACTAATCGCATTAATTGATAACGCCCCGAGTTGGACAGCTGAGCCACTGGCCGGGGGGCCACTAGATTTAATGTTTGTTTTAATATCACCAGCTGAATTACAACTACTAAGACTGGTAAATCCGCCACCAGCTGAAACATCACCTCCGAAGAAATGAGCATAAGGCTCATTGGTAATCGGTGAGCTGCAATTTGATAATGAAGTTGCGGTAACTGGGGTTGAAGTTACGGTAAGCCCATTGCTCTGCTGGATATTCCCGTTTTCATCCACTTGATCTCCTTGTGGATAAATAGTAAATTGGGCACAAATTTCGTCACCTACTTCCAGAGGAGGCACGCTTACCGAATAGGACGGATTATAGACATAGGGCGGAGCTTCGGCTGGGCTACCCGGGGTTGGCGAGGCGCTGCCTATATTAAACTGTTGACTATCTGTCGGCTGAGCATAAAACGGGATCAACGAACCGTTTGCATGCCTAACATAATAAGTGCCGGTGTATTGCAGTCCGTTAACTCGCGCCGGATGACGTACGCCGAGTGCCCCAGACGGTGCCAAGGTTAATGAAAATTGAACCGTTGTCTGCGTACCAATAGTAACTTGACTTGGATTTTCATTATTATCAAAAGTAATGTTGGTTACATCGGTTGCACTAGGATTTTGAACGGCAAAATTGCGATTATAGCATTCATTTAAGAGGGGTGACCCGTTATAAGTAGTATCTATAGGAGAGGGGTTGGTAGTTGAACCTTGGTGCCAATCGTACCAAGCAGTGGCGGTATAGGTACAAGTTTTTCCGTTTAAGTTTCCATACGGGCAATAGTAGACAAGAGTTGCTGGCCCGGCATAGGCATTATTACTATAGTAATAGCACTTAGTGTTATTGGGACTTGAACCTAAATACTCATTATACGGACAACTATAGTATGAATTGGCATTATAGGTACAGGTTGAGACGCTAAGACTACCACCATATGGGCAAGTGTAATAGTCTGGCGATGATGAAGTGTACCAATAAGTCTGTGTATACTTTTGGTTATAGGTTACTGTAGTTTGGTGGTCATCATAAGGATATTGGCTGACATAATTGCTATAGTCAAGAACAAAGCTATTGGAAGATTGATATCCCGTGGGTGACCAGGTAATTGTTGTTGGGCTAGGAGTATATTGATCATGGGCAGCTGTGATTTCATAGTCACCTCCTACCTCCTGATAATATTTTTCATTGGCCGTATTACTGGCTCCACCTTGTCCACTGGGTCCTTGAGAGGAGCCAGAAGGCGCGGGCGTTGTTCCTGGCGGCAGGTTGATCGTTGGTTTCGTGTTTTGGCCATTGCAGTTCGGCCCCTTGCTTATACAGTTAGTGTTAGTTAGTGTAGCCGATGCTACCAGCTGATAGGTATTTGTCCCTTTTGGCCCGACGTCTTTAACATATAAAGTCACGCTAGTGCTGCCAGAGTTTGGAATTGGTATACCGTACCATGTATGTGGACTGAATGTAGCTGTTGCGTAAGAAATACCCGCCACTTTAATGAGGGCTGATGTTGGACCATCTGGATCACTAAAAGTACCTGTGGCTTTGCCTGCGGTACTGGACGTACAGGCAACAATCAGACTGCCCGTAGGAGGATTATTTGTGGTTTTACATGGTTCTTGTATGGTCACTCTTCCATTAAAGGCCCAACCCGTAGGATTAGCTGGGTTATTCGGATCTCTGATGTAATAACTGACTGTTACAGTATTTTTGGTTGTCATGTTTTGCACCCAGCTCGGTGTCACAAAGGTATGGTAGTGATTAGCTTGTGATTGTAAAGTAGACGACTTGCTAGACGTAGCTAAAGTAATTTGTACATCCAGAGTCTCATTTGGATAATTTGAATCCTTAGCAAATACCTCAACGCTCGTGCAACTAGAATTAACTATTTTTCCAGCTGGCTTATGAATCTTAGGTGCCTGAGGTAGGCCCTGCGGAAAATCTCCAAGCGGGTTACCACAAGAAAGTTTAACAATAAATACCAGATTCCCTTTATAGTAAAAATCTAGTGCCGGGGCACTGCCAGAGGTTGGATAAAATGCGTCGTCATTGTCAAAAAGGTTAAAAGTATTGCTGCTAGGGTGATAAATATTTTGATAACCCGAGTTCCAACCCAAATAATCTTGAGACGTAACGACCGATAAGGTAATGCTGCTTTGGTTAATGTTGTCTTGCCAGGTTTGGATATCAGCCGCACTAGGACTTCTGCCATAACCAGGAGCAGCTTGACCAAGCATTAAGTTAATTAGAAAGGCAGCGCCTGTTTGTTCTTGGGCATTACCAGAACTTAACAGACTCTCAATATAGCTAATGAAACCTGATTTAGATCGAGCAGAGCTAGGAATACCATTAGGAATTACTGGCGTGTAAAGATTATTGCCTGATGGTGTAAAGCATTTATTATCAAAATAGCCACAGCTCCATGTTCTGCCCCCTGGATCAGCTAAAACTTTTGGGCTAGTATAAAGCGCTAACACAAATAAAGATAAGCAGGCCAGTGCTATAAATCCTTTGTGGTGTTTGATTGTGAACAATCGGTTATCCTCCTAATTGGCTTATGGCCACCTGCATATCTTGAGCACTATTGCCATCACCAATGTCAAAGAAACGTTTCTCAGCCAAACGATAGAATTGTATGGCTATCACTTTATTGCCGAGGCCTGCTTCACTTTCTGCTTGAAGTTGGGCTGAGTTGGCGGTCGGTTGAACTTCCTCGGCATTTTTAGAGGCAGCGAGAGCCATATTAAAGTTGTTTTGGTTAAGATAAGTTTCCGATAATAATTCGTACAGGTGACCCTTAACAGATCGGGCTTTGGTACTACTAATCTCATTATTTAATAGCATCTCAGCCTCAGCAGCCTTACCTTGATATTGTAGACTTGATACCTGGACACCAACATTACCTAATGAAGGCAATTTTGGTATTGTACTTTTCTGAGTAGGTTGATAAACCCCTAATAAATAGTATGCCGTTCCAGCCATAACTAAAATAATAAGAGATGCTACAATGTAAGGCTTTTTAAAGACAGACTTTATGTGCAAGTTTGCTATATCCTTTGAAACAGACCCTTTACCTTTGGTCAAAACATTTAGCGAAACACTTTTTAAATTATTTTTACTCATAGCACATTTGATAAGCTTTAGCTTGATAATAACAGAACACAGGGGGACAAACAATAAAGTGAATCCCTAACTGTGCCACCGAAAGATAAAGGAAAAAGTGGTTATTCTGATGCGTATATTGCAAAGATGCGACGAGAGTCAGATTCAGCGAAAAGAAGTATGGCGTACTTTATTGATAAACTTGATTATGGCTACCGACATCAAGAAAAATATACGTGCTATCAGTTTCCTCATAAACTACTCTGACATCTCCTACTATTGAAAAGGCGCACTTGCCCTTCATTCTGCCTTTTAAGGCATGATCGTCCAGAAGACTATCGCGTTCGCCTTTCTGAAAAGCTGCAATTCGATTAGCGTATGTATCTCTTAAATTGCGGTTTGGCAAAATTCGTTTCTTGTAGGATTTATCAAAGTCTTTAGTAAGGCGTATCGGTTTCATAACTTATCTAAGTGAGCCATCATTTCTTCTACGGAATGAAACGGTTTACTTACGTTTTTGCCTTGTTTAGCTTCTTCAGATGCCCTATTGAGCCTTTTAACTGCAGCTGGGCTTGGTTCACCCCAATCGTCATCATCAAAACTGAGAATGCGACTTTCCGCTTCTGCTTTAGCCCAGACGCGAATATAGGCTTGGGCAGAGTCAAAACCTAGCCGCTTAGCTTTAGCTTCTAGCTGTTCACGTATAGTCTTATCCATGGGTATGTGAAGTGTGGTAGTGTTCATATACAATAAGTATATTAAAGATATATGTAAATGTCAAACTAAATTAAACCCTATCTGTTACAATTAAGAGCATGTCTTCATCTGTTTCGTGTGGCATCGTCAGCTCGCAACCATACCATTCAGTATCACCTTCGACATGCCGGAATTAGACAAGCAGACTCGTGGTTACCTTCCTGAATACATACAAGAGCTACAAATTACCATTGGTGGTGAAGGGTAATTCATTGCCACAAACAGCCTGATTAATGGTATATAGATACCTAGTGCCATTCGGCAAGAAGAGTAGTTGGCAACAACTCTTTGGTAATTTTTGATAGAGGTATATCGTTCGTTATAAACATATCAACACTTACCGACATGGCTGTTGCTGTGTGCAAAGCATCTGGCAGCTTAAGCTTTGGGCCGTATTGCTTTCGCAGTTGACCAGCTTTTAAACAAATATCATCGCCTGCCGGAATAGTTGACAGGTTTTCAATGTGGACAAAGAAACTCTCCAAGTCCAGATTGTTTTTATTAGACGTGCTTACGCTCAGAATTTCACCATATGCAATGGAAGATGTAATTGCCCGATGTTTACCTTGTGCAATATCACGCACTAACTGTTGGGCGATTGAACTATGCTCCTCGTTTTGTGAAAGAGCGGCAATAAATACGTTGCTATCAAGAGCAATTAGCATTGCAGTATTTAGTCTTCCCATTCCTTATCACGGATATTGCGTAATTTCGCTGTAGCGTTTTTGGGGAAAGCATGATCATATATGCCTAAGAAATCGTCCAGTGTTTTGTCTTTACGGAAAACAATTTCATGTTCGGTAACACTTTCAACTCTGAAGCGTTGGCCAGTCGATTTATCAAGACCTAGCTTTTTACGAGCTGTTTTTGGTATAACGACCTGGTACTTACTAGATAAGGTTACGACTTGTGTTTTCATATGTTTAACTATAGCCAACCGTTTAACGATTGTCAATAGGTGTTACTTGCAAGAGTCTGTTTAACGTTATTAACCCTTCCCCACTTTTTTAGGACAGGCTGCTCTGTTACTATTTGCATATGTCATCATCTATCTCCTGCGGCATTGTTGGCTTGCCGAACGTTGGCAAATCAACGTTATTTAATGTCTTGACCGGAAGCAATATACTGGCTGCCAACTACCCTTTTGCCACAATTGAGCCTAATACCGGTACAGTACCGGTGCCCGACGAACGTCTTGCTAAGTTAGCCGCTCTTTATAAAACAACTCGGATCATTCCGGCAACAGTAACCTTTGTGGACATCGCCGGATTAGTGGCTGGTGCTAGTAAGGGAGAGGGTTTAGGGAATCAATTCTTGGGTCATATCCGATCCACGAACACTATTATTCAAGTGGTACGAGCTTTTGATGACTCAAGCGTTATACATGTTGACACAATCTATGACCCAGCCAAAGATATAGATGTTATCAATACCGAGCTAGTTCTAGCTGACCTGCAAACACTATCCAAACGACTGCCAAAACTCCAGAAAGAAGCGCGAGCTGACATAAAACTTCAACCGGTACTAGAAACCTATTTGCAAGCGAATAAATTGTTAGACGGTGGAGATCCACTCTGGAAATATTCTAATATTGATTCTGAGTCCTTGGCAGATTTGCGGTTGTTAACTATGAAGCCAGTTATTTATTTATTTAATCTTGGCGAAGACAAGTTAAGTGATGAAAGTCTCAAGCACAAATTAAAGCAAATGGTTGCTCCCGCCGAAGCGCTATTTGTCTGTGCGAAATTAGAAGATGAGCTTAAAGATCTTGACAACATTGATGCGGCCGAACTGCTTATGAGTTATGGTCAAACTGAATCAGGCTTAATACAGCTTATCAATGTCGCCTACCAAACACTGCATCTCCAAAGCTTTTTGACAGCCGGGGAAAAAGAAGTTAGAGCCTGGACTATACCCCGTGGTACGACTGCCCCACAAGCAGCTGGAGTTATTCATGGAGACTTCGAACGCGGCTTCATCGCTGCAGAAATCGTAAACTATCAAGACCTTCTAGCAGCCGGTTCACTGTCTGCAGCCAAGCGGGTTGGCAAAGTTCGAACCGAAGGAAAGAGTTATATTATGCAACCAGATGATGTAGTTGAGTTTCGCTTTAACGTTAGTAAATAAGCTGGTTGTAGCTATACTGATCAGTAACTTTTGGCGTAGGGTTGACTTGGCTGTGAGCATGAAACGAGGGTCTACCGAACTTGCGATTGCGAAGCATCATCGGCAACTTTGCATAGGCAATCCTCATGGCATTTACCTCTAGATCTTTTGCCATTTGCCCATCATACGAAGCCGTATTATTAAGTCCTTGGTTCTGTAATAAATCTGTCGGTGCTTTTTCGTCGATTGCTGCTATTTTGCTAGTCTGCTTCAAGTTTAGCGCTCTACCAAAGACTTCTTTCATGCCTTCGGCGTAAAGCTCATCTGCCGGAACGGTATTAGTCATTATTGGTTGACCAGCTAGAGGAGATTCGGCTGCCGGTATGTTAGGCTCAGGAACTTTAGCACTTAATTCCGGTATTTTATGACCAGTTTGTTGTTTATACTCTTGTAGTAAGCTTTGTGTAAACAAATAGTCAGCAACTTCTGGGCTTGGACGTGGTGGTGCTACCGCTTGAAGTTTCGTTGCTTCAACTTGGCCAGTCTGCTGCAGGCGTTGTTGTAGCTCGAGTTGATAATTATGCTGAGCAACTAGGTAAGTTTGTAGCTGTTGATTAATTTGTTCAAGGTGTTGTTTCTGCCCCTCAGCATGATAGTTTTGTTGTTGTTTAATCTCTGACATTCGGTTTTGGACATGTCCAATTAGCTTGCGAAGTCGTGGTTGATTGTAGCTGGTAAATTTTAATATTTTATTTCCAGCACTAATTGTTATATGTGCGCCAAATAATCTGTGGCTGTAGTCGATTTCGTTAATCATATCAAATCGTAAATCTTCAACTGTTAGGTATTTAAGTGGTTTTTTGTCAACCAACAGAACTCTTATGTCGGTAGAGACCAATAAGGCGAATCCGCCTTCGTACATACCGTTAACACATTCGTATATCTTTTCTTCTGGTAGCAAGATATGTGGTAATTCACCGCATTCTGCTCTGCCCCATGCATGGTAATTAAATTTAAGGCGCTTGAACTGGGCTTCCACGCTTTTTGCGTCGACCATCAAATTACCTCCTTTATTTAAATCTACCTAAGAAACATAGTAATGGTGTTGGCCGAAAGAGACCGTAAGAATACTCACTAACAATGTGAGATTTTTGTCACAAAATATAAGATTGATAATAAAACTTGCTTTATTGGTCGCTTTGGGCATAAATTAGAGTATGTTGTCTACCATCAAGCAGACAGCCAAGTTGGTGGAAGTATTTCGAGATGGTGGCGTAAGACAAACTTGGAATAAAGGAGACTATGTTATCCGTCCCGGCGAAGCCCCGCCGGGTGTTTTTTATATAGAGCATGGACTGGTAAAAGCTTATGACATTACCAAATATGGTGAAGAAAACTTACTTATTATCCGTAAGGAAGAAGAGATCTTCCCACTCATATGGGCACTGACTGGCCAGGAAAGAAGTGTTATTTATCAGGTCTTGGCACCGACTTCAACTTGGCAAATTAGCTTCGATAGTTTTCAAAAATATCTTTTGAGTCATCCATCTGCACTGGCACCCGTACTAGATATGACAGTTGAGATGTACCGTTTACATAGCGAGCGTATTTTAAATCTGGAATACCGATCAGTAAGGGAGCGGATTATCTCATTTTTATTAACTATGGCCGTTCGCTTCGGTAAAGAGACCGAGGACGGATTGATAATTAGTGCTCCCTTGCGACACCAAGATATAGCAAGTTCGGTCAATGCCACCAGGGAAACTACTAGTCGAGAGCTGGCAGTTTTAGAGCGTAAAGGATTGTTGCGCAACCGCCAATCACTTATTTTACTTAAAGATATTGCTGGGCTACGCAAACATATCAATTAGTTTTGACTAATTGATTTTAGTTACTTCCAGTGAAGAATAATATTTTTAAGCGTTCGAACAATAGTCTGATGGGTTGGCACATCTTGCTTATCATAATAATGATTGGTATCAATGTAGTTCTCAACGACACTTTGGCAATATATCTCATCAGCTAATAAATGCATCCTGTCGACTGCCGAGACACTGGCCAGCGGTACAGCAATAATCAATTTTTCAAAAGCAATCGGCTTTAGAAATTCACTAGCCATATCTAGTAAAAAGCCGTCTTTTAAGCCATCGGCCACTAAAATAATATTATGACCTTTGAGCAAATCCCGACTTATAAGTCCACCTCCTCCGAGTAATTGATTCATTTCGTGAAGACGAGTAAATTTCTCTTGCTCAATATAATTTCTGTATTCACCGACGATTTCATCTATTTCACTGGGAGCATAGGCACTATTATATGAGAAATCTCCTTGAGCCGTAATCCCACCAATGGCATTTGGTTCACGAGGAAGCATAATTTCCTGACTAACCAGCATCGTTAAGACACAGTGCAGCTGCATGGCGATTTGGGCACCAACCATAACTCCACCGTCATTGAGGGCTACGACAGCACAGTTTTCATAGCGATACTTCAGTAACAATTGTGAAGCCAGCATCCGCCCAGCTTGCAATCTCGAAGAAAAGTACATAAGCGTAGTTTAGCATTGCGTTTACGCTTTGCGTAAGAGATAAAACCGTTCCTGATTTCCCTTTTCGCCTTTAACTGATGAATCAGCTTTATTAAGAATGATAGTCCGCTGTTGGACCCAGACCTCAAAATCCTTTAGAATCCCCCGTCGAAGGTGGTCATTTTTAATAACCCCCTTGTGCTTCATTGTGTTATCTTGAGCCTCAAACTGGGGTTTTACCATAACCGACACTAAAGTATCTCGAGAAACTAATCTTAAGATATTTGGTAGAACCTGTCGCAAAGAAATAAATGATACATCAACCAGAACAAGATCAAAAATCTGCTTGATTTTAAAGTCACGGATATCTGTTTTTTCAAATAATTCTATTCGTGGATCATCTAGCAAACTTGGATGCAGCTGGTGGCTGCCAACATCTACAGCAATGACCTTTTTGGCACCATGCTTTAGTGCAAAATCTGTAAAACCACCGGTGCTACTACCAACGTCTAAAATAATTTTGTCTTTGAAGTCTAGCTTTAATTGGTTGGCAACGCTGGCTAATTTTAAGCCTCCTCGGCTGACAAATTGCTCCTCGGCGATAAGTTGAATCTTAGCTTGGCTATTAACCAAAAACCCTGGTTTATTAGCTACCTGGCCGTTAACCAGCACCATGCCGAGCTTAATATAACTCTCTGCTTGGCTGCGAGTTCTGACTAACTCCATCTTGACCAACATTAGGTCTAGCCTTGTCTTACTGCTCACAAGATAATCCTTCTATTGCTTTCATATTAATCGCTATACCAACAATTTAGGCTATCTAAAACGTACTCGCTTATCCAAAACTTTTTAAATTAGTTTTGACTCGCCTCAATCTATTCCTTTATCCGCTCACGATAAGAACCAGCAGTAGTATCAACAGATATCTTATCGCCAGTCTTTAAAAAGGCCGGTACCTTAATGGTAATACCTGTTTCCAAAGTCGCGTTTTTTGTGATCGCCGAACTGGTATCCCCCTTAATAGCGTCTTCGGTATAACTAACTTCTAGTGTAACGTTTTTGGGTAACTCAATATTAATCGGATGTCCATCAAAAAATTGTAATTGGACACGGTCATTCTCTTTCATAAAGCCGGCTTGTTCGCCAATCAGGGCAGCTGGAACCTCAAATTGTTCAAAGTTGTTTTCATTCATAAAATGATAGACCTGATTATCCGCATATAGATATTGAACAGTCTGATTTGTAATATCGGCACTATCTAGCTGCTCATTACCCTTAAAGGTTTTTTCAAGAACTTTGCCGTCAATTAAGCTCTTGATTCGAACGTTCACAATTGAGCCACCCCGGCCGATAACTTTCTGATTATAATCAATCACTCGAAATGGCTCGTCTGACCATTTAAAAATAGTCCCTTTTTTAAGATCTGTAATATTCAGGGTCACGTCCTTAAAGCCTCTAATTACTAGCAACAAATGGTAGCAAAGCAAGATGCCGCGCCCGCTTAATAGCTTGGCTTAGTCTTCGCTGCTGGCTTTCTGTCAACCCGGTTTTTTTACGAGTCTCTATTTGCCCATAAATATTTAGATACCGCTGCAAGGTCTTTACGTCTTTGTAGTCAAAATATGCTACGTCTGTGCGGTGTTTAAAAATCTTTGCCATATGATTAATCCTTTCTTTCCTAAAAAACCATCTTAGGCCTCATGCTCTCCTACTGAAAAGAGAAAGCACGATATTTTAAAATGGTATGTCGTCTAAATTAATTGGTTCGTCGCCGATATCTTCAATAACGACGTCATCGGTTTCTTTACTCTTTTTGCGAGGCGTTGGTTTTGACTTCTCTGTCGTGTCCGCAACTAGCGCTGGGCTACTGGCCTCTTCACTAGCTGGGCTACGACCATCAAGAAAAGTAACGTCATTAGCCAGCACTTCTACTTTACTGCGCTTCTGCCCTTCTTGCTCCCAAGAACGAGATTGCAATCTACCCTGTACCAAACAGCGACGACCTTTATTTAAATACTGAGCTACTCGCTCAGCTAGTGGTCCCCAGGCTACAATATCTATATAGTCGGTTGCTTCTTGCCACTCGCCGCCAGAATCTTTATAGCTTCGATTTAAAGCCAGTGAAAAACTGGTTACATTTTGACCGTTCGGCGTCTGCCGAAGCTCCGGGTCCCGAGTCAGGTTGCCCATTAAAGTTACTTGATTTAGACTTCTTGCCATAATGGCATCCTCCTTATAAGAACTATGTCTTAAAATTATTAAGTACTTATACCCTACTCTCTCATTTTGTAATTAGTCAATAGTAAAATTATTAATCGTCAGAGTTAGTATCTGTTTCTTCTGGCGTATTTTGCTCACCACGTTCGGCAAGCCGTTTAGCTTTTTCGGCTTTCAATGCTTCGGCTTTGGCTATAGCTTTAAGGTCTGGTTTGGTAATCAAGAAACGAATCACCTCGTCAGTGATATTTAAGGTTGTCTCAACCTTTTGGACGCTTTCGGGTGGCAATTCTAAGCTGTAAAAAACATAGACCGCGTGTTCATTATGCTTGATTGGATAAGCTAACTTCCGTTTGCTCCAATTATCAGTAGCAATAACTTTGCCGCCGTTATCTTTAAATATTTTATTCACCCGCTCCTCGGCCTTAGTCAGGTCGACCTCTAGATCGGGGTGATATAGCACGGCCACTTCATATTGCGCCATTATTTCTCCTTCCTTTGGATTAAAGCCCGCACGCACTACTTTAGATGGCTGCGAGCTGAAGTTTATAAAGTTGCTTAATTATACCCCCGTTACCTCTGTTGGTCAAGCACTTATTTTATTTCTTAGGAGGGTGCCCATTATGTCGAAATAATCTGATTGGCGTTCATCGAAGTGTTTCATGATGAACCTTAAGGCCCTAGTAGGTTGCTCGGGACCAATTTGGCCACTTGATTTGGCCTGCTGATAAACCAACTCAATGGGATCAAGCACTACTTCAGCTGCTAGCCTTATAACTGCGTGACCTAGCTTGCGTTTCTTGAGTTCATCATTGGTCTCTAGGAATTGACTGACTGCTAGTGCTTCCCTGATATCGCCGAGTCCGTACTTCAATATATGGCGTCCAAAAAAATAACCTATCCGCCAGTGCATTTGGTCTTGTTGGTGTAAGACACCCGGCTCATGGAGAGCCTGCCGGCTTTCTTCAGATAGTCTGATAAGTTTTGGCTGTGATCCTCTAACATCAACCCCCCATTCCGGAATATAGCCAGCCGAGTAAAGCAGTACGCTTAGAAAACGCTGATGATCGGTCTCTGGCAATTCTATGCCATCATAGTATTCATGATAACGCCAATGCAAGATTCTGAGCCCTTCTTGAATTCTAGACCAGCGTATCACCCTTAAATCGTCCCCCTGGAGACTGGGATGAGTTGCCGGAAATCCAGCAGCATGATGTCCGTTTTTTGTCTTCGAATAAATCTTCTTATAGGGTGGTAGTTGGGCAATCGGCAAAGCTATCTTTGTGCCTAGTTCTAAAGCTTTTTCATCTAGTGGAGCCAGATTTGTGGCACGGGGAGTTAGTTCTAATGGCCAATTATCAAGGTGGCTTGAAACAAAAATGCCCCTACCATCTTCGATAGGGGCCTGATTCATTGGCTGAAGTGATCTCTCGCCTGGTGGGAATATTTGTTCTCCAGTCACTATCTATCCTTTTGTCTTTTCTGACCCATTTAGATATCTTGGTTATCTTCTTCTAAGTTTGCCGAGCTAGGTTCAGTGCTTTGATTACCACCAAATACGTCATCGAGTGAATGAACTAAAACTTCTCGTGGCCGAGAACCATCAGCCGCTCCAACAATACCCTGTTCTTCCATAGTCTCGATTAATCTGGCGGCCCGTCCATAACCAATTCTGAGACGCCGTTGCAACAAGCTTGTGCTAGCCTTCCGGTTATCAATAACTACACTTATGGCATCACGCCACATATCATCATCCGCCTCATTGGCACCGTAGTCAGCCACGACGCCACCCTTGCTATTAAGTTGCACTGGCTGACTGACAACTTCGTCGTCATATTGTGGTGGCCTCTGCATGCGAATAAAATCAGTTACTTTAGATGTTTCGTCATCACCTATATAGGCTCCTTGGACACGCTTCGGTTTGGGCATATCAGCCGTCACGAATAACATGTCTCCTTGACCCAACAATTTTTCGGCACCTATTTGATCAATTATAGTCCGAGAATCGACCTGACTGGCGGTTGTGAAGGCTACTCGTGCTGGTATATTAGCTTTGATGAGACCGGTAATTACATCCACGCTCGGTCTTTGAGTAGCCAATACCAGATGTATGCCGACAGCTCTAGCCTTTTGGGCAATTCGAACAATCAGCGCCTCCACATCCCGAGCAGCCATCATCATAAGATCTGCTAGTTCATCAATCACAATGATAATGTAAGGCATGCCAGCTTCCTGTTTGACTGAGTTGTATTCATTAATATTTCGTTTGCCAGCTTCAGCCAAAGCCCGATAACGACGTTCCATTTCTGCGACTGCCCACTTTAAAGCACTAATACATTTCTCTGGCTCAGTAATAACTGGCGCCAAAAGATGGGGCATATCGTCGTAGGGCTTAAGTTCAACCTGTTTAGGGTCAACCAGGATCAACTTAAGGTCAGACGGGCTATTACGGTAAAGTAAACTGGTCAAAATGGTATTGATCATGACTGATTTACCGGAACCAGTTTGTCCGGCTACTAGCAAATGGGGCATTTTATCGAGATCAGCCACTACTGAGGTACCAGATATATCCTTACCAATAGCAATTCCCAGGGGACTTTTCTGGTCCTGCCATTCGGTACCCAGAAAAATCGAGCTTAGGCGTACGGTAGCCGCTTTGAGATTTGGCACTTCAACACCAACGGCTCGTTTTCCGGGTATCGGTGCTTCAATACGAATAGAATGAGCCGCTAAATCAAGGGCCAAATTATTGTCTAGAGCTGTTATTTTGGTCAACTTGACACCAGTTGGTGGTTTAAGAGTATATTGAGTAACTCGAGGTCCAATATTGGCACCTTCCATTTCCACTTCAAAATTAAAGTTTTCAAAAGTGTCATGAATAATTTGAGCATTGGCGTTTACATCACCCGCGTCGGCCTTGTCTTGTTTTTGATTTAGTAAATTAATACTCGGATATTGCCAACCAGGATCGCTGGTTGTTGTTAGCGCTTGGTGATTTTCGCTACTGGCTAGTTTTTGAGCACTATTTTTAAAGTTACTTAAGCGAGCTGACTCAGATAGACCGTGATGTACTACAGGTACACCTTCATTAAGTTTGAAGCTAGGCTCCCCAACACGTGCCTTGAGTGCTGCAAGATCAGTATCCTTCTCCTTTGGCTGCTTAGTTAGTTTAAAGACAGTTACTAGCGCCTTAGGCGATACTCCAAAAGCAAAGCAAGTAGCTAGCAGAGTAATTACTAGGAAAAATAGGTTTGCTGGCAACTTATCTAGGACATACAAAACTGCCCCGCCAACAAGGTGCCCGATAGAACCCCCGAAACCATTACTCCAAGTTCCGTTCACGTTTTTGGTCGCAAAAGCAACATCTAGCCACCCAGAAGCAAAAATAAGAGCTAGTAGCATGCTTATGGACTTACTTAATGGTAGCTGACGGTCTTCAGCAGTAAATTTATAGACTGCCCATGAGAATAAGGCAAGTGGTGTCAAATAAGCTACCCAGCCTAGGGCCCAGTAGACAACATGGAATAGGTCAAGTGGCAGAGGGCCGCCACTTCCAAAACCACCAAGCGCCAGGAAAATAGCCAACAGCATAAGTGCAACAGCGGCCGTTAGTCCCCAAAACGGAGATGGCTCAATATTAGCTACAGTAGTCTTTTTTTTTCTTGTTTGTCTTTTCTTTTTCTTAGCCATGATTTCTACTTATTATACCCTTTAGACTTTTTAGGGTCTAGCTAGCCTCGCTCATTGTCTGTCGTATTATTGCAATCCGCTGCTCAATGGTCTTCATAAGCACTTCGTTCCAGCTTGCATCAGATGTTTGTTGATTGCGCTGTAGGTCGACTATCTGTCCTCTCATTAACATTAGTTCTAACAGCTCAGAGTTGCCGTTTGATGCTGCCACAAGACGATTATGTGCATCAGTATCTGGTTTAGGACCTTGACTTTGGAGATCAGTTTTAAACTGTTTAGGACTGGCTTCCTGCATGATCAATACTATAGCAATTTTTACAACTATTGTCAAACATTGACAAATTTTTTGTCTCAATTTAAACTGGTCAAACCGATCGACTAGTTAGTCGCCGAGGGAGTTCAGTCTCATTTAAGATCTATCGGCTGTTGAGCCTTGAATCTATTCCAACGATCCTGCTCAGCTCTGTCGATATGTTTAAGTACACCATCAGCAAATGTCGTCTCAGGAATTGGCCGGGACTCCACTCGATAGATAATACCAAAAAGTGGTGAGTCATCAGCCGCCGAGAACCAGTCATTATTATCTGGTCCGCGGTCTAAAAAGTCTGGGTTATCTGGAACTCTAGTCATTATGTTAATATTGTATAATAGACACTTGGTTTTGTCAACCTAGTCAACTCGAGAATCTTGAGTTAATAGCCTGGCCCTCATTTCTTGGAAGCGTTTTTGTTGTTCAACCGCTAATTCTTCACTCGACTTGGTGTGACCATTGGCGCTTGTCTTAATTTCACCTTTGGCGCCAACTATGTTAACTACCGGTATAACTATTGGGCTACGTTGTGTTTGCTCAAACAAGTAATGTGTAACATGATCTTTGAGTTCGGCTTTAAAGCGGTCAAGATCAACTCGCTTAAATCGTTGGGCAACGGCCCGTTTTAGTTCAACCCTTAAGCCAGCCATAACCTCTTCATTTTCACGCATATAGATAAAACCACGAGAAATTATGTCTGGACTAGTGAGCAAGGAACCACTTTTTTTATCAATAGTTAGTACGACCGCCACCAGACCTTCTTCAGCTAACAAGACCCGGTCCTTGACGACAACATTACTTACAACCGCTCCTGTTTGGTCAACTAGAATAGTGCCGTGTGGCACTTCTCCATCAAGTTCCATTTTATCAGCCGTTAGAGCAATAACCTGGCCATTTTCAGCATTAACAGTATTAGCCCTAGGTATTCCCTGCTCGATGGCGATGTCAATGTGACGTTGCTTTGAGCGGTACGAACCATAAATCGGCACAAAGAACTTGGGTTGCATCATTGTAATCATTTCGGCATATTCATCCATTGAGGCATGGCCAGAAACATGTAAGGGCCCAATACCGTCTAAATCATGGTTTATATGTTGAAAAACATGTACCCCTTTACGCATCAAGTCATCAACCATATTACCTATCAAGGCATCGTTGCCGGTTTCAGGAATAGGCGTCGAGCTTAGGATAACCGTGTCTTGTTGCTTCATCTTAATGTGCCTGTGTTCGCCAGCAGCCATCCGTTGCAATGCTGAACTTGGCTCACCTTGGCCGCCAGTACAGACAATGACCACTTCCTGGTCTTTAAGATTGGGCACATTGGCTATGGGCACAAAGGTACCTTTTGGCACACGGACAAAACCATGTCTAACTGCCATTTCAAGCGTACTCATCATGCTGCGACCATCTAGGGCAATCTTTTTACCATGATGCACAGCGGCGTTAATTATCATCTGGATACGATTAACATTGGTGCTAAATATTGCCACAAAAATCCGTCCCGGCGCTCGATCCATAATATCGATAAAGCTTTGCTCAAGGCTTGACTCACTAGGCGTGCGGCCTGGACGCTCAGAACTTGTGCTTTCACTCAAAAGAACCAAGACACCTTCCCGCCCCAATGCTTGCAAACGTTCCATATCCGTCCGTTCATGATCAAGTGGATTGGGATCAAATCGAAAGTCTCCGCTATTAATCACCCGACCGATAGGTGTATCGAGCACTACGCAGGTACTGCCAGGAATAGAGTGCGTAATACGTACTAATTCCACAAAGAATTCTCCTATTTTAAGACGTTCGTGGGTATTTTCGTTCATTAGTACTGTTTTTAGCTCAAAGCCCTCGGGCATTGGTAGTCCAAAGTTCTCAAAAATTTCTTCAATCCGTCCAATGGTAAACTTAGACCCATAAACCGGTGCTGGGTACTGCGGTACTATATGTGGTAATCCGCCGATGTGATCTAAGTGTCCGTGAGTGATAATATAGGCTCTTAATTTGGATTTGATCTGATCAAGATATGTGGTATCGGCTATGCCGTAGTTAATTCCCGGCAAATCGACACCTAAATCATTGCCACAATCCATAATGACGGCATCGTTTTGGTATTCGACTACAATCATATTCTTTGAGCCACCACCATCCATACCGCCAAGGCCGATAATACGTAAACGTGGTCTCTCATCAATTAGATTTGCTCGTTTCGGACGAACGGCTTCAGCTGACTGGTATTGATTAGCTATTCGAATAGCATCCATTTGACTTCTTTTTTGAGCCCGTACTGCTTGACCTCTGGGAACACTTAAAGAAGCACCTAGAGACTGATTAGTTTGATTATGGTGAGTGTTCTTTTGATTATCTCGATCTGGCCGATTGTTTCTATCTAATTGCATTAAATTTCTATTCCTTTCATTAAATTTCTTTAGATTCTTTGACTTAATTGAATAATCTTTGGGATACGCTTAAAGTCGTCGGTCAATGTTTGCCGCAATGATCCGTTATAAAGGGCTGCCGCTGGGTGAAAAAGTGGTAAGTAGACTCGCCCTCGGTAGCGTTTTGGTTGGCCGTGACAAGTACTAATTTGGAGATCCGGCAAGAAGCAGTTCAAACTATGACGCCCTAAGGTTACTATCAATTTAGGTTGAATTACGTCTAGCTGAGCTTCTAAGTATGGCAAAAAGGCAGCCTTCTCTTCGGGATAAGGATCGCGGTTATTGGCTGGCCGATATTTAACAATGTTTGTTATGTAAACATCTTCTCGCTTAAGATCTATTGTGGCTAGCATGTCGTTCAGAATCTGACCGGCAGGACCAACAAAAGGCCTGCCCTGCTGATCCTCTTGTTTGCCAGGAGCCTCGCCAATAAACAGCACATCAGCCTTTAAATTGCCTTCGCCGAACACTAGCTGGCTGGCCCCAGATTTAAGCTCCGGGCAAATATTATTATCAATGATCTGCTGCTTGATAAGATCAAGCTTTTGTTGTTTTGTAGCCATCAATTATTTTTCCAACTAGCTTTCCGAAATTAGTGATACCACCAACCAAGAGAATAACTGTTAAGACATACCACAACAAATTACCGCGATCTATAGCCAAACTTGCGGAGCCATAGGCCAAAATTAACTCAAGTAGACCAAAAACAGCCAAGCCCCTTTTTTGTCTATGCCATTTATCTAGCTGCTTCATTTGTTGTCTTTAACGCTTATCCTGAACATCCCGGGCGGCTGCTTTCATACTAAGCTGCAAACGTCCTCGGTCATCAATTGCCACCAGCTTAACCGTTACTCGATCACCTTCCTTGACAACATCACTTGGTTTATTGACACGCTCTTCCTTCATTTCACTAACATGTACTAAACCATCTTTTCCAGGAAGAACTTGGACAAAAGCTCCAAAATCCATAACGCTGACTACTGGAACGTTTTCATATATACGTCCGACTTCGGGCTCTGCAGTTATAGTCTCAATCCACTGCCGAGCAGCATCGATAGACTTTTTGTCCGGACTGGCAATCATGATTGTACCATCGTCCTTTATGTCGATATCGGCACCTGTTTCGCCAGTAATCTTCTGGATAGTCTCACCCCCCTTACCGATAACTTCACGAATCTTATCGGGATTAATATGCATTGTTTCAACCCGAGGCGCATAAGGGCTCATTGTCTTACGCGGTTGGGGCAAAGTTGATAACATATGCTCCAGAATAAAGGCCCTTCCTTCTCTGGCTTGCTCGAGAGTTTTTCTAAGTACATCAACGCTTAGACCATGGACCTTCATGTCCATTTGAAGAGCTGTAATTCCCTTGCTTGAACCAGTAACTTTGAAGTCCATATCACCAGCAAAATCTTCAGCATCAGCAATGTCACTTAAAATAAATGACTTTTTGCCGTCAACCATTAGCCCCATTGCAATGCCGCTAATCGGTGCTTTAATCGGCACACCGGCATCCATTAGAGCTAAGCAACTGGAACATGTTGCGGCCATACTGGTAGAACCATTCTGGGACATAATTTCAGTTACCGATCGAATAGTGTATGGAAAGTCCTCTTCAGATGGAATAACTGGTAGTAAAGCTCTCTCTGCCAGATAACCGTGGCCGATCTCTCGTCGACCCGGACTCCCTAAACGGCGAACTTCACCAACGGTGTAACCGGGAGCATTGTAGTGATGCAAGTAGCGTTTTTCACCGGCTTTTTCCATGGTATCTATCATTTGGGCATATGACAAAGGCGCCAGAGTAACAATATTCAGAGCCTGGGTCACACCACGAGTGAATAAACTTGAGCCGTGAGCTCTTGGCAAAAGAGCTACTTCGGAACTAAGTGGACGAATCTCCTCCAGCTTACGGCCATCGGGTCGAATCCCTTCCTCAACAATACCTCGGCGAACATCTTGATGCAGAGCTAGCGTAAAGCAATCTTCATAAGCTCGTTTGTTTTCAGCAAAAGCTTCCTCGCCAAACTGATCTATAAAGTTTGCTTCCATAGCCCGACGCAGGTCCTGAACCAAGTCGTTACGCTCCGGATATGGAGCACGTAACCCCTTGCCAAGCTTGTTTTCAAGCCAGCTATCAACTTGTTTTTGAATTACTTCGTTAACTACGACCGGCTCGTATGTTTGTGCTTCAACCCCGATTTTTTGAACTAATTGTCGTTGTAGGTCAATGGCTGGTTGCATGGCACTATGAGCAAATTCCAAAGCTTCAGCTATTTGCGTTTCACTAACTTCGTTAGCACCAGCTTCAACCATCATGATGCCGTCGTCAGTACCAGCTACTACAAGGTCAAGGCCTCCCTTTTCAAGCTGTTCTGCTGACAAAAAGGCAGACAGTTTAGCAGATTCATCGTAACCGATACGCAAGCCAGCCACAGGGCCGTCAAATGGTGCACCAGTCAACATAAATGCAGCACTCATTGCGATCATTGCGATCATGTCCGGTCGAAAACTTGGGTCCATAGATAATACCGTGGCTATACCCTGCACTTCGTGCCGGTAGTTTTTGGGCCATAGGGGTCGAATTGGACGATCAATCAGTCGACTGATCAATACAGCTTCGTCGGAAGGTCTTCCTTCGCGCTTAATAAAGCGACTGCCGCTAATTTTACCGGCAGCATAGAAACGCTCCTCATAATCAATGCTTAAAGGAAAGTAGTCAAGGTGCTCAACAACGGCTGGGCTGAGCATTGCTGTACCAAGTACTACCGTGTCACCATAACGTACTAAAACACTAGCTGAAGCACGAAAGCCAACACGTCCAACCTCCAAAGAGAGCTTGCGCCCACAAAAGTCGGTTTCTAGTTTAATAATGCTTTTTCCGAAGGGATTTATCGTTTTTCCCATAATTCCTCTTAATCTTTCTGTCTAATATTGGTCTTCGGGCAAAGTTCAAATATATACGCTGTTCTTGTGCTATTTAAAATTGCGATATATCTGTTGCTTTGCCAAAAGACGCTTTTCCCCGTAAGGGCGTTAATGTGCACAAGCTTTTTGTCTCGATCTTCAAGACAATTTGTCTATGCACTAGCGACGAATACCCAGCTGTTTGATGAGCTTAAGGTAAGCTGCCGAGTCGCGACTAGCAATGTATTTTAATAAACGACGCCTTTTACCAACCAATTGGAGTAAGCCCCGACGAGCCATGAAATCGTGCTTGTTGGTTTTGAGGTGCTCAGTAAGTTCTTTGATTCGCTCACTTTGAACGGCAACCTGAACACTAGAGCCCCCAGTATCATTCTTATGTACTTGCACGCTCTTAATAGCGGCCTCTTTTTTATCGCTTGTTATCATGCTTTGGTCTATTCTACCAGATATAGCCTTGATATGCAACGCCTTAATTTAAGACGTTTCGACACTTAATTAAGTAGCACTTACTGCACTACTGCAACTGCGCAGGTATGAGCAAGCCAGGAGTAACAGCTGTACCATCAGGGTTTTGAAGAGACCTATGTGCTTGAGGGTCATATGCATATAAGCCGTAGTCGTTAAATCCAGGACCACCTTTAGTTGGCTCAGCATATGCGCTGGTTGACAATATAATATTTGAACCATAAGGTACAAATGTGTCGTTACCAGCCTCAAAAGGCACGGCAGTAATAATTACCTTACCGTTTGCACCATTACTTTGCACGCCAAACCAGCCACCGGCCAAAAAATTACCGTTCTTGCCAGGCTTAGCACTCGGATTAATCGTCGAAAGTAAAATCGGGTTTTTATAAACCGGTGAAGGACCGCCACCTTTTTGACCATTGAGCAACGGAGTTATAGGAGATTCAATCTGCCCATTTAGAACTAACATTGGTACCATAGGACTGCCGCTGCCAAAGGCTTCAGTATAGGCGGCCGCTTGTTGTGCAGCTTCTTGTTGAGCAAGCACTTCAGTTTGAGCAACATTAATTTTATTTTCTTCCAAAGAAACAATCTTCCTGTTTTGTGAAGCCATATCCTTAGCGCCAACAACGCCTAAAACAGTTGTGGAAGCTAAGGCTACACCTGCTAGACCAGCAGTTACCTTACTTACTCTAGCTCTTGAGTGCTCGGCATTAGTATTATCTTGGTTACGCTGGGAATTTTTGTTTAGAAATCTTTTCATAAACCCTAGTTTATCATACTTTGTGATTTAGCGCAATAGCATAGCAACCAACCCCAAAAGTTATTCAAGACTTTGCTTCAAATTCTTTGCTATTACTTCTGGACTAATATTTTCCATACTGACTGCATCTATAAGACTAAATTGACCGACTTTGGTTCGCCTTAGGGCACTTGTGTAGGCCACTGTTTGCAGATTTTTAGCTATATCTTCAACCAAAGCACGAATATAAGTACCTGATGATACATCAGTAGTTAGATAAGCATTGGGATAATCGTAATTAGTAAGCTTTAGCCGCCTGATTGTAACTTGTCTGGGTTTAATGACAACTTCTTCTCCGTTTCGAGCAAGTCGATAAGCACGCTGACCGTTGATTTTAATAGCTGAGTACTTTGGAGGTGTCTGCTCAATCTGTCCTTCAAATCGTTTGAGAACAGCTTCAAGCTCACCTAGCTTCGGCCTCCGGTCAGATATAAAGCTGATCTCACCTTCTGGGTCACCAGTAGTACTGCTTTTGCCTAGAATCATCGATACCTCATAACTCTTGTCGAGCCTAGATAGTAATGTGGCCTGTTTGGTGTACTCCTTGCCGATCAATAAGACAAGTAATCCGGTAGCGAAGGGATCTAGCGTTCCGGTGTGTCCAACCTTTAAACTTTTGGGCCGTTTGCCCAAACTATTGGCCACAGATCGACGCACATAATTAACTACATCAAAAGATGTCCAGCCGGCTGGCTTATCAACAAGCAGAATACCGTTCATTGGGGTAATTGTATCTTATTGCTTGGGTGGGGGCACCATAAAGGTGGGCGGCATTAGAGGTGGTGGTACTGGTGGTGGAGCAGTACTCTTTGGCATCGTCTCCCCGGCCGCTGAAAGAGAAGAATCATTATTAGATGGCTGGAGATTGTCTTGTGGAGTTGGATCATATATCTCGCCTACTGTAGTTGGATCAAAGGCTGTCGAAGCTGTCTGATCATTTGTATGCAGATCCAGGTCAACTGGTTGAGCGTTAAGGGCTTGGATTGGTTCATTCTCAGGAGGACTGCTCCTAAGAGCCTTGGTTACCTCATCTCGAGCGGCGTTAATATTGGTTGTCTCAGGAGCTCCAGAATCCAGATGTTGACTTTCGACTGTCTGTTCAATTTGAGCTAGGGTCTGAGGATCCATGGGTTCGTTCTCTTTTGTTGATCCAAATACTGGCTCGGGCAACAGAGGTTGATGTAGTTCCTCGGGTGCTAATTCTTCCTTAGAAGTAGCGGAGTTTGGGCTCAGAGGTTGATCACGATTAAGTAGTGGTGCTTCTTCAGATATGGGCTTGTGACCTAGGAGATCGAGTCCGGGATCCAGACCCTCAGGTTGACTATTAGCTGTCAACATACCGCCTAGTGTCGGGGGCTCAGTCACCAATCGTGGACCTTTTATCTTTAGTGAACTGGAAGATATTGATTTACTTCCAGGGGCCTGGGTAGCAGATTTGTCTAGAGATTCTTTTTTCTCTTCAGCTGGTTTATCCTTAGGTTTATCTTTGGATGACTCGTTGTGAGTAATCTCAAGCGTGCCATCATCTTGTTTGGGTGGCTTAGAAGAGTCATTATTAGCTGGTTGGGACTGGTTATCACCGTTTTGACCATCACCGGTAATTGGCGGCAATACTTCCAGCTCGCTAGCAACAAGCTGCTGATTAGCTCCAGCAGACATAAGCTCAGCGCTAGCACTCATAGTTTGCGGAGAGGTCTTTTCGTTACTAAATCGCTTTGTTTCGGCAACAATTCCAGTTAATAAAGCGGTGGCTATTTGGGAATCAAGTAAGTTCGGTCCTAGGCCACGACTTAGGTCGACAACTAGTTCACAAAGACTACTGGCGGTTGTATTATGCCAATTGATGCTGCCTAAGCCACCATCAGCAGAAGTGTTAATGGTAGCAACCGTAGCGTCATGCAAAATACGCCCGTGGGCCGTGATTGCCAGATCTAGAGCTTGTTGTTCGCGGACTCCTAGTGCAACGACTACATCAACATTGAAATCGCCTTGGCTAAATTCAAGATCGTCGGCGCTAAGTGAAGTACGGTAGGGTGTAATAAAAATTTTGACAATTTTATCTTCAACTTTGTAGCGCAACTTATCGGCCTTCGATTTATCTAACGATATAATGAAATCTCGTAAGCTGTCAGTATTTTTTTCAAGAGTCTGATCGGGTTTGAGAAACTCCAGGGTTGATGGAATCTGGCCACTAAAAACTGCGGTGGCGTGTTTGTTCAGTTTATTTAGCAGCAACGTTAGGCCAATACAAGCAGACAGTTGATCAACTGAGGGATCGGCGCTAACTGTTACCAATATATTGCTAGCGGTTTTAAGCCGATCAACGAGCTGTTGCTGTGGATTTACACTATCTGAGTTGTTCATATTTTGGTTTTCAACTTTTCACTTCCAGCGTACCATAAACGACTTGTCTTTACAAGACAGAGCCTACTCTGTATACTCGAGCTTTGAAATTAAAGTTATTCTAAAAACTAAGGATTCACCCAATGCCTATCATCAAATCTGCAAAAAAACGTGTTCGCGTTGCCCGTAAAGCAACTATCCGTAATGCTAAAACTAAACGTTCCCTAAAATCAGCTTTTAAGATTTTTCAAAAATCACTAACAGCCCCAAACCATGCCAAGGCCCAAAGTGCTCTAGACAAGGCCGTAAAGAAAGGCTTGGTACATAAGAACAAAGCTGCTCGCACCAAAAAGCGACTGTCTGCTCAAGCTAAAGCTGCCGGAACCAGTAAGAAAGTCAAAAAAACTTCCCCTAAAAAAACTGTTGAAAAAAAAGTTGCCCCTCGCAAACCAGCCAAGAAATAGCCTACATAAAAAGCTGGTTTAGCAAGGCTAATTATCTCTGCCTAGTGTTCGGATTCAAAACCGCATTCGGGTAACCTAAAGTCCTGATAGCATTAACAAATAGCCCTGCAGAGCTTCATCAATATCGAATTTTTGGCTCTTCTGGCGAACATCAAGTGCTAGCAACTTCGTGATATATTGTTTGAGCTGACTCAAACTTAGATCTTTAACCAAATGGGCGCTTTTTTGAACTACAAACGGCTTGAGCTTTGCCTCTTGGGCAATTTGGTCTAAAGAACGTTGGCCAGCAGTTTTGATAATCGTTAGAATACGTAGTTGCCATGCAAGCATAGCTATTACCTGTGGCGGCTCAACTTTTAATGCCCGTTGTTCTCTATATAACTCCAGTGTACGGCTTGGATTACCGCCGAAGGCTGATTCTAGTAGCTCAAAAATTGTGCTTTGGGGGGTTGCCTCAGTCAAGAGCATGATACTTTGGCGATCAATCGCCTGTTGGTAAAGTAATAACTTGTCGAGTTCCTGATTTACTAGTTGCTGGTTGGTACCGATACGTTCTAACAGATAACGCGCATCGGTTAGACTGATTGAGCCTCCGCGAGCTTTGGCCTCCTTAGCTATCCATTGCGCCAGGTTGTTTGGGTCAAGTTCTAGAAACTGACGATAATCAGTCTGGTCCTTTAGGAATTTATAATAGGCAAGCCGTTTATCGAGTTTGGGTTCTAAAATTATTACGTCTGTCGAGATTGGAAGTTGAGCTAACAATTCACTGATTTGGTCGCTAAATTGTTTGATACTTCCAGGCGACCTTAAGATGACTAGTTTGCGTTCAGTAATAAACGATAGATTAGTCAGTGCTTCACGGATAAGATCGAAGTCAGTCTCGGCCCCATCAAGTCTCTCAATTGCCAGATCACCGTAACGTGTTATAAAACTTGCTGTCAGAGAATCAAGTTCGTGACTTAAAGCAAAGCTATTTTCTCCCGTTAAACAGACAATCATGGACCTATTGTAGCAAGTATTGCCACTGGGTTAGCTCCACTAATCTGGTATACTGCCCCTCAGGCAGTTATGGGACAGGTTATTATTGTTGCTAATCGACTACCCCTCAGCCTTAGAAAAGTTAAGGATAGATTAGAATTCTACCCTAGTACGGGTGGACTGGCTACCGGCCTGTCGTCATTCGTTTCGAAAAGACAAAACCGTTGGGTTGGCTGGCCAGGAATGGCCAGTGAAGATTTAACAGAATCCGAAAAACGTTGGGTAGTAACCGAATTAGATAAACATAACTGTTCTCCGGTATTCTTAAGTCGTAGACAAATAGATCAATTTTATAACGGCTATAGTAACCAGATATTGTGGCCACTATTTCACGGCTTACCGCTCAAACTAGACCAGGCTGTTGGTTACTGGAAAAGTTATCGCTCTGTGAACAAACTCTTTGCCGAAGCAGTCTTGGCCTTGACGCACTCAGGACAGACTATTTGGGTACACGATTATCATCTTTTACTGTTACCCCAGATGCTGCGAGCAGAAAGACCAAATGATCATATTGGCTTTTTTCAACATATTCCCTTTCCTTCAATCAAAGGGTTCAACCAACTTTCCGAAAACAAAAAAATACTGCGCGGTATATTGGGCGCCGATCTAGTCGGATTTCATACCGTAGCTTACGCTAATAACTTTTTAGATGCTTGTCAACAATTAAAAGACGTTGTGGTAGCTCCTGGTCAGGTGCTGCTAGCCGCAAGGGTTGTTAAAGTCACCGATTTTCCAATGGGTATTGATTACAATAAATTTGTCCAGGCTAGTAGTTCTCCGGTTGTTAAAAAACTTGCCAGAGAATATAAGGCCAAATATGGTAAGCGTAAAATTATCCTAACAGTTGATAGATTAGACCCAACTAAAGGCTTGGTTCAGCGACTGGAAGCCTACAAAGAATTTTTAAACTCAAACCCAGTTTTTCATGGTCGACTAGTTATGGCCATGTTAGCGGTGCCATCACGGACCGATCTCCTGGAATATCAGATTTTAAAAACTAATGTCGAGAAACTTGTTGCTAAGATCAATCATCGATTTGGCTCAACGACTTGGCAACCAATTGATTACATGTATGCTTCTCTGCCGTTTGAGGAAGTTGCAGCACTCTACAAAGTAGCAGATATTGCCTTTATTGCCCCACTAATGGATGGCATGAACCTTGTGGCTAAAGAATTCATGGCCAGTAAAACTAATAAAAAAGGTATTTTAATCTTGAGCCAAACTGCTGGGGCTGCTCAAGAACTAACCGAAGCTCTACTAGTAAATCCACTGCGCCGTTCCTCTCTAGTGGCAGGCCTAAATAAAGCTCTAAATATGTCTCCTCAAGAATTGAAGCAGCGGGCTTCAACAATGCAACAACAATTGGCTGCTTCTACGGTTCACAAGTGGGCTGCCAATTTTGTGGGCACCCTTAACCAACCAGTCACAGTTGGTCATCGGCAAACACGCCTTTTAAAGAGCAGGACCTTAGAGCAGTTAATAACAACCTACCGCCTAGCCCAGCATCGCCTACTGTTATTTGATTACGACGGAGTGCTCTCCCCATTTTTCACACAGCCCCAACACGCTAGTCCCCCACTTCATTTAAGCCTTTTGCTTGGAGAATTAGCTGCTCAAGAGAGCAATGAAGTAATCCTCATCAGTGGTAGATCAAAATCCGATTTAGAAACATGGTTTGGAGATTTAAATATCTCTTTAGTAGCTGAACATGGAGCATTTGTACGTAAAATTGGTGCTCAAAAATGGCAGTCGATTGTTCCGGTTAACCATAGCTGGCAGTCAGCCGTGCTACCTATACTTGAATTCTATGCCGCTAAAACACCGGGTGCTTCTGTCGAAGTTAAAGATAGTGCTCTAGTTTGGCATTACCGGGCTGCATCGGCCTACTTTGCTCAAAAATATCTTGTCATTTTAAAGAGGCTTTTAAGGTCCTTGTCCAAACAATACGGTCTGACAATTTATAGCGGACACAAGATACTAGAGATTAGGCAAAAAGGCATAAATAAAGGTTCCGCAATTACTCTCTGGACTCAAAAAAATAATGATTTTGTGTTAGCAATTGGCGACGACTACACCGATGAGGACATGTTTATGAAATTACCGTTAACTGCTCATACTATAAAAGTTGGGCGCGGCAGTACTGCTGCTAAATATAGACTGCCGTCTGTTAATGAAGTTTTTGATCTGCTGCGAAGGCTTTGTTTAAAGTAACGACTGTTTTTGACAAACTGGGCAGAGGTGTGTCCCACGGCCACCAAGACGGATTTTAATAATCACCCCGCCACATCTTGGGCAGTTCTGGCCACTGCGCCGAAAAACCTTGGCAAAAACTAAATAACCGCCTTTTTTACCCTCAGCATTAACATAGTTACGATCCGTTGATCCACCCTTTCTGATACTCAATCGCAATATGGCTCTTAGTGATTTATGCAGCTGCTTAATGTGGTAGTCACTGAGCTGGTCAACAAGTGTCTTTGGATGAATTTTTGCTGACCACAGACTTTCGTCTGCATAAATATTGCCGACTCCGGCAATAACTGTCTGGTCAATCAGGGCAACTTTGATTGGGCTACGCTTTCGTCGCTCAAGACAGCGTTTCATCTCTTGCCAACTAAAATCTACAGCTAGGGGTTCTGGTCCCAACTTTTTAAAAAAATCGAGTTCTCCTACTTCACGCGTTGGTAAAAGTTTTAACCAACCAAATTTACGTTGATCATTAAAAAATAATTTGCTACTGTCCGAAAATTCAAAAATAACTCGGGTCGATTTATCAGGCAAATTACCGATCAGTGAATCGCTAGGATGACCTGCCCCAAAACGTACATTGTGGCCTCGGAAGACCAACTGGCCAGTCATTTTAAGGTGGATGACTAACGAGTAATGACTACTTAGATCTATCAATATTAGTTTTGCACGTCGACTAACAGATACGATTTCGGAACCGAGCAAATGGCGTTGTCTGTCCTGGTCGACCAATGGAAACGATTTTGCCCAGACTAATTGAACATCAGTAATTATTTTGCCAACTAATAGCCTAGCCAAGCCCCTGCTAACTGTCTCGACTTCTGGCAACTCCGGCATTTACCTTAACAGTATAACAAAAATATTCTATTGACCTCTGGAGTTTTAGGATATTTTACCGCTCTTTTCAAACATCTCTATGTCGGCTGCTAACTCATAAAAGGCTTGTTGCTGGTGTTCAATGGTTAAATCACGCTCTCGTTGGTCGGGATCAAAGTATTGGCCAAGCATTTGGGCAGCCTCAGCAGCCTGCCACCCTTCGGCATTTGCGAAAGTCATAATATGTTTAAGCCCATTCACAATCAGATCAGCCTCTGGCCCGATGAACTGTTCTAATTCGGGCATCGTTTGATGTCCAATTATCCGTTCTAAAAAGAGATTTGCTTTATTGACCAATGCCTCCTCACTAGAGTAAGCATGAATAATGCGGCCTACCATAAACACTTCTGCACTATCCTGACAAATAAGGCCCGTTAACCCTTGGTTGTTTTCAATACGACGCATATAGGTCAATTGTTTCTATTTTTATAAGCACATTAGCCACTATATGCCTAGTGATGGACCTGTCAATAACCTCCTTGACTATGACCCCAGAAAGTTGTGATTAATATCATCTCCTAGGACACATGCCGATTGGTCATCTATACTTAAGAGATGGATTCTTTAAATGACATACTAAGCCGTAAAAATTTTGATTTACCGCCGGCAATAACAGCTATCAAGGAATATATCCGGCAGCAATTCCAAGAAGAAGTTGAAGTTTTGATAGGCGAAAACGACATAATAATTTGTACTAAGAGTGCCGCTTTGGCAGGCAGTTTACGATTACGCACTCCTGTGATCAAAAAACTAGCCGCAACAGATAAACGGTTAAGCTTCAGGATTGGCTAATAGTTTCTCAAGATCAGCCTTGGCTTGGCTAAAATCTCGATACAAAATTGCTTTCATGCCAGCTGCTTTTGCGCCCTCGCAGTGCCGAGGCTGGTCATCAAGTAAAATAACTTCTGAGGGTAGAGCACCGAGCCGTTCGGCAATTTGATGATAGGCTTCGGGGTGTGGTTTTAGATGTCCTGTTTCATAAGATAAGGCTATTTCATCAAACATTTTCAGCTGAGCAGTTTCAAATATCGTTTCTAGCCAGTTGTCACCTGCGTTAGAGAGCATGCCGATCTTATATTTGCCCTTTAGATGATTGCCAATATATTCAAGCAGTGGCCGATTGGGAACATTGTCATCCAGTCTGGCCCTTACTTCTTGAGACGGTACACCAGATAGCTGTGCAATGTCATCAATGAAAATATCGTAACTGTAGCGACCTCTGTCCAGCCGATGCAATAACTGATTGGCTTTGTCGAGCTTTTGAGGCTGGTTAGCAAAATATTGATTACGAAAAGCAATCCAACCCTCTGTTGTCAGCACTCCGAAGCAATCGAAAACAATTGCCTTTGTCATGCCTTGAATTATATAGGGCGTTTCAATTGGGACGAAACTTATAGATTAATGTCGGCTGTCAATTGATCATAAGATGGCACCTGAGCTTCGAAAATCTGGACCACTTCTGAGGACTGACCCTTAAAGGTAGCCGCACCGCCGCATGATGTTGACCAAAAATGCTCGATTTTTTTGCCGTCGGCATTGACGATTTCGAAGATATAGCGATCGCCTAGAGGACAATAACCGCGTTCATCCTGTAAGGCTGGTGCTGTGTTCCCTTGGTTGTACTTAAGAAGCTGCAAGGCTTGGAGAAAGGCCCCATAAGCGTTCTCGGTCATTGGATAACTCTCCGTGCTCAGAACGCTGCCATCATAGCCCGTCAAAATATTAAAAATTGTTTGATCACGACCAACAGTAATCTCTATTTGTCGGTGATCAGCTGGATCATTGAGTGGGCCGTCAATCGTTAAGCGTGTCTCGGTGGTGCTGTTGGCATAGGATGTAACGGGTACTTGAGCCAAGGGTTTGTGATTACCGCCACTTATAATCAATACTATAACCAATAGTATGAGTCCAATGGCAACTAAAATACCAAAAAAATAACGCATTGCCTATTAAGCACCTCTTATCATAAGAAATATAGTATCACAAACTCTGAATTTTTGCAAACGTGAGATAATAGATATATGAGTCTGCGTTATGAAACCGGCATCGCCACTCTAAGCCAGTTTGTTATTATGAGTGGCCTTAACTTAGTAAATACTGTTGCTTCAAGTATTTCCGGCTGCAGTAACGCCAGCGGTGATTGTGTCAGTAACATCTTGTTATCGCTAATTTATTTCTTACTGATTGCCCTTTGGTTTGGGCTTTTGTCAATCTTTGGCTATGCCGCCCAAGACCGACGTAGTCGTAAGCTTGCCCAGATATTAATTGCTGCCGAGGTTCTAGTGGCAACTGTATCTTTATTCGATGCCCGCCACTATCCCAATATCTTGGGGCTAATTACTAGTCTAATAGACTTTGGTTTAGCCATCTGGATAATAAGTCTGGCCTTTAGATTGGCCAGAGCCAACGGGGGTCGGGTGGTCACAACTAAGATGATACGGCGTAAGCGTCTGCCTAAAATAAAAACGCCGAGATAGGGTTTCAATATTTAGCCCCTTGATGCCCAGTAAGGCTTATCGCTTGGAGGATATCCAGCCCCCTACAAAGCTCCCCAGTTTTGGCCAATACTAGTGTCAACTGTTAGCTTCACCGGCAATTGATAGACATTTTCCATAGTATCCTTGAGTAATTTAGCGATCCGTTCAGCTACTTCTTCGGGACACTCAACCAGAATTGAGTCATGGACTTGAAGTAACATCTGGCAATCATTGTGCTGGGCTGATAGTTTGTCGGCAATCTGACTCATTGCAAGCTTCATAATATCGGCTGCTGTGCCCTGAAAGGGCATATTAACCGCTTGCCGTAGAGCAGCTTCCCTAACTACAAAATTAGAAGAGTGAATGTCTGGTGTTGGTCGACGACGTCCGAAGAGGGTTTCAACAAAGCCCTCACTACGAGCCTTGTCACGAATTGTTTCAATATATTCCAGTAGTTTGGGACGAACTTCAAAATACTTGGTAATAAAATTTTTGGCGGCTTCGTAGGTCATACCTGTTGCCGCAGCCAGGCCGTGGGGACTGAGGCCATACATCACACCAAAGTTTACAACTTTAGCATCACGTCGCATATTTTTTGTAACATCCTCGATTTGGCGACCGTAGATTTCGGCAGCCGTTGCGGTATGGACATCAACATCATCGTTGAACTGATCGATCAACTGCTGGTCACCACACAGATAGGCAGCCAGGCGTAGTTCAAATTGTGAATAATCAGCACCGACTAGTTTCTTGCCCTTTGTGGCAATAAAAGCACTGCGAATATGGCGTCCTAGTTCAGTACGAATTGGGATGTTCTGAAGGTTCGGATCAGAGCTTGAAAGACGACCGGTTTGGGCAACCGTCAGACTAAAAGTAGTGTGCAGTCGAGACTGTTTATCGACTAATTTGGGCAAAGCATCAACATAGGTGTTTTGGAGTTTGGCAACTTCCCTGTACTGGGACAATAAACCAATTATTGGGTGTAAACTGTGTAGCTTCTGAAGCTCACTAGCGGCTGTTGAATAGCCAGTTTTACCCTTTTTAATTCCTTGTGTCGATAGCTTTAGTTTGTCAAACAAAATTTCAGCTAGTTGGCTTGGACTATCAATATTAAATTCCTGGTCAGCATGACCAAAAATCTGTTGGCGTAAGTCAGAAAGACTGTCTTCGATCTTCTCCGAGAATTTCGTGAGGTACGGTCTATCGAGTTCTATGCCTGTGTGCTCCATCTGGGCTAGTACTGGTATAACCGGCCATTCAATAGTTTCGGCCAAAGTTAACAACTTAGGTAATTTTTGGAGCTGCTTGATTTGTAAATTATGGAGTGCTTTTATAACACCCATAATCTCTGGACCTTTTTGGATTAATTCATCAAGGTCAAGTTCATCAAGCGATGAACCTTCATAATCTAGATCGGTTTGGGCCAGCTCAGTTAGAGTTCGCTCCCGCCGTAAGCTATTTATCAGAAAAGCACCGACTTGGACGTCATGGTCAACTTTTGGTAAGTCAAGACCGAGCTCGATAAACAATTCGAGGGTCGTTTTCAGATCATAGCCAATAATTGGAGGTAAGTTTTGGAGCTTGTTTCTTAAATCACTTGGATTCAATTTTGGCAAATCAAGCGTCAAGACATTTTGGCCATCAATGCTCATTATCAGAGCCTGGGGATGGGTTCCGTGCTTACCACCGCAACGACTGTGGACCCAAAGTTGTTTGGCGTCACCGATCTTGAGCAGCTCTAGTTTTGCAGACGAATCGATAATCGTATTGTTGCCTGTCCTAGAGCGCCGGCCACCTTGAGTGTCGACATGATTATCAATTGCCACTTGCATAACTTCTGGTAATTGACGAATCAGGCTCCGAAATTCTAGTTTTTGGAGCAATTGTAAAATTTTTTCTGGCTGCATTTTACTACCGTCAACCTCTTTGAGATTAAGTTTAACCGGTGCGTCGGTCCAGATAGCTGCTAGTTTCTTGCTCAAGTATGCCAGATCCTTACCGGCTTCCAGTTTGAGTCGTAAACTATCACGAAGAAGTGGCAAATTATCATAGACATTGTCCAGGCTCTTATAATCTTTCAGTAGTTGAATAGCTGTTTTTTGACCGACACCCGGAACACCAGGAATATTGTCTGAACTGTCCCCCTGCAGAGCTTTGAGATCCAAAAAAGCCGAGACTGGAATACCGTATTTAGCTTTGAAGCTTTCTGAGCTATACAAATCAATATTTGATAGTCCTGTTTTTAAGACAAAAATTTTAGTTAGCGGCCCGATCAGTTGTAAGGCATCAAGATCAGACGTTACAAGTAAGCTTTCGATACCCCGGCGTTCTGCCTGCAAGGCCAAGGTCCCCATAATGTCATCTGCTTCGTAATCGTCAAGTTCGTATAACGGCCAGCCAAAAGCCTTCAGCAATTGGTGCAAGATAGGAATTTGGTCATAGAAATCTGGAGGGGCCGGTTTACGGCCAGCCTTATATTCGGGATAAAGGACTAATCGTTTTCGAATATTGGTCTTCGGTTTATCCCAAGCCACAGCCACATAGTCTGGCTTCAGACGGCGAATGACTTCAAGGGCCATTGTAGCAAAGCCAAAAACGCCACCAGTAGCTGTTCCATCTTTTGTGCTCAGATTTGGTAAGGCATAGTAGCCGCGGTAAAAAACAGATTTGCCGTCAATGATTGCCAAACGCTTATGTTTAACCGATGTTTGTTCCATGCTAACAGTATACCCTGATCTGGTAAAGCAATAATATCTGTCGTTTGGCTGTCTGGTCGGTATAATGCTTATGTATGGACAACTCCCGTCAGCTTAATTATTACCGTCTAAGTGTTGATGAAGTTCTCGACCAACTCAACAGCCGAAGAAGTGGCTTAAATAGCCGAGAAATCAGTGAACGCCAAGAACGCTTTGGTAGTAATGTCCTGCATCGTACCTCTCATGAACTAGCTATTGTTACGCTGTTCAGACAATTTAAGAACCTGCTGGTAATCATGTTGTTGATCAGCGCCACGTTTGCAATCTATTTAAACGATATCCGTACAGCTACAATTCTGATTCTAATTGCTCTTTTAAACACCGGGGTTGGCTTCTTTCAAGAACATAAAGCCGAAACACTAATTGAAAGTCTGGAACAACTATTGGTGCCAAAAGCCAAGCTCCTTAGAAACGGTAAACTCGGAGAGGCTGATTCTTCCGAAGTAGTTATGGGTGACATCGTATATATCGAAGAAGGTGATAGTGTTCCGGCCGATTTACGACTGATTGATGAGGAAGAGTTAGCAACCAATGACTTTGCTATGACTGGCGAGTCCAATCCTAGTCGTAAATTTGTTCATGCAATTACTAGTGACGTGCCACTTGGCAACCGACATAACTTGGCCTTCATGGGAACAACCGTTGCCACAGGGCATGGGCATGGCATTGTAGTCGGTATAGGCATGCACACTGAGCTGGGCCGAATTGCCAGCCTAAGTCAGGTTACCCATAGTCAGACATCACCCCTCCAACAAGAGATGAATCATCTGGCTACTCGCTTAGCTCAAGGCACCGTCATCTTGGCTCTACTACTAACTATAATTGCTTTACGGGCCAATTTGGGACTTCATGCCGCATTACTATTTGGTATCGGTATTGGTGCAGCAATGATCCCTAACGGGTTAGTTGCCGAGGTTAATATTACCTTGGCTCAAACGGCTGGTCGATTAGCTCGAGCCAGGGCTTTGGTTAAAAAACTTTCAGCAGTTGAAACTTTAGGAGCAACTAATATAATCCTGACTGATAAAACCGGCACTTTGACTAAAAACGAGATGACTGTCCAGCAACTGCTGATTGGGCGAACGGCCTATAACGTTACTGGTACCGGCTACGCCAATAATGGCCTTGTAGTTAATCTAAATAATAAGTCGCTAGATGACAAAACTCTCAAAAACCTAGAACTCTTTTTCAAGACCGCTGTGTTAGCTAGCAATGCCAAGGTTAGCCCACCCGATGCCGAGCACCCAACCTGGTACGTTTTGGGTGACCCAACAGAAGGAGCCTTAATAACCCTAGCCCACAAATCAGGTCTGGATAGCGATTTACTAACCAGCCAGCATCCAGAAATTAGAGAATTTCAGTTTGACTCCGGTCGCAAACTAATGAGTTCAGTGCGCCACTATGAAGACCGCGTCTTTATTTTTGTAAAAGGTGCTCCTGAGGTAGTTTTGGCACATAGTCATGACCTATGGGACCATGAACATATCCGACCATTGACAGACAACGATCGTCAATTCTTTAAAGCCCACACTGAATCTTTGGCCCACCAAGCAATGCGTAATCTCGGGTTAGCATACCGGGTCTTGCCTGTTAAGGCTAAGCTGCATGATTTAACTATGGAGATGGCTGAAAAAGACTTAACATTTCTGGGTATAGCCAGTATGCTTGATCCCCTTAGAGAACAAGTACCTCAGGCCATGAGAGCCGCTCAAGGCGCCCATATCAAGGTTTCAATCGTCACCGGAGACTATCCTACAACTGCTGAAGCAATTGCTACCAAAGCCCACTTGGGCAATAAGGTAAGTGTTATTTTGGGAGATGAACTAAGTCGTTTAGCAGATCCTCAAATCCTACAACTTATTGAACAGGGTGGCAGTGTATTCTCGCGTGTTTCTCCAGAAGATAAATTACGTATTGTTGACATTGCCAAACAACACGGTCAGGTGGTGGCGGTTACTGGTGATGGTATCAATGACGCACCGGCCCTAAAAAGAGCTGATATCGGTGTAGCTATGGGCAAAACAGGTACTGATGTAGCAAAAGATGCCTCTGGGATAGTGCTTCTCGACGATAGTTTTGAAACACTTATCGGAGCAATAGAACAAGGGCGCTTAACTTTCCAGAATATTAAAAAAGCCGCCCGTTGCGCACTGACTGACAATTCCGGCGAGCTTTTCACCATCCTCTTGAGTCTAGCTGGCCAAACTATCTTTCATATACCGATAGCCATAACTGCCATCCAGATTTTAGCGATTGACATTATTGCTCAGATTTTTCCGATTACCGCCCTCGGCTGGGATAATGCCCAGCATAATCTGATGCACGAAGAGCCACGCCGGTTGAGCGATCATATAATCAATCGGCGGGCAGTAGTTGAGTTCTTGGGCTTCGGGTTACTGACTGCTGCGCTTGCCTACTCCAATTTTTTGCTGTTCTTCGTCCGCCATCATCTCAGCCCAATTCAAACTAGTACGAACAGCTCGTTTTATTTCAGAGCAACGATCCTTACCTACTTGAGTATCGTACTCTGTCAATTTATTTATTTGATGCTGGTAAGATCTGATGAACATGAGAGTTTGTGGACAAGCTATTTGTGGAGTAATAAAAAGCTGTTGGTTGCTTTTGGTATTTCCTTCTTCTGTATTGCCAATCTTATGTATAACCCCTGGATCAGTAGCTATTTCGGTGCTGGACCACTGAGCCTAAGCGACTGGATAAGTGCTCTGGTTTGTGCTGCAATTTACCTGCTAGTCAGTCTTCTAACGCGTCGTCAGCAACGACCAGCAACTAAATCACCGGGGACCAAAAGAGCCAATCATCTCCGCTTTATAGATCAAGAACTTGTTCCAGATCAGTCTGTAATTTGATTAAGTCGTTCCCGTTGTTCTCAAGAAATACATCACAACGCTCCTTAACACCAAGCATGTTGAGCGTCGCATTGTCTCCCCCTACAGCTTGACGCATTTCAGATTCTTCTTCTTGCAAAAATTGTTCGAAGTTTTTGTTGTCTTCGCCGGCTCGGTCACGCAAGGCACTATTAGCTTGAATCCGACCATAGCGAACCCCAGAGTCAGCATCAATCCAAAGCATAGTTCCACCCAGCTGATGTACCCTATCGGCTTCGCCAGGATTACGCAGGCTTGCTATGGCCAGTCCTGCAAAGCGACCAGCTTGTTGGTGATATTTACTAAGCGCTTTATCAACCAGTACTCCTAGACCACTCTCTCGGCGCCACTCGGCACTTAATTGTCTTAGGTTCTGCCTAGTGACAGCCATAGAACGTCGTTTAAGTTCATCTCTTAGCAAATCGGTAACCGAGACAAATAAATAATTATGTCGGCTAGCCAGAATTTGTCCGACACTGTCCTTGCCAGAACCATTTGTCCCACCAATCCCGATAATTTGTAGTTTGTTCACCCTTTTTGCTAAGTTAATTATTGTTAATCATTTAATGTAGTCGTGCAGCTTCTTGGCATCGCGGTGTTTGCGCAATTTGGCTAGGGCTTTGGCTTCTATCTGGCGGATACGCTCTCTCGTGACTGAGAACTCTTGGCCGACTTCTTCAAGGGTATGGCTCTTCCCATCTTCGAGTCCGAAACGTAATTTTAATATTTTTTGCTCCCGATCGGTTAGAGCTGATAGCATTTCTTTGACATGCTCTTTAAGCAGTTGTCCAGTTGCTGATTCTTCTGGAGAAATAGTGTCTTCGTCTTCTATGAAATCAGCCAGCACCGAGTCATCTTCATCATCCCGAATAGAGGCATCTAGAGAAGAAATATCTTGCTTGATTTTCATAATGTGTTCCACTTTATCGACATCAATCTCCATCTCTTTAGCTATTTCATCATTGCTTGGTTCACGGTTTAGCTCCTGAGTAAGCCGTCTCTGGGTACGCAATAATTTATTAATCGTCTCAACCATATGCACAGGTATACGAATAGTACGAGCCTGGTCAGCTATGGCCCGAGTAATTGCCTGCCTGATCCACCAAGTTGCGTAAGTACTAAATTTGAAACCTTTATCAGGATCAAACTTCTCGACAGCTCTCAGTAGGCCAGTGTTGCCTTCCTGAATTAGATCGAGTAGGTCTAGACCCCGACCGACGTAGCGTTTGGCTATGGAAACCACCAAGCGCATATTAGCCTCAGCCATTTTGTCCTTGGCATCTTTTTCGCCAGCAACTACCCTTTTGGCAAGTGCCAGTTCTTCTTCGGCGGTCAATAACGGAATTTTACCGATTTCACGCAAATAGAGGCGTACCGAATCATCGGCAACGTCGTCTTCAAGATACATTGCCGTCGTAGCGATAGCTTCGTCTTCGTTTTCTTCAGCCACCCACTCGTCACTAAACTCACCGACATTGGGTTCGGTAGCTGTTATCTCGACACTTAAATCAGCTAGTTCAGTATAAAGGGTATCGAGTATTTCGGCATTTTCGGGAGTATCGGCGATAACCGCAAAAATATCACGCTGACTGATGTGTCCGTCTTGCTTGGCTTTATCAACCAGTTGCTGCTTAAGATCGTCTTTGTCGTTCGGTTCGCTTGGCTTAACTTGTTTCTTGACCATTTTTCACTCCCTGTACTTGGTTGAGTAGTAAATCGTATTGTTTAACTTTTCCGAGCAACGCTTTCGTTTCCGTTTCATTTGCGGTCTCAAGCTGAAGCGCCAGATTTTGCTTTTGCGTTTTGACAAACTGATCCACCAGCCGTGCCTGCAGTCGAGCTGCTTCGTAACGAAGTTCTGAAAGCTCGAGGCCCTGATAGAGTTCCTCGTATTGTAATGATAATATTTTACTATATTCGGCAATGGGTTGCAATTGCTGTGCTTGCTCAGCCTTGGCCGTAAAATCAGACTTAGTTTTTAAAAGCCCTAAGAGCTCCTTGGCAGCATCTGTAAATAACATCTCTGGTTCAATAATGGCCACGCAGAAGCGTAAAGCGGGCATCATTAGCATCAGAGCCAAGAAATGATCCTCTGTTTTTTTGTCTTCAACGGCCTGTTTATCAACTGATAGTCGATTAGGCTTAACCCACCGCTTTCGGGCAACTCTTGGTTCACTTGAAGTCTGATTCAGTTTTGCTCTAAGTGCTTCAATGCCAACATCTATGGTATGAGCCATGACATTTAGATAGTGATCTTGCTCGACCGGATCACTTAGGGCTTGGACCACCGGGAGCAAAATATCACTGTAGTGTCGTTTTCCCTCAGCCGAATCAATTTTTAGTATCCCTTGGTAGCGAGTCATAAGCCAGTCCAGGGCATAGTCATGCTGATTAATGATCTCTGCCCATTTGGCTTTATCTTGTCCAATCAGTTCATCTGGATCGTTGCCACTTGGGAGTGTGATTATACTCAGCGAAACCTTGGCTCTACTGGCGATCGGAATAGCTCGTTCAGTTGCCGCCTGACCAGCCCCATCAGCATCAAAGCAAAGTCGGATATCGGCCGTGAAACGACTAAGTGCTTTAAGGTGTGACTCAGTTAAAGCAGTCCCAGCGGTAGCCACTACTTGACGCACACCTGCTTGGTGACTGGCTATAACATCTAGGTTACCCTCCACTAAAACGACAAATTGATTCTGGCGAATAGCTTCCTTAGCCAGATGCAAGCCATAAACATGTCGGCTTTTGTCGTAGAGAACCGTTTGGGGTGTATTAATATACTTTGGGGCATCAGGATTCTCAGCCAATAGACGAGCCGTGAAGCCTATTATCTGGCCCTGGCCATCTTGTAGGGGTATCATCAAGCGGCTGCGGAACATATCTTGAAGTCCGCCAGCTCTTCTGGTACTTATACCAGCTGAGCGCATTTCAGCTTCGTTAAAGCCCTTTTTTTTCAAAAAACTAACTAAAGCTGCCCCAGTGTTTGGGGCGTAGCCTAGTCTCCACTCTAAAATAGTCTGCTTGCTGAATTTACGCTTGTTGAGTACATAGTCTAAGGTTGTTTTACTGTTCTTAAGTTGGGCTTGATAAAATTTGGCACTCAGATCTAGGAGTTGGTAAAGTCGTTCCTTATTTGGCCCGTTGCGCTGCGAGCTAGAGCGAAATTGTTCAATATCAATGCCGGCTTTACGGGCTAGTAGCTCAAGAGTGGCTTTAAAGTCTAAACCCTCAACTTCCATAACAAAGCTAAACATATTACCGCCCTTACCGCTTGAAAAGTCATGCCAGATCTGTTTTTCAGGACTGACAATAAAACTAGGCGTCTTTTCATTGGTAAACGGGCTTAGTCCGCGCCAATTACGACCAGCTCTTTTTAGCTGCACATATTCGCTAACGACGTCTTCAATCGAAAGTCGACTCTTTACCTCGTCAACCGCATCCATGCCACAAGTATCCGTGATAGAGTGCCAACTGGCAAGCTTGAGCAATTTCTTGAGCTTTTAGCCCAAAAACCTTTATCATAGTGCTTATGCCTCCTGCATCATATCCACCTCCCGCTTCTTCATCCCCCTCTTCGGGTAACTATGATTTCATTATCAACCCACCAAAAGCTTCGCGGACAAGCTTGTTGAGCGTTAAATCATCTCCGGCTGGTCGCTTATTAGTAGTTGTTGGTGCTTTATTTGTAATTGTTATCGTTACTTCCCTGCTCTTTAAGGTCTTTGGCAGCAGTAGTACTTCCTTGACAACTTCACTGGTCTCACTGACTCAATCACAAAACGAGCTTATACGAGTCTCTTCTATCGGCAGTCAACAAGTAGTCTCCCAAAATGCCAAAAATCTGGCCATTGATGTCCAATTGAGCCTTACGTCAAGCCAACAGCAACTGATCAGTTATCTCAAGCACTACTCTTCAGCCCCAAGCTCCAAACAATTAGGACTGACTCAAGATAAAAATACCGACCAGCAACTAACGGCGGCTCAAGCGGCCGGAACTTATGACGCAACCTTCGTTAGCATTATACTAAATGGCCTAAACAGTTACAGCGCCACATTAGCTCGGACATACAGTGCTGCCAAAAGCCAAAACCTGCGTCAACTTTTAAGTAACCAATATAATAGCGCTCAGCTCCTGATTATCCAGGCCAAGCAAGCTAATTCTTAGCTACTAGCGCATAACTATGCCGAATTAGGCCCTGTACTTCAGACCATGGTAATTGGCCACTCAAAACGATTGTGTTCCAGTGTTTTTTATTCAAATGATTTCCGGGCATCACTTCGTCATAGCGTTGACGCAAGACCTGACTTAACTGTGGATCACATTTAAGGCTAAGCCTGAGTGGCACTTTGGCCTCAGCAATCAGGGCAAACATTTTTTGGCCTGTTTTATAAACTGCTACCTCTTTGCCAAAAGGATATTCCAATTTGGTATTCGGCAAGCTTAAAATATACTCTTCAACAATTTTGTGCGTCATCTTAAGCTAAAGGCTTTTTAAACCATTCTAGATAATACTGGAGTTCAGCTATTGAAGCCTGAATATCATCAAACGCCCGGTGGACGTCTTGCTTTTCAAACTGAACGCCATACTTGCTCTGCACCAGAATCTTCCAGGCACTGACATCAAGCATTCTGTAGTGAAGTTTAAGCTCTAACTCGGGCCAGTAATTTTGGATAAACTTTCGGTCATTATGGATACTATTCCCGCCCAGGACTGCTGGTGCGGAACCAAATTGTGCCCCAACTAAGGCTATTAGATCTTTCTCGACCTGAATAGACTCCTTACCATGTTCCAGCTTAGAAACAAATTGGTCTCGGTTAAGTGGGAATGCCTGCCACCAGGAATTCTTTTGCATTCGCTCAACTACAACAGCCCGTGGTTGCTTAATCGTCGCCTCATAGCTAGCCAAAGTCTTAAAATCAAAGTCTGTAACTTCAGCTGCGACCTCAAGAATAAGATCAACTTGCGGATCAAGTCCGGTCATTTCCAAATCGATCCAAAGTATCTTGGTCGGTATTATATCGTTGCCAATCATTACCCGGCCATTATAGCCGTCCTCATCTTAAAAACAAAAACTGGTCTTTAGGTATTGGGCTTTCGGATATTTATTTCTAGAATTTGATTAAGACTCAAACCGATTTAAGTCTGGCGCTTAAAAGAGCATCGCTGTACCACTGTAGTTCTTGTAACAGATTTTGAAGAACAGTCTCTGGACCATGAGGTTGCTTAGCAACTTCTTCGGCTAGTGTTCCATTTTCGTCAAAGATTTCGCCTATCCGCATTGTTAGAGCCAGGTTGCTGGAGATAGCTACGCCCCTATTTTCTGAAATAATTTGTTTCAGGTGTCCGGCCGCTCTGGCACCACCGGCTGAACCATGAGATACAATGGCCAAAGGCTTCTTCGATATTTGCCAGTCAATATAATCCAGAGCGTTTTTTAAGACCGCTGGAATTGAGTGATTGTATTCCGGCGTCACAATAATATAGGCATCAAACGATTCCAGTTTAGTCAGCCATTTCTGAGCAGCAGCACTTAGTTGACGCTTGGGATTGTAGCGAGGCGACATTGGCTCATCGAAAAAAGGTAATGGATAATCTTGTAGGTCGAGCATTTCAGCCTCGATTGAGGGCATCTTCTGGGCTTTATTAAAAACCCAGGCCGCCAATTTAGATGTTTGTCTTTGGGGACGCGTACTACCTAATATAATAGCTAATTTCATTTTATTGCTCCCTGTGCTATATTTTGTATAGTTACAAATAACCAGTATATAGATGCTACTATACTTTGTAAAGCATGAAAAACACTTCTCTTAGACCTCTCGAAGTTCGCGCCGGCTGTATTGCTTCAGCTATGGAGGTAATTGGCAATAAATGGACGGCATTAATCCTGCGTGATCTATTCACAGGACCAAGACGTTTCTGCGAACTTGAAAAATCTGTTAGCAAGATAAACCCCCGGACTTTAAGCCAGAGGCTTGATGATCTAGAAGCATACGAAATTATAACCAAACAGCGTTTTCATGAAGTTCCACCGAGAATCGAATATGCCCTAACCCCCAAAGGTCAAGACCTATTGCCTATTCTTGAGCAAATGGCTGATTGGGGAGGCAGGTATTATTCTCAGAATCCGGTTAACTAATTCTGTCTTGGGGCTTAAAATCCAAGGCACAAGAATTAATGCAGAAACGCTTGCCTGTTGGCTGAGTCGGCGCATCGTTAAAAAGATGACCGAGGTGGCTGCCGCAATTAGCACACTTGACTTCTATACGATGCATGCCTAGGCCTTCGTCTTCTTTCAGTTCTACGGCCTTGGTGGTCGAAACATCGTAAAAACTAGGCCAGCCGCTACCGCTTTCAAACTTGGTAGATGAATCAAACAGCTTGGTACCACAAGCCATGCATAGATAGTCACCGCTTTCGTGATTATTAAGCAGCTTGCCGCTACCGGGTGCCTCGGTGGCCTTTTGGCGCAAAACGCGGTATTGATCAGGCGTTAGCTTCTGCTTCCACTCCTCATCGCTTAACTCTTGCATAAGCGATATTGTACTCCCTATTTTCCTTATGGCTCAACCCTCGTCGATGTCCTGCCCTGATTGATTTACAAAGATACTACATCTGTTCTGGTGATGGAATGCCAAGCAATTCTAGGCCCTGCTTTAAGGTATCGGCATAGCTTTTTACCAAACTTAGACGAGATGCTTCGCGGCCATCACCAATCACCCGGTTATGCTCATAAAAGTGGTTAAATTCCTGGGCCAACTCATATAAGTAAATGCAGATATGGTGGGGCAGTAATTCTTGAACGGACCGATCTACAACTTCTGAATATTCAGAGATCTTTAAGGCTAAGCTACGTTCCTCCGACATAAGATCATTTGGCTTAGCCAGGGGTGTCGAAGCCTTAGCTAAAATACTACGTGCCCGGGCATGTGCATACTGCAGATAGGGTCCGCTGTTGCCCTCCAGAGCAACTGATTGTTGAACATCAAAGACAATATCACCGCCAAGCCGATATTTGAGGAAAGTGTATTTAATGGCTGCGAGATAAACTGCTGAGGCTACTTTTGAATTAGGATAGTTTTGACTAACTGTTTTGTGTGTTTCATCAAGCAGCTCCTGTGCGCCATAGACCAGTCCCGTGCGGCTACTCATCTTCCCAGTCGCTAGACTTATAAAACCGTGGGTAAGATGCTGGCTTTTAGCTGCTAGCTGAGCATCAAACTCACTAAGAGCAGCCAGCATTACTCTGAAGTACTCGACTTGCTCGTTGGCCGTAATAATAATTGACTTATCGGCCGCTTTGAAATCGGACTTTTTCATTTCGGCCAGACCTAGATCTTTAGCCTCATAAGTTGGTAGACCAGCCGAGTTTACGAAAACCCGAGTATGAAGACCCTTCTTTTCGCCCTTATAGACTATGGCTCCTTGACTCTTTTCAAAAACAGAGCCCAGGTGTCGCTGTACAAATCTCAAACCGACTGGGCTAGATTGGCTTTCTAGGTAGCGCTTGTCGAAATGGACACCAAGCTCAGTGAAAATAAGATCAAAATATTTAAAACTACGTTCTACCCCCCAATCATAAATAGCGTTAATAGTCGGATCATCTTGTTCATAGATGTGCTTATTTATATCCTTGATTCTGTCTGCAGCTGTCGATTCTTCTTCGAATGCCCGAGCACCTTTTGCGTAAAGATAGCCAATAATAGTTTTAAGTGTTAGCTTGAGGCCGTCATGTTCAATCTCTTCGCTCTCCAGCTCTTTAAGCCTAGCCGGGTTCCAGTCTATAGTCTCGCCAATGCCCCAGACAGCTTTGGCAACATGTAAGCCAACGTCACCGTGATAACTAAGCCTTTTAACACTTGCGCCTGCTGCTTCCAACAGGCGAGCTATAGTATCACCAACGATTGTGGTATATAAATGACCAAGATGCATTGCTTTAAGCGGATTAGGATCACCGAATTCAACTAAGATTTGCTGTCCTTCATAGACTTGAGACGGTTTTGAGAGACCTAGTTTAAGCAGAGCCTTATCGCTTAAAAATATGTTAATAAACCCAGGACCGGCAACAACTATTTGACTGACAAAGTCAGCTAAATCTCGGCCTAGTTGAGCCGACAAAGTTTCGGCTACCTGACGCGGCTTATGACCAAGTTCTGTTGCCACTTTTAAGGCCACACTAGTGGCATAATCACCAAACGTTTTATCGGGTCGAGTCAGTTCAATTGGAACCTCAATGCCAAATAAGGTTTGGACTGCACTACTAATCGCTTGCTCCAAGTCATGTCTCATCGCTTTTACTATAACAGATTGATTAGTGGCTACTGCGAGCTACTTGTTTAAGACCAAACCAGGCTAGGCCATACATGCTGGAAAGCAATATGAAAAAACTGCTGATAGTTACTATCATCTGAGGATAAGCATTAGGATGCAACAGACGATCAGACAAGTCAAATAATAGACCGACTGGATTAACGACAACATCCCAACTGTTCCAGCGTAAGTCACGACCGATATAGACTGCGATACTACAGAGTAGTAACACGCCACTGATAATACCGGCTGATAGTTTAGGCAGCAAACGTTTATTTAGCGACTGATGAACCAGAAATAAACTACTTAGGCCAAGTAAAACTGCTGTGTAGATGAATGAGCTGAACAATACCGCCGCAAACAGGACATTAGCTACAGGCACCTCTTTGAGATGAATAAAGTCGCTAATCATGTAGAAGCTATTTGGCACAAATACTAGCCAGAGTCCGCTCCAAGCTAGTGCTTCCCAAGATGACCATAACTTTGTCCGCAAAACTTGGGTCAGTCTAAGACTAAAAAGAAACGGCAACCAGGCCAGTATAAGATTCCACGGCAAGTAGCTATAAGCTAGATTACGATTGACAACCATCTGATATAGAAACAAGGCGCCACTCATTAGTGATGCAACAAGGAGAGCCAGTATGAATTGACCGCGGGATGAATTAAGATCACTCATCGCACTAAGTATACTGCTGTTCTTCTTTCGAAGCAGTATTTTGAGATGAATAACTAGACCAATAGCTTCTTGAGCTTCTCAACTAGATCAACTGGTGTAGGATTCAGCCCATTAAGTAGTGCCAGATAAAGACTCGTAAAATCACCTAGGTTTGCCGTCCAAAGCAGTTGCTCAAGAAGTGTCTCCCCTAACGGTTCCACTACCAGAGGCTCCGGACGTTTACCGGATAATAGCCGTTGGCTGACAATAAAACGTTTTTGGACACGTTCATTTTCCAAACTGGAGCGTATTTCAATTACAGCATACGGTTTGTCCAGCGGCTGAGCCGACCAGCCGATAAATTCATTGTGATTAAACTCCGGGTATTGATTGACCCAGGCTATATTCTTGGCATTCTCGTTAAAACAAATCTTCCACTTATTAGCGGCCGGGAAAAGTCGTGGTCCGCTATAGACAACGACTGATTTTCCGACCAAATCAAGAGCCAGACGTTTGGCTGGATTTTTGGCAGTCGGTATATCTGCCCGCCAGTCAGCCAACTGCTGACTGAGCCACTCTCCTGCCCGTCTTAGTTCAGCCAGTTTACCCTTTTCAACTAAACCCAGTGGCTCCAGAAGTTGCAAAAATGCTGCCAGAAAGAAGAAAGACGACATTCTGGGCTGGATACCATCCGGAATATTAAACAAGGGGTATTGTTTTTCTCGGGCAATAGCAGCTAGTTTACCTCCAGCGGCAATAACTACAACCATAGCTTTTTTTACTTCCGCTTCAGCGACGGCGGCTAGTGTCTCTTCGGTATTTCCAGAATAGCTTGAGGAGATGAACAATGTTTGTGGCCCAACATAGCTTGGTAGGTTGTAGTCACGGACAATTTCAAACGGCACAAGCGTACCGGGCCAAGATCTCAGAAAAACAGCCGGCAAGGCTGAGCCGCCCATACCTGCCAGAATTACATTGCTAATCTTACCAAAAGCCGGTAATTTCATTTGGTAATCATGTAGTAGCTGCTTATATTGTTTCTCGGCTACACCTAATGCATCTTGAGAGTCACGTTCATGAATCATCTTAAGGTCATCAAGCACTTGGTTCTCCCTCTAAAAAGCTATTGCTTACTTATGAAATTTGATATCATTACCATTGTAAATTGTCAGTTACTAAAAGAGCAATGCCTGAGCAGCCAGGCTATAGGGGGGTATAGATGTTTGGGCACCAAGATAATCAACAAGACGAACACCAAGGCGGGCCAGTTCCTGAACCGCCGGCTGACGGAATACTGACTCATGACAACGAATCGGCTAGCGTCGATAGCTCACCACCTGCTAGTCATACCAATCCAGCTTTGCCGCTTAATGACCATCAGTTTGGCAGCACTTCAGATGTCGACCCATTTACTGACGACAACGGACCGGTAACCGCTTCAGCGGTCTTGCCACCTAGCGCCAATGATTTGCTGGACATTAAACAGCAAGCCCTGCAACAGCTTACTCCACTGGTCGGACACCTAGAACAAACTCCGGAAGAAAAATTTCGGACTACAATGATGATGATCCAGGCCGCCGATAACCAGAGTTTACTAAAAACTGCTTATGAGACAGCCCAAAAAATAACTGACGAAAAGGCTCGCGCTCAAGCACTGCTTGACATCGTGAACGAAATTAACTACTTCACTCATAGCCAAAACGATCAGGCTTAAGACAATACTCTATAGCTAGACAACGCGCTTTGGGGGCGACTACATCATCCCCATTCCGCCACCGCCCATTCCGCCACCGATGTCGGCTTTGTCTTCCTTGGGAACTTCAACAACTAAGGCTCCCATGGTGCTGGCTGTAGCAGCGATGGAGACGGCGTTTTGGAGTGCCTCTTTGGTAACTCTAGTAGGATCGATAATACCTGCTGCCTTAAGGTCAACTAAACGGGCAGGATTGTTGACGTCTACCCCTTGTCCGGCTTTAGCGGAACGAACTTGTGGCAACCATTCATCGGCATTCAGTCCAGCATTAGTAAGTAGGATCCGAAAGGGTTGTTCAAGGGCATTTTTAAGAATCTGGGCACCAGCGGCAAATGAATCCGTACCACTTGTCTTAATATCGCCAGCTAGGTTTATTAGTGTTACTCCACCGCCCGGAACAATACCTTCATCAAGAGCCGCTTTAACTGCAGCCACAGCGTCGTCAACCCGGAATTTCTTCTCTTCAATCTCGGTTTCAGTAGCCCCACCAACTTTAATGACAGCTACCTTACCGCTTAATGCAGCTCTCCTCTTTTCAAGATTTTCTTTGTCATACTCGCTAGTTGCTGAAGCAACTTGAGAATTAATTTGTTTAATTCGGCTACCTACTTCAGTTAGGCTACCGTCTCCTTCGATGATAGTAGTCTCGTCTTTGGTGACAATTACCTTCCGAGCAGCTCCGACAACACTCAGATCAACAGTTTCAAAACTATGTCCTAGGTCGTCACTGATTACTTCCGCGCCAGTTAAGATAGCTATGTCATTTAAAATATCTCTGCGTCGATCACCAAAGGCTGGAGCCTTGATGGCTACGGTGTTAAATACACCTTTCAGTCGATTAAGTATCAACGTCCCGAGAGCTTCTCCTTCAACATCTTCAGCAATTAAGACAAGGTCTTTCTTGCCAGCTTGGGCTAGTTTTTCGAGCAATGGTAGGAACTCCTGAATGCTCGATATTTTCTTATCTGTTATGACGATAGCTGGTTTGTTGTAAACTGCTTCCATTCGGGCAGTGTCGGTCACCATATAGGGACTAACGAAACCACGATCAAAAGTAAAGCCTTCGACTACTTCGCTCTCAAGCTGTAACCCCTGACCTTCTTCGACAGTAACCACTCCGTCTTTACCTACTTTATCTATAACATCAGCGATAAGATTACCGATCTCGGTGTCTCCGGCAGATATAGTCGCCACTTCGGCCACCCGACTCTTTTTACCCTGAATATCTTCGCTCAAACTACTGAGTTTGCTAATCACATCGTGGGCTGCAGTCTCTAGCCCCTTGCGAAGTAACATTGGGTTGTGTCCTGCAGCAATGAGCTTATTGGCCTCGTTCAAAATATGATAAGTCAGCACTGTTACGGTAGTTGTGCCATCGCCGGCAACATCATTCATCTTGGAGGCAGCTTGTTTAATTAGTTCTGCGCCAACCTTATAGCCCAAAGTTTCATCATCAACATCGGCTAACTCAACACCTTTAGCAACAGCCACTCCATCATGAGTAACGGTTGGGTTGCCATAAGCTTTACTGATCACGACGTTCCGACCCTTGGGTCCCATCGTCGTTTTAACTGCGTTATATAAAACTTCTGCCCCGGCAAGAACTCGCCGACGGGCATCATCATCATAAAATACTTTTTTGGCCATTGTTTCCTCCTATTTAACGGTCGCTAAAATGTCTTCTTCTTTAACTAAAATATACTCGTCACCACCGACTTTAACTTCTGTAGTACTATAACTTTTATAGACTATCTTCTGACCAACCTTAACTTCTTTAACAGTCTTGCCGACAGCAATAACTTTAGCCACTTTTGGCTTTTCAGCAGCTTTCTCTGGTAAATATAGGCCACTGGCTGTTTTGGTTGTCGCTTCCTCTCCGACAGCAACTACGTAGTCGGCGAGCGGTATTAATGGTGCGCTCATAAATCTACTCCTCTTAAAGTTACACTTGTATCTTTAGGTTAGCACTTTAATGGTGAGAGTGCTAACTATCAGTCTCAATCATAGCCAAATGGCAGCATAACTGTCAAGTATTGCTAATAATTATCTTGCTACACTGATTATTTTGACTAAGTTTTCGACAATTGGACGGTGTTTGCACCATTATTTCTGGCAGCTATAGCTAGTTTTAAAGCACTTAATATCTGGTTTTCAAAGATCATTTGAGAATTCTTAAAACCGACATCTATATAGTTACCATAAAGCGCTGACATACCATGAAAATCTGAACCACCGGTAATTAGCAGGCCAAGCCTTTTGGCAAGTTCAGTAAAAATATCGCTTTTATCGATACGTATATCGCCTAGCCTTTTTGAATGATATAGATATTTGGCTTCAACCCCATCGACACCACTATCAATAATATCCTCCTCCAAGCCGGCCAGATCTACTTCCGCTTCATATAAGTTAGCAACTGGGTGAGCATAGCTGGCTATTCCTCCAGCCTGATGAATGACTGCCGTTGCCTGACTAGGCGTCATCATGCCGACTACAGGAAGATAGTATGACCGACCTCTGATTAAGAAAGACTCTATGAATAAGCCTGTTGTTGGCTTTTCACCAAATAATTTTTTTATTTGTCTTGAGTTAGATGGGTTATCAATAACAGCTCTAGCAATATGGGCTTTAGTTATCGGTGTCGTTAGATTAAGAAGCTGTTTGATGTTGATATCCCAGCCTGATTCAACCAGTCTTTCGCAAACTGCAGCCGTATAGGCTGATCGAGCCAAGTGTTGTTCTGCCAAACTCTCAAGTAATTTTTCATCACTTGGATCAATACCGTAACCAAGTATATGCGCCCTTGTTCCATCGCTATCAATAGTTGAAATTTCTACTCCTGGTATAAGGCTCACACCTTGTTCGTGAGCATAGGTATAGAGCTGGTCGCTATAAGCCTCAAGACTGTCGTGGTCAGTAATTGATAAAGTCTCGACACCATTTTGCGCTGCCCGTAAAATAAGCTGCCTGGGACTTAATTCCCCGTCTGAAAAGGTAGTATGTGTATGAAGATCGACTTGAGCCATTGTTGATTCTCTAGTTTTATCTTTCTCGCCACTCGTTAATCCGCTTAGCAAAAATACCCAACATTGTAGGATCAGCTAGCTGTCGTTTTGGAATATCTTCAGATTCAATTGCCAGCCTAGCAATTTGGCCGTTATGCAGTTTTTCTGCCATTGTTCTCCTTGTCGCCTGCAAAGCCACTGATAGACTTTCCTCAAGACCCTTCTCAGTTAGTGACCACACAAAGTCTTTTGTAAAGTTGTATGGTGTATCAACATGCTCCCAATTTACATGTAAGGTTCGAGGACTGACCAGCACTTTTGGGTCATTGGTGTCTTGGGTTATATTGTCTACCCGCCTCAGTAATTCGCTGAACTCTTGACCGGTAATAACATGCATATCTATTGGTAGGCGTGTATCGGGCTTGGTCCCCTCGGCCAACGCTTTTAGTACTCGGCCAGTGTCCCGTACGGCACGGTATATACTGGAATCTGATTGATAAAAACCTGCTTGGTGAGCCTGTTTTTCGATTATCTCTTCGATGCTCGGGCCATCTTGAGCGACTATTACCCAAAAATCGAGATCAGGTAATGCTTTGAACACCTGGCGGGGTTTCAGCCCAACCATATCACAAGGCCTACAAATAGTTTTTAGATCAGGTAGATCATTTTGAACTTGACATGCGGTACAGGCCCATCGTCCGGCCAAGCGTTCTTTGTCTTGGCTAACCTTCTCTGTTGTCTCTTCTAGGAAGCGACTTATCTCAGGAACAGGCAATACTGAGCCGTCAGGCCTAAAAGCATAAAAGGGGTACCCCGTTCCAAATACCCCAAGGTACCCTGGAATATGTTGCATAGTTTCGGCAAAATCGTGAAACTCGCCTAATAGATACTGGCCCTTTTCAGGCCTAGTATCATTATTAAACCGGATTGCTTGTTGTAAGACTTGCTGAATAAGGCTATATGGCAACATTAGACTTGAATTTGCCTCAGGATCAAAAAATGGGCGCTCGAGTTGAGCGCTAGACAATACTTCTAGCTCCGGATTATTGATCATATTAACTCAGTTAGCACTAATTTCCAGTAATACAAACATATCACATTTTAGCCTTTTTGTAAATGTCGGCTAGGGAGCTTACCTGATTAAGTTATACTACGAAGATATGGATTCTAGAATCAATCGCTCGGTCTTAATGTCCGGCGCAGACTATTTCGATGTCATTGATCTCAATGCATATTCCCACAATGCCGGATCAATCGATAGGAACAAAGCAGCAGAGGAACTTATCGCTATTAAGAAAGCCTTAGAACAAGCTGGAATAGAGATCACCCAGGTAGCTCCTCCACCAGATTGCCAAGATGGAATCTTTACCGCCAACTGGGGACTATGTCGCGGTGATACAGTTGTCCTGTCGTACTTACCTAGTGCTCGACGCAAAGAACAACCGTACGCCGAGAAGTTGCTTGGTGAGATGGGTTTTAGAACCGTCAAGGCACCCTACCGTTTCAGTGGTCAGGGTGATGCCCTGCCCTGCGGCGACTACTTGTTTATGGGCAGTAACTATCGAACCGATCCATTGATGCATGACTTTCTGGCTGCTGAGCTCGGTTATCAGGTCATTGCTCTGGAAACAATCCCGGAAGTTGACACTCAAGGTCAGCCGATCATCAATAGCTTATCTGGCTGGGCTGATAGCTACTTTTATGATCTGGATCTAGCTTTAGCAGTAATTACTCCGGGATTAATTGCCTGGTGTCCGGAGGCTTTCTCGACTGCCTCACAGCAAAAAATAGTTGCTTTACCTCTCGACAAGTTGTCAGTCAGTTTTGAAGAAGCAAAAAACGCTTTTGCCTGTAATTTGGTATCCACTGGCGAAACAGTAGTTATGAGTGCCAATGCCCCAAAGCTCAAGAGCGCATTAGAAAGCCGAGGATTCAAGACAATCACGCCTTTTGTAACAGAGATTGGCAAAGGAGGCGGCTATATCCGCTGCTGCGCCTTAACTTTGGATAATAACTAGCTGACTCTAGCTCTGGCTGCCTGGCGGGCCGTGCCGATCTCATCCCAAGGATTCTCGCCATTAGCCCGTTCAATAGTTTTTTCATGACCTTTGCCTAGTAACAAAACAAGATCATCCTTACTGGCTCTTTTCACGGTAAAGTTTATGGCTGCGGACCGGTCATGTACCAAAAATAGATCACTGCCGCGTTGTTTACCGGCTTGCTCGGCTCCAGCTGCGATCTGCTTCATGATCACGTCGCCATCGACATCTCGATCGTCTTCCTCCGTAATAACCACCTCGTCGGCATATCTGCCGGTTAATTCACCCTGAACGGCTCGTTTGGTTTCATCGCGCCGGCCAGCGCTGCCAAACATAACAATTAGCTTGCCCTTAACAACCGGTTTTAGGTCTTTAAACAGTTTTTCGAAGCTATCGGGAGTATGGGCATAGTCAACTATCAAGCTAAAGTCTTGGCCTTCATCGATTGTCGTCATCCGTCCTTCAATTCCTTCAAGAGCAGAAATCCCTTGCTCTATCTGTTGTTTGCTAAGTCCGATAATGCGTCCTACACAAACTGTCGCCAGAGCATTTTGAATATAAAAGCTCCCTGGGATATGACAGTCAATATCATAGGTATTATCAGTAGCTACCGCTCTGAAGTGACTGCCTTTTGGCGATAACTTAATGTTTTCTGCTCGAACATCACCTTTTTGAAGGCCGTATGACAAGTGATTTGGGGTAGACCCAGCGAACAGTTCACTCTGAAGATCTTCGGCGTTGACAATACCGGTCTGCAAACCGTTTCTGTTTTTAGCAACCATTTTAAAAAGCTTCAGTTTAGCCTCTGTGTATCGCTCAAATGTCTTGTGATAATCAAGGTGTTCGTGTGTCACATTAGTCAAAACTGCGATTGAATATGGTATCCCCCATACCCTATTCTGGGCTAGACCTTGACTGGTTGTCTCTAGGACCAGCCATTCTGCTCCCTTAGACTTTATCCACTTCAGTCGTTTCATAAGTTCGGGTACGGGGACATTGGTCATATGATGAATCTGTGGCCGAATATCTCGATCGACACCATAGGCGACTGTGGTCATCAGCCCAGCATGCAAACCAGCCTCGGTAAGCATCCTGTGGATCATAAAAGAAGTAGATGTTTTACCATTGGTCCCAGTTACGCCAATTATTTTGAGACCACGAGCCGGAAAACCATTCAAGGCATTGAGCAAAACGGCTTCCAGTAAATGGCCGTAGGGTTCGATCACCTTGAATAAACCAAACGGTATAATGCGTTTCACAAACGATCGAAAACTCATGTGCTCTAGTATACTGTAAACTGATGAAAATTCTGGGTATTGAAACCAGTTGTGATGAGACAGCAGCCGCTGTAGTTGAAGATGGAAGTCGACTATTAAGCAACAATGTTGCTTCTTCAATGGACTTACACGCCCCATACGGAGGTGTAGTGCCGGAGATTGCCGCCCGCAGTCATATTGAAGTTATTTTACCAGTTATAAATGCGGCTCTTAAGACCGCCGGTTGTACCTTTCGAGACATTGACGGCATTGCCGTAACTTACGGCGCTGGGCTAAGTGGTAGTTTACTGATCGGGGTCCTTACGGCTCGTACCCTGGCAATCATCAATAACAAGCCTCTTTACGCCATCAATCATGTAGAAGGCCATGTTTATGCAAATTTCTTGACTGAGTCATCCCTCCCCGGCTATCAGATGCCCCGAAGCGCGCCTAATTTTCCGATGCTAGCTATCATTGTCTCCGGTGGTCACAGCCAACTGGTTCTCTTTGAAAACCACTTCAATTACAAACTACTGGGCCAAACCCAGGACGATGCAATAGGCGAAGCCTTTGACAAAGTCGCCAAAATACTTGGTCTACCCTACCCCGGTGGCCCAGCAGTAGCTAAAGCTGCGAAGTTAGGTGATTCCACGGCCTATATCCTCCCTAAAGCCAAAATGAGCAAATACGATTTTTCTTTCAGTGGCCTAAAAACAGCCGTTTTAAGGCTGGCTCAAGCTGAAATCGGTGAAAGTTACGACTTCCCTTCCCAAAAGCTGCCAGAGCGCCTGTCTGACGCCCAGAAGACCAACATTGCAGCCAGTTTTGAGCGAGTGGCTATAGAAACTATCGTTGACAAGGCGAGATTGGCGTTTGAGGAGTTTGCCCCGCGTAGCATAGTTATTGCCGGCGGTGTTGCCTCCAGCCAAGAGCTGAGAAGACAATTGTCAGCCACAATTCCAATACGAATCGAATATCCTGATCCTAAACTTTGCACCGATAACGGAGCTATGATTGCTACTTTAGGTTGCTTTAAAGCTCAATTTAAACTACCCCCGGTTGACCCCTATTCGCTTGTGATTGATCCCGGTTTGTCGATGTAGGGTCCGACTCCTGATTCTCGGTCGTATACCTAAAACACTCGTTTCTTCAAACATTACAGAGGTGATATGATGGATAGAATATGAAGCTGCCAAAAGTATACCAGCCGCAACAATATGAGGCTGACATCTATGCCTTGTGGGAAAAGAGTCAAGCCTTCGCTCCACAATCAAGTGGTAAAAGCTACAGTATTGTATTCCCGCCACCGAACGCCAATGGCAACCTTCATCTCGGTCACGCATTTGCAATGGCTCTCCAAGATATAGCTGTCCGCTATCACCGCCAAAAAGGTGAGAGAGTATTATTTGTTCCCGGTGCCGACCATGCCGGTTTCGAGACACAGGTAGTTTACGAGAAGCAGTTAAATCTGGAAGGCAAAAGCCGTTTTGATCTTTCACGCGAACATCTGTACCAACAGATATGGGATTTTGTAGCTCTTAATAGAGATACCTACGAACTGCAAATGCGCCGTTTGGGTGGCAGTTTCGACTGGAGTCGTTATGTTTTTACACTTGATCCCAAGATAGTCCAACGTAGTTTTAGTACATTCAAGCAAATGTGGAGCGAAGGTCTTATTTACAGGGGCCAGAGATTAGTAAATTTCTGTACTTTCCACGGCACGGCCTTTGCCGATATTGAAGTCGAATTCAAAGAAGTCAAGGGTCAATTGTGGCATATACGCTACCCGCTAGTGGACGGTAGTGGGGAAGTAGTAATCGCCACCACACGTCCAGAAACATTGCTTGGCGACACGGCAGTAGCCGTTAACCCCAAGGATAGTCGTTACCAATCACTGGTCGGTCGATCTGTGCATTTACCTCTTACGCACCGCGAAATTCCGATCATAGCCGATCAATTCGTTGATATCAAATTTGGCACTGGCGCCGTTAAGGTCACTCCGGCTCATGACGCAAATGATTTTGAAGTTGGCCAAAGACACGATTTACCATCGATCACCGTTATTGACCAAGACGGCAAACTAAATCAGGCAGTTCCTGAGACTTATCGCGGACTAACGGTCGAGGAAGGACGTCGTAAGGTGGTTAAAGAGCTGGCAGAGCAGGGGTTATTAGTAAAAACCGAAGACCATGTTCATAACGTCGGTCACTGTTATAAATGCGGCACTGTTATAGAACCGCTGTTGCGTGAACAGTGGTTTGTGGACATGGAGCCACTGGCCAAGAAAGCTATCCGGGCACTTAAGGGCGGGGAAGTCATATTTTATCCACTCAGCAAGCAACGACAATTAATAACCTACCTAGAGAACCTGAAAGACTGGAACATTAGTCGACAGATTGCTTGGGGCATCCCGATACCGGCCTTCCAAAACGTTGATCAACCCGAAGACTGGATTTATGATCAGCGCGTTGACCAAGAAATTATTACTATCGACGATAAAACCTATCGTCGTGACCCAGATGTTTTTGATACTTGGTTTTCTAGCAGTTCCTGGCCATATGCCACACTCGATTACCCAGATGGAGAAGACTACAAGCACTTCTATCCGCTGAGCCTGATGGAAACAGGATACGACATTCTGATGCCATGGGTCTCCCGAATGCTGATGCTCGGTATATATGTAACCGGCCAAGCCCCCTTTAAAGCCGTTTACTTGCACGGTCTAGTTCTTGATGAACATGGACAGAAGATGAGTAAGAGCCGTGGAAACGTTATTAACCCAATGGAACTAATTGACAAATACGGTTCAGATGCACTAAGAATGGGTATTATTAGTGGCCAGACGCCTGGTAATAATCAACCGTTTGATTACAGCAAAGTTGTTGGTGCTCGTAACTTTTGCAATAAACTCTGGAATATTGCTCGTTATATAGAGGGTGTTATCGGCGATAACCAAGATAGCGATAAACTAAAGCCAGCTACTGCTGCTGATCATTGGATTCTTGATAAGTTGAAGCAATGCCAAGAAGCTAGCGCAACCCATTTGGACAATTACCGCTTTAGTGAAGCCTATACCACGCTTTACCATTTTGTTTGGGATGACTTAGCTGATTGGTATCTTGAGGCATCAAAAACAACTCCAAATAAAAGTTTACTGAAATTTTTATTATCGTCTGTTTTGATACTGGTTCATCCTTTCGCTCCGTTTTTGAGTGAAACTATCTGGCAAACTCTAGTTGTTGAAGAAGATACTCTTTTGGCAACCAAAACTCAGCCCAAGATACCGAATGCCGATAAAAACCAATCGCGTGACTTTAAGCAAATCCAGGACATTATCAGCGAGGTCCGTTTCATCGTTAAGGCGCTCCGAATTTCAGCTGCGACCCTTTACTACAACGACGTGCCATTCTTGAGCCAGAATGCCGATACCATTAAGCGGCTGGCACGATTACAAAATGTAACAGCCGTAAAGTCAGGAACCGGACTTTTCTTAACAAATACGCCTTACCGCTGTTGGCTAGACATTGACGTCATAACTGCCAAAGGCTATCTTAGGGAAATTGAAATCAAGCAAGCTGCCCAAAAATCACAAATAGCTCAGCTAGAAGCCCGTCTTGCTAACAAGGGATACACTAAAAATGCACCCGCTAAAGTGGTAGAGCAAACAAAATCTCAACTAGTTGATGCCAAACGACTGCTCGTTAGTCTTGACCAAGAATATAATCGTTTTTAGGTTATAGGCAGTTTCGTGTTGGTTTTGGGTCTTCAGTTCGGCTGTAAAGATACCACTCCACTAAGCGGCGTTGGTGGTCTTCACTCATGCCGCGGTGTAGCTTGAGCTTTGTTCTGAGCTGACT
>Ga0307373_10000479_pt1 | contig 75856 bp, 57 predicted proteins | sample OX2MG_FD_202534 | JGI IMG/M metagenome (GOLD analysis project Ga0307373, IMG submission 202534) | Soil microbial communities from Risofladan, Vaasa, Finland - OX-2 | ecosystem: Environmental > Terrestrial > Soil > Coastal area > Acid sulfate soil | place: Finland: Risofladan, Vaasa | collected... | reverse complement strand
AAATGTTCCAGCGGCGAGAGCGCAGGGTGGCCGTGTGCGCACTGATTCTTGTCTTTTGCGCCTTAGGTCGGGCGCCGCGCCTGTTCGCACAAGATACGGAACAGGATCTCATTCAGTACATCGACTGGGATATTGAGGCCGGACGCATTGACGCCGCGTTGGCCCGGGCTCGCGGGGCAGTCACGGAGTATCCGGACTCTTCGATTCTGATGCACTTGCTGGGCGTGGCCGAATCGAAAAAGGGATTGCAGAACGAAGCTCGCCAGAGCTTCTTGAGCGCCATCCACCTTGACCCCACGATTCCCCAGAACTATTACGACCTTGCCGTTCTGGATATGCAGTCAGGCCATAACGACGAAGCGGCGGCCATGCTCGAGACATACATCCGCGTCGACCCTCAAAACGGCAAAGCCCATCTCTTGCTGGGATTGGCTTACCAAAAGCAGAAAGACGATCGCCAAGCCTTCAACGAATTCAAGCAGGCCGCAGCTCTTTCCCCCGATCTGCCCTTGGCGCACTACTATTTGGGAACCGAGGACGAAAGCCAGGGAAACTCCAAGGCTGCCGTTGGGGAGTTCAAAGAGGAACTTAAGATTAATCCCGGTTTCTACGATCTCTACTGGCAGGCAGGGAATATTGCGCTCGCCCTCGAAGACTTCAAGTCGGCTGAAGATTTCTTCCGCCAGGGAATCGCGCTCCGACCGCTCCATTATGAAGCCCACTACGGATTGGCAAAGCTCTTTTGGGCGCGCCAAGAGTTACCCCAGGCTGCCTCGGAGCTTGAGACGGTGATCGCGCTCGAGCCCCAAGCGATCGACGCCCACGCGCTGCTGGCCCGCGTCTACGAAAAAATGGGGGAAACGATGCAGGCAAAACGCGAAGATTTGGTGGTTGAAACGCTGCGCACCGGGAGCGAAGCCAGCCACTCCGAGGATTCCGGCCACTGAGGAATTTCGACCGAGCGCTCGGCGCGGCATTGCGCGCCAGGCTCAGAGTTCGAAGGCTGTGCCGATCAAGAACCAGCGTTGTCCATCCTTGTTCGAAGACATTCTGAGAAATGCGAAGGGCTGCAACGATAAGGATCGTGATCCAGGGCGCCAGCCGGAAACAACATCGAGGATTGCTCGTTGCCTTTCTATGCGGGATCTTCTTTTTCACCCTTCCTCTCAAGGCCGACGAGTTCCGTCAAGTGTCTCATTACTCCGTGCGACTCTTTTCCTTCGGAACCTTCACCCTGGACGTTCGGACCGGGGACATTCAAATTACGGGATGGGACGATCCCCACGTGCAGATTGAAGCGGAAAAGGTGGTGGAGGCGGGATCGCGCCGCAAGGCTGCGTCCCAGTACAAGCGCGTCCAAATTCTTCTTGAGGGCCGCGATAAGCGAGTCCACTTGCGCACCCTCTATCCGCCCCGCAGGCCTTGGCGGCCTTTTCGCGGAGAATCCAAGCTCTCCGTCAACTTCCGCATTCACATGCCTTATGACTCCAATTTGATTCTCAAATGTGTGGACGGCGACGTTCGGGTTCGGGGGATCATTGGCCAGGAAAGTCTCATGGTCAATTACGGAGATGTCGAGATCGATATTCCCTCGATTGACCGGTTGCAATCTTTGCGCGCCAAGACCTGGCTCGGAAACGTCCAGAGTGATTTACACGGAGAAGACAGCGCGGGCTTCAGCCGGAAGGTAGAATTCTGGAACCCCAATGGCACTCAGGATATCCTGGTCAAGGTACACATGGGAGGCATTTATATTTTCAGCTCCGGAGAATAAGTCGCCCTCCCAGCTTCCCGGACTTCCAATCGATTTTTATCGTTCGCTCGATACACCTCGCAAAATCCTTCAGCGCAGCCGGTAAACCAAGACCCCGCCCACCAACATCGCCGCCGCAGAATAGCCAAAGGCGACGGCAGGCGAGATGAGAGTCCACAACCCGCCGACCAACACACTCGCCATCAGGTCGCCAACCCCGTTGACTGCGCCCAAGACGCCGTAGGCGGTCCCTCTTACTTCCGCCTCCACCAAATCCGCCGTGATGGTGCTTTCGAGCGCCTCCTCGAACGCCAGATAGAAACCTCCCAAGGCAAACAAGAGCAGCAGATAAGGAATCGTCGCGAGATGCCAAACGAATGCCGCCACAAAGCCTGCCGCCGTGAGCATTCCGGTCAAATACCCGAGCGCCAGCAGCCCTCGCCGGCCCAGGCGGTCGGAAAGAGCGCCCACGGGATAAGACGCTCCCGCATAGACGACGTTGTGCGCCACATAGAGCAGCGCGGCGGCTCGCGCCGCGTGAGCCATGCCGCGGCCTGGAACCAGCAATTCGGTGGCGGCAAGGATCATGAGCGTGTGGGCAAAATCGCCCATTCCGAAAACGCCCACACCCACCAAAAAATGCCGGAAACTTCGCGGCAGTTGCTTGAGGGATGCGAAAAACTTGGCGTTGGTTCTGGGACCTGGAAACTCCCGGACCAGAAAAGCAAATGCAATCCCGGCGGCAAGGCCCGGAATCAAAGTGAGCAGGAAGATGATGCGAAAAGGAGAGGAAGGTTCGCTCGCGCGGGGATGAAGGTATCCCAGCAAGCCGACGGCGATCAGCGGACCGATGATCGCTCCCACGGTATCTCCGGCGCGTTCGAAACCAAAAGCCTTGCCTCGTGATTCCGCCGCGACCGAATCTGCCAAAATGGCGTTGCGAGCCGGGGAACGGATTCCCCTCCCGAACCACCCCACTACGCGGCCCAGCAGAACCAGCGGCCAGCCAAACGCCAGGGCGAAAATGGCCGTGGAGCCGCCCGTCAGAAAATACCCTCCCACCGCGATGGGTTTCCGGCGTCCGGTACGGTCCGCAAGCCATCCGGAAGCCAGCTTGACAAAGCTGGCCACGCCGTCCGCAACCCCTTCGATCAGGCCCAGCGCGGCCGCCGAAACTCCCATCGCCGTGAGGAAACTGGGCAGAACGGCCGTCCCCATCTCATGGCTGAGGTCGGACAACAGGCTGGTCACCCCCATCCCCACAACATTGCGGTTGAGCCAGCGGCCTTGCCCTTCTTCGCGAGTTCCGGGAGGAGTGGTCATCTTCAGTCTTGGCGCTAAAAGTTCAGCGAAGCATGTTTGGCAAAACGGGAAGTCATTATACGTCACCCCACCCATCAGGGTTCGGTTCGTGGCAGAAAGGTCTGCTTAATCGTCCAGCAGGATTCGGTCGACGGCTTCGAGCGCGTCCGCAAGGTCATTGAGACATCCCTGAAGATAACGGGCGAGCGGATCGGGAACTGCCCCATATCCTTTGAGGTAATGAGGATGAAGTTCTTCGACGTTGGTCATCATCGTCGCCACCAGCGCCATAGCCTCTCGCTTGACATTCCGATGATGGTGTTCCAAATTCAGGTCGGCTTTGATCTGGCCAATCGTGGAGCGAACAGCCACGAGAGAGCGCTCAAGCTTTTCAGCCTTTTCCGGCGGCAAGGGTGAGCGCGAGGTGAGCGCGGACTCAACGGGACGAAGCAATTCGAGGAGCTGAAGGCAATAATCCTCCAACAGGCGCATCCGAACCGAGAGCACTCGCCGGTGATTTGAACTCATCCTTGATGCGAGCGGAGCTTTGCCGGACTCCATAACACGTCTCGCTTTCGCGGAGCAGCGGCCTATTGACCGGAACGATAAAGGATCACCCGAACTTTTTCCAGAGTGATCAGGCCGCCGCCCACCATGGCATCCAATTTGGGCAGAATCTGTTCGATCCGGTCGGAATATTCCACCGATTCAATGACGATCGGCAAGTCTTGCGAGAGTCGCAGAATGTTGGTGGTGTGATAGAGGCCCCGGCCGCGGCTGCTCGATCCATAGCCGCCCACGCCTCGCAAGACCGTCACGCCCGAAAAGCCTTCGTGGCGCAGTAACTCGACGATCGCCTGGTAGAGTGGTTTGTTCTCCCATCGGTCGGACTCGCCGATGTGGATCCGCATCAAGGTGCGTTCTCCCTCAAATCGCTGGTGCTCCATCGTGTCCTCCTAGATGAGGTCCGCTAAATGCATGCCCGCCACAACTAGTAAACAGCCTCCCACGACGCTGACGCCAATGTAAACCATGGCCTTCCGCCAGTCGCCGTCTTGCAGCATTCGTGCGCTTTCCAAACTGAAAGTGGAAAACGTGGTGAACGCTCCGATAAATCCCACTGTAATTCCAATGCGCCAGTCCGGAGGAATCGAAAGGTGCTGAAGGGCGAATTCACTGATCCCGCCCATCAGGAAACATCCCAGAAGGTTCACGACCAGCGTCCCCGCCGGGAAAGACGACCCGACGCGGTACTGGACCAGACCTTCCAGCGCATACCGTGCCAGAGTTCCAGCCGAACCAAACAAAATCAACAAGAAAATTCGCAAAGTCCCTCACCTCTCCGCACGCCAACGCGCCAAACAAAAAAAACTCCTGAACGCCCGCTGGCGGCCAGGAGTCATCAGTCCCTTAATGGACGGTTTAGGCGAACTCCATCGCCGTGATTCTATTACTATACTACAGTCGCGCTCGGCGGCAAGCCCTGCTCGGCGGGCTCCAGCGCCCGATGTTTCCGTCAGCAACGGGAATCCCCCCTCGCGTAAATTATTTCCGGCAGTCCCGATTCGCTTGGCATATCGACCCTCTTGTGGTTTAGGATATGGGAAGAACGATCTTAAAGCAGTCACGGGTAGCTGGCACTCTCGGTGAGATCGAGGAGCGCTTCGAAGGAGCAATCCAGGCTCGAACCTTTGACCTTCGCTTCCCCTTCCCAGCCCAGAGTCGTCTGATATTGGGTACGCCCATCGGAACTTGCGTCGGATCAATCGAGGGGTCTCGAGTGGTGAGGGATGATCAAGAACCGAGCGGAAACACCATCCCAAGTGGTTGTGCTTTCCGCCGACGGAATGCGCCCCGACTTTTACCGCCACGCGAACAAGTTTGGGCTGAAGATTCCAAACCTCCGGAAGCTGGTGGAATCCGGAGCCAGCGCGGACACGGTTGAAAGCGTCTATCCATCGACAACCTATCCGGCGCACGTGACTTTGGTGACCGGGGTCCTGCCCCGGAGACATGGAATTTACAGCCACCTTGCCTCCCTCGATCCCACTGAGAAGGCGCGTCCCTGGACGTGGTTCGCCCGGGCCATCGACGTGCCGACCCTTTGGGACGTGGCGGAAGCTTCGGGCCGCAAGACGGCGGCCGTCGCCTGGCCCGTCAGCGCCGGAGCGCGCATTGCCTATAACATTCCTGAAATATGGGACCCGGCCGCGCCCGACCCGTACCATGATTTCTCCACTCCCGCGCGCCATTCCACGCCGCGGCTTTTCGACGAAGTCTTGAAGGCTCTGCGTCCAGCATCCTCTCCCTCTTCCAAGAACAAGCATTCCCCTTTCCTCAACGAGATGTCTCCGGACCGCCTTCGCGCCGAAGCTGCGATCTATATCTGGAAGCAGTACCGGCCCGATCTCCTCTTGGTCCACTTCGCGCTGTACGACCAGCTTGCCCATCGCTTTGGGCCTTTCGCTCCCGAAGCCTTGGCCGCCGTTGAAAAAATGGATGAAGAAATCGGGCGCATCGGCGACGCGATCAACTCTGAGAAATCCGTCACCCTGGTCGTGCTCTCCGATCACGGGTTTGTCCCGGTCGATAAGGAAGCCTCCCCGCTGGTGGCGCTGATCGAGGAGGGACTCCTTGGGCAGAACGCACACGGCGAGCCTGAGCTCAAGCGATTGGGAGCCATCCATTCCGGCGGTTCGTTCGCCCTTTACTGGCTTGAGGAGCCCACCACCGAAAACCGGCGCTCTCTTCAAAAGGCCGTCGCGCGGCTGGTGGCGTCCGGTGCGGTTCGCGAAGTGATCGACCGCAAAAAGCTGGAATCGCTCGGCGCCGATCCCGACGCCGAATTGATGCTGGATGCCGCGCCCAACTTTTATTTTTCCGACCGCTCGGCCGGCCCCCTGGTGCAAGAAAGCACAAAAGACCACGGTACCCATGGGCATCTGCCTTCGATCGCGGGCATGGAGGCCGGCTTTATAGCAGCGGGGCCGGGCATCAAACACGCCAAGAACCTGGGGCGCATTTCGCTGGCCCAAGTGGCCCCGACGTTGGCGGCGCGGTTGGGACTGGCCAAAGGAGTCCTTGCGTCCGAGGCAGCGCCGCTGGATTTGTCCTAAGCCGAGGCTGGAGCCTTGAAGATGGCAACCGATCCCGAAACCTCCGATTATCGGTCGGCTGTTGAACAATATCTTCGTGCGCGCCCCGCCATCGTCCGGTGGCGCGAATGGCTCGCCGGACGCCGCTACCGCCTCGCCAAACTTCGGGACCGCGCGCACCCCGTGTTTGTGATTGCCTTCCAGTTTCGCGACGGCGAGCGGGGCGCCGAATTGGCCCGGGCGCTCGAGCGCGATTGGGCGGAGGTTCCCGCCCAGTGCCGTGAAGCCTACGATGAAATTCTTTTCCGCGCTCCGCAATTGGTGGTGATCCAGCTTCTCCGAACCAACGTTTGCAAGTGTCTCGGACACCGGCACGTGGCGGTCCGCGAGGCTCCCTTTGCCATGCCGCACGACGTTTTCGGCGGAGAGCACGCCGGCGAGATGGACATTGCCTTCGAGCGCGTGAAAACCTGGCAGGCTTTGCCCTTGAGCGAAACGGCGCTCGACGCAAAGTTCCTGGAAGGCAGCCGCCTGGAAGAATTTCACGCCGCGCAATTCCGGCTGCGGCTTCTGAGCATCGTGCTGCACGAAACGAATCATCTGGTCCTCCCGCGCGAGCCGGAAACCTCCGTGCGCGAGCGGAGCCTGGCTTTCTACCGCGAGGCGCTGGCCGCTTACACGGAAAACGCTATTGCAACCTTGTCCTTCACGATCGACCGGTCCTTCTCCCGCCTGGGGTAGGCGAAGCCGCACCTGAGACTTACCGATGCTTGCAAAATATAGAGACGGCGTTTTTTGTAGCGTCGCTCGGCGGCAAGCACTGCTTACCTGAGCGGCGAAAGACGCGGGTCATCGACCCGTGCTACAGTGGCCGTTGTCACTATATTTTGCAACGCTCATTAAGCTGTCTCAACACCGGTTCTTGGGCCGCTACATTTTGCTCGACGCCCGCCGCCGATCGGATTAGAATTGCCGTTTGGGGACCATTCGAACCAACATTTCTGGCAGATGGATTTTGGCGGTGCTTGCCATCGTTCTTGTCTCTCCCGCCTGCCGGCATAACGCCACCCGCCCTGTTACAAATCAGATCGTCGTTCTGGGTTTCGACGGCATGTCGCCGGTCCTTGCGGCCAAGTGGATCGCGGAAGGCAAACTGCCGAACTTTGCGCGCCTGGCCCAAACGGGAACGTTCATGAAGCTGGGAACCACGAACCCGCCGGAGTCGCCGGTGGCATGGGCGTCGTTCGCCACCGGGTTGAATCCGGGCGGAACGGGAATCTATGATTTTCTGGCCCGCAATCCCCAGACTTATCTTCCCCGGATCGCGCTGGTGGCCAAGCAAAAGCCCAAGTTCCTCTTTGGCCTGATTCCCATCAGGCCCGCCAAGGTGACCAACGAGCGGCACGGCACTCCTTTCTATGAAGCCGTTGCGGACGCCGGATACAAGACCACGGTGCTCCGGATGCCGCTGGAATTTCCGCCCAGCCCGGTGCCGGGCGGCAAGCTCCTGGCAGGCCTCGGTGTTCCCGACATTCGCGGAACCTGGGGAACGTTCTTTTATTTCGCCTCCAACCTGGCGCCGGAACAAGCCGGCAACACCGAGTTCGGCGGGAAGCTGGTGCGCCTCGATCTCAACGGCCCTGACGCCAAGGCTGAAATCTCCGGTCCGGTTGATCCCACCACGGACACCTACCGGCGCATTTCCATCCCGGTCAGCTTCCAGGTGGCCCCGGAAGGCAACGCAGTCACCATTCGCCTGGATGGGCAGACGGAGACCGTCGCCAATCGGCACTGGAGCAAATGGTTCAACGAAAAGTTCCCAATTGGTCCATTCATTTCGGTCCACGCCATCAGCCGCTTTTACGTTCTTGAAACGTCGCCTGCCTTGCGAATTTACATGTGCCCGATGAACATCGATCCCAAAGATCCCGCCCTGCCGGTTACTTATCCCGCCGACTGGAGCAAGCAACTGGCGGACAAGTGGGGAAACTTCAAAACGCTGGGCTGGTGGCACGATACCTGGGCGCTCAACGAGGAGCGGATCGGCGAAGGCGTGTTCCTCCAGGATACCTTCCGCACCATGAATACCGAGACAAAGATTGTGCTCAACCAGCTTCAGAACAATCCTCCCAGCCTGATGGTCGCCGTCTTTACCAGCACGGACAGCGTCCAGCACATGTTCTGGCGGTTGACGGATCACGAGAGCCCTCGCTATGACCCGGTACTCGCCAAGAAATACGGAGACGCCATCCTGCGCGTCTACCAGGCGGCAGACAACGTGGTCGGCGAAGTCGAAAAGAAGATGAAGCCCGGCGGAACCTTGATCATCGTCTCGGACCACGGCTTCCATGCTTTCAACTACGGCTTCAACACCAATACCTGGCTGGTCAAGAACGGGTACATGAACCTCAAGAATCCCGAGGCCGAGACCAAAGAATATAATTTGGAAAATCTTTACAGCCAAGGCAACTTCTTCCCCAACGTCGATTGGAGCCGCACCAAGGCTTACGCCCTCGGTCTCGGCCAAATCTACTTGAACCTCTACGGGCGCGAAAAGTACGGCATCGTGCAGCCGGGCGACGAAGCCCATCAACTGGAAGAGGAGATGCGCGCCAAGCTGCTGGCCTTCCGCGACCCCAAGGACAACAAGCCCGTTTTCGAAGACGTCTACCTGGGCCAGGAGATCGACCACGGCGCCTACGCCAAGGACGCTCCCGACCTGCAACTTGATTTCTATCCCGGCTACCGCACGTCCTGGGAAACTTCCCTCGGCGCCATCCCGCCCGGCATCGTGGTTCCTAACACGCGAAAGTGGAGCGGCGACCATTGCGCTTCCGACCCTAAAGACACCCAAGCCATCTTGTTCATCAACCGCAAGCTCGATTCCCCCGATCCCAGCATCATGGATGTATCCGCCACGGTGCTGAAGCTGCTCGATGTCAAACCGCCCGACAAACTCGACGGCAAACCTTGGACGCTCTCTCCTTTAATCCCCACGCAGGCCGAGCGCTAGGTTGCTAGTCTCCTGCCCGGCGGGCAAGGGTTCAAAAGCCTTTCAGCTTGGTTTCGGTTCGTTTTACAGCGTGCTATGTATTTTCAACAACTTGGCTAGCTTCGTTTCAGGTTCGTTTTGGCGGTTTTTTCCACAGCGGTCCTGTGTTTTCAATAACTTCCTAGCTTCGTTTTTGGAAAAAAGGATTGTTTTTTCTGTTTCCCGCCGCAGAAAGCCTCTAAACGGCCAATCGGCCTTTGTTTTGAGGGAAATAGCAGGTTGGAAAGGACTTTTGAGGTGCGCATCATCGTGGTTCACCATCGGGCCGCCCGCCAGGCTCAAATCCTCGGCAGAACGACACATTAGGCTAGCATACTAGACCCATTGTGTCAAGAAAAAACGTCGCGCAAGGCCCGCGGCGCCTGCAATTCTTCGACACTCAGCCCTACGGTCTCAGCTTGAACAGGATGCCAACTTCCGGCGCTTGATTGAAGTGCTGTAGACTGGGTAGATGAGAAAAATTTCTGACGAGCCAGGGAGACTTGCGATGGAGGAAAATAAAAACGCCGGGCGTCTCGAAAAACTTGTCGCCGCGCCCGCAACGCTGGCGGGATTGGTCGATTACCAGGAGGGCGCGGTGGTGAGCCGAACCCTCGTCGCCAAGAAGACCGGAACGGTGACGCTGTTTGCGTTCGATGAAGGGCAGAGCTTGAGCGAGCACACGGCGCCCTACGACGCAACGGTCTGCGCGCTGGACGGCGAAGCGGAGATTGTGGTCGCTGCCAGACCCTTTCGCTTGCAGGCGGGTGAAACCGTCATCTTGCCGGCAAATGAGCCTCATGCGGTGAAGGCCGTCAAAAGGTTCAAGATGCTCTTGATCATGATCCGTTCCTGAGGACGCTGGCATCCAGGTTTTCCCGCCCGCGTCAACTTCCGCTCGGTTCATTCCGGCAAGCGGACAACCTGTCCCGTGCGGAGCCGGTAAAGGGCCTTGATCAGAGTGAGATTCCCTGTCGCCACCTTCTCTCGGAGCAGCGGACTGTGGTGCAAGAGGTCGCTGGCGCTCCGGTAAACGTTGGCCCGCTCCGCCAGCCTGAGCAGCCGGTTTCTGCCGGGCAAGCTTTTAATGCTTTCGAGGACCGGCCGAATTCTGGCAACAATGGATTCCAAATTGGGAGTGGGCATCCTCTCGCCCCCGGCGGCCGCGGCCACCGCGCCGCACTGCTCGTGCCCGAGGACCAGGAGGACCCTGGCGTGCAGGTACTCCGCAGCGTACTCCATACTGCCCAGGGCCACCGGATCGGCCACATTGCCGCCCGTCCGAACCACAAAGAGGTCTCCGAGGTTCTGATCGAACAGCAAGCTGGGGCACACTCGGCTGTCCGAACAACTGAACACAATGACCTGCGGTTGCTGCCCCCTCAAGAGCGCCGTCCGCCTGCGCGGGAAATCCCGGGCGGCCGGCTCGCCAGCCTGGAACCGCTTGTTCCCCTCCGCGAGGTCAGCCCAGATTTCGTCCGGTGCAGCCTGAATTTTACGCATCCAAAGACCCCTCACCCGGCGGCCGGCGCCGCCACCCTCTCCCCATGGGCGAGGGTAAGAATTTTGTGTCCTCGCGGGTGGCGCAGACACCGCAATTCCAGCGATCAGGCAACCCGTGGTTGCCGCCGATCGCCGCTGCAGAAGGCGGGCGGTGGGAACACCGCCCCTACAGGCAGACGCTAATCGTATTTCTCGTAGCTCAGCGATTTGCGGTCGTAGCCCATGGCGCGCAAGACGTGCGAGACGTCATCGATCATTTTGCGAAGCCCGCAGATGTAAGCGTGGAATCCCTTTTTGCCCCCCAGATACCGCGTGACGTGCTGCTGGACGTAGCCGGTGTGGCCCTGCCAGCCGGGCTCAGGGCGGCTCAGAGTGGGAACAAAGTGGAAGCCGGGATTCTCCCGGGCCAGCTTTTCAAACTCTTCCCGGTAAAGAATGTCAGCTTCATGCCGCACCCCGAAGATCAGCCACACTTCCGAAGAGTGCGGCCCGCTGTAAAGCTGCTGCAACATGGCGCGGATGGGCGCAATGCCCGTGCCCGTGGCAATAAAAGCGCAAACGGGATCGGGAGGCTCGCGCAGGGTGAACAATCCGAAAGGCCCTGAGAAGCGGATCGCGTCACCCGGCTTCAGATGAAAGAGCCAGGAAGATGCGCGGCCTTCCGGAAGAATGTTCAGGCAAAGATCGAAGCCGTTGTCGGGGCGCGGCGCGGAAGCAATCGAATACGGCCGGCGGATCTTTTTGCCGTTCGGCTCGAGCTCGAGCGAGATGAACTGCCCGGGCCGGAAATCGAACCGGTGGCCGTTCGAGACCTGAAACGCAAAGTGCTTCGTGCGCTCGTTTGTGTACCGGACGTTGCGGAGAAAAGCTTCGTGATGGTTCACGGCTCTCGCTTAGCCTCTTCTTCGATAACTTCCTGAATCCTGCCAAGGACGAGCGAAGCCATCTCCGGATGATCCTCAAGCGAGCGGCCAACTTGAATCATCACCTGCGGGTGCTTTTGCCGCTCCGCCGCCACCAGCTTGGGCAAATCGCGGCGCAGGTGGATTCCCAGGGTCAGGAAATAAGGGAGAACCACAATGCGCCGATAACCCGCTTTGACCGCCTCCGCGATGGCGGCGCCCAGATCCGGCCGGCCGGGCCCGAGAAAGGCCGCCTGCACGCAGGAATAGGAGCCGGAAGCCTGAATTCTTCCGGCCAAGTCGCGAACCCCTTGATTCGCTTCTTCGACGGCGCTCCCGTGGGCAAACAGCACGACGGCAATCCGGTGATCGTGAGTAGGCATCGCTGATTCCATACTAAAAAGTATATTTTAACTGAAAAGTCTTTTTTTGCGTAGTAGTGTCCATGAAAAATTCAGTGTTTTGTTGAAAGAACTGCAAAGAATCGGTGTTCTGCGGGGTTGCAAGCGGTCAGCGTGGCGCGCATGTGAATCTTGCAACCAGTTCACTCTGCAAGGATTGGAACCCTTCACCGGCTTATTTAGGATAACCGGCCACAACAGCTTTTCAGGATGGTGATTCGGGTGCTTCCTACTTGGTGTCCTGGTTTCCAGCCTGCTGCAAATCTCGCTGCTTATTGAACATGTCGGGCGTCGGACGAAACAGGGGGCAGGTTAATCGAATCGAGGCGATTCTCAATAAATTCCCTATACAGCTTTAGTCGGCCTCTAAATCGAAGAGCAGACAAGATGCAGCCCAAAGCGCACCCCGAAGCGAAGACCAATACAAAATACATCCAAGCTTTCATGCTGATCTTACTTTCCCCTGGGCAAGTGTAGGTTTCGCTGCGCGAGGTTCGGTCAACTGGAGCAAGCCCAGGAGTAAAACAAGTGACTTTTATCACAAAGGGTTGGGGTTGTCAATTTGTTGCGCCGTTACCAAATCTAACAGGGCTTTTCAGTTCTGCATTGATCGATCGCCGACGCAAAGCTCGTAAACCTGGCGGTTATGGATGGGCGTCACAAAATGCCTTGTGAATGCGGCAGGGATCGTGAGGCGCCCTCGTCCTGCGAGGGGAAGTTTAGGTTAATTCGACGCCGGGGAAGAAATAAGCGATTTCGAAAGCGGCGGTTTCGGGTGAATCGGAGCCGTGGATGGCGTTGCGCTCGATGCTTTGGGCGTAAAGCTTGCGGACGGTGCCCGGAGCCGCCTGGGCGGGATTCGTGGCTCCCATCACTTGACGCAGGCGCGCGATAACACCTTCGCCTTCCAGAACCATCACCAGCGCAGGCCCGGAAGACATGAACGCCGTCAGGCTTTCAAAGAAGCCTTTGCCGCGGTGCACGGCATAGAAGCCTTCCGCTTCCTTTTGGGTCAGGCGCACCAGGCGCGCCGCGATCAGCTTGAACTGATTGCTTTCGAAGATCCTGATGATGTCGCCCGCGTGGCCGGTTTCAACGGCGTCAGGCTTGATGATGGTAAGGGTGCGTTCGAGCGCCATATTTCTCTCTGTCTAAGCTCAGCAGAACAATGCTGGCATTAATTAAAACATTACGAATTATGAATTACAAATTATAAATAGAGTAAAGACCGTTTATCCTGGCGAGCCGGCTGGAGTTCAGGAAGCCGCCTTGGCGCCGAGAGAGAGCGCCATGGTTTCCCCGATCAGCGCGGGGCTTTCCGCCACCTTGATGCCCGCCGCCTGAAAGGCCGCGATTTTGTCCGCCGCGGTGCCTTTGCCTCCGGAAATGATGGCGCCAGCGTGGCCCATTCTGCGGCCGGGCGGCGCGGTGCGCCCGGCGATAAATCCCACCACCGGCTTTTTCACCTGCGCCTTGATATACTCGGCCGCCTGCTCTTCTCCGGTGCCGCCGATCTCGCCAATGACCACAATGCCGTGGGTTTCCTCATCCTCATTCATGAGCTTGAGCGCGTCCACAAAATCCGTCCCGATGATGGGATCGCCGCCGATGCCGATGCAGGTCGATTGCCCGATGCCAAGCGCCGTGAGCTGGCCGACGGCTTCATAAGTCAAAGTGCCGCTGCGCGAGATGACGCCGACGTTTCCCGGGCGGTGAATCGATCCCGGCATGATGCCAATCTTGCACTTGCCCGGTGAAATGATTCCGGGACAGTTGGGACCGATCAGCCGCGTTTGGGTTCCGGCGAGGAATTGGATGACGCTGACCATATCGAGCGTCGGAATGCCTTCGGTGATGGCCACCACCAGGGCGAGGCCAGCGTCCGCAGCCTCCATAATGGCGTCCGCCGCAAAGGGAGGCGGAACGAAAATCACGGAGGCGTTGGCGCCCGTGGCGTCTTTGGCCTCCCGCACGGTGTTGAATACCGGAATGCCGTCAATCTTCGACCCGCCCTTGCCGGGCGTGACTCCGGCAACCACCTTGGTGCCGTAAGCTACCGCCTGCTGGGTGTGGAACATGCCCTCGCGACCCGTGATGCCTTGCACAAGAAGCCGGGTTTTTTCATCAACTAAAATTGCCACGGATAACCTATTCGCGATTGAGTGATTGAGCGATCGGCGTCCCTCACTGCTTCGCCGCCGCCACTGCTTTTTCCGCCGCGTCTTTCATGCCGTTGGCCACGGTAAAGCTCAGTCCCGACTCGCGCAGAATTTTCTGGCCGAGATCCACGTTGGTGCCTTCCAGTCGCACGACGATGGGAACTTTGATCCCCAGACTCTTTGCCGCGGCCACCACGCCGTTCGCCACGATGTCGCAGCGCATGATACCGCCGAAAATATTGATCAGCACGGCGCGCACGTGAGGATCGCCCAGGATAATCTCAAATCCGCGGCGGACCTGCTCTTCGTTGGCGCCGCCGCCCACATCCAGGAAGTTGGCCGGCTGCCCGCCCGCGTACTGGATGATGTCCATGGTGGCCATAGCGAGGCCCGCGCCGTTCACCATGCACCCGACTTCGCCATCCAGTCGCACGTAATTCAGGTTGTAATTCGACGCCTTGACCTCGAGCGGATCTTCTTCATCGAGGTCCCGCAGCTCGCGAATATCTTTATGGCGGAAGAGCGCGTTGTCATCAAAATTCATCTTGGCGTCAAGCGCCAAGAGGCGCCCGTCTTTGGTGAGCACAAAGGGATTGATTTCGACCAGCGAAGCGTCCGTCGCGCGGAAGGCGCGGTAAAGGGAGGAGAAAAATTGCGCCGCCTCTTTGATCAGCAGCGGGTCCAGGCCCAGTCCAAAAGCCAGCTTGCGAGCTTGAAAGGGCTGGAGCCCTACGGCGGGATTGATGAATTCCTTCAGGATTTTTTCCGGGTGCCGGGCGGCCACCACTTCGATCTCCACGCCGCCTTCGCTCGACGCCATGAACACGGGCTCGGCCGCCGCGCGGTCAATCACCAGACCCAGGTAGAACTCGCGGGCAATCTCCAGGCCTTCTTCGATCAGCAGGCGGCGGACGATCCTGCCCTCCGGGCCGGTTTGAACCGTAACCAGCTTCTTGCCCAGGATCTCGCCCGCCAGGCGCTCCACTTCTTCAGCGCCGCGAGCCAGCTTGACGCCGCCGGCTTTGCCCCTTCCGCCAGCGTGGATTTGAGCCTTCACCACGGAAACGGGGCCGCCCAGGCGCGTTGCGATTTCGCGGGCTTCTTCCGGCGTGTACGCCACTTCGCCCTTGGGAGTCGCCACTCCGAACCGGGCCAGGATTTGTTTAGCTTGATATTCGTGAATCTTCATCGTCGATTAACGTGGACACCTGATCTCGGCGGGAGCCTTCGGGACCCCGCGAGACTTAAGGACGGCGCTACCTCAAACTTCTGTAAAGGAATGCGTTTTCCGTCGTACAATGCATAAATGCAACGTCTCAAGAACTTGCCAGTATAGGTAATGTAAGCTGAAAAAGCAAATTGGAGCCGAACAGCTCAAGCGAGCAAGCGAGCCACGCACGTCGGGGCCGCCGGTTCACATGGCCCCTAATGAGTGTTGCAAAATATAGTGACAACCACCGCTGGTGCGCGCTGGAGCAAGAGGAAAAACGCCCGAATTCTGACCTTCTTCGTTATGCAAATTTCTGAAGCCATCGAACAACTGAAGCGAAGCGAGGGCCTTTCGCGCCACGAGGCCCGCGACGTCATGGAGCAGCTTCTTTCCGGGCGCGTGCAGGATGAACAGATTGTTGCGCTGCTGGTAGCGCTGCGCGACAAAGGCGAGACCACGGCGGAGCTGGTGGGCTTTGCCGAGGTGATGCGCGCCCAGGCCAAACAGGTTCTGGCGGACGCCGGAGTGCGAGTTGAAGAATTCATCGATTCGGAGGCGCTGCTTGACACTTGCGGCACGGGCGGCGACCGCAGTGGCACGGCGAACGTCTCAACCGCCACGGCCCTGGTGGTGGCCGCGTCCGGCGTGCCCGTCGCCAAACACGGCAACCGCTCCATTTCCAGCCGCTGCGGAAGCGCCGACGTGCTCGAAGCGCTCGGCGTCTCGATCGACCTGCCGCTCGAAAACATTCCGGCCTGTCTCGAAAAAGTGGGCATGGTTTTCCTCTATGCGCCGCACCTGCATCTGGCTATGAAGCATGTGATGAGCGCGCGACGCAGCATCAAAAGCAAAACCATTTTCAATCTGCTGGGACCGGTGACCAACCCGCTGGAAGCTTCCGTGCAGCTCGCCGGAGTTTACGACCCGGCGCGCACCGAAATGCTGGCGGAAGCCCTGGGCGCCGTGGGAACCAGGCGCGCCTTTGTGGTCGCAGCGTCCGACGGGCTGGATGAGATCACCGTCACAGGTCCAACCAAACTTTCCGAATACGATTCCCAGAAGATCACGACGCGCCACATTATGCCCGAAGATTTCGGACTGCCGCGTGCGGAGAGCGAATCGCTGGCGGGCGGCGATCCCGAACAAAATGCCCGCCTGCTGACCGGGATTCTTGAGGGCGAGAAGAATTCGCTGCGGGATTGCATCCTGGCCAACGCCTCGGCGGCGCTGGTGGCCGCCGGCAAAGCAGGCGACTTCCTGGAAGGCGTCGCCATCGCCCGAGAGGCTATCGATTCCGGAGAAGCACGCCGGACGCTCCGGGCTCTCGTCGAATTCACAGACCGGCACCGCCGCTGAAAGCCTCCAGATCTTAACCTGCCCTTACCCTGCATGGAAAGGCAGCACTCACTCGCCCTTAGGCTGCAGGTTGTCTTCAAAAAAGCTGAGCAGACGATTGACAAGGTACAGCCGGGCTGAATAAGCGCTGAAGCCGTGCTTTTCGCCGGGCTGAAGATAAAGTTGGTAGGACTTGCCGTCGCGGACCAGAGCCTCAATAAAGTTGATGGTGTTCTGCAAATGCACGTTGTCGTCATCGACGCCGTGCATCAGCAGAAGCTTGGCGCGCAGGTTCCCGGCGGCTTCGAGCGGCGAGGATTCCCGGTATCCTTCGGGATTCGCTTCGGGCGTCCGCATGTAGCGCTCGGTGTAAATGCTGTCATAAAACTTCCAGTCGGTAACGGGACCTCCCGCCGCTCCGCACTCGAAAACCTGCGGCGCATGAGTCAGAGTGTAGAGCGTCATGTAGCCGCCGTAAGACCAGCCCCAGATGCCCATGCGGCCGGGATCAACGTAAGGAAGAGATTTCAGATATTTTACCCCAGCCAATTGGTCGCTCAGTTCCTGCCGCCCCAGGTGCTCGAAAATGGTGGTTTCCCAGGCGTGGCCCCGCCCCCACGATCCGCGGTTGTCAAGCGACCAGAGCAGGAAGCCGTGCTCGGCAAAAAGCTGATCATCGAGCGAGGTCACTCCCCATTCATCCCGGACGATCTGTACCTCCGGGCCACCGTACACGTTCACAATGACCGGATACTTTTTGTGGGGATCAAAATCCGGCGGCTTGACGAGCCGCGCGTAAAGTTTGGTTCCATCGGGAGCCTTGACCGTGACGAATTCGGTTTCGCCCAGCGCGTAATCGCCGAGATGATTTTCAGGAGCGTCGAGGGTCGCCACCAAAGTGCCGTCCGATTTGAACAGGCGCGTGACGGGCGGAGTTTTGTAGTCCGAAAAGGTTTCAACATAAAAGCGGCCGTCGGGTGAAAGAAGAAAGGTGTGAGTTCCCGGCTCCTTGGAAAGCCGCTCGAGGTGAGAACCGTCCAGGCGAACCCGGTAGATCTGCCGCTCGATCGGATCGGCCTTGGTCGAGAGAAAATAGACCCAGCCGGAATCCCCTCCCCATTGAAACATGGGAAGGTCCGAGAAGAGCGGGTGGTCGAGCATCCAATCGCCGCTGGTGAGCTTTTTGAGCAGCTTGCCACGGCGGCCGTAAAGATAGAGGTGCAGCCATCCGTCGCGCTCGGAAAGCCACAGAAAACGCCCGCCATCGAGGAAGCCGGGAGGATGAAGTGAATTGATCCAATAAGGGTCTTTCTCCACCAGCAAGGTGCGGCCGCTTCCCGAATCGGCGTTCCACAGATGCACGGCCATCTCCGTTTGATTGCGATTCAGTGTGACGAACGAGATGGCCTTTGAATCCCGCGTCCAGGAAAACGACGGGCCGAAATATTCCATCGGCAAGGAATCGCTGGGCGGAACCCAATCATATTTCTTATCGGTACCTACCGAAACAACATGGAAGGTGGCATGTGGGTTGGGGTCGCCGGCTTGCGGAAACCGCTGGAGAGAAAAGTCCACGTGGGTTGAAAGGAAATGGATGAGGGGGTACTGGGGCACCGGGCTGTCGTCGAGCCGAAGATAAGCGATCTGTTTCCCGTCGGGAGACCATTTATACGCCCGCCCGGTGGCGCGGTCTGCCAGCTCTTCCTTGTAAACCCAATCGAGTTTGCCGTTGAGGATGAGGGGCGTCCCATCGCTGGTGAGCTGGGTGATGCGCCCAGTCTTCAAAGATAGAGTGTAAAGATTGTTCTGCCTGACAAAGGCCACGCGGTCTCCCGTGGGAGAGAAGGTCGGCTCTTCGTCCTTTTGCAGATCATCCGTCAGACGTTTGGTTTCACCGTTCGCCGGGTCAAACAACCAAAGATCGCCCCCGCCTTCAAAGAGAATCCGGTTACCCTTGGGCGACCACCTGTAGGAATCGAGGTCCACGTCTGCACTCGAAGGCAGATGGACACGATGCTCCTGGCGGGTCGCGACATCATAAATCCACAAGCCCTCGTCATCGTGCCGGAGATAGCTGATTTGCCCGCTCCCAGGGCGCCAGCGCACGCGGCTGATTGCGGGCGAAATAATCTTTCCCTCGCTCGTGACAAGTTGGGCCGTGAGAGGTTTTTTCGCCGCCCAGCCTGAAACGGCAAGAGCCGGCAAGATGACCAGAAGAGCGCAGACTCGCATCAGTAGTTTTGTCATATCTTCCCTTGTCCTATGAATGCTGAACAACCAACACCCGCTGTAGCGCGGGTCTCGGACCCGCGTCTTTTGCCGCTCAGGCAAGCAGTGCTTACCGCCGAGCGGCGCTACAGAAAAGGCTTTCCACGAGACTCGCCCTCAAGAGGCCTTCCCCCGCCCCGGCTCAAACGCCAAACGTTATCGCTTTTGGCAGCGATTGTAAACTTTCTTCCCCGCCGAGCCGATGGCTACTCTCAGTGGGACACAAACAATTGATGTTCTGTTTTTGCAGCCGCATGGCACGCTGGGCAGGGTTTATATCCTTCAGAACGGAGCGAATTTGCAACCCGATGATGAAATTACGTCTTCAGCCGCTTCCGCAACCAGGAGTTTGGGAGCGCAGCCGCGGAGCGCGCACTCTTGCCGGTCTGCTGGTTGTTATCGGCGCGCTCGTTCCCTGCTCCGTCGCGTGCGCTGCGCCGCGCGCGCGGGTCATCTGGAACTTTGACCATCGCCTCACCAACTCTTTGGGCGGCGGATATAATGCTTTTTCAAGAGATCCCTCCTGGGCACGAACCTATTTGGACCCGGCCGTTCATCGGTCTCTATCAGGCCACTCGCTTCGGATTACGGCCCACCGTGAGATCGAGGGATTCTGCGGAGTTTGGTTCGATTTCTATCCGGCCAGATCGATCCCGAAGCGATATTTCGATGCCCGTCCTTATCCCTATCTCACTTTCTGGATCAAAGGCCGGAAGCCCGGCGGCGATTTTGACATCAAGATCGTCGATGCCAGAGGCGAAAGCCGCGAAGACGCTGCTGCCACCCGGCCGCTCCACGCTTATCTCGCCGCGGGAATTACCACGGAGTGGCAGAAGGTCACAATCCCTCTTGCCGATTTCACGGAAACAGATCCCGGTGCGCTGGCCCGGATGGTATTTATCTTTTCCGTTCCGGGCGCTTATCGGTTCTATGTGGACAACGTCTCATTCGAGTCCTCGATCGACGCTTCAATCGCTGCGCCATCCCTCGCCGGGCAGGAACATTCAACGACTGAGGACACAGCGCCGTACCACTCGATGTGGGTCTGGAACACCAACGACCTCCTCAAAAGCGCTGGGGCGGCGGCCCGCCTTTTTGATTTTTGCTCCCGCACCGGCTTAAAGGAGATCTATCTCTCCGTGGATTTCGACCTGTCTCCCGGCCATGCAATCCCCGCCGCGATCCCGAATGCCGGGCCTTACGGGAATTTTCTGAACGCGGCGCATCAGCGCGGGCTGCGCGTCGAAGCTCTTGCCGGCGCGCCCGTCTGGGCCGCAAGGGCATATCATGCGCGGGCGGTAGGGGCGGTTCGGGCCATTCTGGGCTTTAATGCCAGGATGCCTCCCGAGGATCGATTCGACGGCATCCACTTTGACGTTGAACCTTATCTGCTGCTGGGCTTTGCCGTGCCCAGCTACCAAAAGCCGCTTCTCGAAGCGTACCTCGAAATGGTTGCAGAGTGCGCCGCAGCCGCCCGAAAAGGTCACGTGGCCTTCACCTGCGACATTCCATGGTGGTTTTACCCTGTAACCCCCGCCGCACGCGAACAGTTCACCGTCGCTTTCCGCGGCACGGAAAAAACCGTGGGCCAGCACGTCACCGATCTGCTCGATTCCGTGACGATCATGGACTATCGAAATGAAGCCGATGGCGCGGGGGGAATCATCACTTTTGGAATCCCGGCGCTGGCCTATGCTGCGAAAGTTCACAAGAAGATCCGGATAGGGCTTGAAACTTCGGCGCAGAAACAGACCTCCGTGGAATTTGCCGCGGCGCTTCCTACAAAAACAATCTTCGCCAAACTCCAGGAAAAGCATCTTGCGGACCAGCGCTCGTTTGAGGGTTACGCTTTGCATGCCCTGCGAGCCGAGGGTGTGGTCTTTATCGGGCTCGGCCCGCCGCCTTCTTCAAGTGCCATTCCCAAGGTGTCGATGGAGGTTGCCCTCACGCGTCTTCGGAAGCTGTTCGGAGCGAAGCCCGCGGACCGTTTCTCGGTAGAGAACGAACTCGATCAGGCCCGCTCCGCCATTGCCGCGGACCCCGAATGGGAGGATTTTGAGCCTGTGGAGCTTCAGGAGCCCGGATCGGGCCAAAAGATTGCGGCATTCCGCGCCATCCAGCGCACCGCTCCGGTCATCACTTTCCACGGACTAGGCCGGAAAGTCTTCGAAGAGGAATCCCGCTCCGCGGCCGAGTGGCTCGGCAACTATTCGAGCTTCGGCGGACTTGCTATCCATTACTACAAAAGTTTTCAGGCTTTGATGGCCACGCCTTAAACGGCCTCGCCCGAGGCCACTCAGGGGCTTGGTCCACCGGCTTCGCCTTCCCCATCCTCAACCCGCGCGGCAATCCGTTAGAGCTTAAGGAAATTGGCCAGAAGTTGCTTTCCGGAATCGGTCAGAATGGATTCGGGATGGAACTGAACGCCTTCCACCTTCATTTGTTTGTGGCGGAAAGCCATAATCAGTCCGTCGGGCGAGGTGGCGGAAACGGCAAGGCAGTCGGGAAGGCTCTCCCGCTCGACGATTAGGGAGTGATAGCGGGTGGCGGGGAAAGGATTGGGCAATCCGGCAAAAATGGTCTTGCCGTCGTGCGAAATCGAACTGGTCTTGCCGTGCATGATTTCCGGCGCTCGGATCACTTTGCCGCCAAACGCCTGCCCGATCGCCTGATGGCCCAGGCAGACTCCCAGGATGGGTGTGCGGCCGGAAAAGGCGTGGATCACATCCAGGCAGATGCCGGCTTCGGAGGGCGTCTTGGGGCCGGGCGAAATCACAATGCGCTCGGGCGCCATGCGCTCGATTCCCTCCAGTGTGATCTGATCGTTGCGGCGCACTTCGAGTTCCGCACCCAGCTCCCCGAGATATTGCACCAGGTTGTAAGTGAACGAATCGTAGTTGTCGATGACCAAAATCATTCGTTTGTCGTAAAATCTCCGATGTGCTCATTATACGCTGAGACTCCAGAGAGGACGAAACCTATGAAGAAATCACCCCGACGTTCCTTCTTGAAACAGGGATTGGGAAGCCTTGCCGCCTGGGGCGCCGCCGGCACAACTCTCGATGGAACTCTCGCGGCCGCGCGCCCGCCGAAATCCATGGACGACCCGGAAGCGCCGAGAAATTTTAAGCTGGGCCTGGTGACCTACAACCTGGCCAGGAACTGGGATCTCGATACCATCATCAAGAACTGCGAAGCCTGCGATTTCAAGGGAGTGGAGTTGCGCACCACCCACAAGCACGGCGTTGAACCCGCCATCAGCAAGGCGCGGCGCGCCGAAGTCCGGAAGCGCTTTAAGGATTCCGCCGTGCGTCTGGTCAGCCTGGGTTCGGCGTGCGAGTTCGAATCGTCCGATCCCGCCGTCGTCGAGCAGAACATTGAACTTACGAAGGAATTTTGCGAACTTGCCCACGACGTCGGGGCAATCGGCGTCAAGGTTCGTCCGAACGGCTTTCCGCCGGGCGTCCCGCATGAAAAGACTCTCGATCAAATCGGCCACGCGCTCTCGAAGTGCGGGGACATCGCGCAATCGAACGATGTTGAGATCTGGCTGGAAGTGCACGGCCTGGGCACCGAGCTTCCGCAAAACATTCGTCGCATCATGGAGGTTGCGAATCACCCGGCAGTCGGCATCTGCTGGAACTCCAACCCCACGGACGTGGTGGGAGGCTCCGTAAGGCCAAGTTTTGATATGATTGGCCGCTGGCTCCGCAGTTGCCACATCAACGAACTGTGGAAGAAGGAATATCCCTGGCGGGAACTTTTCGCCTTGTTCCGCAGCGTGGGCTACAGCCGCTATACTTATGCGGAAATCCCGGAAAGTTGCGAGCCGATCCGCCTGATGCATTATTATCGCAGGCTGTGGGAATACGAAACGGCGGCGTAGAGAAAACTGACGACGATGGAAATTCAACCGATCACGCTGGAAGGCCGCAGGGTGCGACTGGAACCGCTCGCTTTGTCGCACCACGCGCAGTTATGCCAAGCCGGCCTTGACTTCGATCTATGGCGCTGGAATCCGCGCAATATTCGGACGCCGGACGATATGTGCGCTTACATCGAGCAGGCGCTCAGCGAGCAGGCACGCGGAACATGCTTGCCTTTTGCCACCCTCGATCAGGCAAGCGGCAAGGCCATCGGCAGCACCCGCTACCTGAACATTGACATGTCCAATCTTCGCCTGGAAATCGGCGCGACCTGGCTCTCAAAGCAGTGGCAGCGAACCGGCGCCAATACGGAAGCCAAGTATCTGATGCTTCGTCACGCCTTTGAAAAGCTCGGCTGCATGCGCGTGGAATTCAAGACGGACTCGCGCAACCAGCAGTCGCGCGAAGCGATTCTCCGCCTTGGCGCAAAAGAGGAAGGGACGTTGCGCAATCACATGCTGACCTGGACAGGCCGCGTCCGGCACACCGTCTACTACAGCATTATCGACTCCGAATGGCCGGAAGTGAAAACGCAGATGGAAGAAAGACTCGCCCGCAGCAGCAAGAATGTTGTCTGACAGCGTGAACTTGCCGTCTAAGATCTAGTGATGGCCAAACTACCCTTCGGGTGTCAGGCAGCGTTGCACTACTAGGTATGCTCTCTGGTTTTCCTCGAGTCTATTACGAGCCGGCATACTTTCTCGGCGTCCGCTATGTCCCGGAAGGCAGGGGCGCGTTCAGTGTAGTAAGCGCCCAGAAAGTCCAAGCCCGCATCTTCGTACATCCATCCTCCGGTAGTGGAGTTGCCAAAGGTTATAGTTCCGCGTCCGTCGCGACGAATTGACTTATTGACGACGGGGATGGCATCGAGATAGGCCCCCTGAACATCCTTTCGTCTTGACTGCTTCACTACGAGCACCCGCATGTTGGTCACTGCATAATATGTTCGCTTCTTTTTCCAAGCCTTATAGAAGAAGCGGCCGGCAATCAGATAAATGCCGATTAGCACGAAGGGCACACCAAAGAAAGGAAAAGACCACGACGCGGCCTTATCTGCGTTTGGGTTAAGCACAGCTTTGATCGCCGCACCTTCCCACACGATACTGAACCCCATCCAGAAAATGCCGAAGGGAATGTTAAAGATGTCGCTTTTTGAAAATAACACCGTAGGGTCGGGCTGACCTGCCCACAGGATTTCCTCACCGTTTAAGAGCTCGTCTTTGAAAATGTTGTAAAAGGCCGAGTCCACCATTGGAAGAACTCCTACTCTGATCTCCTGAAAGCTCCCTGACCTCCGAAAATGCCACTGTTGAGACTTGGAGGATACGCTGCCGAAGGCGGAGTCTTCCAAGCAGAGGTTCTACAGTGCCAGGCTGGCTGAGAAAAGAAATGCTGCCGCGCGCTTATAATCCCGCCTTGGACTTGTGCTGCCAAAGGCGACCCTCACTCGTCACATGAATTACCAGAGCGGGCAGCGAAAGTCAAGGCACCGGGCTGAATCACAAGCCGTCAACCTTGCCTGCGGCGCCTAGAACATCTGGCAGGGTTTCATAGCCCTTCTTCCGCCATTTCAAAGGCCTTCAGCATGGCCTTGGCCTTGTTCATGGATTCCTGGTATTCGAGCGTGGGAACGGAATCCGCCACAATGCCGGCGCCCGCCTGCAGGTAAGCCTTTGCATCTTTAATAAGCACTGTGCGGATAACAATGCAGGAGTTCAAATTGCCTGAAAAGTCAGCATAGAGGACCGCGCCGCCGTAAAGGCCGCGCCGGGTGGGTTCGAGCTCATCGATAATTTCCATGGCGCGAACCTTGGGCGCTCCCGTCAAAGTTCCCGCCGGAAAGCAAGCGGCCAGCGCCGCGTAGCTATCCGCATCCGGCCGGAGTTGTCCCTTAATCAGGGAAACCAGGTGCATCACGTGCGAGTAGCGTTCCACAAACATGATGCGTTCCGGGCGGACCGAGGAAAACTCCGACACCCGCCCCACGTCGTTGCGGCCGAGATCCACCAGCATGATGTGTTCGGCGCGCTCTTTTTCGTCGGAAAGCAGGTCCGCCGCAAGGCGTTTGTCTTCCTCTTCGGTTTTGCCGCGCGGCCGCGTGCCGGCGATTGGCCGGTATTCCACCTCGCGCCCCGTCACCTTGACCAGCATTTCCGGCGAAGAGCCGAGCACCGTCACCTTGCCGAGCTGAAGGTAGTACATGTAAGGCGACGGGTTGACGACGCGCAGCGCCCGATACACCTGGAAAGGCGGGACGCGGACAGGAACCGTCAGGCGCTGGGATAAGACCACCTGGAAAACGTCTCCGGCGCGAATGTATTCCTTGCCGCGTTCCACCATCTCCACGTAGCGTTTTTCCGGCATATTCGGGTGGATCTGAAGCTTTCCGCGGGGAGGGCGAACGCGGGCGAGGCGCAACGGCCGCGCAAGCCTTCGCTCAAGCCGGTCGAGCTCGCGCACGGCGGCATCGTACTTGGCGCGGAGGCCGCCCGGGTCCTCTTCCGTGAGCACGTTCGAGATCAGAAACAGACGATGCCGGACGTGGTCAAAAGCCACCAGGTTCCGGAAATACATGAAAATCGCGTCGTCGATTTCAACATCCGGCTCAACCCGCGCCGGCAGCCGCTCAAGCTGCCGCACGGCCTCATAGGACAGATAACCTACTGCGCCGGCTGTGAAGGGTGGCAGGCCGGGCAGCGTCACTGAATGGTATTTTGATCCCAGCCGCCTTAAGAACTCGAAGACATTGCCTGTTTCCTCGATCTTCTGCCGCCCTCGAACCAGAGTGATGCGATTCCCACGGCAGGAAACCACTTGGAACGGTTCAACGCCGAAAAACGTATAACGGCCAACCCGTTCTCCGCCTTCCACGCTCTCGAGCAGAAAACAGTGGTGGGAAGCGTCTTTTCCCCGGGGGGGCGATCCCTTGAAAGCTTGCGGCGTAAGCCTCAGGAAGGCGGAAACCGGGCTGAGCAGGTCCGCCACGACGGTTCGATACACAGGAACAACGGTCCCCTGACGCGCCAGCCGCCGGAATTCTGAAAAGTTAGGAGTCGTCTCTGTCATGGTGGAAATTCAAAGGAATGTACGCCGCGAGGCTCGGAGAGTCTACCGTCGGCGCAGGAAGTTCAATTTTCCCTCACTTGCTCTCCGCTTCCGCTGATTGCGACTCTCGGGCTGACGTCACCGGCGGCGGCGAGCGTTCATCCAGCACCTCGCGGATTAAGGATTTCAACTGCTCACGATCCCCCTCGGAGCGAATCGCAAAGGGCTTGCTGGCTTCTCCAAAGTAAATGCTTCGGTGCGGAAAAGGAATTTCGATACCCAGTTCGTCAAATTTCTTTTTAATGCGGCGATTCATCTCCCGGCCCACCGTCCATTGCTGGATGGGCAGCGTCTTAAACCGGGCTTTAATGATAACCGCCGAATCGCCGAATGAATCAACGCCCAGAACCTCCAAAGGCGCCAGGATTAGGGGACTGTAGTTTTCATCTTTCATCATCTCGTCCCCAAGCTGCTTAAGAACGTCCACAACGTGGTCGGTATCTTCCTTATACGCCACCCCGACATTAAAGAGGTAGTAAGAATATTCATGCGTCATATTGGAAAGCGATGTGACTCCACCGTTTGGAAAGACATGGACGGTCCCGTCCAGGCCCCGAAGGACAATGGTCCGCAGGTTGATTTGTTCCACCAGACCACCCGTCCCGTTAATAATCGCCACATCGTTGACATGCACCTGGTTCTCGAGCAACAAAAACAAACCGGAAACGAGGTCTCGGACAAGGTTTTGAGCGCCAAAGCCCACCGCCAAGCCAACCACTCCAGCGCCGGCCAGGATGGGACCCACGTCGAACCCGGCTTCCTTGAGAGCCATCATAAGGGCGACAATCCAGATCACCACCGCCACCGTTTTACGGAAGAGGCCGCTCAGCGTGGCCGCGCGTTTTTCCAGCTCGATGTCAGCCCGGCCGCGGCGCTTCATGCTCTCGACAATTTGTACTCTGATTTTGGGAATCGATTTGTGGAAGATTTTGGCGGCGATGAAGGCGCCCAGCAGGATTGCTATGATCCGAGCAAGATGATCCAGAAGTCCGTATAAACTGGACACCGAAAAAATGCTGGGCAGTGAAACTAGAAACATACCAATACTCTCTCGCAGGAGTTCAGGGGTTGCACCCGTTTGCCCAAATCTGTAAGCCGGGAGACAAAAAACGAGGGCACTTCAACAAATTAAGGCCTTCGGCCGGCGAATGTCAAACTAAGCCCGCAATCGCAAACGCCGAGCCAGCGGATACTTCCGGAACTCCTCTGCGGAGGAGAAATACAACTTAACCACTTGTATAGGGATGAGATTGCTCTGGATCAGCCTATCCGGCGACGGAATGGTTAATCGCCTGGCGGACGGCTTGTTCCATCAGCGCGCGCGGGGCCGATTGGCCCGTCCAGATTTCAAACTGCCGCGCCCCTTGCGCCACCAGCATCTCGATGCCGGAGATCGTCACCAACCCGCGCCCGCGAGCGTCAGAGAGAAATCGGGTTTCAAGGGGATAATAGACCATGTCAAAGACCACCCGGGTCCGCAGCCGGGCGAGGTCGATGGGTGAGGACTCCGTGTGAGGAGGCATTCCCACCGGCGTGGCGTTAATGACAGTATCGACATCCAGGTTGTCGGCGCTATCCCAAGGGACGGCTTGAGCGCCAACACAGCGAGCGAGCCGGCGCGCCACCGCTTCACGCCGGGCCGCGATAAAAATATGGGCATTCTTGGCGCGCAGCGCGTAAGCCGCAGCCCGCGCGGCGCCACCCGCTCCGAGGATCAAGATGCGGCTCCCTTCAAGCCGCAGCCGCTTGGTCAGAACTTCAATGACGGCTGCGGAATCCGTATTCCATCCCATCCATTTGCCCCGCCGGATGGCCACGGTATTGCACGCTCCAATCTCCGCCGCCAGAGGGTCCACCCACGCAAGTTTCCGCATGATGGCTCTCTTGAAAGGCATGGTAACGCTAAATCCCGCGAACCCGAGCGAACTCGCGAAATTGAGGAAATCGCTCAAACGCTCCGTCTCACAGGGCAAATACAACGCATTCACGTGCTTAGCCTGGAAAGCGATATTCTGCATCACCGGTGAGAGAGACATCGAGGCCTTCGTCCCCACCACGCCATACAATTGCGTGCGAGGATCAAGATGCTCAACGCGATAAACTCCCCGCATGATTTCCACCGGAAGTTGTCCTCCCGCAACCTCAGCGTGGTTTCCGATCGAAGCATACGTAAAGGGGCAACCCCACCGGAATGCCAGCACGCGGGAACAGATGCCGGAACTTCCCATGGCGTGAGCCACCAGCATCGGGTGGCGACGCCGGTGTGCCTTCAGCAAATTATGGACCTTTAGATTATCCTGAAGGTTGCGTGCGTAACTAGCAATCTTCACCACCTGGACCGGTAGACGCACCAGCTTGCGATAGATCGCCCCCAGCGCAGGCGTACTGTGGTAGTTATGGTAGGAAACAATCACCTTGGAAGAGGCCAATTGCCTGACCCAGGAGTTCCGCAGGGTCGACACGGACTCAATTTCGATATCCACCCATTGACATCCTGCCCGAGCCGCCGCCCCCAGGATGTCAAGCTGCTCAACTACGGACCCCTGAAAGCGGCCTCCCGCCCCCTCGCGACGACACGTGGCAATGGTTTGCGGGTAGTGCAAACGGGCGAGCATTTGATGAAGGTCAGACTCAAGCTGGTGATAATCGTGGAGATAATCCAAGCGGAGTTCAAAACCCAGAGAAGATGATGTGCCAAGGGAAGGTATGTACGCCTCGACCGCGGCCAAGCTGGTCGCTGGGAGACTCACAAAAATGCGGGGGAAAGCAGATTTTGCCAAATCTTTTTCCGGTGCAGGCAACCCATGCTAATCGCAAACAGCTTATTATAAAGCATTTGCACAAAACCGGGCAAGAGAATTTTGCAATACTTCTCATCCCAGCCTCTTCCGCAGACCGAGAGAAGGGTCTAAATTCGCTCCCAACAACAAAAGCCGGGCCTCTCTGCAGGCCAGGTTTGATGGCGGCGATCCTGCTCATATAACATGGTTTACATCTCCCTCCCCAAAGGTATTATCCCCAACCGTCCGAGAATGCCTTAAAATCCGATAATGAGGTTGACAATGAAAAGCGTCTTCCCCCTCGCAGTGCTTTTCGCGTTTGGGCTTCAACTTTCTGCGGCTCCGCCACTCGAATCATCCATAAACACCGCCAGCCGCCTTAATTGGACAAAGTACCAGAGCACGACTGTCAGGCTGATGCGCGAATATCTCCGGATTGACACATCCAATCCGCCCGGGAACGAGCTTGAGGCGGCTGACTTTTTTCACCGTCTGTTCGATTCGAACGGCATTCCCAACACGGTTTTCCCCGTGGCGCCCAAACGCGCAGACATTTACGCTATCCTCAAAGGTAATGGAACCCTGCGCCCGATTGTTTTGCTGAACCATATGGACGTAGTCCGGGCAGTTCCCCAGGATTGGAAAGTTCCTCCCTTCGCGGGCGAAACCTTGGACAGAGCAATCTATGGCCGGGGAGCCCTGGACATGAAAGATATCGGATTGTTGCAGGCCATGGTCATGATCATGGTGGCCAATGAACACATCCCGCTCAAGCGCGACCTGATTTTCCTCGGGACCGCGGATGAGGAGGTTGGCGACACAGGCGCAACGTGGTTCCTGGCCCACCACACCGATTTGCTCCGCAACGCCGCATACCTTCTCACCGAAGGCGGAACGTCCGTAACCTATCCGGGCCAGGGAACGCTCTTTGGGATCGACGTGGCGGAGAAGGCCCCACTCTGGATCCGAGTAACAGCCAAGGGACGCGGAGGGCACGGGTCCATCCCCATCCCTGAGTCGGCGGCCAATCGCTTGGTCGCGGCCATGGATCGCGTTGTCCAATGGCAAACGCCGATCCATTTGCTGCCGTTGGTTGAAGAGTACTTCCACCAGATCGCCCGGTTGCAGAAAGAACCCTTGAGAAATGATTTCTTAAACCTTCGCGAATCGCTTAAAAACCCCGAAATTCGCAACGCCCTATCGAGGGACCCGAACTTTAATTACCTGTTTCGCGACACGGTATCGTTAACCGTGCTGCATGCAGGCCAGCAGACCAATGTCATCCCCGACACGGCTTATTCTGAACTCGACGTCCGCTTGCTGCCGGGCGACGAACCCCAGGACTTCCTCGCTCAGCTCCGGAAAGTCATCGGAGATCCCGAGATCGAGCTGGAAACCGTCGGAGAATTTCGCCAACCCAACTCTTCCCCCACCGCGACCATGCTCTACCAGGTAATCGAACAAGTTGTCCACCGGTACGACCCCCAGGCGGTTGTTGCGCCCGAACTTAACAGCGGTTATACCGAAAGCCAGATGTTCCGGCCGCTCGGAATCACCGCCTACGGGTTCACTCCCATCAAGGTAAGTCCGGAAGTGGAGGAAACCCAGCACGCTGCGAATGAGCGAGTGCCGGTCCAGCAGCTACGGCAGGGGTTGAAAATCCTTTTTGAGGTGGTGACCAGGGCGGCCAATCAATGAAGCGCGAATATCCTAAGCAGCCTATCGTCGGCGTGGGCGGAGTGGTGATCGAAGGCAACCGCGTTCTGCTGATCCAGCGCGGGCAAGAACCTCTCAAGGGCGAATGGTCGATTCCCGGCGGAATGGTCGAACTGGGCGAAAGCTTGGCGGAAGGGGTGCGCCGTGAGGTTCGGGAAGAAACCGGCTTGGAAGTGAAGCCTCTCGAGATCGTCGGAGTGTTTGACCGCATTCAAAAAAACGGATCGCGCGTCCAATACCACTACGTCATCGTCGACTATGTTTGCCGGCGGACCGGCGGCCGCTTGAAATCGGGAAGCGATGTACTCGATGCCCGCTGGGTCAAGCGGGAGGATCTGCTTCAATACCGCGTTACTCCCAAAGCCGCTTCGGTCATTGCTGACGCCTTCAAGTTCGCCGAAAAACCCAAGAGACCGCGAGCCTCTCGTAAAAAAGCCAAACAAGCTCCATAAGAATCTTGCCCACGCGGCTTCGATTCCGGCGCCCAAAACGAAAAACCCCTGGCCTTGCCCGAACAGCAAGACCAGGGGTCGGATACTGACTTAGGATTGGCTTCCCTGGGTCTAACGGGAAATGGCGCCGCCTAGCGCCGTTCCATTCTTCCTCTCTTCGCTAGCGAGAGGTCCTTACAAACCAGCACCAGCGAGCGCCTAAGCCTCAGCACCCTCGCTACAGTTACAATCAATTTGCACGGATCACCTCCTTTCTAGCTTGATTCCGATATTAAGAGCCTCCGGGAGTCGAGTCAAGAAAAAATCTGCATTTTTGAGCCTTCGACGACTTACGAGATTCTTCGTCGCCTTCGGCTCCTCAGAATGACGCCTTGATGGACTTTTTCAACAGATTCTCAGGAGTAACTCAGGGGGTATTTTGGCGGCCCCAGGAGCGCCACCTCAGCACCAGCAGATCCAGGAACATGCGCGTCGAATCCCGCAAAAAGTGGACTCTCGTCGCCGGGTTATCATTCCACCTCACCGGGACTTCCACGATTTTTCCGCCCAGGCGCTTGATCAGGAACAAGACTTCCGGGTCAAACCCGAAGCGCTCGACGCGCTGTAACTCAAAAGCCTTCCGCGTGGTGGCCCGGCGAAAGAGCTTGAAGCCGCACTGGGTATCGTGAATGTTGAGGCCGGTAAACAGCCGCACAAAAAGATTGAAGCACCGGCCGCCGAACTCGCGGCGCCAGGGCTGGTGGATGCCAATCAACTTCCGGTCGAGTGCGCGGGAACCCACGGCGGCGTCCGCCGCAGATGACTCCAGCGCCCGAAGCAGCTTGTCGGTCTCTTCAATGGGAGCGGAAAGGTCGGCGTCGGTAAACAGGATGACGTCGCCTTGCGCTTCCAGCATCCCGCGACGCACACTGAATCCCTTGCCTCGGTTGATTTCGTTTTGAAGGATGCGCGTCTCGGGCCACAGGGACTGAAATTGGCGGAAGAGATCCACTGTAGAGTCGCTTGAGCCGTCGTCCACCAGGATCAGCTCGGTTGCGAAGGGCCGTGAGGCAGCGTACTTCTCGACCTCTTCAAGCGCCTTCCCAATCCTCAAGGCTTCGTTGAACGCAGGAATGACGATACTGAGATACGGCGCAGCCATCGGGCCAGACTATAGCCCGTCAGCTTGCCGAATTGCAACGGCATTCCGCATGAAAAGCAGGATCGCCAGGAAATCACAAAACCGGCTGAGCACGCGAAGGATCAACCGGGATCTGCCCCAATCTACCTTGCGCTTTCCGGCCAACCCTGTTTGCCAATCAAGGGGACAAATTGGCAGAGATCCAGCGCGCGCACCGAAGCTTGGTCTCCCTGCTTTGAAATCAACTCAAGGGTCTGTTGATAAAGCGTCCCCACCGGGATCACCAGACGGCCGCCGTCGGAGAGTTGATCAAAAAGCACCTGGGGCACCTTGGGCGCCGCAGCAGTCACAAGAATAGCTGCGTACGGGGCCGCGGCAGGATAGCCTTCGCTGCCATCGTCGGCAATAACCTGGACGCCGCCGTAGCCCAAACGCGCAAGGCGCTCCCGCGCCGTCGCCGCAAGTCGATTGCTGCGTTCCAAGGTAACCACCTGAGCGCCAAGGTGCGCCAAAATGGCCGCCTGGTAGCCTGAGCCGGTGCCGATTTCCAGGACCTTATCGCCCGGCTCAATCCGCGCGGCTTCCGTCATGACCGCCACAATGTAAGGCTGCGAGATGGTTTGCCCGTCGCCGATCACGATGGCGCGGTCATCGTAAGCCGCCTCCCGGTAAAGGGCGGGAACAAACTCGTGGCGCGGCACTTCAAACATGGCCTCGAGGACCCTGGCATCCTGGATTCCCCGGCGGCGCAATTGCCGCTCAATCATGGCATGGCGTTCGGACTCAAAAAGGGTTGTGTTACTCATCGGCAATTGCGACGTGTTTGACGCCAAGATCGTAGACTACTATCTATCATCGCCGCTCTCAAAGCCTGCGTCGAGCCCTATTTTGTCCGCGGGTGCGCTTCCAGCGGAAGCCCGCTGCAGCCCCAAGGATGGGTTTTGAGCGTGATATAATTAGGCTGGAATCCAGGCTATCGACGGGTGAAGTTTGACTTCTTCCGGCGCATGGGTCATCCTCAATTTCATCCCGATTCTCCGGGCGCAAATGACACTATGAAAAAGATTCAAATTTACGACACGACACTCCGTGATGGCTCGCAAGGCGAGAATATCTCCTTTTCGCTCGAAGACAAGCTTCACATCGTCAAGAAGCTGGACGATTTGGGGGTGGATTACATCGAGGGCGGCTGGCCCGGCTCAAACGCCAAGGACCTGGAATTCTTCCACCGCGCGCAGGATCTCAAGCTGAAGCACGCCAAAGTAGCGGCGTTCGGCAGCACTCGCCACCCGCGCCACCCTGCGGCTCAGGACCCGAATCTCCTGGCGCTGGTGGAAGCCCACACGCCCGTCGTGACCATTTTCGGAAAGACCTGGGACCTGCATGTGAAGCTGGCCCTGGGGATTTCACTCAAAGAGAACCTCGACGTGATTCGTGAGTCCGTCGCTTTCCTGAAATCCCAGGGAAGGGAAGTAATTTACGACGCCGAACACTTCTTTGACGGGTTTAAGGCCGATTCGGCCTATGCGCTGGAGACGCTCAAGGTTGCCAAGGAGGCGGGAGCCGACCTGCTGGTGTTGTGCGACACGAACGGCGGCACGCTGACCTCCGACCTTCGCGAGTGGTTCCAGGCGGCTTCTCAGCATGTCAAGGCGCCTCTGGGCATTCACACTCACAACGATTCCGAAATGGCGGTTGCCAATGCCATTGCCGCTGTCGAACTGGGTGCGGTGCAGGTGCAGGGCACCATGAACGGTTACGGAGAGCGCTGCGGGAATGCCAACCTGTGCTCGGTAATTCCCAACATCGAGCTGAAGCTGGGGATGCACTCGATCGGCAAGGAAAACCTTAAGCGCCTCGCGGAGGTGTCCTACTACATCAGCGAGATGGCCAACCTGCCGCCCCGCCAGGATCTCCCTTACGTCGGCAAAAGCGCGTTTGCCCACAAAGGCGGCATCCATGTGAGCGCGGTGATGAAAGCAGCAGCCGCCTATGAGCACGTGGACCCTGCCGTGGTCGGCAACGAGCGCCGCGTGCTGGTCTCGGAACTCTCCGGAAAGAGCAACATCCTCTACAAGGCCGTCGAGCGCGGGCTAAAGATTGATAAATCCTCTCCCGCTGCCAAGCTGGTGGTGGACAAGCTCAAAGAGATGGAGCACTCCGGCTATCAGTTTGAAGGAGCCGAAGCGTCCTTTGAAATCCTGTTCGACAAGCTGGTGCACAACGCCAAAGACTTCTTTGAGCTGGATGGCTTTCGCGTGATTACCGAAAAGAAGGGCGCCAACGAATCCTCCTCGGAGGCGGTCATCAAGTTGCGCGTGGAAGGCACGGAAGAACACACGGCCGCGGAAGGCGTGGGTCCGGTCAGCGCCTTGGACCGCGCCTTGCGGAAATCGCTGACCACCTTTTTCCCTTGCATTGGCGAGCTTCGCTTGACCGATTACAAGGTCCGTGTGCTGAACCCCGAAAGCGCCACCAACGCCAAGGTGCGCGTGCTGATCGAGTCGAGCGACGGCCGCGAAAGCTGGAATACGGTGGGCGTCTCTGAAAACCTCATCGAGGCAAGCTGGCGGGCGCTCGTCGATAGCATCGCTTATAAGCTCAAAAAGGAATACGGCGCCAAGAAAAAGGCCAGCAAAGCCGCCTCGAACGAGTGACCCGCCTCCGGGCCACCAAGCCTTCATCCACTTCCTGGCATCACGAACACATTGGCTCGACGCACGCTGTTGCAACCAAAACTGTCTTCATGCAGCGTGGCAGACCTGCATGACGCCGCCTTGACCCTTTTCCTCGGTGTATGTTAGGTTCCATAATTCGCCCTAACGGAAGACTCTAGGTCGGGAGGATCAGGTTTGGCCGCCTCGGAAGGATGCGGGTCAAAACATACGGCGCTCTACGCTATCCACAAAGCAGCGGGTGCGAAGATGACCGAATTTGGCGGCTGGGAGATGCCCATCGAATATGCGGGGATTACCCAGGAGCATCTGGCGGTCCGTAATGCCGCTGGCATCTTCGACGTCAGTCATATGGGTGAAATCTCGGTGCGCGGCCCTCGATCGCTTGACTTGCTCCAGGAAATTACCTCCAATGACGTAGCGCGCTTGCAGGATTTTCAAGCCCAGTACACGGCCCTGATGCATCCTCAAGGGAGCGCGATTGACGATTGCGTCGTTCATCGACTGGGTGAAGATAAGTATTTCATATGTGTGAACGCCGCGAACACCGGAAAAGATTATGACTGGATCATGGCGCACAACAGGGTCGGGGCGGAAGTCCAAAACGTCTCTTCCGAATACTCCCAGCTTGCCCTGCAAGGCCCTCGGGCGGTGGAGATTTTAGGGAAAGTGACGGATTTTGACCTCGCCTCGCTCCGCTATTACTGGTGTGGCGACGCTCAATGCTGCGGGGTCAATGGACTTTTGGCAAGGACAGGATACACCGGTGAAGATGGATTTGAGTTCTACTTCCCGCCCCAAGACTCTGAGCGAGTATGGAACACCTTGCTCGAAGCCGGCCGTAAAGAAGGGCTCGAACCCGCTGGCCTCGGAGCGCGCAACACGTTGCGTCTGGAGGCCGGGTATCCTCTCTATGGACATGAGTTGGATGAAGATACAACCCTCCTTGAGGCAAATCTGGGGTGGATTTGCAAACTTGATAAAGGCGAGTTCATCGGAAGAAGCATCCTCCAGAAACAGCGCCAGGAGGGCCTTCGCAAAAAACTGGTGGGTTTTGAAATGCTGGAGCCCGGAATTGCGCGCGACGGCTATGCGGTATGGATCGACGGCGAAAGCGTGGGACGCGTCACCAGCGGCTCGCCCGCTCCCTTCCTGAAAAAGAATATCGGGCTCGCCTTCGTGCCCCCGGCAGCAGCGGAGGCAGGACGAGAAATGACAATCGAAATCCGAACCAGGCAGGTGCGCGTGCGCCAAGTACCTCTACCTTTTTACAAGCGGCCTAAGTAGGATGGAGATATAGTTTATAGGACCCGGCACGGCCGAAACAGCGGGTCCAGACAATCAATCCTATGGGAGCGTAGTTTCCATGTATCCTGACGAATTTCAATACACCAAAGACCATGAATGGCTTCGCGTGGACGAAGATATCGCAACGATCGGGATTACCGATCATGCCCAGAAGGAATTGGGCGACATCGTCTATGTTGAACTCCCGAAGGCAGGAGATCCGGTGGCGGCGTCGGAGTCCTTCGGGACCGTCGAGTCGGTTAAGGCCGTCTCGGAAGTTTACTCGCCTGTAACGGGAGAAGTGACCGCCGTTAACAGCAAACTTCAAAACCAACCCGAGCTCTTGAATTCCGATCCCCACGGATCGGCCTGGCTGGTTCGAGTACGCCTCTCCGATCCGAAGGAAATCGCGAAGTTGATGTCCGCTGAGGAATACGAGGCTTACATCCGGGAGGATAAGGCCCACTGATGCGTTACCTCCCAAACTCTCCCAGCGACCGCGCTGAGATGCTCCGTGCCATCGGTTACGGTTCTGTCGAAGATCTGTTTTCCCAGATTCCCCAGGGAATTCGGTTCCAAGGCCGGCTGAACTTGCCCGGGCCGCTCTCGGAACAGGAGATCCTGGATTTTTTCCGGCGTGCCGCCAGCCAAAGCAGCCGCGAGTACGTTTCTTTACTCGGCGCAGGAGCCTACTCTCATTTCCGGCCGGCAGCCGTCGATGCCATGCTTTCCCGGGGCGAATTCTTTACCGCATACACACCCTACCAGGCGGAACTCGCGCAGGGAACATTGCAGGCGATGTTTGAGTTCCAGACCTTGATGACCCATCTCACCGGGATGGAAGTCTCAAACGCCTCGCTCTACGACGGGTCCACGGCTACCACCGAAGCCGTCTTGATGGCGCTTCGGCTCGCGCGACGCAACCGGGTGGTGGTTGCAAGAACCCTCCATCCCGAGTACCGCGAAGTCATGACAACTTATGTTCGGCATCTGAGAACCGAAGTCGTCGATGTTCCCTATTCAGCTTCCGGGCAAGTGGACATGGGAGAATTGGAGCTGGCTCTCAAGCAGGAAACCGCCGCAGTGGTGCTCCAATCACCAAACTTCCTGGGGGCGATCGAGCATTCCGGAAAGGTTGCCGAGCTTGCTCACCGAAGCGGGGCGTTGCTGATCGTTGCCGTGACCGAGCCGCTTTCGCTTGCGGTCATCAAGCCGCCCAGCGAGGCTGACATTGTTGCCGGCGAGGCACAGTCATTCGGCGTGCCGGTAGCCTTCGGAGGGCCTTACCTTGGCTTCCTCGCAACCCGTGAGAAGTTCGTGCGCCAAATGCCGGGCCGTCTGGTAGGCCAGACGGTCGATACCCAAGGCCGCCGGGGATTTGTCCTGACGCTCGCCACTCGCGAACAGCACATTCGCCGCGAAAAAGCCACCTCGAACATCTGCACCAACCAGTCCTTGTGCGCGCTGGCCGCCACCATTTATCTCTGCTTGCTTGGCAAGGAAGGACTGAAGGCCCTTGCCCAGCAGAACTTGGCCAAAGCCCACTATGCGGCACAGCAGCTCCAGGCTGTACCGGGCACCGCGCTCCCCTTTGCGGCCCCATGCTTCAATGAGTTCGTGGTTAAGGTTCCAGGCAGGGCGGAAGACCTTCTCCGTGAACTGCGCCGGGAGAAAATCCTTGGCGGAGTGAGTCTCGGGCCATTCTATCCGGAGCTCCAGGATCATCTTCTGGTTTGCGTCACCGAGACCGTGAACAGGGTCACCATCGACCGCATGGCGCGGGTGTACGACCACTTCTCGAATCGCAAGAAAGCAGGCAGTGCAGCGAGGGCAGCAGCATCCCAGGCCGTAGGTCAGGAGAAAGGATGAAGGACTACATCCGGCACGCGAGGCCGCACGTCACACGCAACGAAGATTTGATCTTTGAGAGGAGTTCGCCCGGCAAGTGCGGCGTCGATTTACCCCCTCTGGACGTACCCGCGGTTTCCGCATCGCAGCTTGTCGGCGAGGAATTTCATCGCCAAGAAATTCCGGGTTTCCCGGAAGTCTCGGAGCTGGAAGTCATTCGCCACTTTACGCGCCTCTCGACCTGGAACTATGGCGTCGATACGGGGCTTTACCCCCTGGGATCTTGTACGATGAAGTACAATCCCCGCATCAATGAGGTTGTGGCCCGTCTGGAGGGCCTCGCGACCGACCATCCTTATGCGCCCGCTGAGCTTGCGCAAGGCTGCCTGCGAATCCTTTACGAAACGGCACAGTGTTTGACCGAGATTACGGGTATGGACGCCGTCTCACTGCAACCGGCGGCCGGCGCCCAGGGCGAGTTGTCCGGAATTTTGATGATTCAGGCCTGCCTTGCTGACCGCGGCAACCCTCGAAAATACATTCTGATTCCCGACTCCGCCCACGGCACCAACCCGGCCAGCGTCACCACCTCCGGCTACGAGGTCCGGCCTTTGAAGTCCGATGCTCATGGCTCAATCGACCTTGCCGAACTCGACCGGGCCATGACGGAGGAAGTTGCCGGACTGATGCTGACCAATCCCAATACTCTTGGGATCTTTGAAATTCGGATTCGCGAGATCGGCGAGCTGGTCCATCAAAGGGGCGGTCTCGTCTACATGGACGGGGCCAATATGAATGCGCTCGTGGGAATCGCGCGCCCGGCAGAGTTCGGCGTGGATGTGATGCACCTGAACCTCCACAAGACGTTCACAACTCCGCATGGAGGCGGAGGGCCTGGCTCCGGACCCGTGGCGGTCAGGAAGTTTCTGGAACCTTACCTCCCTTCCCCCACCGTTGAACGCGCGGCGGACGGAGCCTACCAACTAAATTACAACCGTCCCAAAAGCATCGGCCGCGTGCGCGCCTTCTACGGAAATTTCGGAATGGCGGTGCGCGCCTTGGCTTACATTCTGGCCAACGGAAGCGAAGGCCTCCTCCAGACCACCCAGGACGCCGTGCTCAATGCCAACTACGTGATGCGCCGGTTACGGGATGTCTACGACCTTCCTTACAACGACCAGCCCTGCATGCACGAATGCGTCCTTTCCGATCGCCGCCAGGCCGCCCGCGGTGTCCACACGGGCGATATCGCCAAACGCCTGATCGATTACGGCTTCCACCCTTACACGACCTCATTCCCGCTGATCGTCCAGGGAGCCATGATGATTGAGCCCACCGAAAGCGCCAGCAAGGAAGAACTCGACGAGTTCATTGAGGCCCTGCGCGCCGTTGCGGAAGAGATCGAGGAAGACCCTGAGTTTGTCCTGAAAGCTCCTCACACCACTCGCGTCAGCCGCCTCGACGAGGCCACGGCCGCTCGCAAGCCGATCCTGCGCTGGAAGGGGTAATCAGCGCTTCCGAAGAGCCTTCCTCAGCGGCTCGATTTTCGATACTTCCCGGTTTGAAAGGTCTCGCCCTCCGCCAGGCCGCGTGCCTCCCGCTCCGCGAAGCCATTGTCGGTAACCACGGTGCTCCTCCAATCTTTCAGCTCCTTGGGTGAAATAGTCTCCGCTTAGCCCTCGCCATGAGCCCGGTCAAGCACAGCTACCGGCTACATTCCGGAGCTGCGGAGGCGGTGAAATGTGTTAAGGTGTGTCTCCCGGTGAAATTCTCTGAAACTCCAAGGGGCGACCCAACGGTGAAGCATCGTCGCGAATTTTTGAAATCCTCCGCCGCCATGTTAGCCTCTGGAATGGGACTCAGCATGGCAAGCCAATCGCCACGGGATCTGTCACCAGGAGAGTTTCAAGCGTTTCAGGCGAAGCGCCGGAAAGAACTCTGGGGCCTTTTGGGCGACCTGCCATGGGACTACAAACCGCGCCCGCCTAAAGTTGTTAGCGTCGAACAACACCCCGGCTATCGCCTGGAACGGTTGATCCTTGATCTGAATGGTCTGGAACCCGTTCCCGCCTTGCTGCTCATTCCGGACAAAAGGCAAGATCATGCCCCCGGGTTGCTCTTTATCCATTGGCACGGCGGCATGTACGACCTTGGAAAGGAGCAGTTGCTCCTGGGAACCAAAGTGCAGCCGGCTTATGCTCCCGTGTGCGCGGAAAAGGGATTGGTGACTCTGGCCATCGATAGCTGGTGCTTTGGGGAGCGAAAGCACGAAAAAGACGGCCACACCGGCGAAGAGGACACCTTCAAGCTGATGATTTGGCGCGGGCGGGTGCTGTGGGGCATGATGATGTTCGACGAACTGCGCGCGCTGGATTACCTGGCAAGCCGTTCGGAAGTCGATCCCAATCGCCTGGGTGCGTTTGGGATGTCCATGGGGTCCACCAAGTCCTGGTGGCTGGCGGCCCTTCAAACCCGGGTCCGCGTCTGCATCGACCTTTGCTGCCTTACGGACTTTGAGGAACTGATCAGGACGCATCACCTGAGAGGCCACGGAATTTATTATTATGTTCCCTCACTGCTCAAGCATTTCGAATCAGCCCAAATCAACGAACTGATTGTTCCCCGGCCGCGCCTCAGCCTGAATGGACGCAAAGACCCCCTCACTCCGCCGCGTGGGGTGGAACACATTCGGGATCATCTCTATCCCCTTTATAAGAAATTCGGGCGGGCCAAGGATTGCCAAATTGAGTTGTTTGATTGCGCACACCAGGAATTGCCTGAAATGCGACAGTTGGTGCTGGCCTGGATGGATCGAAACCTCTCCAGCCGAAGCCCCAAGTGGGGCCTCCACCACAACATCTAGGGTCTCGCGAACTTTCGCCCCACCATCTTGAGCTTTTCTCTTTACACGTCCCATTTTTCGTGATAGCTTCAACGGAGGTTCAGGGGATGCTCGCGTAAGCCTTTTGTGGCGCGCCAAAGGAGTCGATGGGGCGAGCACGTTGATCACAAAACGGTTCTTCCTCCAAAAAAGCCAGCCGGGATGTCTATTTGGCTGCACGGTGCGCTTCCTGCAGAACTCTGTAGCTGACTCGCTCGTGACATTTTTCCATAGCCCGGCGGCGCCACGGGCCTCAGATGTGCCAGGGAGACATTTATCTTGCTGAAACTAAAAAGATTAGAGCTGCTCGGTTTTAAGTCCTTTGCGGACCGCACGCGTCTGGAATTTCCCGAAGGCACGGTCGGCGTGGTGGGGCCGAATGGTTGCGGGAAGTCGAATCTCTCTGACGCCATCAACTGGGTTCTGGGAGAACAAAGCGCCCGCTCGCTGCGTGGCGAGCGGATGACAGATGTGATTTTTAACGGTACCGGCACTCGCCCTCCCACCGGCATGGCGGAAGTAAGCCTGACGCTGGAAGATCCCGAATACGCCGGCACAACCGAACCTGTGGAGGAGAACAAGCAGGAATACTTTCACGCCGACTTACCCGAAAACTCTCCAAGCCCAAAGGAGAACTCTGCGCACACCGGCGGGAACGGTTCTTCGCATAAGGCCCACCTTAAGGCCGGGTCAGGCCAAATTACGGTAACCCGGCGCCTTTTCAGGTCCGGGGAAAGCGAATACCTGATCAACGGCCGGACCAGCCGCCTGCGTGATATTCAAGATGTTTTCTTGGGGACCGGCCTGGGACCGGAATCCTATGCGATCATCGAGCAGGGACGCATCGGCCAAATTTTAAGTTCCAAGCCGTCAGACCGGCGTCTAATCCTGGAAGAAGCCGCCGGCATCTCAAAGTTCAAGACCCGTAAGCGAGCGGCCGAGCTGAAACTGGAATCCGCACGCGGCAATCTGTCCCGCATCACGGACATCCTGGAAGAAGTCACCAAGCAGGTGAACTCCCTCAAGCGCCAAGCCTCAAAGGCGCGGCGCTTTCGCGAGCTACAGGAAGAGATGCTGGGCCGCCAGAAAGTCGTGTTGGCCTCGCGGCTGAGGACCTTGGAAGCTCAATGCGGGCAACTTCGCCAGGAATTTGAAAAGCTTCATATCGCCTGTTCTGAGACGGGCCAGCGGCTTGAGCAGCTCCAGCAAGATCAGGTTTCCACGACGACACGCTGCGAGGAGATTGAGAGTGAACTGACTTCGCTCCGCGAGGCTTTGTCAGAAAACGAACTTGAGCGGCAGCGCCTCGAATCACGGCTTGAACAAATCCAGCAGCAGATTGCGGCACTCGATTCCCGAAGCACGGAAGCCAAGCAGGAGAGCGAGCAGCTTCAAGTTCGTTTGGAGGCGCTTGAGCAGCAAGCCAGCCTGCTGGCGCAGGAACATGAACGCCTTATTGAGGAGCGAAGCGCCGCCGAGCAAGCGGGAGCCAAGCTGCTCGATCAGCAGGAGGAACTGGGGGTCCGCATCCGCGACCGGGAGCACTCGATCGAGCGGTCGCGCCAAGCGCTCCTGGCCGCCATCAGCCGCGCCTCCGATCTTGGCAATCAGCTCGTCCAGGCTGAAGAGATGGTTCTTGCGCTCGATCGCCAGGAAGCACGCGCCGCCTCCGAGCAAGCCTCTGTTGAAAGCGAACGCCAGCGTCTTGCGGGGGAGATGGAGAGACTGACTTCAGGAAACGAACGCTGCCAGAACGAACTGGCACAACTGGCCGAAGCTGTTTCCCAAACGGGCGCAACGCTCGATCGAACTCAAAAAGAAGAGATCGCCAGGCGCAGAGAACTCGAAGATCGCCGCCGTGAGCTGTCGGGCATGGACGCTCGCAAACAGACGCTGGAAGAGTCTCTGGCGCGTCATGCTTACTCAACAGAAAGCGTCCGCCGCCTGTTGAACGGGGAGATTCCCACCAACGGCCACCATTTCCGGCCTCTCGGCGTCCTCGCGGATTTCCTGGAGGTTTCCCCGGGGTATGAAGAGATTGTGGAAGAATTTTTGAAGTCAGAGCTGGATTGCGTGGTGGTGGAGGAGCACGCGGAAGCGCGCTCAGGGATTGCGCTTCTCCAGGCGGAAGGTACGGGCAGGTCAACGTTCTTTGTGACCCGAATGTCCGGAGGCGCGCATGCGGACGGCAATGGAAGTCTTCAAATTCAACAGGAATCCGGAGTTATCGCCCCGCTCAAAGACTTGGTGCGCTTCGAAACTCGTTTAGGCCTGAACGGCGATCCGCCGCTGCCGTCGCTGGAAAAAGCTTACCTGGTGGAGGACACCCCGGCTGCCGAACGGCTGGCCGCGGGCTACCCCGAATATCACTTCTTAACGCCATCCGGCGAGCACTATCACCACCGGCTCGTTTCGGGTGGCCGGGGATCGAACGCGGGGCCGCTCGCCTTGCGGCGCGACTTTCGAGAACTGGAACGCCGCACCACCGAAGTTGAATCGAACATCCAGATCGGGCAGGCGCAACTGGCTGAAATCGAGGGTCTCGCCGTCAAGACTAAAGAGGAGCTGGATAAACTAACCGCCGCCAAGATGGACTCTGAAAAGAACTCTGTTGTGGGGGCTGAACGGCTACGGCAGACTCAAGGAGATATTACCCGCACTCTCGAACGGCTTCGCCTGCTCGCCGAAGAGAGCACAAAACTTAGAGAAGAGCGCGACATCCTCCACGCGCGCCAGGCAAGCCTCAAGGCTCAACTTGAGGCCGAAGGAGCGGAAAAGGCGCGTTTGGAGATCGAAATCGCCGGAAGCACCCAGGGAGTCAGTGAGCTGCGTCTGCAGTTTGACCAGGGAAGCCAGGCTTTGGCGCGCGCCCAGGCTCACTTCAGCACGCTCGAAGAACGCACTCGCGCCATGAATTCAGAACGATCGCGCCTGGCCGCTCAAATCCAGGAGACTTCGGGGCGCCTGGCCCATCTGGCCCAGCAAATTGATCGTTGGGGCGAGGAACAAGGGCAACTGCTCCAGGAATCCGAAGTCCTGCGCACACGCCGCGCCGAGCTCGAAATCAAGCTTAAGGGCCTCAAAGAAAAATCCGTGCGCATAACCGATGAATTGCAGCTCGTCCGCGCACGGCGGGATGAACTCCGTCCTCAAGTTGAAGCGGCGCGCGCCCAATATGAGGCGGACCGCGAAAAACGCTCCGAGGTTGAAGTCGCCCTGGCGCGCGCGGAGTCTGACCGCGATCACCACGCGCAGCAATGCCGGGAGGCCCTCGATCGAGAGCCGGAGGCTTTGCTGGCGGAGCTTACCGAGGAGGCCGCGCTTTCCGGCGAGGCTTTGGAGGCCGCCGAGGAACAGATCCGCGAACTTAAGAAGCGGATTGATAACCTTGGCCCTCTCAATATGATGGCGCTCGAAGAACTGAAGGAAGCAGAAGAACGCTACACCTTTTTGGAATCTCAACGGCAGGATCTGCTCTCCTCCATCGAGGACACCACCCAGGCCATCAAGGAGATCGACCGCCTCTCGCGGCAACAATTCCTGGAGGCTTATAAGGCCATCAACGTGTTCTTCGCGGAGTCCTTCCGGACGCTCTTTGGCGGTGGCATGGGGCAGTTGCGGCTGAGCGACGAAGAGGATGCCGATAGTGGCCTTGATATTGTGGCCCAACCGCCCGGCAAACGGCTCCAGAACGTTTTACTGCTCTCCGGAGGCGAAAAGGCGCTGGCTGCGATTGCGCTTCTCATTGCGATTTTCCGCTACACTCCAAGCCCCTTCTGCGTGTTGGATGAAGTCGACGCACCGCTCGATGATTCGAACGTCGAAAGATTCACACGGCTGATCCACCAGATGAGCCGCACCTCGCAGTTCATCCTGATCACCCACAACAAGCGGACCATGGAAATCGCTACTGCGATCTACGGCGTGACCATGGAGAGCCCGGGCGTCTCCAAATTGGTGTCGGTCAAGTTCGAAGAAGTCCAGGAGCCGGTGGAAGTTCCGGCCTGATCCGTTTTTGGTAAAAGTTTCCGGCTTTTCCGTCTGCCATAGTTGAAGACCCTTATCTCTGCTGAAATCTTCAACTTCTCTCGTTGGATGCCTTGTTCATTGGCCGTGCGCCGCGCTTTACAAGATGCGGGCTTCCGCTTTTTTCGTTGACAACTTCTCACGATGTTTTAAAATGAGCGCTGTTCAAATTCTTTGTTATGCAAGCAACGCACACATCAGTCCTTCTTGAAACCAAGCTGCCGGGGATGGAGCCTTTTTCCCGCGGGAAGGTTCGCGACATCTACGAACTCGCGGGCGATAAGCTTCTAATCGTGGCGACGGACCGCATCTCGGCTTTCGATGTGGTCTTGGGCGCCGGGATACCGGCCAAGGGAAGAGTGCTCACTGAGCTCTCGTGCTTTTGGTTTGATCGCTTTCGGGATTTAGTTCCCACCCACTTCCTGACGGCAAATCTTTCGGAGTATCCGGAGGAGCTTCAACCCTTCGCTGACCAGCTGGAAGGAAGGTCCATGCTGGCAAGAAAAGCACAACCGTTCCCCATTGAATGCGTTGTGCGAGGATATTTGGCTGGATCGGGGTGGAAAGAGTATCGCGCTAACGGTACGGTATGCGGAATTAAGCTGCCTGCGGGTCTTGCCGAGTCCGCTCGTCTCGATCAACCGATTTTTACGCCGGCGACAAAAAGTCAATCCGGCCACGATGAAAATATTTCCTTTGAGGAAACAGTCGCGAGAATCGGAGGACCCATTGCCGAGAAGCTACGCGACCTGAGCCTGAGACTTTACATCGAGGCTCGGAAGTACGCAGAAGACCGGGGAATCCTGATTGCGGATACAAAATTTGAATGGGGTCAAATCGGAGATCAAATTATTCTGATCGATGAAGTTCTCACTCCCGACTCCTCGCGCTTTTGGCCCAAAGACAGCTACACACCCGGAAAATCCCAGCCTTCTTTTGACAAGCAGTTCGTGCGGGACTATCTGGAATCAGTTCACTGGAATAAGCAACCTCCCCCGCCGCCTCTTCCCCCCGAGATCATTGAAAGAACAAGTAAAAAATATCGGGAAGCATATCAACTGTTAACCGGAGAGACGCTGAACTGCTGACACAAAACGGCCCGGAAGCGGCATGGCAAACTGGAACTGGCTTGACTGGGTCTTAGCAGCGATTGTTCTTGTTTCTGTAATAACTGCCATCTTTAAAGGCTTCGTTGGCGAGCTGATTTCATTGGCCTCGGTGGTGGCAGGGGTGGCGGTTGCCATCCTGAATTACGGACGCGTCGCTCCTTGGTTCGAGGATCTCACGCGATCGCATGCGATCGCGCTGGGGATCAGTTTCCTTTTATTGTTCTTCGGAACGCTGGTTATAGGAGCGCTGGTTGCAGTGCTGGCGAGGAAATTGATTCAAAGGGCGGAGCTTCAATGGTTTGATCGTTTCCTGGGGGGGATTTTCGGACTGGTCCGGGGGGTTCTCGTCGATTGTATTGTGCTGTTGATTCTGATGGCCTTTGCGATTAAGGGGAAAGCAGTCCAGGAATCGACGTTGGCGCCTTATATAACTTCCGGATCCCGTGTAATCGCTATTTTTATGCCGCGCGAAGTTAAAAAGGACTTTCAGGCGGGCTTTGAAAGGTTCAGACTAACCCCGACTCAAGCCGATAAGAAGACTTTAGAAAATCAATCAATCGACCATACAAACTTCTGAGAATGCGGAGAAGTACGGTGAAAGACCAGCTTGACGCCCTTATTAATCAAATGATCGAAAAAGATATCTATTTCGAGGAAGCGCTCGGTGAATTCCAGAGGCGATTTATCAAGAAGGTCCTGGAAAACAGCAACGGGAACCTATCGAAGGCGGCGAAAGCTTTGGGAATCCATCGTAATACGCTGAGCCGGAAGATTGGAACCCTGGGGCTTGACCATCGTCCGAAGCGCCGCATCCGCTCTCGCTGTCAGGCGAGCCGCTAACATTCGTTTCTTTAACCCATCCCAAGGCAAGCGCGGTCCACGACAGAAGTCTACCTCATCCCTGGAATCGGCAACTCCGCCTTCCAGGTCGAGGATTCTCAATAGGCCCCTCCGGCCCTTCCCAAGGTAAAGTCTGATCCGCTAGTGTTGCGTTCGGCAAATTGTATTACTTATACGGAAGGACCAATTTATTGTAGCGCCGGGCTTTACGCCCGGCATACCGCCCTGAAGGGCGGCGCTACAGGTAAACGTATTTTCCAAACGCAACTCTAGCGACGCCTTGGGGCTTTCTTCTGCGCACCCGCCTTGGCTTTCTCCGCCGCAGCCTTCAAAACGGCCTCGTCGATTTTGGCGTCACTCAGGGTCAGAACAAAGCCCGGATTGGCCGTGTAGGCTTCGATCGTTCCTTGGAAACGGAGCGGGTCCCCCGGCTGGAGATATTGCGCGTCCGACTGAGAGTCCTGAAGCACGATGTCGTACGTGCCCTCCTGGCTTTGCGAGTTCGGCGTTATGTCCACACGCACCAGGTACGTACCCGCTTCGCCTCCCTTCACGACGCTGTCGACATGGCCGACAAGACCCAGCGGTTGCCCTTTCAACTGGGTCCAATTTTGCTGAGCGGTGTCACCGCCTACCAGAAGCACGTCTTCGATCTTATAGAATGCATCGAGGTTCTGGTTGCCAGTGGCTGCATGGTGGGGGGGGGGAGCTACGCTAAAATCCGAGGGAGGAGTGGCGGAAGATCCCGCCGCCATCAGGACCTTTTCCTCACCGGCGCTGGACCCGTGCTGAGCCTCATAAACCTGACTGTAAAACTTCTGCAGTTGCTGCAAGTTTGGACTCTTGGATTTCTGAGCCAGATCAACCGATCGCGCCAGGTACCAGATGGCCTTGTTGACATCCCGGGGCTGCTGCTCGTAATACGCCTGCCCCAAAAGCGAATAGGCCAGAACATTCTCAGGGCTGTCTTGCGCGGCGGCCTCCAGCGACTGGAGGGCCTGGCCGTAGTTCTTTTGTTGCACGGAAGCAAAGCCTACCGCGGTGTTAAAGACGGCCCGTTTGGTCTTTACATAGGTATTGAACTGGTCCTCCGTCACCTGGGGAGGCTTCTGTAAATTCTGCAGAAGCTCCAAGCCATGTTTGGCGCCGCTCACCGCTTGCGAAAGTTGGGTCTGGCTATCGGAGTCCGAAGGCTTGAACGTGTAAGGAAATGTAAAGCTCAGATAGGACAGCGCATCAAGGTTGTCGGGATCGGCCTTGAGCGCGTTCTGGGCTGCCTGAATTGCCTGGTGACTTTCATTCAGTTGCACATATGTCTGCATTTCCGCAACATAGGCGTTACCCTTGAAATCGGAACTGGGGTACTTCTGAAGGAAAGCCTGGATCAACGAAAGCCTCTTGTTGGGATCGGTCTCCTTCACAAAAGCCTCGAAAGCGTCGTACTCTTCCCGGCTTTTCCATTGCGGTGTTTTCTGGTCCGCAACGGCAGGAACAGGCGCCGGCGATGCGCTCAGGGGGAGAAAAGCAACACTCTTCCCAAACTCGCCTGCAGCGCGCGCAATATTGGGCGGGCTGGCCAAACCAGCAAGCAACATGATGCTAAAAAACACAGTCATTTTCTTCATCGAAAAGCTACCTCTGATTCTAGGGTATGTTTACCGGGCAAAAAGGCGTACTCGTCTCAACTCCTGGCCCCGGCCCACCGCGAAAGACTTCCGACCTTGCACCCAATCACTCGGCCGGTTAGACGCCATCGTGTCGGAGCAGCTTTCCAAATACCAAGACTTCGAAAACATTGCAAGCAAAATCTTGATACACCTGTTCCGTGTGATGACTTACGCCCTACGTGCGCATCCTGTCCTTTTCATTGGATGCAAAAGAACAGAACCAAGTCTTCACTTATAGTTTACCATTGATTTGGCACAACTTCGCATCCTGGGACCCCTTGAATTATGTTGTGGAAAAATAGTGATTAAGTGTGTATACTAAGGTTGCTTGATCAGTTTTTGTGACCGAATACCACAGACCTCCGAGGCCACAGAATTGTTGATTTTGTGGCCTTTCGCGTTTTTGGCGAGTGGTTGCGAGAGCAGAACAAGTTAATTTCAAAACAATAAAAGGAACAGAGACACGTTTATGAACAAAGAACAAGGTACAGTAAAATGGTTCAACAACTCCAAAGGCTATGGATTTATCCAGCGAGCCACCGGAGATGACGTTTTTGTGCATCACTCCGCCATCCAGGCGGAAGGATTCAAATCCCTCGCCGAGGGCGAGGCTGTGGAATTTACGGTCACCAAAGGTCCCAAAGGATTCCAGGCAGAAAACGTAACAAAACTCTAAAACGAGCCACGCTCCGTGCCCGCGCCATGGACGAATGAAGTGACGCGGGCAGGAGCCATCCAAACCGTGAGGAACGACCCACGCAAACGCAAATCCAATATCTGGGATTCCGATTAAAAGCGCATGGCAGGGATTACACCTACCGCGTGCTCAACCCAAAGGATGGGGATCGGGAGTTTACGCTGAGCATCTCGAACCGGGCTTTCGTTGAGCATCACGTTCCCTATCAGGATGCGGCAGGCATCTGTTATCAGAAACTGCAAAAGGCTCTGGGTCTCGAAACTCCGGAAGAACCGCTTCCCAGTCGTGCCGCCCTTTCGGACCAGGAACTGGATGCGTACCTGGAGCAACACCGCCCGGCCAGAAGACGAGCCTACTGAACCTGTAAGAGTTCAACAGCCGTATCTATAAACTATCTCTTCTTTTTTTCGGTTCGCTGAGCCTCAGCTTTGCCACAACCCCCTGTGACGGCAATCACCCAAGAAGGTGAGTGCGCTCACTGTGTATTTCCTCGAAACAAGCTAACTTGACAGTATTGGTGGGCGTTGGCCCCGGCAGAAGCCCAGCAACGTTTGCATACCGACTGGGCGCAAAAAGAACCCGCCAGCGCCACGATTCTCACCTGAAAGGAGCGGACCCATGGCAGGAAAATTGATAGCAAAACCTGCGAGAGATGTTGCCCCGATCAAGTTCACGGATATTGACAAAGTGCTCGACCACCTGCAGGAAATGTACGGTTCCATTGCACGCCGGGCTTTCGAGTTGTTCGAGGGAAAGGGAAGAGCCTTTGGCCGTGATCTTGAAGACTGGTTGCGGGCCGAGTCGGAACTGCTGCATCCCGTTCATATCACCATCAGGGAATCGGAAGAAGAACTCACGGTGCAAGCTGAAGTTCCGGGCTTCAGTACCAAAGAACTCGAGGTCAGCGTCGAACCGCGCCGCCTGACGATCACCGGCCAGCGCGAAACCAAAGGAGAACATAAAGAAGGCAAAACGATCTATACGGAGCGATGTGCGGACAAGATGCTGCGCGTGATTGACTTGCCAGCCGAGGTGGATCCGGCGAAGGTCACGGCGACCCTGAAAGACGGAATTCTCAGTTTCACCCTCCCCAAGGCCGTCCCCGCTAAAAAGGTCCGCATTGAGCCAAAGGCTGCTTGACGCTCCTGGGAGGCGGGTCGTAAGGAAGCGTTCGGATGGTTCCTTCTTGTCCCCAGACGCGACGAGGGGCAAAGGGGGAAGGAGGTTTTTATGAAAGGCAAGGCAACTTGGAAGCCAGTCGGCCTTTCCGCGAGCAAGTGGCACGGAGCAGGCCACGGGCGGGGTTCAGTACTTCTATCACCGGCCAAGAAACTCGTTCCGAAGCAGACTTTGAGGTCTTCCGGAAGGAGGCCGCCTTTTACAGGAGGGAAGCCTTAATAAAGGCTGGGAATAAATCTGCTTATGAGACGAATGCGAGGAGGATGCAATGTCAATAGGCCAACGTGTCCGCGACTATCTCGATTCGCACCATGTTAATTACACGGCGCTTCCCCACCCCCAGGCTTTTCCTGCCGAGAAGATTGCTGAAGAGTTACATGTTTCCGGCAAGCATTTCGCCAAGTCGGTTGTTCTCCGCGCCGACGCGCATTTGCTCATGGCAGTCTTACCCGCTTCGCATCGTTTAAACCTTCCTAAGCTCAAGGAGTCGCTTGAAGCGAAACGTCTGGAAATCGTTCCCGAAAGCGAGCTGAACGATCTTTGTTCCGATTCCGAGTTGGGTGCCTTCCCTCCGTTCGGAAACCTTTACGGGATGGAGACCTGGGTGGACCGCTCGCTGGGTAAGTCAGAAGAAATTGTGTTCAACGCAGGAACCCACAGAGATGCCGTCCGAATGAAATACGCCGACTACTTAAGGCTCGCAATGCCGCAAGTCGCTACCTTCTCAGGGCCGGTAAGTCCGCGGCAGGCCGCGTAATGTTGTTTTCCGAACTCTGCGATATCTTTCGATTTGCGGCGGGCCTAAGTGCTGCCGACTGCGGGGACTAGCCTGCCTCGTGCCCACCTTACCATCGGTTACGGTCGTGAAGCAAAGTAATATCGCAAAGCGGCTTTCGATTCCTTCTGGGATACCTTAACCCTTTCTGTAACCGCAGATGTGTATTCCACGCGCCTCCAAGCCCCCTAAGAAACCTCTGGCTTTAAGTTCTGAGGAGCGCGAGAATTGCAGCCTTGAGCACGAGGACCCAAAACAGAGCAGCGTCCGGCTTGGCGTGCGTCGGAGCTGCTACGGACCCGCGAGGGAACGTGTGTGCTCCTCGGCGCGAACTAGTAAACAAAATTCTTATACTATCTAGGAGGAGGAAAGGATGTGTATGATTTGCGCCCACCGCAATGGCGGGACTGTTCACCTAAGGACTCCCTGGTTGGTGAAGTCATCGCTTGTACCGATGGCACTTCTTATCCTCTTTGTATCGATTCCGGGACTTGCGCAAAACACCGAACAAGGCAAACCGCTTTGGGAACCTTATTACATCTCGCCACGCAGTGGCTTAGAGCAAATCTCGTTGGATGGCCAGTGGCAGATGGGGGATCTGGACACACCGATTCAGAGGCTCGACGATCTGGGCAAGATCCAGAAATGGGTTCACGCACAGGTGCCGGACTCAGTGCAATGGTCGCTCTATCGAGCGGGTGTGCTACCCAATCCATACAAGTACCTCAATTCGAGGAAGTACATCTGGGTAGCGAGCAAGGTCTGGTATTACCAGCGCCAATTCCGCGTTCCGGCAGCGGCGCGTGGCCATTATGCTTTCCTATGCTTCGATGGAGTCGGCTACTACACCAGAATCTGGCTAAATGGCACACTCCTGGGCCGTAACGAGGGAATGTTTGGGGGACCCAACGTTGAAGTGAGCCGTTACCTGCGCTTCGACTCTCCTAATGATCTTGTGGTTGAGGTCAGGGCTGGCAGTTACGGCGTCCCGAACTGGGACCCGAATCACGCGGAGGAAGTCACCCTCCCTTGGGGGCTTGCCGGCGGATCAACTAACGTTACCACTCCGAGCAAGATTAATCCCAAGGAGTTCATTCCCTTTGGTATTTGGCAGGATGTCCGATTGGAGCTTGTTCCAAAAACCCACCTGGAACGGCCTTTTCTCATTACCCGGAGCGCAAATGACAAAGAGGCTCAACTGTTGTTGAATGTCGAAGTCTTGGCAGATACAACCGCCCTTGGGCAGCCGCTACACCCGTGGAAAGAGACTCAGCTAATGACTTACCGGAACTCCTGGACAGCCCAAAAGGTCGGAGTTCCGTTTGCCTTGCATGTCGAACTTCTGGATACGCCATCTTCCCACAGGGTTCTGGTCCGAGATTTTCCATTGACGCTATACAAAGGGCGGAATTGGGTTCGAGAAAAATTGCGGGTGAATTCGCCCAAGCTTTGGTGGCCCAACGGCATGGGTGACCCGCATCTTTATGAGGTAAAGGTGGACCTCCTGCGCGCTGGGCGCCAGATTGACAGCCTTCAATTTGACTACGGTATCCGGACTATTCATCAGATTCGCTCAGCGGGACCCCAAACGCAGGACCGCTGGGCGAAATGGCAGCTTGTGGTAAACGGTCGGAAACTGTTTGTGAAGGGGATTAACTGGAGCTGGCCTCTAGATGAGCTCCTTCACCTGCCTGCATGGCGATATCGCTGGCTGCTTGAAGCTGCACAGGCCGAGGGCATCCAGATGATCCGCGTGTGGGGCGGCGGCAATCCTGAAACTGACGAGTTCTATTCGCTCTGCGACAAGCTGGGCATCATGGTGTGGGAGGATTTCCCGATTGGGAACGATGAGACTCCGTCATGGCCGCAAGATGTGTGGGAAGCCCAGGTCATGCAGATCGTCTTTCGGCTACGGAACCACAGTTCGCTAGCGGTGTGGTGCGGTGGTAATGAATTCAATCCATATACGCCGGGGAATACCGCTTCCGTGGGCATCATTGAGCGTTCCGTGCGAGATTTTGACGGCACGCGGCTCTTCCTCCGCACTACGCCCGATCCCGGCGACGCGCATATCTACGTCAATATGGATCCGACTTGGTATGCACGCCTTTACCACTGGGTTCCATTTATCAGTGAAACAGGCATCTTCAATATGCCAGAGCCGCAGTCCATTCTCCAAGTGGTTGATAAGCAGGAGATGGAGGGACCCATCAGCAACATTTTCAGCAAGAAGTTCGCGGATTCACACCCTGAGTTTATCCATCATTTTATGGAATACCGGGCCAAGGAGCCTCGGACTCTTGCGGCACGGGCTTCGCAAATAGACGACATGACGGCTCCCGATCTGCAGAGGTTTTGTGACGCCAATCAGATTGCAGCAGGTGAGTTCATGCAAATTGTCTCGGATCTTTCTCAGGCAAATTTCCCGATGACCACCGGCCTGATGCCATGGTCGTTTACGGTTCCCTGGCCGATCGAGTTCTTTGCCTATATTGACGGCCTCAACCAGGCGACGGCGGCATATTATTTTCTGAAGCGTACGTATCAGCCCACGCACATTATGGTCCGGCTACCCTATTTGATTTGGGGTGCGGGCGAGGAGGTTCCGGTCAAGGTGAGCGTGATCCAAGCGCCGCCCAAGGAATTAATGGGAATGACGGCCACGGTGGATGTTTACGACACGCATTTTCAAAAGCTATGGCACGCCTCGGGAGCAATGGAGGTGAAGGCGGGGCCCTCTGTAAATAACCTAGATCTGGGCAAATTTAAGATTCCACAGAACCTGGAGAATCAGCATTTCCTTGTCGTGGCGGAATTGCGAGATCGAAAGGGGAGGCTGCTGTCACGTTCGGTTTATTGGCCGTGCTGTCTGAAGCAGATGCAAGACTTGGCATTTCGAAAGGAATACCGTTCTTCCCCTCAACCATCGCTTGTTTTCAAGCACGGTCCCTGGCTGCGAAGGGAAGTGGCGGCCACCAGGACCTCACTCGAACTGAATCTCGTAACGACCACGAGGCTAGGAGCGCGCCGGAGCGAAATCGTGGCTTTGGTTCGAAATACGGGATCGAACCCCGCATTTCTCACACAGGTGAATATCGTGTCGCCCCAGCGTGCTTTCTACGCAGACCATGACTTCTTCTGGCTTGGCCCGGGGGAAAATCGCCAGATCAGGATCCAAGTGCTTTGGCAGGGCGCTAAACCCCCGCAGAAGGCGGTGCTGACAGTCAAGGCCTGGAACGCGCAGGCCCGGGAAGTTGACATGCCAGTGAACCCTGTGGCAGCCGGAGTTCGAGATCACGATTCCAAGATCGCCCGGCTTAAATCCCGCGGCCTTTAAGGGTTCTTCCGCTGCGGCTAGGCTCCTCTCAATTGCTCACCAGAGTGAGCATTACAAGGTGAGGGCGAGGCCCGTGTCACGCGTAACGCACGGAATGCGTAGATGCGAGCCACAGACAGCGCCGAGAAATAGGGTGCGGCTTGCTCCCGCGAAAAAAACCAGCGCGTACGGTTTAACCTGACCCATTCAGGGCGTGTGCTCCAACCTCGATCATCATCGGCGCGGAGCAACACCCGCAAACTGTCATGATGAGGTGTGTTCACATAAGCTGAAGAGGCTTTACAGTAAGGCGGGAACACGCAGCGACAACCGGGCAAGGCGGCCGCTGCGTACACATGCATCCGTATTCAGGACGGGTATTCTGGTTAGGAAAAAAGGCGGGGCAAGTTTTGCGGGGTACGAGCAGAGTTCCTGAGGGTTAAGTCAAATAGCGACAAGAGCGTTGGAAAGAATTCACACGTTACGGTCCACTGGGACTTGCAACCTGGCCTCCCGCAGCCACGCGGTTCCCTTCCCTATAAAATCGAATCCTGGTGCTCTCGAAGACGGTCGCCCGGCCGGCGGGGAAAAACTCCAGGAACGCTTGCCCCTGCTGCCCGGTGGTTAATAAGTCGTTTGCTCCCTCCGGCCAATTTTGTGTCAATTGACGATCAGCGGAGGCGCAAGAAGAGGATTTGCGGCCTTTGCCTTGTCTTCAACCGGCTGCGGATGGAGCGCAAACCGCTCGCAAAGAATCTTCACGATGCGCTCGGAGGCATGACCGTCCCATAATTGCGGGACGCGGCCCGGCTTCTTTGGACCGGAAAGCAACCGGAGCGCTTCCATCCGAATCCGCTCGGGATTGAGTCCGACGATCGTATTGGTTCCCTGGGTCACGGTAATCGGTCGCTCCGTATTCTCACGCAAGGTCAGGCACGGCACGCCCAACACCGTCGTCTCCTCCTGGACTCCGCCGGAGTCAGTCATCACCATCACAGCCCGCCGCTGCAAGCCAAGAAACTGCAAATAGGACAAGGGCCCAATCATCCGGATGCCCCTGCTGTTCCCGGAGTCATATCGCCGCTGCGGATCGAGACCCGCATCCTCAAGCCGGCGCCGTGTCCGCGGATGGACCGGAAAAATGATCGGAATTTCGTTCCCAATTTCCTCCAAAACTTTCCAAACGTGGATGAGCAGGCGGGGATTATCAACCAGTCCCTGGCGATGTAAGGTCAGGACTGCGTACTTAGGCGGAAACGGAATTTCCGAACCGCCGTTTACATCAACAAGACAAATGGAACTATCGGCGCGGGGCAAATACTGCCTCAGGGTGTCAATCATGACGTTTCCGACTAGAAAAATCCGGCTGGAGTGAATGCCTTCCCTCCGAAGACTCTCCATGCCGCTGGGCTCACTGACAAAAAGAAGGTCAGCCACCGCATCCGTGAGAATTCGATTGGTCTCTTCCGGCATGGTTCGGTCGAAGCTTCGCAATCCGGCTTCAACGTGAGCGACAGGAATGCCTGCCTTGACAGCAGTCAGCGCCCCCGCGAGCGTGGAATTCACATCACCGACAACCAGAACAACATTTGGCTGGTACTCTGAAAGCACAGGTTCCAGGCGCGTCATGATTTCGCCAATTTGGCTTGCCGGACTGCCGGATCCAACGGCCAGTCTACGGTCCGGTGCAGATATGTTCAAATCTTTGAAGAAAGCATCGGACATCTCCGTGTCGTAATGCTGGCCGGTGTGGACAAGAAAAGTTTCTATTTGTGGGACTTTCTTCATCTCTTTCAGCAAGGGAGCAATCTTGATAAAGTTCGGACGGGTCCCCACCACGCTCAATACTTTCAGGATGTTTTCCTTGTTCATCATGCAGGGATGGAGACAGGCTCACCCTTGAGAAGAGATTCCTCAATGGCGAAAGTCGCCAGCGTTGTGGCCCTCAAACTTTTAAACTCGATTGGAGGCGGGCCGCCATTTCGAATGGACTGCATGAAAGCACGAATCTCGCTTTCATGGCCCTTATCCTGGCGCCAGAGCCGGTGGGTGCGGCCTGAACCGTCAGAATAGAACCGCATCACGCGGAAGTCATCGCAGATGGCCACTTTCGAAGCTCCGAAGATTTCAATGTGCTCCTTGGGCAGGCCGCAATCACCGTTTGACAGGTATGAGATTTCGGCAACCGAGCCGTCCGACAACAGCACCTGAATATGCAGGTTTTCCCCTGCCGACTGAGGGCCGATCGCCCACGCCTGAACTTGGACAGGCCGGGCGGAAATTCCTGTCTGGACGAAATCGATAAAGTGACACACCTCGCCGATGACGCGGCCATGACCCTTGTCAGGGTCTCGAATCCAGTGGTTTGCGGGTATTGTTCCTGCATTGATCCTGTAGAGGATCGAGAGCGGCCCCCGAGCCGAGGGGAAGAACCGGCGACAGTGCTGCGCAAAGGGAGAGAATCGCCGATTGAAACCTACAAAGAGGATGCCTTTGGATTGCACATAGGCCGCCTCAATGTCTCTTAACTCGTCCCGGTTCACGCATAAGGGTTTTTCGACATAGACGTGCTTATGTCTTTTGAGAGCTTCGATGATGAGGGAAGCATGGAGATGATGGGGCGTGGCAATGAAAACCGCGCCCACCGAGTCATCATCGAGGATCACGCGCGGGTCCGTGGTGCAGGAACGAAAACCGAAGCGGGTTGCGACCTTTCTTGCCGAGGGCCCTGTAGCGTTGGCAACACAACGCAGATCGATACCCGATGCCCTCTTCAGGGCGGGCAAGAGCTTGCTACAACTAAATGATCCGGCGCCAATCCACCCGATGCCGATTTCCCCTTTGGGGATCCCAGGTCGGGGGGAAGGTTTGCGCTCCGGACGAACAACAATTTGCCGCGAAAAGTCCGTCCTTTCGGGATAGGTCAACACGATTCCGACGTACGGTTCGTCATGCAGGCCAGACAGCAGTTGGTAAGCCTCAACGCCCTGGCCGATTGCAAAGCGATGGGTGATGAGGGGTTCGATGCGGACTTTGCCCGAGGCGATCAGCCCAAGGTAGGCTTCCATGTTTCGTTTTTCGGTCCAGCGCACGTAGCCATAGGGATAGTCGATGCCCTTTTCTTCGTAAACCGGGTCATTGCGGCCCGGACCATAAGAGCGCGAGTAGCGAATTTTGAGTTCCTTCTTGTAATACTGCTCTCGTGGAACATCCACCCGAACATCACCTACAACAACCACAATCCCTCGGTCTCGCGCGACTTGGCCGGCCAGTCGGATCGGCTCTCCTGAACGAGTTGAAGCGGTAATAAGGACTACATCCGCTCCGCGGCCTTCGAGCCCCGCTGCGTGCGCAACGTCCTGAGGCCAGTCGCTATTGAGGCAGGCGAAGTCCAGGCCCAGGGTTTCCGCCAGACGCACCCGCAGGGGATCGGGATCGATTCCCGTCACGATGCAACCCGCCGACTTCAGAATCTGAGCGGTGATCAAGCCGACGAGCCCAAGGCCGATGACCACAACGCGGTCCCCAATTCGCACGTCGGAAATTCGCACCCCTTGAAGGGCGATTGACCCGATTGCCACAGAGGAAGCCGCTTCGAATTCGACTCCTCCGGGAATCTTTACGCAGAGATTCGTGGGAACCCAATTGACTTCCGCGTGGCTCGCATGGCCCGACCCCGCGCAGGCTACCCGGTCTCCCGGGGAGAACTCGCCCGCTCCTGCTCCTACTTCCACCACGATTCCGGCGGAACTGTAGCCGGGCGCGATAAAGCCGTCCAGCCGAGCTTTAACAGCCGACAGAGTTCCCGTCACGCCGGCTGTCCGCGCCTTCCGAATCACCTGCCTGACCAAGTCGGGCCGTTCCATCGCCTTCCCAAACAGGGACTTTTGCGTGAGCATAACCGACGCCCGCTCCGTGCCGCTGCTCACCATGGAAGTGCACGTGCGAACGAGGACACCGCGCGGGAGGCAGCCAGGGGCCGGCACGTCTTCAACGTGTACTTTATGCGTTTTCAAACCCTGCAAGAGTTGCTTCATGCTGGTTCCCTTTAGCAACCAAATCGGTTTCTTTTACAGCGGGGGACTCATTCGAGAACGCGTCCAGAGGATTCGGCCCCTTTGACGCGTGCCAGAGCGCCAGTTTCTGTTCAAAGGGAGGAATCAAAGTGTCAAGAAGCGAGGAGAACTGAAAGAGCAATCTTCCTTTGGCCAGCGCCCGTCTGAGCCGCAGTTCTGCGAGCGGAGTTCCGTTATTATGGAGCGGAATAACCACACTCCAGCATAGGGTTGTCTTCCCGTTCGGCGAACGCTGCCAGGGAGGCAACTTTAACGCCGAGCCGTTTTGCGCTAGCGCAGACAATTCGAGTCCGTCAAAATCCAGTGCTTCCAGGGTCTGAACCACAACTTGCCAGCTCTCACCGATCTTGTCGATCTGCTCTAATCTTGCGGCGGCCTTTCGGAGCCGAACTTGATTGGCGAGGACTTGGCGCTGAGACCGAAAGGCCCGCGACACGTAACAATTCAATTCAGTGAGTTCCGCATACTGAAGCTGGCTCGCGACAAACCACGCACAGATCCCTCCCAGAACGGCGATCAATGCAGCCGCGCTGCCGACCGACCGGGCCATTAGAAGCGAGCCGAGAGAAAAGATGGCGGCCATTGAATAGAGCGCAAAGAGGGCAGGCCGGGTTCCTTCGTACTTCTGGAAAATCCGGTGATGAATGTGGTCGGTATCAGCAGCGAAAAGCGGCTTTCCGCTCAAGAACCTTCGAATGATGGTCAGCAATGTATCGAGCAAGGGAAGTCCAAACGCCATATACGGCACCACAATCGCGACCATCGTGGTGCTCTTCTGCGAGGTGTCAACCGCCAGGACAGAGAAAATGAAACCCAGGAACAAACTTCCCGTGTCTCCCAGGTAAATCTTTGCGGGATCAAAGTTGAAAGGTAGAAATCCAGCCAGTCCGCCCGCCAAGGCAGCGGCGATGATGGCTGCGAAGCGGTTTCCTTGGATCAGGGAGATAACGAAAATCGTCAGGCCCACAAAGAAACCAACTCCGGCTGCCAAACCGTCCATGCCGTCGATCAGATTAAAAGAGTTTGTCACCGCAACAATCCAGAGGACGGTCAAAACAAAGCTGATTGCCCGGCTGTGAATTTCATACCCGAAGAATGGGAATTGGGTGATCTGTACGCCTGCCCACCACACCATGGCAGCCGCCAGCGCTTGGCCAATAAGCTTTTGCCGGGGACTCGCCCCAACCAGGTCGTCGTAAACTCCCAAAATGAGAACCAGCGTCGCAGGAACGATGAGTCTGAGGAATGCGGGGATATGCGCAAAGGAGCTTTCCCGGGTCTGGTTCGGCACGAGCAACAGCACGCCCCACGCCGCGAGCGCTGAAAAATAGATCGCGAGCCCGCCAAGGCGAGGAGTGTTAGGTTTTACCCTGTCCTCCCCTGGCACTCCAAAGGCTCCCAGGCGACGACCCAGCGACTGAACAAATGGCGTGACCAGCAGCGCGAAAAGACCCGAAATAAAGAAAAGCTCGGAATAGATTCTCAAGGTTTGGTAATGGACAAGTTTGAGATCTCTGCAGGCATGGCTGGTCTATTTGAAGGCAGAACTTTCTGAATCTGGGGCGCTCGCCTTATGGCGAGCGTCTCCCGCAATATTTTCAGGTATGCCTCGGATTGCCGCCGATGGGAATAGATTGCCTCAATCGAACGTTTTCCATTCTCTCCGAATTTTTGACGCAGTTGCTTATCCGCCCAGAGCCGGTCAATCGCCCCTTCCAAAGCGCTGGCATCTTGCGGTGGAATGGGTAGTCCTGCATCGGCATTCAGAAGGATTTCCTTCGCTTCCCCTTCAACTCCCAGGACGAGAGGCTTCGCCGCCGCCATGGCCTCAAACATCTTGGAAGGAATTGCCGTCTTAAAGACTTCCGCTCGGCGCAGCAATACCAGGCAAGCGTCTGCGGCCAGCAGAAAAGCTGGAATCAATACATGAGGTTGCCGCGCTAGAAATCGGACGTTATCGAGACCTAACTCGCGTGCTCTGGCAATCAAGCGTTTGCGCTCGGCGCCTTCGCCGATCACAACAAAGAGGATCTGCGGGTTCGTTTTGCATTTCTCGGCCGCCTTCAGCACTGTTTCGAGGCCGTGTGCCATGCCCAATGTTCCGACGTACATGGTTACGAAACGCTCATTCCAGCCGTATTCCCGGCGGATGCGCGCGCGCGCGCCCAGAGCAGCATGAGTTTTTAGCCCCGCAATAAATTCCCCGCCCACGCCGTTTCGCACAATCTTCAGCTTGTCTTCCGACACCCCTGCCGCGACGAGTTGCCGGCGTTTCCATTCTCCGTCTACAACAATCGTCTCGGCGTGTCTGTAAAGATAATTGGCGATCAGGTCGAGTCCCCGATAAAGGGCCGAACCTTCTGAAGTCGCTCCCACCGCGACAAGCGACTGCGGCCACAAATCTCGAACCTCAAAGACGAACGGCAGCCGCCGGGCGCGGGCAATAGCATACGCTGCAGCAGCCGACAGAAGTTGAGGTGAACTTCCAATCACCACTCCGTGACGAGGTGCGATCCACGGGCCCGTGAGCGTGGCCGAAGCGGCAAAAGAGACATAGTTGGCGGAGCGCTTCCACCGTCCCTGGTTCGCAGCCGGATACAGCCACGTTCTATAGATGCTGATGCCTTGGCCATTTTCACGGGCGAATCCTCGCCGCCACTGCGCTCGAAACTCCGGGTACAGAATTCCTTCCGGATGATTTGGAAATCCCGTCAGGACCTTCACCTGGTGTCCGCGATTTGCCCACTCCCACGCGTAACCATGCACGCGCACGGCCGGCGCACAAACCTCGGGCGGAAAATATTGGGTGACGTAGAGGATGTTCAATAGATCTGAGTTCAATGCCCGGCTTGGATGAGAGGAATCGAAATGCTATCTATTTCTATCGCGCCAAAGTGGGATGTCAGGCGGATTTCCGGCAATGACTTGCTTGCCGGCAGAATCACACAGACCATTGGCATCGGCAGATACCCTTCACATGTCTGCCAGAGCGTAAAGCGAGATTGTCGAAGACCGAATTCAGGCGCATACCACGTATTTTCTAGCTTCGCTATGGAACCTCCGATGAAGACCAGTTGGTAAACATGGGAGGCGAAACGCATGACCCACCGGCTGGATACCGGTGGATGACTAAGAACCCCTGCCTGGCAAGGCTCAATCGAAACCTCAGGATGAAAGTGCATGAACGATTCAATCTTGTGGTTACCCTTGCCGCACAGAGAGTCGGCAATGATCCATAAGCCGTCAGGTCTATGAATGATGGTGCGTGAATGAATGACCCCCAAATGTTTATAGCCGTAGTGTTCGCCGCGAACAAAATGGAGACCGTCGACTTCCGCACTCTCTGTTCGGCCCACGCGCGGCCTTCGCCCTACCCGGAAGCTCGCCCAGATTTCCGCTTGGTCTACTCCGTCAACCCGAATGGTATTGTGCGCGGCAGTAGACCGTTCGTAATGTCGCTCGGCTCCCGCATCATAAGTGCTGACCCCGGTGTCAACTATCACTCGTTGCTGGTGGAGAGAAAGTTCGTAACTCAGCACGTCGCAATGACCATGCCCTGGTTGATAATCCGGCCCAAGCGGGCCGCAATCGAAAACAAGACAGCTTTTCGAACTGGTCGCACGGATCACGGCGTAGCCTGTTTCCAGCAGGATCTGCACTTTGCATTCTCCGGTGCCTGAGGGTGCCTTGGGCCGCGCTGCCAGAGAAAGCAGTTCCGCCGCCGGCCGCGCGATCCCAAACACGGAATCGTTAAGCAGAGGTATTTCACCGTCGGGATGAAGGATCGCGGTAAGAAACTCGGCCATCTCTGCGATCTTTTCTGAAAGAAGTGATTTCCAGGCAAAAGAATTTCCGCAGGCTGAGATCAGCTCTCTAAGGTCCAGGAGATCTTCCAAGACCTCCGCGTGGTACATCGGTGACCGTTCAAAGTGGCCACCGTCCGCTAAGATCTGCTCCGTGAGTTGTTCCTTCAGCAGCGCCGTTCCTTCTTCCCACCAGCGCCCGTTTTCGCGAGTTTCAAGCAGACCTCCGGCGAACATCAGTGCCTTGATATTTTTCAGCAGGTGGTTGGCCCTCAAATGGAATTCCAGTTCCCGCTCAAGCAAAAGCGCTTGACACCTCAAGCTCAAGAGGATTTTGGCCACTGCTGCTTCTTCCCCCAGCGCATCCACGTGCAAAGCGTTCCGCAGGAAAAACTTCAACCAGTTGACGATCCGCAGAGAAAGCGGGTAGGGCTCCCATCCCACTTCTCGGCCGGTGGCATTCTGCTCGCACCAGTCCGCCATGACGTGCAATGCCTCGCGCAAAATTGGCCGGTCTTGCGTATGAGTGAGATCCAGATTCAAGAAGTCACAGTAGTTGAGGTGATAAATCCAGAGCCGCGGAAGCGTCTCGTTTGACCAAGGGATTCCCTTCCCATCGTCGTATATCACGTTTAGCAAGTTAAACTCGCCACTCCCGATCATTCGGCGTGCTCTGGCTGGTTGCCATTCCGGAAACGCTATGGGTTGGTAGAGCTTCCTTAAGCGGGCGGGGCCAACCATCGGCCGCAGATTCAAGTGAACTCGCAGGCTTAAGCGTGCCCCTGCCAGCCAAACTATTTGCGACCACCGCAGGTGACGAACCGTCCGCCAATAGGTTCCCGCCGTGGGAGACTTCAGGCGAGGCGCAAATTGTGGCAGCCTGAAAGGCCCGTCCTGACTGGTGGTCTGCTGGGTTTCGTAATCAAGAGTTGTCGATGCCATCAATTATAGGAAACCAACTCTTTCGAAGGCCTGAGAACGTCCCATTGCCGCCTTTTTCACCGCCAGGACGATTAACGGAGCACTGGCATTATCCAGCCAGATTTCCTCGGAGAAATCTTCTTTGTCTAAGGGAACAAAACCCGCAGCGGCCAAGACCGATTCCCACCAGTCGCCTCTCGAACGATTTCGCGAAAGCCGGAGATAAATCAGATAAGACCAAACGCGTGGAACCTTGAAGAACAACGACAGGAGAATGCGGTTCAAGCGGCTGGAACAAAGCCATGCCTCAACCTTTCGGATGCGGTTACACGGATTCGGAACACTGAAGATCAGAACGCCATCGGGTCGTAACACTCTGGAAAGTTCTAGTGCCACGCCTTCGACATCGGCAAGGTATTCAAAGACGCTTGAGGCAACAATGCCGTCGAAGCCGCCGTTCCTAAAAGGCAGTACGGCCCAGCCAGGTTTCAGCGAAACCCACTTCACCGGCACTCCTGTCCAATTATTGCGAGCAATTTCGAGCATGTTTTCAGCGATGTCGCATGCCGTTACCCGGTATCCTATCCGGCCAATTGCTAAGGATATGTCGCCCGTCCCGCAACCCAGGTCAAGGATGTTGGCCGGGCGCGGACACAACTCGGAAAGCCGCGTGACAATTTGTTCAAGGCGGGAATTAAGTTTTCCGCCCGGACCGTACTTGCTTTGCCACGAACGGGCCTTGCGGTTGAATAGTGCCCGAACGTCGCTAGCTGCCGGAGTCACCACGGATTCCTTCTGCGTTCTGGGAGCAAGCAGCCTCCAGGATTCTCTGGGCGTGCGCGTTCCAGCAAAATCTACTGCGGGCTTCCTGGTATCCCTTGACGCTCAGCCTTTTCCAGAGGTCACGATCTATTGCCAGTTGAAGGAGCCGTTCGGCCAGATCTTCGGCGCTCAAGGGATGGAAGTAAACTGCAGCGTCGCCACACACTTCCCGGTTAACCGGGGTATCTGCGGCGACGATAGGCAATCCATGAGACATCGCCTCGGCCATGGGAAACCCAAAGGATTCTGACAATGAGGGAAATACAAAAATATCTGACGCACGATAGAGACTCTCGGTCTCTTCGCGGCTTAACGGGCCGACAAAGTCCAGGTGCTCCGCGATTCCGGCCTGCCGGGCCAGCCTCAAATCCTGCTGGTGAGTTAATGTCCATCCTGCTCCGGTCCAGGAGGGGCTGGTGGTTGTTTTCAGGTTGAACTTTGCAGCGTCTTTTTTATTGATGAGGAACAGCGCTCTCAATAGCGTGCGAAGGTTCTTGTACTCATAGTACATCGAAACATAAAGCAGCCGCACGGCGTGATTCCTGGCAACCTCCAAGGGTTTGCTCACCCCGCGCTTAGCTTCTTCAATCGGCTGAGACATAGCAACACCATAAGGGTTTACGACGGCCTTCCTGACATCCACAAAACGCCGCAGTTCGTCGAGCATGGCCTGCGTCGGCGTCATAACCACGTCGGCGCTCCTTGCACTTCGCAAAATTAGCCACCGGCGCATCCGGAAAGCGATCTGCGCTTTCAGAGAATGCTTTGGCAAGAACGTATCACGGTAGATTTTGGAGAAGTAAAGCGCATTCCTGACCAGAAGGATCTGGCGCACCGGGCAGCGAAACATTCCGAAGTTCGCGCTCGAAAACAGAACGTCGGCCTTTTCTTTCTGGACAATGCGTCGAAGGATGACTTGATCCCACCAGAGGCGCTTCAACATGCCGGCGTGGCCAACTTCCGTGGGCCGCACCTGAATCTTTGGGCCAAGGCCCTCCAGCTTTGCCGCGGTTTCCGGCAGCAGGAAGACGAGAAACTGAAAATCGCCCTCAACAGAGGACAAGTGGCAAAGCAGGCCCGTGATGTAGCTGACCGCTCCGCCCACCTTTGCCGAAACCGCGTTGACGACGATTTTCACGGCCGCAGCCCCGTGCGAAGACAATGCATGAGCGCCCGGTCGATCCCCTCTGCGGCTGTGCTGTAAGACCAAGCCTGGGAGGCAACCTGTGCGTTCTTGCCCAGTGTTGAGAGGTAATCCTTGTTGATGCACACCTGCTTAACAATAGATGCCAAGGTTGCAGCATCGCCAGCCGGCACAAGAAAACCGTTCTGCCCTTCTACGATCAAGTCACCCGCAGCACCTGCAATCCGAGTGGCAACAACCGGCAATCCGCTCGCCATCGCCTCATTGATCACAAGGCCCCAAGACTCGACCTCAGAGGGGAGAACAAAAAGGTCGGCAATACCATAATACTTGGGCAAATGGCGCCATTCCTTAAAGCCCACAAAGTGGACATGAGGTATGCCGCATGCCTGAGCTTCCAGCCGCTTCCGTTCGGCACCGTCACCGACCACCAGCAACCCGATATCGGCGCCGCTCGCGGAGGCAAGCCGAACGGCTTCGATTAGAACGTCGACTCGCTTAACCGGCACCAACCTTCCAACGTAAAGAAGCAGGAATGCCGACTGCCATCCGTTTTCCGCCCGGAGTTTTTGCCGATCGGCACGATAGCGGGCCGCCTCGCTGCTAAAATAATCATTATCAATTGCGAAGGAAGCCATAAAGAGCTGGTCCAGCGACACCCCGTAATGCTGCCAGTATGCTGAATTCATCTTCCCGACCGTGAGAAATACGGAGACCTGTTTTGTAAGCCACGCAAGGAACCGCCGCTTCACCATCAACTTAAAGCGGGTTTTCACCGGCTCGGCCATGACATTCGAATCGCTCCGCATCAGCACGGGTATGCCACGACGCCTACACCACCTGATCGCGAGCAAAGCAGTCAATGTGTTGTATCCATAAACGACAACCGCGTCCGGCTTGTAGGTTTGGAGTTCTTTCGAGACACCGGGATTGATGTCAGAAATCAAAAACCTGCCCCTCCACCTAACCGGCGAAAGGTTTTTCAGAAAGACTGCTGGATAGTCCCGCACCGCAAAATTCCATCCCTGGTCCGGCTGGCGCTCACGGCAATAAAGAACTCGGATGTCGTACCGGCTTGATTTTGCCAGCCGCTTAAAAAGGGGCTCCCGGTACGGCGTCGGGACCCCAACTAAGAATGCAACCCGCTTCTTTTTCATCAACCTCCTGAGTGCAGCCGCTGGGTCATCTGGGCGGCGAGCACTCCGAAAGCAATCCAAAAAATAATCGTGCAGAAAAAGCCCGGCGCCGTTAGCCAGGCTTCTGCAAACGCGTCCGTCAAACCGCCAATCAGGCAGGAACTGACCGCGAGGGCTGTCCAGAACTCGAAAGCCCTTTCGTGTTTTCGCCTGTGTTCGGAAAGCCATCGAGCGGCACGGAGCAAGATCCATGCCACGGGAAGCAGTAGAAGAAGGGCTTCGATTAGCCCGACCTCCCCCGCGACAGCGAGATAGCTGTTCCCCTTTTCTCTCCCCCACTTTCCGGTCTGAGCTGATATTGGCCATCCCTGCGAAACGCCAGGGCTGATTCCGAAACCTGCCCCCAAGAAGGGGCTTTCTTTTACAGACGCCAGGGATTTGCGCCACAGAGCGTCGCGGGACTGCAAGACGGAGTTCCGCTTCTTAAGGATATATTGCTGTTCAACCCAGTTGAAATTTGAAGGGAAATACACCGCGACCACGAGAGCAGCGACCGCTCCCCCAACAAGAAGCACAGCGACGGCGCGACGGCTTGAAAAAAACAGCCACCACCCGCATGCAAGCATGGCGGCGCCAATGCCGGCTCGAGAGTGAGACGCCAGGAGAAAAGCTAGCGCAGCCAGAAAAACACTCCCGGCCAGGGCCCTCTTGAGGAGACTTGGCTCGACCCGCCGCACCATTGCGAACAATAGGAAGGGAACAGCCAGACCGATAAACGCTCCCAGCGAATTAGCATCTCCGAACAAACCGGCAAAATTCCCTCCGGGACCCGTCAAGCCCTCCCGTGCAGCAACGAAGCCGCATCCCAATACCACCAAACCCGTCAGAAGGGCAAAGGATGAACAAACCCGCGCGGCCCCTTTTTTATGAGGAAGGGCGCCGTGCACAACTGAAACAAAAAGGAGAAATCCAAATGCGAGGGACTTAAAGAGAGTCATCTCTCCATTCGGCGAATATTGAATTGAGGCCAGGCAAACGGCCACGAAAAGCGCCAGCGAGAGATAGGCCGGATGCCCCATTCGCGGCAGCCAAGCCATCCCCCCCCTGACAATGAGGGACAGGCCCAGCAGAGCTAGAAATGCCCATCGCACGATTTGAAATACACTTCCGGGATCTAAAAGCGGCATCGAAGCGAGGAGAAAAGGCAGCGGCGTTAGAAAAAGGAACACCTTGGGAGCGAACAGGAGGCCAAACATTAAAACCGCCGAGGCAGCAATCAGGAGCGGGATTAAGAAACCGCTGCTTCTGGCCAGAAAGAAAAGTATCGATAAGAACGCCAAGCTGACCAGCACGTGCAAAGTACAAAGCTTAGGAAGGGGTTGCGGATACTCCGCCGTAAAAACCGGGGGACACACACTGTCGCACGATTGCAGGGGTAAGTTCGGCATTAGGATTGTTGGTTTTCCTTGCTTATACCGAGAGGCTTGGCGCGCAGCAGATGCCTCATCCTCCGATTCGTGGCAGGGGCTCGGATCGCCTCTGATTTTTTGGTTTGTGTGTGGCTAGGGCCTTGAGTTAGTCTTGAGATCCACTTCTCACCCCTTGGGTTGGTTCACAACGATGGCGACCCTTCGGCACCCCACGAGTGCACCATGTGAGAGTTCGGAAAAGGTGAAATTAATTTCCTTGTGCTGGTGGAAAACAATCAGCGAAAGGACCAGGCTGCTCACGTACGCCAGCGTCGAGGCAATTGCAGCCCCAACAAACCCGTAGCGGGGTAGTAACAGGTATAGAGAAAGGACCGTAACAACTGCCGCGAATCCTTCTGCGTACGAGGGCAGCGTTGGGTGATTCAGCGCCCGCGCTCCATTGGAGAGAACCTGGCTGAGCCCTAATGCGACGGAACCCGGAAGAAGGATTCGGCAGGCAGTCACTGCAGGAGCGAAGGAAGGGCCGAAGGCGAACGGGATAAGCCACGGACAGATGACATATAACGCTGTGCAGCCGACCAGCAAGGCTACAAGCGTTGCCCCGAAAGACTTGGCGATGACGTCCTTGGCCCGGTCGAAATCCGAATTTGATCCGGTGGACAGAGTCACAATCCCGGCGGCCTTGGGAAAGAACCCTACCGACATCGCCACGGCTACGGCCACAACATAGAGTCCCAGGTCTCGCGGTGGCACAAACATGGAGAGAATGAGATGGTCCAACCGTTGGTTCACATGAGTAGCCAGACTTCCCATTTGCGTTTTCCAGCCGAAATTCAATAACGACTTGCATGAGTTAAAGTTCCACGCCCAGCGCGGTCTGTTCCTGCAAATGACTATCCAGAAGCTACAAATACTCACCAGCAGCAGGGCACAAATCTGGACCGCTAACGCGTCCTCAACGGATGGCCTGTTCGCGAGATAAAGGCCAAGCAGTCCCACCGCATATAAAGAGGCGCTCAGGACCCGTAGCAGGCTAAAATATCCGATATCGAGCGTGCCTTGTAGAAACCCGCCGGGAAGCGCCGTCAACCAGATCAGCGGCACAAAGGCCAGGAAGACGAAGGAGAGGTGGCGTACTTCGGGTGAGTACAGGCGGAGCGCTTTGGGGATGACCCATAGCCCCGCCAGCACCGCGCACGACGAAAGACCCAATCCGGTCACAAGGCTTGCCGTCCACACCTCCGAAATACCAAAAAGTTTCTTCCCAACGTGGAAAACGATTGACTGGTCCATTCCTATTGAGAACAGGAAGGCCAGCAACGTTGGCCAAAGGATGATGGCCGCCAATTCTCCGCGTCCCTGCGGGCCTAAGAGCCGTGCAGCCAGAACACTCGACAGGGCGCCGAATCCCAGTACTCCCACCTGCCCCGAAAGGGTGACCGCAAAGTCCCTGGTAAAGCGTGACGGCAGTAAACGTGACTTTAATCGGAGTAACGACATAGAAGGTATGGCTTGCGGGACATGGTCCTCTACGATTTCTACTGGCTTGCAACTTTTTGGTAGATCGCCAAGGTCCGTTTCGCTGCCTGTTGCCAGCTGAATGCCCGAGCCCGCTCGCGCGAGAGGCGTGCGCGCTCGTTCCATTCTTCCTGATCTTCCAAAACACGCACCATAGCGGCGGCAATTGCTTCCGGATCGTCCCTGGGAACCATATCCCCCGCCGCGCCTATAAGCTCGGCCAATGCGGGGATGTTCGATGCGATAACCGGGACTCCAAATGCCATGGCTTCACACACCTGCAATCCGAAGCCCTCATAGGAGGAGATATCGACGTAGAGGTCCGCAGCAGCATAAATGCCGGCCAGCGCCGTATCATCCACAGCCTCAGGAGCACTTCGAGTTTGGTTTCTGCGAAGTCCACGGAAAGGTACCCGCGTTGAAAGGATCGGGCGATGACTTGAGCACATAGGCTTCTTCACCAAGACACCCATTTGGCATTGTCACGTTCCCCGGGAGGGCCTTGAGGGGAAGGTGCTCAGTTCTCCCCAGAAAATATTTCTCGGGAATCGTCGAGAAGTTTATTCCCCTCGGTTGCATTCTTCTGCGCAAATCCATAAGATGCCGGCGTTGAGGGGAGTCTGTTCAAAGCCTCCGTTAAAAACCAGGTTCCGATCCGATGGCGGTTTCACAACGCCGAGGTAGCCAAGATTCCGCCAGACTGCAACCGCCATCCGAACAGGGCCCGGGGCAATCAGGTGTTCGAGATAGAGGCCGGCAGCCGAAAAGTTAAAGGGGGCGCGGTTGAGCCGCTCGCATTCCAGCGGCTGCGTAAGGGGTGCTCAATTATACGGGAAGAGAACAACTGCCGGAGCATCCAGAAACTCAACCTGACTTAAAACCCAGCAAGGTGAAACGTCCAATGTTTTCCTCGCAAGTCTTGGCTGTCCCCGATCGATCTCGTGGGCGAAACGGGGCCTCAGTGCTGCGGGAACGAATCGGTTTTCGGTACCGCAGCGGACGCTTGGTCTGGGGTTGTAGGGGTCGGCTCTCCGTCCCGGTAATAGTGGTGGTGATAGGTTTTATAGACGTGGCCGTAATAGCCGTCGTGACGCAAATCCATCTTGTTGATCACCGTGCCCAGAATTCTGGCGCCCGCGGTTTCAAGCGTCTTATAAGCGCGCAAGACGGCGTCGCGCGGGGTAACACCGCTTTCCACCACCAGCACCACACCGTCGACAAACTTCGAAAGAACGGTTGCATCCGTAACCAGCAGCACGGGCGGAGAATCAACCACCAGGTGGTCGAAGCGACAGCGGAGTCCAGCAAGCAGTTGCTCCATGGTAGACGTAGAAAGCAGTTCGGCGGGATTGGAGGGATGCGGCCCGGCGCTGAGCGCCCACAGATTCGGGGATAGGGCAGAGTGCACGACGGCCCCATCGAGTCCGAGGACTCCGGTCAGAACGTCGCTGAGACCTTTTGTGTCCACAAGCCCCAGCGTGCTGGCAATCTCCGATTTGCGAAGGTCAGCGTCGATCAGCAATACTCGCCCACCTCGTTGGGCAAGGGCCAGCGCCAGGTTGACCGAAGCGGACGTCTTTCCCTCGCCCGGCTGAGTGCTGGTCACCAGCAGCGCTTGCGGCGGCCGGGGAGCGCTGGACAACAAAATCGAGGTCCGCAACGTCCGGAAACTTTCGGCGAGGGCCGAATGGGGCCGCCTGGAAACCGCCAAGGCCACAGCACGATCCTGCGTTGCCGCCCGAGGCCCATGTTTTCGAGCCCAGAAGGACTGCTGCTTGAGGGAGAATGCCGCGGGAATCACCGCCAAGTTGGGGGCAGGAAGAAGTCTCTCCACGTCCTCGGCATTTTTGATTGAAGTGTCAAACCCTTCCTCGACCAGAGCCAACGTGACGCCAAGAATGAGTCCCACCATCAAACCGATGGCGATGTTAAGAGATTTTAGTGGCCGTACTGGAAGGATAGGAATCAGGGCGTTATCGACAATGTGGATGTTGGTCGCCCGCAGACCTGCCGTGACCACAGCGTTTTTCAGCCGCTTCAGCAGGCTGTCATAAAGGTTTTGATTGGTTTCAAATTCGTGGTTCAGGATGTTGTGTTGAATCAGCAGTTGATTCAGATTTCCCACCTCGATTTTTGCCCTTGCCACCTCCCGGGCCAAAATCTTTTCCCGGCCCGCGGCTGCGCCATAATCCCTCCGGATGCGGTCCACACTCCGCTGGCGCTCCTCGGCGATCAACGACTGCACGGTGTTCACCTGATCCTTGAGCCGCACCACCTTAGGAAACTTGGGCCCGTATTGGGCCAGGGCGTTCACGTAATAGGTCTTCAGGTCGGCAACTTTTTCTTCAAGCATTTGCAGCAGATCGTCTTGAGCCAGCAGAGCAGTCTGGGCGGGATTGGCTTGTACCAGGTCGTAGAGGGATTGCTCTTCAGCCAAGTGATTTTGGGCCTCCGTGAACTCCTGGCTCAATGAGGCAAGATTTTGCTCGACCAGGCTCTCTTTGTCGCCGACATCAACAATGGCGTTCTGCCGTTCATAGTCAACCAGCGCCTGCTGCGATTTTTCGACTTTCGCCTTCAGATCATCAAGCTGCTGTCCCATCCAGCCGGAAGCCTGGCGCGTGGCGTCATACTTGGTCATGAAATTGTACTCAATGTAGTTGTTCATGAGGGCGTTCGCGATGCGGGCGGCCAGCCTCGGATTGGTGCTGTCAAAGCTCACATCCAACATTCGACTGTCGCGGGCCAAATCGACGTGAAGTTGACCTTGGAAAGCTTGAATGAGCCGCCCTTGGAGCGTAGCGAGAGCCTCAGTTCCTTGCTGGCCGGAATGCCGGAGGGTCGTGTTGAACTCGGAGTTCGTATCGAGTTTCAATTGTTGAATCGTCTTCCACACCAGGTTATCGCTGGTCAGAACATCCACTTGCGTCTGGAGGAAAGTTGCGTCGACCGGTGTAGGGTTGTTGCCCTGGTCCACACCTTGGAAGGGAAGAGTCTCCGCTTCAACTTCCACGCGCCCGGTGGCTCGATAGGTGGGCCGGACTTTGAACGAGTAGATGGCGACCAGGGTCACCAGTACGAAGGTCACGGTGAGGATCGTCCAGCGACGATTGCAGAGGATGTTCCAGTAAGCACGCACATAGGAGTAGGTGTCCAGAGCCCGGGACTCAATATCGGTAGCTGCGTAGGGCAACCACCGGCGAACAGGTCCGGCAGCCTCAAGTTTTCGGGGGATTAAGGGTTCGTCTTCAGGCATCGTGTAAAGCCAAGCTTCGGACGGGTCAATAAAAACAACAGGTTCAGCGGCGCCAGATGATGACGCCAGTGGCAATCTGGATCGCCGCTTCAGCGCCTCGGTGGAGTGCCACCTTCGAAGCGCTGTCGGGAACAAAAAGGATATCGTTGGGCTTTAGAACAGGGTCAGGGGCATGGCCCGCCAAAATCTTCTTGAGATTGACCGCAATCTCTTCGCGGCCCATGAGGAATTGCTGCCCGCGCCGAATGATCGTGGCCTTTTTTTGAAGCGCTGTGGATTTCAATCCTTCCCCCAGCGCCACGGCCTCGAGAACGGTCATGTTGCCTCGGTCGCTCTTCAAGGTAAACCCGCCTGGACGGAGCACGGCCCCCACCACGTAGACCACGCCCGCGCGTTGTACGGTAACCTTGTCGCCCGGATAAATTCTGAGGTTCATGCTCGGATCGCCGGTTGCGAGCAACTTTCCCAAGTTCACTTTTATCGTTCCCAATGCAGGGGGAGGAGAGCCTGAATCTTCGCGCAACTCCGATGTCCTCGCCGCTGCGTCACTCCGCGTAATGATGGCGGTGCTCCCGGCATCCGGGGCAAGACCGCCTGCCTGCGACAGGACGTCCAGCAGCGTCGTCGGTCCGAAGATGGGATAGATTTGCGGGTTTTGGACTGCGCCCGAGATGGCCACGGCATGCGCCTGCGAGGATTTGACGGTAACAATCACATCGGGATGGGTCACCAATTCCGCCGCCCGCAGCCGGTTCGAGATCACGCTCGAAAGCTGGTTTAGAGTCAATCCCTCAGCCCTGATGGGCGAAGAAAGCAAAGGGATCATGATCGTTCCATCGGGCCTCACGCGGTATTCCCGGCTCAGTTCGGGTACGTCGATTACATACACGTCTAACACGTCGTCGGCGTCGATGACGTACTCCAGGGTGGCACTGGCCGCGCCGGCTCTAGCGGATTGGCGAGGATGGGTGTCCGGTTCTTTGGTGGTGGGAGTTGTCTGGCCGCGCAAGACTGCAAAAGAATAGAACAGTGCGAAACCCAGGAGTGCCAACGAGGCGAGACCGCCCGCCTGCTTAGAGGCCTCTAACGTCGGCAGCATTAGGGATCTCACACGTAACCCCTGGTGGTCAATGGCGCTCTGATAGTGCCGACACTTAGTATCAATTCCCCTCATGTTAGATCAGAAAAAAGCCGTTACCTCATGTGCGAGCCGACTTCAGTCCTAGCGCGGTATCAACGCGCAACTGCGGCCAACAGGGTTCACGTTGCACACACCTTGGATCGCTAGGACAGGGGACGGGGAAGCAAGTGAAACAGTCAAACGAGCCATATCGCGACCTTCTCGTCCTTTTTCCCTGAGCAGTTTCATCGCAAGCGGGAGTCGCAGAAATGAACAGGCGGCTTTGCGCTTTGGTTTTCCTGGAGCGCCACCATTGGAGGAGGGGATAACAGTGACGCGGAATAGTTTGAAGTCAAAATATACAAGCCTAGGGATACTGCTCCTCTTCATAGCAATGTTCGCCGCAGGATGCAAGAGCGGCGGGGGCTCACAAATTATGGACGCGCAGGGCATCTATTCCAGCCCCGCCACCCCCAGCACCAACGGACTGGCGGACGGGCCAGGTCAGGTATTCAACATCAGGGAGTATGGAGCAAACGGAAACGGAGCGACGAACGACAGCCCGGCCTTTCAGGCAGCCTATAATGCCGCCGTTGCAGCGGGCGGCGGAATCGTTTTTATTCCCCCATCTTCCGCCTGCTACCTGCTCTCAACCCCTATCAATATGACCGAGGACAGACACACCGTGGTTATCCAGGGACCTTCGCTGTCAAACACGGGAACCGGTTCCCAGGATGTCGAATCCATCTGCGCCAACACCGGGGGCGTGCTGTTTGACGTGACGAACTCCTCGAACAAGGTTTTCCGGGACGTCACCGTTACGGCCCAGACTGGCGTCACGAACCCGAGCCTGATTGGTATCCTTCTCGCCCGGGACAGCACTGACTCCTCAGGACAGAACGACTATGTCGAGGATTCCAAGTTCATCATGGGGCTCCATACCCCCGGCACGGCCCCCAGTATCGGCGCGTACCTCTATGGCTCTGAAATCACGTTTATGTCTCGGGACGCGTTTGTGGCGGATTACCCTCTGGTCGTCACGAGCGCCAATATCTTCAAAGTGTCAAGCCCGTTTCAGAGCCTTGGAACCTCGCCGGACGAATCGGAGACAGATACGGCGTTCACGGATATGGAATTGGATACCTCCGGGGTCGGCCCGGCTGCGTTCATTCATGGCGCGGGGAATTTGACCCTTTCCGGGCATAGCTGGAACTTTAATATGAGCAGCTCTTACAGCCCGGACCTCTATGGATATGCGCTTGAGATTTGGGCTTCGACGAATCTCGACATCAAATGGCGGCAGGAAGGGTTTCCGGGGTTCGCGCACATCCAGCTGGGCACGAGCGCGAGTACGATTGAGGGAACGGATGCCCCCGGACCCACACCGCCGCTGCACGCGGTCGAGTTTACCGACGCCTCCTCCAGGTTGGAAAATGACGTTTTCAACATTACGGACGAGTACAGCGCTCCTTCGACAAACTGGTATTATGACTCGCTTGATGCAGCCACTTCCGGCGTCGCCCTCCTGGATGGGGTCGATTTCTTCTGCGGCAATGAAACCCAATGCGTGGATGTCCCTGTCGGAAATTATAACACTGGATATCCCAGCTACTGGGCCCGCATTCGGTGGTCCGGGGGACCGAATAACCAAGGTCCCCTGATCATCACGGGACCCGGAAATGGCGCGCCCATCACAGGTACCTTTACTGTTTCAGGCTCGCTTATCGCCCCAAACGGTTGTACATCGCTACCGGCGGTGCCCGCAGCAGGAGGCACATCTGCGAGCATCCTGATGGCTCCTCAGTTAATCAGTAATCTCGTTGTCACAGGCAAGGTGGGCGGCGGATATTTGACCCCCATGCTGTGCAATCCAACTTCCGGAAGTATTGCTCCTCCTGAGATCACAGTTGATTGGACCGTGCAGCAGTAGCGCAGGCTATCAGCGGTAACCGCGGGGGCACTTGCGAACTTGAAGGCGGACTCGCCAGTTTTCTCATCCGCCCGGCACAGGGGCGGACAGATTGGTCGATTGGATTTTGACGTGGAGATTCATGATGAACGAGATTAAAGGTCACGACTACACCTGGAGCAAATCCTGGATCGAGTTCAAAGCGCCGAATGCCCAGGGAGTCTATTCCCTCCGAAACTGACCTGCTCCCCAAAAACTGTACCAAAGTCAGATATGATTTTGGGACAAAAGGGAGGCAAGGCGATGCCGAAGCGGAAGTTTTCGGAAGCAGAAATTATCGGAGCGATACACCAAGTGGACGCG
>Ga0307373_10000478_pt1 | contig 75932 bp, 74 predicted proteins | sample OX2MG_FD_202534 | JGI IMG/M metagenome (GOLD analysis project Ga0307373, IMG submission 202534) | Soil microbial communities from Risofladan, Vaasa, Finland - OX-2 | ecosystem: Environmental > Terrestrial > Soil > Coastal area > Acid sulfate soil | place: Finland: Risofladan, Vaasa | collected... | reverse complement strand
GCATCGAGCCAACATTGCGCGACCTCGGCATCCGCGGCGACATCATCAAGACCATGCACCGGGCGATGAGCGGGGCCGACCATGACCCCGACATCTCCAGCTTCGCGATTCACGGCGACCAGGCGACTGAGCCTGTCCTGGGCCGTTTGGTCGAGCGCGGCCTGCATGACGAGCTGAAGGGCACAGCCTACATCATCGTCCAAGGGGTCGATGGACGGACACATCATCTCATCTTCTCCGACCTGGAGATGACGGGCGACGCGCGGCCCGGCGCCATCGTGGAAACTCGTGCCTATGACGACGCCAGCGGCCGCAAGCGCCTGTCGCTCGCCACACGGTCCGACCTCTCGATCGAAGCGCAGGTTTCGGCGTCAGGCGCCACCTGGATCGACCGCCAGCTTCTCGCCAACGAATCCCCGCTCAGCGCCGGCGGCTTCGGCTCCGAGGTCCGGGAAGCGATGCACCGGCGAGTGGATTACCTGATCGAGGAGGGCTTGGCCCGTCGGCAGGGCCAGAGAGTTATCTTCGCCCGCGATCTCCTCAATACCTTACGCCGACGCGATCTGGACGACGCGGTCGCCAAACTCTCAACCGAGACCGGCCTTGCGCATCATCCCTCCGCCGACGGCGAACACGTTGCCGGCACCTATCGACAGCGGGTTACGCTGGCATCCGGCCGGTTCGCCATGATCGACGATGGTCTCGGCTTCCAATTGGTGCCATGGCGACCCGCGCTCGAGCAGAAGCTCGGGCAGCATGTAGCGGGCACGATGTCACCGGGGGGTGGCATCGATTGGAGCTTCGGACGCAAGCGGGGACTCGGCATCTGATTGAGGCGGGCCAACGCAGCTTCGAAAGAAATGTCCACCGCCGCAGCCAAATGCTGGGGCGATCGTATTCATGATCGACGCCGCGTTGCGCCGGCGGCGATCGGCTCCGGAAAGGCGCGGGCCAGCATGGCCTCCAGTGCGGCGACGCCCGGGCGCGGGGAGTCGGACATGCGGCCGAGAAGATCAAGCCAGACATCTTCCTCCGCGTAGTCGAGCATTTGGCGGACCGTGCTGGCCACGAACGCGCCGACGCCGACGCCTTCGGCCGCGGCGCTCCGGCGGACGCGCTCCACGACGCCAAGGTCGCCGATGGCGGCCAGGGCTTCCTCGGCCGAGGCGGCATCCGTCAGGGCGCCGAGTATGCTTCCGAGCATGCCCGCCTCCTATTGCACGAGCGGCGAGGTGGCGGCCGGCAGATCAAACCCTACGATCCGCGCCTGCCCCGCCACCAGCGCGACGTATTGCGCGACCGCGCGACGCCACGTGCGCTCTTCGAGATAGCTGGCGATCCGGGTGCGGACGGAGTCGAACGGCAGAGTCTCGCCCGCGATTCTGCGGTCCAGACGGAGCACGTGCACACCGTAGCGCGTGCGCACCGGTGTTGGGCAGATCTGGCCAGGCTCCATTGCAACCAGAAAAGTCTCGAACTCCGGGGTCGTCTCGCCCCGCACGATCTGTCCCAGCCGCCCGCCTTCCGTCGCGGACGGGCAGTCGGACAGGCTGCGCGCCAGACTGTCGAACCTGTCCGGCTGCTGCTGGAGGTTCGTCAGGACCGCAGCAGCCTGGGCCTCGGCTTTGGCGTAGGCATCCGCGTCGTCGCGGCGGGCCTTGAACAGGATGTGCGCCGGTTCGAACAGATCCGGGCTGCGGAAACGCACCGCGTTGCTATCGTAGTAGCGGCGGCAGACGGCGTCATCGGCCTTTGGCGTGATGACCTCGCGTTCCAGCAGCAATCGGATCAGCGACTCCTCGTCCGTCTCCCGCGCACCGTCCGCGGTACGTGGATCGGCCACGAGGTCCAGCGCATGTGCGCGCTGGAGCAGCAGTTCGCGAATGACCAAAGCGCGAGTCGCCTGTTCCCACGCGACAGCGGGCGATCCTGCCTGGTGGTTCTGCACCTCCCTCGCGATGGTCGCGTGCGGAATGGTGACGTCGTTGACCATGACCGGTTGCATGGCTCAATCTCCCGTGGCGGATTGCGAAAACTTCACGCCGACCGGCTTTGCCGATCCGGTTCTCGTCACCAGATCGGTCATCGTCAGCGATTGATCCCGGGCCTGATGTCCAACGCTCTGCCGGCTGCGCACGATCTGGAAGCCGGGGCGGCCGAGATACCAGACTGGCGCGCTCCATATATGCACCAGGCGGGTGAACGGAGAGACCAGAAAGACGGAAAAGCCCAGCAGGATATGCATCCGGTAGATGATCGGTGTGCCGACCAGCAGATCGGCCACGCCAGGATGAAGCAGCACGATTCCCTTGATGTACGCGACCAGCGTCAGGAACAGCGCGCCGTCCATGTGTTGTGCGGAGACCGGAACTGTCAGCAGGCCGAGGGCAAGTTGCGCCCACAGCATCAGGATGATCGCGATATCCCATCGCCGGCTGGTGGCGCGAATGCGTGGGTCGGTCAATCGCCGATGGATCAGCAACGACAGGCCGATGATCGCGATCAGGCCGGCGAGGCCGCCCACCACCATGGCAAGCAACTCATGCTGGGCGGGGCTGATCAGCCAGTCCACTGCCCAGTCGGGCATCAGGAAGCCGGCGAAATGGCCGGCGATGACGACCAGGATGCCGACATGAAACAGATTGGAACCCCAGCGGAATTGCCGCTTCCGCAGCAACTGGCTCGACCCGCTGCGCCAGGTGTATTGCGCCGTGTCGAAGCGCACGAGGCTGCCAAGGGCGAACACGGTGAGGCACACATACGGGTACCAGCCGTAGAGCGCGCTGTTGATATAATAGCTCATCGTTTGCCCTCCTCAGACAGTCGCGGCATCGCGAGTGGCGGCGCGAAGCCGGGTCCGGAGGCGGTCCGTTCCGCAGCTGTCGATCTGTTCGCCCGGCCCAAAATGCACAGCCGCCTCCTCCCACGCCGCGTCAAGCGCCACCAGATCGTCGGGGTCTTCGGCGACGGTATCCGGCAAGGCAGTCGCGGAGGCGTCGGCCAGTGTGGCGAGCGCCTGAAACACCGCCGCATAGCCGCTTTTGCGTGTGACAAGGCGGTCGGCGAGAGTTTGAAGAATACCGGCCGGTTCGGCCAGCAGTCCCCGTGCCTCGTGGCCTGGAAGTAGCGAGAGGAACTCGAGGAACAGTGGCAGGAAGTCGGGCAATTCACTGGCGGTCGGTTCGAATCCATGACCGCGATAAAGCTCGATCAGATCGGCCATGGCTTGCCCTCGATCGCGGCTTTCGCCATGCACATGCTCGAACAGATGCAGCGACAGTGTGCGGCTGCGATCGAACAGGGTGAAGTAACGCTCCTGCAGTTCGTAGATGTCACCCTCCGCCAACTCGGCCAGCAGATTATCGATGGCAATGCGGCGCGGCGCCGGCACCATGCCTTCCTCGGCCAGGACCGCTGCGATCTCGCCCGTCGCGGCTTGCAGTGCCTCGGTGGGATAGGCGATCAGTGCCGCAAGGGCACGATAGGTGCGAGCCATCACACCACCTCCATCGGGGTTTTCGGCTTCTTCGAATCAAACAGGCCAAAGCCGGTTTTGCCGGAACAGCCCTCGCCGAAGGAGAAGCCGCAGGAGCCGCGCATCTGGAAGGTGTCCTCCCCGGTCTCGCGGTGCGCTGTCGGGATGACGAAGCGGTCTTCGTAGTTGGCGATAGCCATGAGCTGGTACATGTCCTCGATGTCCTGGCCCGACAGCCCCACGCGCTCCGCGATCGAGTCGATAATCACGCCGTCCACCGTCTTGGCGCGCATGTAGGCGCGCATCGCCAGCATCCGTTCCAGCGCATTGGTGATCGGCGCGGTGCGACCGGCGGTCAGCAGGTTGGCCAGGTATTCGACGGGGATGCGCAACGACTTCACATCCGGCATGCCGCCGATGGTGCCGAGATCGCCTTTCGCCGCGGCAGCCTGAATCGGCGATAGCGGCGGGACGTACCAGACCATCGGTAAGGTGCGATATTCGGGATGCAACGGGAAGGCGATCTTCCACTCCATCGCCATTTTCCAGATCGGCGACTTCCGCGCACCCTCCAGCCAGGCCTCCGGAATACCGTCAAGCCGAGCCTGCGCCTGCACGGCCGGGTCGTGCGGATCGAGGAAGACTTTGAGCTGTGCCTCGTAGAGATCGCCTTCGTCCGGGACGGAGGCGGCTTCCTCGATGCGGTCGGCATCGTAGAGAATAACACCCAGATACCGGATGCGGCCTACACACGTCTCCGAACATACGGTCGGCTGTCCCGCTTCGATGCGCGGATAGCAGAAGATGCACTTCTCGGATTTTCCGGATGACCAGTTGTAGTAGATCTTCTTGTAGGGGCATCCCGAAACGCACATGCGCCAGCCACGGCACTTGTCCTGATCGATCAGGACGATGCCGTCCTCCTCGCGCTTGTAGATGGCGCCGGACGGGCAGACGGCGGCGCAGGCCGGATTGAGGCAGTGTTCGCACAGGCGCGGGAGATACATCATGAAGGTGTTCTCGAAAGCGCCGTAAATCTCCTTCTGCACGCCTTCGAAATTGCTGTCCTTGGAACGATTGGCGAATTCGCCGCCGAGGATTTCCTCCCAGTTCGGGCCCCATTCGATCTTTTCCATGCGCTCACCGGTGATCAGTGAACGCGGGCGGGCTGTGGGCATGACCTTGCCCTCGGGCGCGGTCTGCAAGTGCCCATAGTCAAAGGTGAATGGTTCGTAGTAATCGTCGATCTCAGGTAAGTCCGGATTGGCGAAGATGTTGGACAGGATGCGCCATTTACCACCGATGCGCGGCTCGATCTTGCCGTTCTTCCGACGAGTCCAACCGCCTTTCCAGCGCTTCTGGTTTTCCCAGTCCTTCGGGTAACCGACGCCAGGTTTGGTCTCGACATTGTTGAACCACGCGTACTCCATGCCTTCGCGGCTGGTCCACACGTTCTTGCAGGTGACCGAGCAGGTGTGACAGCCGATGCATTTGTCGAGGTTCAGCACCATCGCAATCTGTGCGCGAACCTTCATGACACGGTCTCCCTCTGGCGGGTGGCTGCCGTTCCGTCCAACCAGTCCACCTTGTCCATGCGACGGATGATGATGAATTCGTCGCGGTTGGAGCCGACCGTGCCGTAGTAGTTCAGGCCATAGCTTTGCTGTGCATAGCCGCCGATCATGTGCGTGGGTTTCAGCACCACGCGGGTAACCGAATTGTGGATGCCGCCGCGCAGGCCTGTCACTTCGCTGCCAGGCATGTTCACGATCTTCTCCTGCGCGTGGTACATCATGACCATGCCGGGATTGACCCGTTGCGAGACCACCGCGCGGGCGACCAGCGCGCCATTGGTGTTGTAGGCTTCCACCCAGTCGTTGTCGGTGATGCCGACCTGTTTAGCGTCCGTCTCGCTGATCCAGATGCATGGCCCCCCGCGGCTGAGCGTGAGCATCAATAGATTGTCGGTGTAGGTGCTGTGGATGCCCCATTTCTGGTGCGGGGTTATGAAGTTCAGCACAATTTCGGGGTTTCCGTTGCCGTGCTTGCCCTTGATCGCCGCGGTGCCCCTGGTGTCCACCGGCGGCCGCCAGGTGACCAGCGCCTCACCGAACGCGAGCATCCAGAGATGATCCTGGTAGAGCTGTTGGCGCCCGGTCAGCGTCCGCCAGGGTATGAGTTCGTGGACGTTGGTGTAGCCGGCGTTATAGCAGACCTTGTCACTTTCGATCCCAGACCATGTCGGAGACGATATGATCTTGCGAGGCTGCGCGATGATGTCGCGGAAGCGGATCTTCTCCTCCTCTTTCGCACGCGCCAGGTGGGTGTGGTCGCGGCCGGTCTTCTGGCCGAGTGCTTCCCAGGCTTTTATGGCGACCTCACCGTTGGTTTCGGGCGCCAGGCTCAGGATGGCCTCGATGGCGTCCACGTCGGTTGCCAGTTGGGGCTGGCCTGCTGCTACGCCGGACCGTACCGTGCCGTTCAAGGCGGCCAGGAAGTCGATTTCGTGGCTGGTGTCCCAAGCGATGCCCTTGCCGCCGTTACCGGATGCTTTCAGCAACGGTCCGAGGCCGGTGAATTTGGCATACAGGTTGGGGTAGTCGCGCTCGACCACCGCCACCGACGGCATCGTCCGGCCAGCCACCGGGTCGGTGCCGTCGCGTTTCCAGTCGCTGACGCCGTAGGGCTGCGCCAGTTCGCCCGGTGTGTCGTGCTGCATCGGCGTCAGCACGACGTCGGTTTCGCGGCCCAACACCTCCGGACAGACCTCGGAAAACGCCTGCGCGAGGCCCTTGTAGATGTCCCAATCGGTGCGGGACTCCCAGGCCGGGTCAACCGCAGCGGTCAGCGGGTGGATGAACGGGTGCATGTCGGACGTGTTGAGATCGTTCTTTTCGTACCAGGTGGCCGTCGGCAACACGATGTCGGAATAAACGCACGTGGTGGACATGCGGAAATCCAGCGTGACGAGCAGGTCCAGCTTTCCCTCGGGGGCCTTGTCGTGCCACGCCACGTCCTGCGGCTTCTCGCGACCCTCGACACCCAGATCCTTTCCCAGCACGCCGTTGCTGGTGCCCAGCAAATGCTTGAGGAAGTACTCGTGTCCCTTGCCCGACGATCCCAGCAGGTTGGACCGCCACACGAACATGTTGCGCGGCCAGTTCGCCGGATCGTCAGGATCATGGCAGGACATTTCAAGCTCACCCGATCGCAGCGCCTTTGGCACATAGTCTTTGGGGGCCAGGCCCGCTTCCTGGGCGCGGGCGGCGATGGTGAGCGGGTTCTGTTTCAGTTGCGGCGCCGAAGGCAGCCACCCCATGCGTTCGGCGCGCACGTTGTAGTCGATCATCGAACCGGACCAGTCGCCGCCGGGCGCGGTCGGGGACAAGATGTCCGAGACCTTCATGGTTTCGTAACGCCACTGGTCGGTGTGCGCGTAGAAGAACGACGTGCCGTTCATGTGGCGCGGCGGGCGGCTCCAGTCGAGGCCGAAGGTCACAGGTACCCAGCCGGTCTGCGGGCGCAGCTTTTCCTGCCCCACGTAGTGCGACCAACCGCCGCCGGACTGGCCGACGCAGCCGCACAGCACCAGCAGATTGATGATGCCGCGATACGTCATATCCATGTGGTACCAGTGGTTCACCCCGGCGCCGAGTATCACCATGGAACGGCCGTTGGTGATTTCGGCGTTGCTGGCGAATTCGCGGGCGACATGGATGATGTGGGCGCGCGGCACGCCTGTCACGCGTTCCGCCCAGGCTGGCGTGTATGGCTCGTCCTGGTCGTAGTTCGATGCGACGCCAGCGCCGCCGAGGCCACGGTCCAGGCCATAATTGGCGCAAAGGAGATCAAACACCGTCGCGACCGGTGTCGCCCCGTCCTTCAGCGTCAGGGTGCGCACCGGAACGTTACGTACCACGATATCTGGATGCTCGGTCGCGACAAAGCCATTGGTCGCGGCGCCGCCAAAATAGGGAAACGCCACCTGTTCCGTGGCGCCACCGTCGATCAGGCTAAGGCGCAGCGACGTTTCCGAACCATCGCCGCGCCGCTGTTCCAGATTCCACTTGCCTTGCTCGCCCCAACGAAAGCCGACCGAACCGAGGGGGACGACCGGGTTGCCGTCGGTGTCCAATGCGACGGTCTTCCAGGCGGGATTATTCGTTTCGTCCAGCCCGTCGGCAAAGTCGTCGGCGCGTACCAGGCGGTCCGAAACATAGCGGCCGTCCTTGCGCACCAGCCGCACCAGCATCGGCAGATCGGTGTATTTGCGGATGTAGTCCTGGAAATAGGGCACCGTTCGGTCGAGGTGGAATTCGCGCAGAATGACGTGACCCATCGCCATGGCCAGTGCGGCGTCGGTGCCCTGCTTGGGATGTAGCCACAGATCGGCGAATTTGGTCGCCTCGGCGTAGTCCGGGGAAATGACGGCGCTCTTGGTGCCCTTGTAGCGGACCTCGGTGTAAAAGTGCGCATCGGGCGTACGGGTCTGCGGGACGTTTGAGCCCCAGATCAGCAGATAGCCGGCGTTGTACCAGTCAGCACTTTCCGGCACGTCCGTCTGCTCGCCCCAGGTCATCGGGCTGGCTGGCGGCAGGTCGCAATACCAGTCGTAAAACGACAGGCAGACGCCGCCTAGCAACGAAAGGTAGCGCGCACCAGCGGCGAACGACACCATCGACATTGCTGGGATTGGCGAGAAACCGACAACGCGGTCAGGGCCATATTTCTTGACTGTGTAAGCGTTGGCGGCGGCGATGATCTCGTTGACTTCATCCCACCCGGCGCGGACCAGGCCGCCCAGGCCGCGCTTGCTGGTGTAGCTGTCGCGCTTTTCCGAACTTTCCATGATGGAGGCCCAGGCTGCGACAGGGGAAAGCGTCGCCCGCGCTTCGCGCCACAGCTTGAGCAGGCGCCCGCGCACCATCGGATGTTTCACGCGGTTGGCCGAGTACAGATACCAGGAGTAGCTGGCGCCACGGGCGCAGCCGCGGGGTTCGTGGTTCGGCAGATCCGGCCGCGTGCGCGGATAGTCGGTCTGCTGGGTCTCCCATGTCACGATGCCGCCCTTGACGTAGATTTTCCATGAGCAGGAGCCGGTGCAGTTCACGCCATGGGTGGAGCGCACGATTTTGTCATGCTGCCAGCGTTCGCGATAACCGTCCTCCCAGTCGCGCGACTCATTTGTCGTGACGCCGTGGCCGTTGGAGAACGTGTCGATGTTCTTGCGAAAGAAGGTGAGGCGGTCGAGAAAATGGCTCATCTTGCTGCCTTGCTGCTTGCGACCTCGATTGTCCGTGTCATGCCGGCACAACGTTGTTGCGGGTACGGATGAATCCGATTGAGACCATGATCGCTGCGACCGCCAACACGACGTAGACGAAGAACCCGCCGGAATAGCCGGCATCGCCCATTGCGCCGGCGAACAGGCCGAGGGTCGGTGGGATCACGAAGCCACCCAGAGCGCCGAACCCGCCCACCAGGCCCGAAGCGCCGCCAACCGCGTGCGGCACATATTTCGGCACCATCTTGAACACCGCGGCGTTGCCCAGACCCATGCCAAGGCCGATCAGCAGTTCGCCCGCGACGTTGATCGGGAACGTGACCACCGCGGTCAGCAACGCCGCGCCGATCAGCACGATGGTGAATGAGATCGCGGCCACGTATTCGCCGCCGAACCGCTCCGCCAGAGAACCCCCGCCCACACGCGCCACGGCCGCCAGCAAAGAGAAGCCAACGCCGCCGAGAATACCCGCATCGGTCAGGCTGAGATGATGCAAGTTGGTCCAGTAGGTCGGGAACCAGGCAGTCAGCGCCAGGAAGCCGCCGAAGGATACGAAATAAAGAAAGACCAGGCCCCAGGTACGCGTTTCGTCGGCCGCCGTGATCAAGGCGCCCCAGACCGAATTGCCGGGGAACAGTTCCTGCCCGCAACTCCGTGCGACATTGCGCGCTTCTTCTAGACCGGTGCCGCGGGCGCGAAGCTGGAAGTAGTAGGCATCGCGGGCCAGCCAGCCATAGATGCCGGTGCCGATCAGCAGGAAAGCGAGCCAGGCCAGATAGGACCCCGCGAGACCGAACGCGGCGATGGCGAAGGGCAAGATCAGCGTGAAAAGACCGGGCGCCAGGTTACCGACGCCGCCATAGATGCCCAGGGCGGTGCCCTGCCGGTTACGCGGAAACCAGTAGGAGACCTGTGGAATGCCGACCGAGAACGTGGCGACCCCGCAACCGCTCATGAAGCCGAACAGCAGGATGACCGGATAGAGTGCCGCCGTGACGTGCGGCACGGTGACCAGAATGAACACCAGCCCCCACATGCCGACGATGGATATGCCGAACAACACCAGCATTGGCAGACGACCCCCGACCTTGTCCACCCAGGCGCCAAAGGGGATGCGCAGCAACGAGCCCGTCAGTTGCGGCGCGGCCACGAGCAGTCCAACCAGCAGCGGAGAAAGCTGCATCGATTGTTGAAACGCATGAGCAGCAGGGCCATAGAGCGCGACCGCGGCAAATCCGATGAAGAACCCCCACGTGCCCATGATGAGGCCCTGGCGTGGGTTGCCCTGCACACCGCTGCGCGTGATCGCGTCGGCCCTCTCGGCCCCAACACCTGTGGGGGCTACCGTCTGCATGGCTCGATCTCCTTGCGGCGGGGTGATGGCGGCGGAGAACTTTTCATGCTGGCGTGCCCCGGTATTTGGATCGGCCACCACAATGACGATCCGGCCGCTCATGGCATTGATCTGGATCAATGCCAGGTCTGTCTGGGAATGCCTTAATTCGTGATGCGGATCACTCATGGGCTCGCGTCGAACTTTCCGACCGACCTGAACGGGATAGCTGAACCCGATGCAAGCGAACGCGCTCACTGACGCCTCGGACGGTCATTCGGCAGCAGGTTCTCAGGCAAGCATCGCAGCGCCCTCCGCCCGCACGGCTCTGGGCGAGACTCCGTGGCTCGGTGGGGTACCCACCGCCACGCTCGACCGGCTGGCGGAGTTGGCCGTTTTGCATCGAATGCCGGCGGCAAGCACGCTCTTTGAGCAAGCCGAGACCGCATCCTTCGCGCACCTCCTGGTATCAGGCAGCGTGGCGCTTCTGGGTGTCAGTGGGACCGCTGAAACCCTGATCGAACTCGTGCGGCCCGTCGATCTGCTGCTTCCGGCCGCAGTCCTCAGTCGGCAACCGTTTTTGGCGCGCGCACGCGTTTTGGAAGAGGCACACCTCGTCCTCATTCAGGCGGAAGCGTTCCGCGATGCCATCGCAACTGACCATGCGCTGTGCCTCGCTGTCCTCGGCTGTCAGGCGGCGCAGTTCCGCCGGCAGATCAAGCTGGCGAAGAACCTGAAGCTTCGTTCGGCGGAGGAGCGCGTCGGCTGCTACCTGCTGGGGCTTGTACTGGAGGCGCCCCCCAACGCGCCGGTACGGCTGCCGATGGAGAAGCGCCTCATCGCGTGGCAGCTCGGCATGACCCGTGAGACGTTCTCGCGAATCCTCGCGGTAATGGAGCAGTACGGCTTACGCGTCGTCGGCGACATGGTCGAGGTCGTGGATGCGGCACCGCTGCGTGCGCGCTTCCGCCTCGACCCGCAGATCGACGGGCCCGAACCGATCGTCCCATTTGCGCCGCGGCGGCACTGAGGTGGCTTCGACGCAAACCGGCCTACCTGTGATTGGGAATTGTCATGGATGATGTTGTGATCGCGCGAGCCTTGCATGTTCTCGGCGTTGTCATCTGGATCGGCGGTGTGTCGATGGTGACCACCGTTGCCTTGCCGGCAATTCGCCGCGGCGCCCTTGGCGGCGACTGGCTTCAGGCCTTGAGCGCGATCGAACATCGTTTCGCCTGGCAAGCGCGGATAGCCGTCGTCATCGTCGGCCTGACCGGCTTCTACATGTCGGCACGGCTTGATCTGTGGGACCGGTTCCGGTCGGCACAGTTCTGGTGGATGCACGCGATGGTTTGCGTGTGGCTGTTGTTCACCGTTGTCCTGTTCGTGGCAGAGCCGTTCGTCGTGGCCCGCCACTTCCGCAAATGGGCGACAGCAGCACCACAGGTCGCGTTCAGGTGGCTGCATCGCATGCACTGGGTACTGCTCGCGCTCAGCCTGATCACCATCTTCGGTGCGGTCGCGGGCAGTCAGGGGTGGTCGATATTCTAACGCGTCTGCCGCCGACGGTGTGTCCCTTCCGAGAGTGAATGACCATGACGACGAACCTGAAAAGCGACCATACGATTCCAGCCCTTTTTACCCAAGGATTCCGGCCATTCTTCCTGGCAACGGGTCTGTGGTCGGCGATGGCGCTCGCGGTCTGGATCGTCATGTTCACGACGGGAACCACTGTACCGAGCCGGTTCGATCCGCTTGCCTGGCATATCCATGAAATGCTGTTCGGCTTCGTGATGGCGGCGATTGCCGGCTTCCTGCTGACCGCTATCCCGAACTGGACGGGCCGGCTTCCGGTCAGCGGCAGTCCGCTGGCGCTGCTAGCCGGATTGTGGCTGCTGGGTCGCATTGCCTGCCTGATCTCGGCGCTGGTTCCGGCATGGATCGCCATCGCGGCGGACCTATCCTTTCCGGTGGTGCTGGTCGGTGTCGTCGCGCGCGAGATCGTTGTCGGGCGGAACTGGCGCAACCTGCCGATGGTGGCGCCGGTGAGCGTTCTCGGAATCGCCAATCTGCTGATGCACCTGGAGGCCAATGGCGTCGCCGTGCCATCGGGGCTGGGGCGGCGGCTGGGGCTGGCCACCGTTATCGTGCTGATCTCGGTGATGGCTGGCCGCATCGTGCCGAGCTTCACGCGCAACTGGCTGGCCAAGCGCCCGGGGTCCGACTTGCCCGCCGGTCATAGCCGGATCGACCAGGTTGCGCTCGGCATCCTGCATGCGGGCCTCATTGGCTGGGCATTCCTCCCGGAGTTTCGGCCGATCGGCCTGCTGCTTCTGCTCGGTGCGACGATCAATCTCTGGCGCCTGCTCCGCTGGCGCGGGTTTGCGACCGCCGCGGAACCGCTGCTGCTTGTTCTCCATCTCGGCTATGCTTGGCTCGTGCTTGGTGTCGCCTTGCTCGGCCTGGCCTTGCTGGACGCCGATGTGCCGCTCAGTGCGGCCATCCACGCGCTGACGGCGGGGGCGGTCGGCACGATGATCCTGGCGGTGATGACACGAGCCACCCGTGGCCACGTCGGACGCGCGCTTTCAGCCGATCGGGTCACCGTTCTGATCTATGGTCTTGTCACCCTCGCAGCAATCACGCGTGTCGCGGCCGCGTTCGGCGCAACCTGGACCATGCCGCTTCTGATCATTTCGGCCGGTCTCTGGATCGCCGCGTTCGCCGGCTTCGTACTCGCCTACGGTCCGATGCTGATCCTGCCGCGACGCTCCCGGTGAACAGGAGGCGCGATCGGTTGTCACGGGCGTCCGGCAGCCTATCTCGCCGCCTCGGCATCGTCCTCCTGGCCTGGACCGAGGGCGCGACCCGTGGCCCAACAATCTCACTGAACCCGCTTACAAAGGTCTGAACTCATGCCCGAGGACAGAGCGCCTCAGACCATCGCCGCCGCGAACGGCATCGCGGCCGATCGTACCTTCGGTGCCGTCGTGCCGCCGGTCTATCTGTCGAGTACCTTCGCCTTCGCAGGCTTCGATCAGGCGAGAGACTATGACTATACCAGGACCGCCAATCCCAGCCGCGCCATGCTCGCCGACACCGTCGCCAGGCTGGAAGGCGGCGCGGGCGGTGTCGTGGTGTCGTCCGGCATGGCAGCAGTCGATCTGGTACTGTCGCGATTGCGGCCCGATGATCTGATCGTGGCGCCGCATGATTGCTATGCTGGCACCTGGCGTCTGCTTGCCGCGCGCCGGGACAGGGCGCAGTTCGATGTTGCCTTCGTCGACCAGGGAAATGACGCGGCCCTTGGACGCGCACTCAACCGGTCGCCCGCGCTCGTTCTGATCGAAACCCCCAGCAATCCATTGATGCGCATCGTCGATATCCGCGCGATCGCGGCACGGGCGAAGATCGCCGGAGCCAAGGTCGTGGTCGACAACACGTTTCTCTCGCCCGCGCTTCAGAGGCCAATCACGCTTGGTGCGGACTTTGTGATCCATTCAACCACCAAATATCTCAACGGCCATTCCGACGTGGTCGGCGGCATCGTGATTGCCGCCGATATGGCCGATGTCCGGGAACTGTCCAACTGGGCCAATATCACAGGCGTCAGCGGCGCACCGTTCGACGCCTATTTGACACTTCGCGGACTGCGCACATTGTTCCCGCGAATCGAGGCCCAACAGCGAACAGCTGCCTCCCTGACCGTGTTTCTGCAACAGCATCCCTGTGTCCGTGCCGTTCATTATCCGGGCCTTGAGACGCATCCCGGCCATGCCATCGCCAAGGTGCAGCAGGCGGGATTCGGCGCCATGCTGAGTTTCGACATCAATGGCGATATCAACGATGTTTGCCGCTTCGTCGAATCGCTCAGGATGTTCACGCTTGCCGAGTCGCTCGGCGGCGTCGAAAGCCTGGTCGCGCATCCGGCAACAATGACACATGCAAGCATGAGCCCGGACGCACGGCGCGTTGCCGGTATAGGAGACACGTTGCTTCGACTGTCAGTCGGCCTGGAGGCGGAGGTCGATCTTATGAACGACCTCAGGCACGGATTTTCCGTCCTGAGCGCGAAAGAGGATCGCACACCGTGACAAATTCCGCTTCGCGCGCAGACATCATGGCCTGGCGCAAGGCCGAACGTCGCCGACTGATCGAAGAGCGGCTCGCGGTCGATCCTGGTGAACGACGGCGGCGCACGACCGAGATCGCAGCGACGCTGTCGCGATTTATCGAAGAACCAGGCGGCCGTACGGTCAGCGTCTATTGGCCGTTTCGAGGGGAACCGGATTTGCGGCCTTGGATGAACGGCTTCACCGAACGCGGAGGAATCTGCGCATTGCCGGTCGTCATCGCGAAGAATGCACCGCTTGTTTTCCGGGTCTGGAAAAGTGGCGACAAACTCGTGTCTGGGGTGTGGATATTCCCGTGCCCGCGGATGGCGGCGAAGTCATTCCCGACATCGTCATCGCACCGGTGGTCGGCTACGACAGGAACTGTTATCGGCTTGGATATGGCGGCGGCTTCTTCGACCGCACACTGGCCGCCTTGTCGCCGCGTCCGATGATTATCGGGGTAGGCTACGCGCAGGCGGCTATTATGAGCATTCACCCTCTACCCCACGATATTCCGATGACTGTCATTGTCACCGAGCACGGAATCATTGCTCCGGCCGTGCCTCTCACCCGCGACACAACTGAGAATCCTCCAAGGGTGATTCGTTGACCGCAAAGGTCGAACAACCTCATAGTCTTACGCGGCAGCGCCTGGCTCATGCCGTGAAACATCTGCCGCCCGCTTATTTCGCACTGGTGATGGCGACCGGGATCGTCTCCATCGCGGCGCGGGATTTCCGGCTTCCTGTGCTGGCGATGGGACTGTTTGTCTTCAACGTTGCCGCCTATGCGGCGCTGGCGGCGCTGACCGCGCTGCGGGCGATCCGCTATTCTCGCCTGTTCTTCGCCGACATGACCAACCATCGGCTTGGACCCGGCTTCTTCACCGTGGTCGCCGGGTCTTGCATTCTCGGAACCCAGTTCTTGCTGCTGACGCACAATCTGGCGGCAGCGACCGTGTTTCTGGCGCTCGGCGTCGCGCTGTGGATCGTCCTCACCTACACGATCTTCACCGCCTTCACGGTCAAGCGGGACAAGCCGCCGATCGAGCAGGGCCTTACCGGGGCCTGGCTGATCGCCGTAGTCGCCACCCAGTCGATCTCGGTGCTGGCGGCGCTGATCGCCCGCGACTGGCCGCAGCCGCACAGGCTGGAGCTCAATTTCTTCGCGCTGTCGATGTGGTTGTGGGGCGGGATGTTCTATATCTGGATCATTTCGCTGATCTTCTACCGCTACAGCTTCTTCGCTTTCTCGCCGAGCGACCTGAGCCCGCCCTACTGGATCAACATGGGGGCAATGGCGATCTCCACCCTGGCCGGCGCGCGGTTGGTGGAGAACACGCCGGACGCACCGTTCCTGGCCTCGCTGCTACCGTTCATAAAAGGGTTCACGGTGTTCTACTGGGCCACCGGGACGTGGTGGATTCCGATGCTGCTCGTACTCGGCGTTTGGCGACATGTGATCGAAAGGTTCCCGCTGCGCTACGATCCACTGTACTGGGGAGCGGTGTTTCCGTTGGGAATGTACACCGTTGCGACACGTCAGATGGCTGAGGCGCTCGATCTGCCATTTCTCGACCCGTTCCCGCCAGTGGTGTTCGTGGTGGCGCTGGCAGCCTGGAGCCTCGCCTTTGCCGGGCTCTTGTGGCAGTTGCGCGCCACGCTAAGCGCGCGCCCGCGCGGTGACGGTGCGGGCGACGAATAAAAGCAACCAGACGCGCCGGCATGGCGTCCTCCGAAACCGGCCCACGGCGATCATTTGGCCTGCCGAGGATTCCCGTCGTCTTGCGATACGCGATGTGGCCGCAACGGCGCGATGACGGCAAAGCCCAGTGCCCCCATCGCCAGCGCGAACACGATCGCCCATTGATAATTGCCCGTATGATCAATGATCAGGCCTGCCAGGATCGGTCCGCAGAGGGCGGAGATGCCCGACGCGGTAAAGAAGATGCCGAGGATCGCGCCAAGATTTCCCAATCCGAAAAACTCAATCAGCACAACCGGCGTCAGGGAAATGCGAAGGCCGTAGCCCAACCCGAGCAACGCCGCGAACGCCAGCAGCAGGCGATAGTCCGCAAACAAAAGCCAAAGCAAATAGCTGGCGCCCATCATCAGGACCGATAGTTTATAAAGCCGGAGCGTTCCGATCCGTTTGGTAAGTGCGCCGATGCCAACCCGGCCCAGAACGCCCATTCCCCCGAGCGCTGACAGCAAGGCCGATGCCGCCACGGGCCCGATGCCCTGCCCGCGCGCGAATGCCGGCAGGAAGACAAGCGGCACGAGCAGGGCTGTCGTCGCGCAGAGCCATGAGCCGTAGAGCATCATGAACTCGAACGAGAACACGACCCGACCCACGGAATGAGCGACGCGGACGCGCGCGACCGGAGGTGGTCTTGCAATCAGCGCGCAGATGGCCAGAAGCACAGTGCAGCCGAGGCCAAAGGCAAGGTAGGTAACCCGCCAGCCGTGGCCTTGGATCAGCGTGGCGGCCACCGGCGGAAGGATCAGCGTCCCGCACCCGGTGCCAGCCGCGGCGATCCCAAGAGCGCCGCTCCGATGCCTGTCGAACCATCCGCCAACGATCGCGAGCGTCGGTAGGTAGACGCATGCCGCGCCTATCCCGACACCGACGCCGTAGGTCAGGTAACCGACCCAGAGCTGTCCAATGGATGCGGTGAGCATGAGACTGGCACCCATCACGATTGCGCCCGTGCCGACGACGATGCGAGGGCCGAGCCGGTCGCTCAGATGCCCGGCAAGCGAACCCGACATGTAGAAGATCATGCCGGTGATCGAGAAGAAGGCCGAAGTCTGAGCGCGATCGGCGTGAAATTCCGCCGCCATCGGTTGGAAGAAGGCTCCGAAGCTGTACATGACGCCAAAAACAACGAACCCGGCGATGAATGCCGCCGTGACCATGAACCAGGCCGCCCGCGAGTCGGGACCATGGGCCGCCGACGACAGGCGCGTCATGGATCGGAGTTGCATGCGACCCTCCAGAGGCCGCGAGTCCACGGCAAGAAGTCAATTTATACCCCTCGGGGTGGGACGGCCCTCCGTTTGTTGCGCTCACTCAAATCGGTGGGGCACCGAACGATTACTTAATCAGGGTAAGCATGTCCCGAAGGCGTGGGTGTTCAGCCGTCTCAAGCCATTCGAATACTACCATTTCAGTAGTCACGATCTCCGCGCCATTCCGCTCCATTCGCCGAAGCGCGGTTTCCTTGCTCTCTGAACGGCGTGAGCCGACCGCGTCACGCACGACATAGACGCGCCGGCCCGCGCGCAACAAACCCAACACGGTTTGAAGCACGCAAACATGGGTTTCGCATCCCGAGACGATCAGGTCATGCCGGTCCGCGATCGCTTCCAGGAAGCCAGCGGTGCGACACGCATCGAAGCTCATTTTGTGTACAAGGCGGCTGGTATCGGATCGAAGCTCCGGCACCGTGCTACCGAGGCCGTTGGCGTTCTGCTCGGTCACTAAGATCGGTACCTGGAGCATCTCCGCCGCATTCAGAAGGCGGCGCGCGTTGGCGACGACCGATATGCCGTCCTCGATCGCAGGCATGAGTTTGGACTGAAAATCCACGACCAGCAGAGTTGAACTTTCGCGGGTGACGACCGGCATCTCTTGTAGTCCTTCCCCAAAGATCTACGGCATATAAGGGCAGTCGAATTTCAGGGGAATGCGATAAGGCTGGCGGGATAGGCATTGTGCCAGCCGGATCGCCTATCGGGCTTCGGTCCAGCTTTCGGAGAATGCCAGCGCGCACGTGCTGAAGGGTTTGCCTTCACGTTCCCTCGGCCAAGGTTGGCCTGCCGCCATGTGTCCGTTTCGGGTCAGCCGAGCACCGAGCGCAGGTATAAGCACCGTGCATACGCCGTAGGGGCGTTCCGGGTCCGCATTCGGTTGGGTATGGATCAGCAACGGTTCACCGATTCTATACCAGGTCAGGGCAATAACCTCATCGCCCGCATCCAACCGTTCCGTCCAAAAATCACGCGCATCACCCGACCTACTGAACCGCGCGTCAATCACTGGAATTTTCAGATCGAGAAGCTCGGCATTGAGCATGCCCTGCACAGTCGTTTGCAGCCACCGCGCCAGCGCGATGTTATCAGAATAAATTCGCCATTCGTTCTCGATCAGCTCACTTTTCAGATAGAGCACATGTCCAGGTCCGGCGGGAGACAGAAGGATGCGCCAAAAACTCGCGTTCGTCGTGTTGTCGTCCCCGTCGTTCTGACTGAGGCGAATGAATGGGTTTTCACCAGTCAGAATCAAGCGATTCACGTCCATGCTGCTCATGATGGATGCCTCCGACATAACCACTATCGACTTATCAACACCGAATCGCGCGCCAGCGCAATTTGCGGTGTACCGTCGTCCGCCGCGGGATACGTGCCTTTGCCTGTCATGCCGGGACAGGCGGTGCGCTTCACTGCCGGGCGGCCGTCCAGCGGCAGAACCATCGCCCGGCGCCAGTGTGGATGACTGTATCCGGCATGTTGCGGAGCAATGTAATCCGGCGTCGGTCGCAATTTCGAGGTCATCAATTTCATTGGGCTGCACGGCGAGGGACCCGTGCTCGAAAGAGACTATCTATACAGATGGCTCAACCAGATTCGCGACTTCGAACACCATCATCAAGATCGCATCGCGGATCGAGATGCATAACGTTGACTTCGATACGGTCCGTGGCAGCTTACGCGTGGAATTTGCTCCAAGAGGCGGCGAGTTCCATATATGCATGACAATGATCCTGGAGCGAGGAGGAAACAATGCCACGGGTACGTGAGATAGAAGAGGACGGCGGCGACCCCACACTGGCGGAGGTGTTCAAGAAGGAACGCGACATATTCGGCGGCTTGCTGAACACGACCAAAGTCCTGGCCCATTGCCCGCCCATCCTGCGAGCCGTCAAATTGCTCGGAGCTGCTATCGAGCAATCGGGGCAGCTTCCCAAGGCGCTGACGTCGTTGGTTTATCTCCGGGTCGCCTTGATCAACGGCTGTCCATTCTGAATCGACATCAATTCCGTCCGTGTGATGGAAAGCGATGGTGGCGACGCGAAGCTCTCCGAGCTGACGATGTGGCGCGACAGCCGACTATTCAGCGAGGCGGAACGCGTCGCGCTCGAATATGCCGAGCGTGTCACGATCACGGATCAGAGGGTGGCCGACGTACTTTTCTCTCGGCTGGCGCAGCACTACACCGAGGCACAAATCGTCGAGTTGACCGCTGTGATCGCGTTTGAGAACTATCGGAGTAAGTTCAACCCGTCGCTGGGTGTTGACGCCCAGGGCTTTTGCGCGATATCGGAACGGTCGCCAAAAAATATGTCAAGCTGATCCGACGAGACACAATTCTGGAGAATTACCCTCGACATTAGACCCGTTGCGAAAATGAGTACGTTAGCGGCTCTCCGTCGGTGAGCTGAGCCGGCGCGGCCGAGCTTGACAGGTCACGGGACGATTCGATTCGTCGAGAACCTTCTTCATGAAGGTACCGGCCCGATGTCCCGTCCGTTCTCCGCTGCCCGGTTGCGCGCCAGCACGAGCTTCGTCCGCCTGACCGGGGTCAGCGTCGCCACGTTCGACAAAATGCTGAAGCAACTCGCGGACCCCTGGGAGAAAGCTCAGCTGCACAAGGCCAAATCCGGCCGCCCCTGGGACGTCGGTGGTTTGGAAGATCATCTTTTGATCATGCTGATCTATTATCGTTGCTACATCACCCAGGAGTTCCTGGGCTTCTTCTACAACGTCAACAAAAGCGCGATCTGCCGAGCGATCCAGCGGATCGAAAAGCTCGCTCGGCCGCTGATCGGGGTTGGACGGAAGCCCAAAATCAGTCGGAACGAGGCCGAGGCCCTGATCGTCGATTGCACCGAGCAGCCGATCCAGCGTCCTGACACGGACGCCAAACAGCGAGAGCATTACTCCGGCAAGAAGAAGCGCCATACGGTGAAGACCGAATACATCGTTACCCGGAATGGTCGTATCGTCAGCGCCTCGCCCTCTCACCCCGGCAGTCACCATGACCTGGCGATCCGTCGCAATGGACCAAAGCTGCCGAGGAAGGCACGGCTCTACGCGGACAGTGCGTACCAGGGGTACGACAAGGAACATCGGAACCTGGAATGTCCATACAAGAAGCCAAAGAACGGGAAACTCACTGATGAGGAGAAGGCATATAACCGTGGACTGAGTGGATTCCGTGTCAGGGTTGAGCACCGGATCGGACGAACGAAACGGTTCAGGATCGCTGCTGAGCGGTTTCGCAACCCACTTGGGACGCATCACACCAAAATCTCCATCATCGCGGGACTGGTGAACCTGCAAGCTGGGTTCGGACCGTTCTGATCAGGTGAGGGAAACGCCGCCGGTGAGAACGCGCCGGACACCGCTGACCGGGGGGCCGACTTTCGCAACGGGTCTATTACACCGGTACGAGACAGGTCCGCCCGCGCCGTTCAGACGCGGGGCGTCGGTGGCGGCCGCAGCGCTGTCATGGATTGACGGCACGAGCCGTGATTGAAAGTCTACGACCAACGGCGTCGTGGTCTCTCAATTCACTATTGATGTCGTTTTACGGTTCAGCGTTCTCGTTTGATATCTGGACAGGAAGCGTATCGCCGACGAACCGCCGGTGTATCGACTGACGAAACAGGAGAAAGCTCACCAGCGCCAGGTTGGCGATGTTGAACATCACGCCAAAGCCGAAGGCCGGCGCGTAGAAGCCGAAATGATCGAAGATGGCCCCGGCGAACCAACTGCCGAATGCCATTCCGCTCATCGCGGTGAACAGCACCAGCGGGATGCGCCAGGACGCCTCGGCCGACGGGAACAGGTCGCGGATCGCCACCACGTAGGCGGGAATGATGCCCGCGAAGCCCAATCCGTAGGCGGCGGCGACAACGAACAGCCCAGCCTCGTTCTGAGTGAGCAGGAAGGCGCCGATTGACACCGCCTGCAAGGCCGAGCCGGCGAGCACGGTCTTCAGCCCGCCGTGACGGTCGGCGAAGGCGCCCCAGAACTGCCGCGAGATGAACGCACAGCCCAGCAGTACCGACAGCATCGTCGCCCCCGTCGCCGCGCCGATGCCGATGTCCCCGCAGAACGCCACCAGATGCGCCTGCGGGATCGCCATTGGCACGCAGCAGCAGACGCTTGCCGCACAGATGATCGCCTGCACGACATTGGGCCGCAGCCCGAGTACTCGCGTCCGGGATGCTGGGGTCACCACATGCCCGCGTCCGGTTCGCCTGCCTCCAGTGCCAAACAGGCCAGGGGCCGGGCGGAGGAACAGGGCGGCGAGCGGCAACATACCCAGCAACACAACGCCCGCGTAACCCAAATAGGTGATCCGCCAACCGTGCCCGGCAATCAGCCGCTCGAACGCGGCGGGCCAAACCACCCCCGCAACGTATTGGCCGGATGAGATCAGCGCGATAGCGGTGCCGCGCCTGCGATCGAACCAACGGCTGACATAGATCAACAGCGGTGGATAGATTGCCCCCATTCCCAGGAACCCGATCAACACGCCATGCCCGACATAGAGCGCCCAGACCTGTCCGGTCGATGACAGCGCCAGCCCGGACGCGACCATGACGGTGCCCATCAGCACACTGTTGCGAATGCCTATCCGATCGGCGAGCCAGCCCATGACGATGCCGCCCAACCCCGTCCCGATCCAGGTCATTGAGCCGGCGAGCGCCAGGATGGAGCGCGATATACCGAGATCAAGCTCCATGGCCCGGAGCCCGACCACGATCAGCAAGGGCGAGCCATAGGCTACCGACAGGATCGCAAGCGTTACCCCAGCCGCGACCCACGATGCGCGACTCTCGATCGAGTGCGGTTGGAGCTTCGCCGAGGCGAGATTGGCATCATCGGGCATTAAGCGATTCTCGCCGATTGAGTCTTAATGGTTGAAGGGAACGGGAACGTTCTGGACCCACCGTCCGTCAATGCTCTGACCTCGTCCAATCCGCACCCCGTCCCCGGATATACTTGCCCGCAATATTTCAGAACCGGTACCAACGGCCGCCGTGGCCACGCTCAATAGGTCTCGGATGGGGTCGCATTCATTACGTTTACTTACCATTCAGCAGTAACTCTCTCAATACCACAGCATCATTGTGCTCACCGTCGTGGGCACCGAACACCAGCGTGACGGTTTTGTGTCCTGCCAATTCACGAATTTCATTCAATAACGCAACATCCTGGTGAAGCTCTTCCATGTAGCGGCGACGGAACTCCGGCCAGCGATGCACGTCGTGACCGAACCACTGGCGCAACTCGGTACTTGGGGCGATTTCCTTCAACCAGCGATCGACAGCGGCATGCGCTTTGGTCAAGCCTCGCGGCCAAAGCCGGTCGACGAGAATGCGCACCCCATCCTCGGGCGAGGGAGGTTCATAGACGCGCTTCAAGCGAAGATGCGGGGTCGAGATTATGTGCGTCGTCATAGCTCCACCTCCCGCTCGAACGCCCGCTCGGCGCGCAGGCTGTCCCGGTCCCGGCCGACGGTGGCAACCGCAAGTTTTCGTCCTTGATACCAAAAGTTCACGGTGCAGTCATGGGCGGTCGGATCGCCCTCAATCTCAAGCCGATCCCAGTGTTCGGCGTGGCCGACATAGGCGATGCTGACGTCGTAATGCTGACTCCAGAAGAACGGCACGGCATCATAGCGTTGTTGCCGGCCGAGCATATTGCGTGCTGCGACCTGTCCCTGCCGTTCCGCCACCGTCCAATGCTCGACCCGGATGCGTTCGCCGGTCAGGCGGTCAGGCCAACGGGCGATATCACCGGCGGCGTAGATCGCTGGTGCGCTGGTCTGCAGAAGCTCATTCACCAGGACGCCGCGCTCCATGGCGAGACCGGCTCCCTCGGCAAGTGTTGTCGCGGGGCGGACGCCGATGCCGACGATGACGAGATCGGCTTCGAGTCGATCGCCGGTGGACAGCGTTACGGCTCCTGGCTCGATCAGGACGACGGTTGCACCGAGGTGAAACACCACCCCGTGCGACTCGTGAATCCCGCGCACCATGTCGCTGATGGATGCGCCCATAACGCGTTCCATCGGTCGAGGTTCCGGGGCGACGACGTATACCGTCAATCCCCGCAATCGCAGCGAAGCCGCCACTTCCAAGCCGATGAAACTGGCTCCCACCACGACACAATGGCGGGCGTCGGCTGTGGCGGCAACCAGCGCGCGGCTGTCGGCGAGCGTACGTAACATGTGGACATGCGGCAGCGCGGCGCCCGGTACATCGAGTCTGATGGGCTCGGCGCCAGTGGCAAGCAGCAGCGCGCCATAGGAAAGCCGGCTGCCGTCGGACAGCCGTACTGTGTGCGCATCGGGATCGATTGCAGTGGCGCGGGTAGCCAGTTTCAGCTCGATCCGCTGCTCCGTGTAGAAGTTTAGTGGCCGCAACGGGATCCAATCTTCCGACGCAGAGCCGGCGAGATAATCCTTCGACAGATTGGGGCGGTCGCAAGGCGGCGACGCATCGGCGCTTAATAGGGTGATGGAGCCGGCATAGCCCTCTTGCCGCAACGTTTCCGCTGCGGCATTGCCTGCGGCGCCACCGCCGATGATAATCACGGAAACCGGTAGATCGGTCGCAGCCAGTACGGGTGGCGTTTCGGCCGGCAACGGTTCGTGCACGAAAACCATTCCGCCAACCAGTTCAACCCGCCAGCACGACAGGCTGTTCAGCGCCGGGGGACGCAGCGCCGCACCGGTACGAAGGCTGAAGCAGGCGTGATGCCATGGACAACGGATGGTATCATCGACCAGTAAACCATCGACCAAAGGTGCGCCGTAGTGGGTGCAGGTCGCGCCAATGGCAAATATGTCTCCGGCGCGACGCACCAGCAGGATGGATGTTTCCCCGACATGTCCGAGTAGCATCTCGCCATCCGCGAACTTGTCCAACGCAATCCCTTGAGTGAGGTCGAGGCTTTGGGTCGGTGATGATTGTTCACTCATTGTATCCTCCGTCGGACGAAGTGAATTTCCTCTGCCAATCCTCGTCTGCAGCGACCTGCGTTCGTGGTGTGAATCGGGTCGGACGAGAGGCGGAACGAAATCCATTCATTTCACACCGGTACCAGCGGCCGCCGTGGCTCGGGTGGCAGCTCGACGCGGATCGGGTCGCCGGGCCGCACGGTGCCTCCAGCCAGAACGATGCACATGACGCCGGCCTTGCGAATCAGTCTGCCCTGCTCGTCACGCCCGAGCGTTGCCTGCATCAGACCCGGCTGAAAATTGTCCAGCTGAGAACAAGGATTGCGCAGGCCAGTCACCTCGACCGCCGCCGTATCGCCCAGGTACAGCCGGGTACCGGTCGGCAGCCCGAGCAGATCGATGCCTTGCGTGGTGACATTTTCGCCGATCTGCCCGACCGATACCGCGAAGCCGGCAACCCGCAATTCATCAATCAATTCGGCGTGGATCAGATGAACCTGGCGGAGGTTAGGCTGGTTCGGATCGCGCGCGACCCTTGAGCGATGCTTCACGGTTACGCCCATATGGGCATCGTCCTCTACGCCTAATCCGGGCAGGAGCCGAATGCTGGTCTGTGTCGCTTTACTGAACGTGTGCGTCGCGCTGCGAGCCACCGCGGTTACTACGCCAGTCATTGGCTTGCACTCCTCTCTGTACGTGCCACGGAACAGACACGCGGCAGATCGTTCAACGGCGCGCGGCGCGACAAGACACCACAAAATCTGCGAGCCATGCGCTGGCGGATCATCACCCCGCTAAGCCGCTTGCAGTGCCGCGTGCGTTGCCTGTCGCATCAAGACCACCTTCTCCGCCGAGCGGCCGAAAAAGTGATAACCGGACCCGCCTTCCGCCAGCACGTCGAGAAACGCATCCGGTGCGGTGACCCGTACGCCGCCGAGCACATCGACACCGCGACGCAGGAAAGCGTCGGGCAGCAGGCCGACTGTCGGGCCGACCACGGCTACGCGAGCGGCGGGTCGGCACAGCGCAAGCAGATGTTCCAGCGTGTCGTTCACCAGCGTGGTTCCCGTGGTCAGCACGACATCGGCCGAGGGCAGCACGGCGTCGGCCTGATCGGCTGGGCGGAAGTACGGCAACTCATCCGGCTTCAGCGTCGCGGGATCCATTTCCAGCACGGTGAACCGCTGTCGCGCCTGCTTCAACGATTTCAGGAACGGGACAAAGGCGCCAATGACGACCACGTTTTCTCCCGGCTGTATGCCGACAGCGTCGTATGCATCGACGCCGATGCGAAGTTCCACCCCACGCGTCGCGTGACGCTCCCAGCACATGTCGGCCAGGGCGTTCATGGTCGCGACGCCCACGGCGCGACGGATGCCACTGACGGCCTCGGTCTCCCGCAGCAGCTCGCGAGCCAGCCGGCCGTGCAGCTTGCCGGGAAACGGCATGGCCATGGCCGAACTCGGGCAGCAGACCGCCTCGGGGATCGATCGCAGCGGAGTCGCGCAGGCACCGGCCGCGCCGGTGTTCAGCTTCACGCCAGTAAAGAACAAACCGATCGCGACCCGTTCGACGCTGATGCGATCCAGGTCACCGGCGAGGATTTCCTCGATGCCAGCAATGGTTTCCGCCAGGATTGTCGCATTATGCATGACATTCGCTCTCTCTGCGCCAGATCGACCCATCATTGGACCGACGTGTAGAACAGTTCGCTATCCGCGTGGCCATTATGCTTCGTCCTTTCAGAACCGCCTTCGCCTTCGCCCTCGGGCACCGGCGTCCGACGTTTTCTCGGGACCAACGCAATCGCGCCGCGGCGGGGCCGCTGCCGGAACACCGAGCATGTTCCACATAAAGCCAAGGCACAGTAAGCGTGCCAACCATCCACGGGATTACCAAGATCACGTTCCATGCCAATGTCCGGCGATAGCAGGGCGGGAGGGCGTCGATCGTTCATGGGTGTGCCATCTAACGCGTCACGAAGGCTTTCTCGATGACGAACTCGCCGGGCCTGCTAAGGCTGCCCTCCCGGAAGCCGCGCCTCACCAGGAGCGCACTCAGATCCACGAGTAGCGCGGTGCTGCCGCAGATCATCGCACGGTCGGTCGCCGGATCGAGTGGCGGTAGCTCGAGATCCGCGCTCATTCTGCCGCTTTCGATCAGTCCGGTGATGCGCCCAGACGTCCGGAACGGTTCGCCGGTCACGCTCGGATAGTAGATCAGCCGTTCGCGCACCGTTTCACCGAGCAGTTCATGCCGCGGCAACTCGAGAGTGATGTGCTCGGCGTGGACCAGCTCGTTCACCAGCCGGCTGGTGTGGGTGAGTACCACGCGATCGAACCGCGTGTAGAGATCGGGGTCCTTGACCAGGCTGAGGAACGGCGCAAGGCCGGTCCCGGTCGCAAAAAGATAAAGCGTGCGGCCCGGTAGCAGGCTGTCCTGCACCAGCGTACCGGTCGGCTTGCGCCCGATCAGAACCTCCGCACCCGGCGCGATGTGCCGGAGGCGCGACGTAAGCGGGCCATTCGCGATCTTGACGCTGAGGAACTCGAGCGCCGTGTCGTAATGGGCGCTGGCCATGCTGTACGGCCGCAGCAGCGGGCGGCCGTCCACCATGAGGCCGAGCAACGTGAATTGGCCGCTTTGGAATCGGAACCCGGAGTTGCGGGTGAGGGTGAAGCTGAACAACCGTTCGGTCCAGTGCCGCACCGCGAGCACCGTCTCCGTGGTCAGAATGGCTGGCAGTGCGGGCGCCGCTCGATCAGCGCCCTCTGGACCAAGCGGCGGGATCGCCGACAGCGCAGTATCTTCAGGTATCAATCGCGTGGACTGGTGCATGCGTGTCTCACATCACTCGACCAGGTATTCAGCCTGGATTTAACGAAGGGGTCTTCCGTCACGACGCACCGGACGCCTTACGCGGCCGGCACCGGGATGAACGTCGCAAGCGGTCCATGAACAACGCCTGGATCACGAGCATGGTCTCGCCGGCATCGCAGCAATCGACTGGGCGCACCTCGACGCAGTCCATGTATTTGCCTTTGGTGCGGCCTGGGCGACGACGTAGGTCATCGCGCTCCTCTCGATGTGGAGCCGACACGTCCGATCTCCACGCGCCAGACCTCCGGCCCCTGCTCCACGTAGCGCCAGGAAAACTCGCCGTGATGCTCGGCGTCGAACTGATAGTAGAGCGGCTTCGGATCGTGGTCGTTCACCAGCTCGAACTTTGCGCCGGCTGCCAACGCCTCATAAGTGGCGAATATCCGCCGGTGCCGCTCCGCGGGCACCAGCGTGCGCACGTCCAGAATGTGAGCTTCAGTCATGGTCTGTGTCTCCTTCGTTGGGGGGATCGAGCCTGACCTCACGGGTCAGGGTGTGCAGCGTCGCAGTCAGCCGTTCTGCTTCCCGTGCATGGCGGTGACGCAGCAAGGACCAGCCGCGCGCGGCAATACGACAAGCTTCGTCCGCGGCGCCGGCGCGGGCGAGCGCGAGCAACGCCAGGACCAGCAGACGATTGAGGCCGCCGACCTGATCCACGACGGCATCGGGCGCGGTCATCCCGCGTCCTCGCGGATGCGGAAACGCGCCTTCGCCTCCGGCGACATCCGCCGCGGCGACCAGGCGGGGCTCCACACCACGGTGACGAACACGCCGGTAACGCCCGCTACCTCGGCCAGGCGATGCTCCACGCCACCGACGATGTAGTCCTGCGCCGGGCAGCCGGGCGTGGTCATCGTCATGGTCACGTCGACGATGCCACCCTGGATGCCGATGTCGTACACCAGGCCCAGGTCGACGATGTTGTAGCCGAGTTCGGGGTCGATGACGGTGCGCAGTGCCTCGCGCAGCGACGCGTCGGTGAGCGGCGGGGTAGATGGGTCCATCGGTTCAGCCCCCGCGCCGGATCAGCAGCCGGACGCCCGCTGCCTCCCGGCTCACCTGGATCGCCGCGCCGCGTGCTTCGAGTTCCGGATAGAGCAGCAGCGGCTCGCGGTCGTTCCATGCCTCGATCACCTCGCCGGCGGCCAGTTGCTCCAGCGCGGAGAGGATTCGCACCATCGGTTCGGGTGGCTGCAGGTCGCGGTTGTCGAGCACCTGCTTCGGCGCCGGCCAGCCGGCGCCATCGTCGGCGTGGCTTTCCGCCGCCGGCCGGGGTTGGCGCTGCTCGGTTGTGCCGGCCGGGTCCGATGTGAACAGGATCTCCCAGTCGCCCTCGCCGTGATGGATTGCGCGGTGCCCCAGACCTTTGCGGCCGAGCACCGCATACAGCGGGATCGGCTCGAAGGTCGCCAGCAGACGAAAGGCCTGGCCGGGTTCCAGACTCGCGACCGCCTGCATGATGCGGGGGAACGGCTCGCCCCCGGCGCGCAGTTCGGGGCGCACGTCAAGCGTGAGGGGTGTGGCTTGTGTCACGGGCTAACTCCTTCCGGGGGGCAAATGGTGTGGGAATGGGAGGCGGCCGGCCAAGATGTTCGCGCGCATAGACCGCGCGCCAGGCGCGGGCATATTCCCGCGCCAGCAGCAGGACCGCGATCAGGGCGAGCGCGAGCGCGCCACGGATCACGTCAACGAGGTCGAACGCGGCGGCGCCGGCGGCGACCGCGACCGCGGCGAAGTAGAGGACGAAGAAGCCGATCGCGCTCGGCTCGTGCACCAGATCCTGCACCCGCGGCACGGTACCGCGGCCGAGCTGGCTGCCGAAGCGGGACAGCCACGACAGAAACGCAACGACCTTGTAGAGCTGGGTCAGCCCGAGCCCGCTCAGCCAGCCGAGCAGGAGCAGCAGCACGAGGCTCGGCGCCAGGTCGGCCAGCCGGTCGGTGGCGATCGCGCCGATGGCGAGCAGCACGGCGAGACCGAGGGCGATGAAGGCGCCGATCGCCGCGCGGTTGTGCAGTTCGATCTGCCGCCGCCGCCGGCTGCGATAGAGCCGCACCACGTCGGCGAGGTAGAGCCCAAGCGCGAGGCCGATGGCGAGCCGTCCCGCCTGCTCAAGACCCGCGATCCAACCGGCGGGCCAGATAAGCGCGGCCAGGCCGGCGGCGAACGCGGCGAGAAACCCGCCGGCCCCAGTCCACAGCACCGCCGCACCGATCGCGCCGCGCTCATGGGGAGCCAACATGAACATCGGCAGCAATTCGTAGGAGACGCCGATCGCGGTCAGGGTGAACCAACCGCCGAACCCGGCCAGGGCATGGTAGGTCACGCCGTCTGCGAGCAGCGGCGCCAGTGCCGGGCCGGTGGCTGGCACCGTCAGGGCAAGCGTGAAGCTGAGCCCGAGGAGGACCGTGAGCAGCAGGAACGCGAGACCGGCAAGGACAAACCGTGCGCTGAGCGGCACCGGACGCTTGGCCGCGAGCGGCACGGCCAAGGTGGCGCCGCCCACGACCAGCGCCGCGACCACCAGCGAGCCGCCGATCGGCAGCAGAAGTCCCGACCAGGCGGTGCGGCCGAGTGCGCAGAACCCGCCGACCATCAGCGCCAGGCCGCCTTCAACGCCGATCAGGGTGGCCAGCGGCAGCGTCTGACTGGGCAGTTTGCGGCTGGTGATCACCGGCACGAACTGGAACAGCGCGCCGAACATCAGCAGGGTAAGCCAGCCGATGGTCAGCAGATGCACCATCGCCAAGCTAACCGGCGCCGCCGCCGGTGCCGCCGGCCAGGCGAGGCCGAGCACCGACAGCAACAAGCCGAGGCCGAGATTGACAAGCGCGCAGGCGAACATTGCCGGGGTCCAACGCGACAGGCGATCACTGGTAGCGTTCATGCAACCTCTCTCCTGTCCTGCGCCAGGTGCCGACAACGTCCGTCCCCGCGGCTCGCTCGAAGGGAGCGCAGCAGGCAAGCGTGGCTCCAGCGGCCGTCGGCGTTATATTACGTATCTCTAATACCTATTTAAGCCGCGCACGTCCGGTTGGCAAGCGCCGTTCGATCGCCAAGTTTCCTCTTCCTGCTGACGCCCCCGTCTCGATTGCCCCGACGCGCCCTTCAGCCTGGAAACCAACCACCGCGGCAAGCACGGATTTGCGGCTCCAGAACTCACGGCTGCGGTTTCAGCGACGGACAGGTTCTAGCGGCCAGCGAGTGCCTGTCGGCGGCTTTGCTTGCGTTTGCGAGCCTGATCGAGCCGGGCTGGTTCCGCTGACGCATTTCGGGACCATGTTGCCTGGTCCCCGGCGCAGGCTGTCTGCAACGGGCTTGCATTCATCGGCCCCGGCGGTCGCTGGCTGGGACGGAGTCGGTCGAGGGTATGCTCGGGGCCGGGTCGAAAACTGAGAGGCTTCTCCTGTGTTCAGGACGTGAGGCCGTCCAGCCACTCGGTGATGCAACGCCGTCCAGCCGTGCCTGCTGTCGCGCCGACACGTTGTGCGTCAGCGCGAAGCGTCGTGACCGAAAGGTCCGGCACGCCGGCAAGCTCCACGGCGTGTCCGACCAGCCATCGCTCAAACCCGCGCCCATCCGCCTCAGGGTGGAATTGGAAGCCGAGCGTCGTCCGACCGAGGGCAAATGCCTGATTGCAACAAAATGCGGTGGACGCGAGGCATGCCGCGCCGGGTGGCAAGTCGAAGGCATCGCCGTGCCAGTGCAGCACGTGGACACGCTCCAGGTGGCGCAGCGGCCCATCCCGGCCGGCGTTCGTCAGGTCAATCGGCGCCCAGCCGATCTCCTTCGCCGAACCCGGAGCGACGCGCGCCCCAAGGGCACGGGCTATGAGCTGGGCGCCCAGGCAGATGCCGAGCATCGGCGCGCCCTTCGCGAGTCGGCCCCGCAGCAGCCCGAGTTCCTCGTCCAGGAGCGGGTAGAGGTGGCCCTCATAGGCGCCAACCGGACCTCCCAGGACCACCAGGAGGTCGGCCGCCTCGACGTCCTGTGGTCGCAGTTCGTCGATGCCGGGATCGACATAGCGGACCTTGTAGCCAGCGGCCTCGATCGGCGCGGCAAAGCTGCCGAGATCCTCGAAATGGACGTGGCGGATGGCGACGGCGGTTTTCAATACGGGCTTCCCTCGGGGTGTTCAGCGGTGGCGCTCGACCGATCCATCCCGCGGCGCCTTGGGGTTTGGCTCTGGCCCGACGTCGTATAGAGCAGCACGTCAGACTTTCGCCGATTTGCAGGTTTTGATCCCGAACAACGCGTATGCTGGGCACCGGCCAGGCAGTCCGGTGGCCAGCGGCACCACACCGATCCAGCCCCAGCCGCCGATCGTGAGGTCGTGGCCAGGATCACCAGTGCCAGACTGGCAACGATGCGAAGAACCCGATCCACGCCACCGACATTATAGCCCATGGCCATTCTCCTCGATGGCCTCGGCCCGGCGGCACCGCGCGCGTGGCGCCGCCAAGCCGAAGGACGGTCGATACCGGCCCGTGCGGCCTGCCCGTCCACGTCGGGCGTGACACCGACAGGCATGGTTGCTATAAGCGGCATACCGGATGCCTATTTAGACTACAATCCCATGGGAACAAGCCCGTTTGGCTGGGCCGGACGCACACAGTCACAATCGGACCGATTCAACCGCGAGGCGGCGAAGCATGACCGATCCAGAGCGTCTCCCACCCGACCTGCCGGTGCCGCTGGATGATGGCGCGTGCCGCCATCTGCCCGGACTGCGAATGCCCGCCCTGGCGCTGCCCAGAACTGGCGGCGGCACAGTCGATCTCGGCCGTGCGACGCCAGCCTGGGCCGTGTTCTATTGCTTCCCGCGCGCGAGCCAGCCGGGCGTCCCGCCTCCGCCGGACTGGGACCGGATCCCCGGCGCACGTGGCTGCACCGCGCAAGCCTGCGATTTCCGCGACCATCATCAGCGCCTGGCCGCGCTCGGCGCCGTCGTGTTCGGGATCAGCACCCAGACCCGAGCCGTGCAACAGGAAGTGGCGACCAGGCTGCATCTGCCCTTCGATCTGCTCAGCGACGACGGCTTCCGGCTGACCGAGGCGCTGGGCCTGCCGACGTTCGCGGCGGGCGGCCTGCGACTGCTCCGGCGCCTGACCTTGGTCGTGCGGCACGCCGTGATCGAGGCGGTGTTCTATCCGATCTTCCCGCCGGATCGGAGCACGGTGCCGGTAATCGACTGGCTGGCGAGCCGACAGACCAGGTGACCGACCTCCGCCGGTTGTGCGAGGACTAGCTAAAATCGGTATTTCAAATATTGCATTACGCTCCGAACGCCCCATTATCAGTACTCGAAATTCTTGTCGCAGGTGTGCCGTAATGGGAAATTTGCTCACGCGTGCCTTCCTCCTTCCGGGCAACACGGTCTGTTCCTATTTTGGCGTGACGGATCCGGAGGGGCGGATGATGCTCCGAACGCTCATTAACATGCTGGTCTGGAACGTGGTCGCCGTCGTCGGGGTCGTTCTATGGTTCGGTTGAGTCATGCGCCCGGCTCCGTGTGTGGACCACGGTCCGCGGGTGCTTGTGTTTTCCGCGCTGCGGCCCGGGCGCTCCGGGCGGGGCAGGCTTTCCTGCAGAAAAACCGGGGCGTTCCACGCTCGCCGATCTGATCGGCGCTGGCGGGCCGGCAGCCATGGGTTGTTCGGGTAATGCCGGCGAGCACGACCGCGCTTCGCCTGGTCGGGTCACCTACGTGGACTTATGGAGACGTGATGATCGAACTTTTGGCGCTTCTCTACCCTTGGGCGAAGGCACTCCACGTCGTCCCAATGATCGCCTGGATGGCTGGTATGCTCTACCGACTCCGGCTGTTCGCGTTTCATTGCGACGTGCAGACCGGATCAGTTGAGAGCGAGCGATTCAAGCTGATGGATCGCCGTCTGCCCAGGTATCTCATCAACCCGGCGATGATCGCTACCTGGGGTTTGGCGCGTTGCTGGCGCTGACCCCAGGCGCGATTGACTGGAGCACCAGTTGGTGGCGAGTGAAACTCGCCTGTCTCGTGCATATGTCAGCCTTTCACGGCGAGTTCTCGCCCCAGCGCCGCGCGTTCGCCAGGGATCAAAATACCAGATTGCAGCGGTTCTATCGCCTCGCCAACGACGTGCCGGCGGTGCTGGCGGTGATTGTTGTAATCATGGTGATCGTGAAGCCGTTCTGAACGAGTGATCGCGCGGCATGGATGCTTGCGCGTGGGGGCTATACCCGAAGTGGAAGGAGAGGGCGATGTCAACGAAGCGGATCCTGCTTGAGGTGGGCACAGGAAACGACTGGCACGGTGGAGACTACACGAAGGCTGCCGTGCGCGCCGTAGAAGACGCCATTCACCATAGTTCGCTGACTTTCCTGCACACGCTGAACATCGATTCGAGGACGATGGTGGTTGACTTAACAATAGGCGTACAGCAGCCGGAAAAGGTCAATTCAGAGGTCGTGAAGGCCATGCTGCCCGAGGGCCAGGTCGCGGTGAACGTTGTCAAGGGTGGCCTTGATGTGCCCAATCGAGGGCAAGATGACGTAACCGTCATTGCCAACGTCGCAATCGCGGTGCATCTCGATCTTGGCCGTTGAGGAAGTCTTCGCTTGAGACCGTGCATCAGCAATGTGCGGATCAGAAACAACGGAGAGACGCGATGCCACACGAGCAGCAACAGGCCGCGCCAGCGGCCTCCGAAGTCACACGGAAGCCGAAGATGGTTGTGCAGACCGCGGACGTGCGTGTTGTCGAATATACTCTGGAGCCCGGCGAACGCCATCCATGGCACTATCATTCTCAGGTGTCAGACAGGTTCTACTGCCTCGCGGGGCTGATCGGCGTTGAGCTTCGCTCGCCGGCACAGGAGGTTCTTCTGCACCCCGGCGAAACCTACGTGGTGTCGTCGGGGATCGTGCATCGTGTCGGCAACGCAGCCTCAGGCGTCGGCCGCTATCTGCTGGTGCAAGGGATCGGCCGCTACGATTTCGTCACCGCCGACTGAAGCGGCGAGACGGCGCCGATCAGCCTGACGATCCCGTGGAGCACCGAAAGGGCGATGTTTCCACTGCGCGTGGCGCGAGGCAACCGCAATCAGAGAAAGGCACGGCGGGCGATCGCCTGCTTGATGAGGCCGATCGCCTTGCCGGGATTGAGGCCTTTGGGGCAGGTCGCAGTGCAATTCATGATCGTGTGACAGCGATACAGACGGAACGGGTCATGCAAATCGTCGAGCCTTTGCTCGGTGGCTTCGTCGCGACTGTCCACGATCCAGCGATAGGCCTGCAGCAGCACCGCAGGGCCGAGGTAGCGGTCACCGGTCCACCACCAACTCGGGCATGCCGTGGTGCAGCAGAAGCACAGGATGCATTCCCAGCAGCCGTCGATCTGTGCCCGTTCCTCAATCGACTGTAGCCGTTCTCCGTCCGGCGGCGCAGGCGTGTCCGTCTGCAACCACGGTTTGATCAGCCGGTACTGGGCATAGAGATGGCTCAGATCGACGACCAGATCCTTGATTACCGGCACGTGGTTCAGCGGATAGATGCGGATGTCGCCCTTGATGGCTGCAATCGGCGTCGTACAGGCCAGACGATTGCCGCCGTCGATGTTCATGGCACAGGAGCCGCAGACACCCTCGCGGCAGGAGCGGCGGAAAGTCAGCGTCGAGTCGATCTCGTTTTTGATCTTGATGAGGGCGTCAAGCACCATTGGCCCGCACTGATCGAGATCGACCGAAAACACGTCCTGCACCGGGTTGTCGCCCGCGTCCGGGTTCCAGCGATAGACGCGGAACTGCTTGAGGTGTGAGGTAGCGGCCGGCGCCGGCCAGATTTTACCATGGTGCACCCTCGAATTGGCCGGGAGTCTGAACGCGACCATCGTCGCCTCTCCTTTCGCAAGTCGGATCGGGCGCCGCAGTCTACCGCCGATACCACAGCCTTTCCATCAGCGTCGCCTCCGTTCCCCGTTTGGTCAATGCTGCCCGCCGGCGTACAGCCCTGGTCCCCCGGGTGGATCATGTCCGCCTTGATATATGTATCTATAATACTTATATACGAGAATGTTGTCCGGCAGACCGTCATCCGGGTCGACTCAGAGGAGTACCAAACCCATGCCCTACGAATACGGTGATCCGATCACTACATTGGCGGTCGACACGGCAGTGAGCGCGGTGCTTCGGCTGCGTGCGCAGGGGCGCGTCGTTCCGCTCGACGAAATTGCAAGAGAGGCCGTGGACGCGGCATTCTGTCACTGCGTAACGCGAGCGGCGGATGCCAGTATCGGCCATGCCTCCCCGGTGCATGAAGGCCTGATTGCAGAGATTACAAGGCTGGTGCGCGCGGCGGTGGACGGTCCCGTCGATATCGCTTCCGAGCAGTCGTTTCCCGCGAGCGACCCGCCGGCTTGGATCTGGCGGGAGTGACCCGCGCGCGCGGCCGCCGCGCTTAGGCTCCGCCGGTCGGCGGCTGCGGTTCGACCGCATCGAGCATCAACGCCGCATGCGCATAGGCCCCGCCGGCGCGCATCTCGACTGCGACCCAGATCGCCTCCATCAGTTCCTGCTCGGTCGCGCCGACGCGCAACGCCGCCTTGGTGTGGCCCTTGATGCAATAGGGGCACTGCGTCACATGCGCCACCGCCACGGCGATAATCTGCTTGAACTTCGCCGGCAGCGCGCCATCAGCAAACACCGCCTTGCCGAACGCATCAAACGCCGCTTGCTGCGCCGGCGCCAGTGCCCGTCGGCGATCAGCCAATTGCCTGGTAGCGGGAGGATACATTCTGTCGCTCATTTCAGTTCTCGATTTCATCTGTCGCAACATGGAATCCGGCTCAACGTCGACCTGCCGCCTCGTGGGAAGCCACAGCTCCCGTGTCTTTCGACACGGCCATCAATCGATGGGTCCGGCGACCAGCCATGGATACGCATCAGGCTTCTTTTAATTCGGTATTTCGGATATAGTGTACCGCTGCTGATCGGCAATTGCAACACTGAATGAGGATTTACCATGCGGCTGACCCAGTTCACCGATTTCGGGATCCGTGCCTTGATCCTTTTGGCTGACCGCGACGGCGACGTATTAAGCGCCGCCGCTATAGCGGAGTCACTCGGCGTGTCGGTTCATCACATGGCGAAAGTGCTCCAAGCGCTGGGCGCCGCCGGGTTAGTCCGCAGCCATCGAGGCAAACAGGGCGGGGTTACGCTCGCCCTGTCGCCCGCGGCGATCCGCATTGGCACCGTGGTGCGCACGTTGGAGGAGGATCAGCCGCTGGTCGAGTGCTGCCGCGCCGACGGCGGCGCCTGCGTGCTGACCCCAGCCTGTCGGCTCCGAGCGATGCTGCTAGGTGCCGAGCAGGCCTTCCTTGCGGAACTGGACAGGTTCAGCCTCGCCGACTGCCGCATCCCAGGTCTTGCCAGACTACTCGTTCCCGGCCGCGCGGCTTAGGGTCGAGGACCGCCCTGGCAGTTTGTAAATAGGTATTGACAATACCTCTATCAGGAGCAACATGGCCATCCATGATGATGCGTGGCGCCAGATGGAGGTATCCATGAGTCAGTTTGCCGATGTTTCAGGACTCGCCGGCCAGAAGGTCGGACGAATTGCCGCAACCATGCCCGGGGCCGCGGGCGTGTTCCAGGATCGCGGGGTCGATTTCTGTTGCGGCGGCGAGCAGACCCTCGCCGATGCCGCGGCCAGGCAGGCGCTCGATGTCGATGCGCTCATCGGCGAACTCGCAGCGGCCGGCCCGGCCGGAGACGCACAGGAGTTCGCTGATGATGTACCCTCGGCGCAACTGATCGAGCATATCAAGACACGCTACCATGCCATCCATTTACAAGAGTTGGCGTGGCTGATGCTGGTTGCGGGCAAGGTTGAGGCCGCGCACCGGCACAACGCCGTCGTTCCGGCGGGGCTTGGCGATCTGCTCGCGCGCTTACGCGCGGAGATGATCCTCCATCAGAAGCGCGAGGAGGTTGTGCTGTTCCCTATGATGCTGGCAGGCGGTGGGCCGATGATCGCGGCGGCGATTGCCACGATGCGCGCCGAGCACGATGATCACGGAGCGTCCCTCGCGGCGATCGACCGGCTTACCCATGGGCGCACGGCACCCGGTGATGCTTGTGCCACCTGGCGCGCGCTCTGCGCCGGACTGACCAAGTTTCACAACGATCTCGTGATGCATGTGCATCTGGAGAACAACGTCCTGTTTCCACGATTTGCCAATACCAGTGCGGCTGACGCAAGAGCCTGACGCCAGGTACCCCCGGGATGGTGGCAAAGCCATGAGGGCACCGTCCACGCGTCTCGTGATGTGCTCGGCTGGAATGTTCCGCGGGTGGCAGAGCGGCGGCGCACTTCCCGCGGAAGATCGTTCCGCACGCCGGTATGGAGATCGCCGATGACCTACGTGGTCACCGAAAGCTGCATCAAGTGCAAATATATGGATTGCGTGGAGGTATGTCCGGTGGACTGCTTCTATGTGGGCGAGAACATGCTGGTGATCCATCCCGACGAATGCATCGATTGCGGCGTGTGCGAACCGGAGTGTCCGGCCGAGGCGATTATGCCGGATTCCGACGACCGCGCAGGGGACTGGCTGGAAAGAAACCGCGCGTTCGCTACCGTCTGGCCCAACATCACCCGCAAGGGCACGCCACCTGACGATGCGGATGACTGGAAAGACAAGCCGGGCAAGGCCGGCTTGCTCTCGCCGGAGCCTGGAACGCCATGACGATTGGCGCCTTGCTGCCCGCGTACCGCGAACTGCTGGCGCTGCATGTGATCTCGGTGATCCTCTGGATGGCGGGCATGATCATGCTGCCGGTAATCTACGCCGGGCATGTGGCGACGACACCGGACGTGGCGCGTGACGCTGGCTTTGTCGAACTCGAACGCGGGATCATCAAACGGTTCGTCAATGCACCGATGTATGCTGCCTGGGGCTTCGGTATCCTGCTGATCGCCACCCCTGGCACGATTTCGTGGTCAGCTGGCTGGTGGTGGACGAAGTTCATCGCCGTGCTCGCGTTGTCGGGCTATCACGGCGCGCTATCCTTCTGGCGTCGTGGTCTGCGGGACGGTACCAATCGTCACAGCGCCACCTTCTATACGATGGCGACGGTCGCCCCGATCGGATTGGTAATGTTGATCGTGACGATGGTGATCATTCAGCCTTGATCCGCTCGCGCAGCACATCATCGCACAGCACGACCGCGTTGTTGCGTTCAGCATCATGCGCCGCGAACAGCAGCGTTACCGGGCCTGCGCGGCAGAGGCGCGCCAGTTCCGCCAGCGGCGCGGGGTCGGCCGTGAGTTCCGCCAGGTAGCGCGCTGCAAATTCCTCCCAGCGCGCGGACTCGTGCCCGAACCAGCGCCGCAAGGCGTCGCTGGGTGCGGTCTCCTTGAGCCTGAGATCCATCTTGGCCCGCGCCCGGGCCAGGCCCCGCGGCCAGAGGCGGTCGACGAGAACACGCGTGCCATCGTCCACACCGGGCACGTCATACGCACGTCGCAGGTGAATCCGCGCGCTCACATGGCACGTCCCGAAACTTCGTGCGCGAGGACGATGTTGGCCTCGTGCGATCGGAGCATCTCGGAAACATCGGCATGGAGCTGATTGTCCCGCACGCGCGGCAGCATCTCACGCAGCTTTCGTACGACCCAGCCTTGGCCACGATTGAGGAAAACGATGCGCTCGCCAAGATCCGGAATGGCCATAGCCTTGCCGTAGAAGGCGCCGACCGTGGGTGAGGGTATCGCGCCCAGCGCCTTGATGTGTCGGGCCAGCATGGCGCACCAGTGTGCTTCGTCTCGCTGGATGGTGTGCATCAACTCGGCGATCGGGCCGCTGCCAGCAGCGTGTGCGCTCTCCAGCGTTACACGTGCGCCGGCGCGTTCCGCTTCCAGCAAAGCGTTCAGGAAAGCGATCAGTTCATCCTTGCCTGCATAGCCCATATAGGCGTCGTCCGCCTCATGCATCGCACAGGCTGGCGAACTAAGCTCGATGGGGGGATCGTCATCAATCGGGTTCGTCATTGGACTGCGCCCTCCACGGTCACGCACCAGGCTCGGGACCGATACCGAAAAGTTAGCCGCGTTCGGCCGCTATCATCGCCTTCGCCCCGCTCGACGACACCGTAAACAATCCCACGCTTCAGCTCCTGCCAAAACACGTCAGGCGGCAGGCCAAGTTCTTGAGCCACAAGTTCCGCGTCGACAGTGAAACCGTCGTTCGACACTGCGATGGCCGTTGACCTCTTCTGCTCCATCAAACGTTCCTCGATTTTCCCGGCCCGACCGGTGCCTGCCGCCTCAAAGCGCACGGTTCGTCTCCTGGGTTCTCGGCATGGTCCGTTCCGGCCGTGGTCGTTTCCGCCGCCGGATTTCGCCCTTTTGGGCGGCGATACCCATTTCCAGACTGTCGGCAATACGGTGCGCGCGCTCGAGAAAATGCGCCGACGCCGATGGCGGGCAGACGTCCCGTGCCGTCTCCGCGAAGATCTCGAGCCAGCGATCGAACTCAGGCGTGTCAATCGGTAGCGGAAGATGCGCTATCATCGGCTGGCCGTGATAGCGGCCGCTCATCAGCGCGACCGACGACCAGAAGGCACATAATTTCCCAATGTGCCTTTCCCAGTCGTCTACCTTGCTCTCGAAGATCGGACCGATGAGCGGGTCGCGCCGGGCTCTTTCGTAGAACGCGCGAACCAGTCGTTCGATCATCGGCTCGTCGATCTCCGTCCGCGCAACGATATCGTCGATGACCTGGCGACGCTGCAGTGAACCGGTTTGTGTGTCCGTGGTCATTCTCATTCTCACGTGCGAGCCGGGAAGAACGCCGCCACATTGCCTTCCGCACATAACATACTTATAGAATGTATCTTATGGGGTCAACCTGCAACCCCGTGAACTGCGGCTGTGCCGGAGAAGTGGAAAAATGCGTCTGACCTTGCGGACCGATTACGCGTTGCGGACGCTGATTTTCGTCGGTGCGAAAGGCGGCCAACTCGCCACGATCGCTGAGATCGCCACGAGCTTCGATGTCTCGAAGACCCATCTGATGAAGGTTGTGAACCAGCTCGGGCAACTGGGATATCTGGAAACGGTTCGCGGCAAGAACGGTGGAGTCAGGTTGGGGCGTCCGCCCTGGGAGATCATCGTAGGGACGGTCGTGCGGAAAACCGAGGACGATCTGGCCGTGATGGGCTGCCTCGGGCATTCCGGGTTTTGCCGAATTGAAGAGTGTTGTGTTCTGCGCGGTGCACTCCGTCAGGCCACACGGGCTTTTCTGGCCACACTTGACGGCTACACCTTGGCCGATCTCTTGGAGCCCCATGCCAAGCTTGTCCAGAGTTTAGGGATAGCACCTGATACGCCGGTTGCGGGGTGATTCCGATCTTCATCAAGTTCATGTTCGGTAAGCAAACGGCAAACCGGCCGATTTCTTCGCCAGCGTATCCCTGCGCCCGAGCGCCATCAATTTGAGCTTGAACTCATCGCCAAAAAGCCTCGTCATCTCTCGTCGCCATGAACGCGACCAAGATCCTCTGGGGCCAAGTCCTCGGCGTCAGCGCCGTTGTGCTCGGCTTCCTCTGGGGGGCGACGCAATGGGTTGCCTGGCGTCTGGCATTCCAGCCCCAACTGGGACACCCCTGGTTCAACATCCTCGGCTGGCCGGTCTATGATCCGCCAGCCTTCTTTTGGTGGTGGTTCGCCTACGATGCCTATGCGCGCCCGATCTTCGTCGAAGGCGCCTATATCGCCGCATCCGGTGGGATCGCGGCCGCCGCCGTCGCGATCGCGATGTCCGTTTGGCGCGCCCGGGAGGTGAAGAAGGTCACCACTTACGGCTCGGCTCGGTGGGCGGAGACCCGGGAAGTGCGGCTTGCCGGTCTCCTCGGGCATGACGGCGTTATGCTCGGCCGGTGGCGTCACGAATATCTACGCCACGACGGACCAGAGCATGTGCTTTGCTTCGCCCCCACCAGGTCAGGCAAAGGCGTCGGCCTCGTTGTTCCGACGCTGCTCACCTGGCCGGAAAGCGCCATCGTTCATGACATCAAGGGAGAGAACTGGACCCTGACCGCCGGCTGGCGCTCGAGGTTTGGTCGCGTACTGTTGTTCGACCCGACCAACGCGGCGAGCGCCGCCTACAATCCGCTCCTGGAAGTTCGCAAGGGCGAATGGGAAGTCCGAGATGTTCAGAACATCGCTGACGTCCTGGTCGATCCCGAGGGTGCGCTGGAACGGCGCAACCACTGGGAGAAGACGAGCCACTCGCTTCTCGTCGGCACAATCCTGCATGTGCTTTACGCCGAGCCGGACAAGACGCTCGCCGGCGTCGCCAATTTTCTCTCCGACCCGCGCCGCCCGATCGAGACGACGCTGCGCGCCATGATGACGTCGCCGCACCTCGGAGAGGCCGGCGTACATCCCGTCGTCGCCAGCTCCGCCCGTGAACTGCTCAACAAAAGCGATAACGAGCGCTCGGGCGTGCTGTCGACCGCGATGTCGTTCCTCGGGCTGTATCGAGATCCCGTTGTCGCGACAGTGACGCGCCGCTGCGATTGGCGCATTCACGACCTGCTCGAAGGGAAGACACCCACGACCCTCTATCTGGTCGTGCCTCCCTCGGACATCAGCCGCACCAAGCCGCTCGTGCGCCTGATCCTAAATCAGATCGGGCGCAGACTCACCGAGGAGTTGGACGCCCGGCGCCGTCGTTACCGGCTGCTGCTGATGCTCGATGAGTTTCCCGCGCTTGGGCGTTTGGATTTCTTCGAGTCGGCCCTCGCGTTTATGGCGGGATATGGGCTGAAGAGCTTCCTGATCGCGCAGAGCCTGAATCAGATCGAGAAAGCGTACGGCCAGAACAACTCGATCCTCGACAACTGCCATGTTCGCGTGAGCTTCGCGTCCAACGACGAGCGGACCGCGAAGCGAGTGAGCGATGCGCTCGGCACCGCGACCGAGATGCGTGCGATGAAGAATTACGCCGGTCATCGGCTCAGTCCGTGGCTCGGCCACCTGATGGTCTCTCGCCAGGAAACAGCGCGCCCGCTGCTCACGCCCGGCGAGGTCATGCAACTCCCGCCAGAAGATGAACTGATCCTGGTCTCCGGGTGCCACCCGATCCGCGCGAAGAAAGTGCGCTATTTCGAGGACCCGGAGATGAAGGGTCGCATCCTGCCGCCGCCCGCTCTGACGCCGCCCAGCCCGCCGCCAGACGGAGGAAGCGCGACCCCACCGCGTCACGGAGATTGGGATGACGCCGTGATCACGTCGTCGGCAGCGATCGTTGAGGACCCCGCGAATGCCGGCATCCGGCGCGAGCCGGAACTGCCCGAGCACGAAGAAATCGTCGCCGAGCCGCGAAAGCCCGTCCAGGAATTCGAGCCGCTGGAGGACGAGCCCGACGACGAGGTGCAGCGTCGGCGCATCATGCAGAGCAACTTCGGTGCCGCGGCGCGCCAAACTCCGCTCGACCGCGCCGACGATCTCGGGATGTGAGGGAGCATGCGGACAAAGCACACCTTCCGCCTGCCGACGGAGCTCGCCGGCAAGCTGGCTGACTATGCCAATCGTAAGGGTGTGACGCAGGCGCTCGTCGTCGAAGCGGCGCTCGCCTCGCATCTGTCGCCCGACGGCGCCGACCGTCTGGAGGCCGCTCTTGCACGCCGGCTTGACCGCATCACGCGCCAACTGGAGCGGATCGAACGCCACATTGGAATTTCCAACGAGGCGTTAGCAGTGTTTGTGCGCTTCTGGCTGACCAGCACCCCACCGCTCCCCGATAATGCGCTCGCGGCCGCCCAGATGAAGGGCCGGGAGCGGTACGACGGTTTCGTGGAGGCCCTCGGCCGGCGGCTCGCACGTGGCCGCAAGCTCGCTGACGAGGTTAGCCAAGATATCGAAACAACCACGGCGCGAGCCGATGCGGAACCCGGCCCCTCGCTGGATAGACCTTGACGCGCGGACTTCTGTTACTATCTATCCTTCGTGTAGTAACAGATGTGAGAAACCAAGTGACCCCTCAGCAATGTCGCATGGCCCGCGCGGCGCTGGGTCTCGGTATCCGTGACCTCGCTGACCTTGCCAACGTCTCCCCCAATACCGTTGCTCGGTTCGAGCGCGGCGAGGCGGCACTGGCGCAGACGATCATCGATGTTCAGGGTGCCCTAGAGCGCGCCGGCGTGCGCTTCGTAGCCCAGGGCACGAGCGCACTTGCCGAAGGTCCCGGGGTCGTCGCCCTTCCTTCGGCGCGTGGGTCTGGCACTGGGACTGCAGGAGATCCGTTCCACCTCTATAGGGCTCAGGCGACGGCATTTGGGCGTGTCAGAAACAATGAAGCCGAGGAGTGGCGCCGCATTTGGGACTGGTACAAGGGTGGCGGGCGAGACCTCTTCATTGATGCATTCACAGGCGAGACTGGCATCAAGCTGAACGTGAAGACCGACAAAGGAGCGCGGCTCGGAGCAGCTCTCCCAAAGAGCATAGGCGATTACGAGAAGAAATTATCGGACCGTGCTTTTTACCGAGCTAATGCCGAATGGTTCCTGGCGGAGATGGACCATATTGTGGCGAGCGTACCGCGTGAGAGCAGCGAGCCCGACGTTTCGTTCGCATATGGCAACGTTATGCGTTTCGTGCAGCATCTCCTCCTCGACAGCATCGTGCTGTTCGCGCACTGGGGCGCCCACTGCGCGGAGGCACCTCGCAACTACGGGATCGGGAAGAATGAGATGACCCACCTGGTTCAGCTATTCCACGGGACGCGCCAAATCATCTATGGGCATGGCTCTTTCGGGTTGAGCTTCGTGGAGAACCATTCCGACATCGCCGTTGGTACTATCCGGCAGGCAGTCGAATTGAGGCTTCGGCGTGCGTTCGGCCTGTTGGGCAAGGAAGTGGACGGAACCTTTCATCCGGTTCCACTCCTTGAACTCTTGAATGCCATCGATCCCGTCGCCACCCAGATCCGGACACCGATCCCGTTCCCAGACATCAAGCGTGTGAACGCGTGGGCGAATCTGTTTTTGCACTATGGGGTCAAGTCATACGCTTGGGTGCCGCCGCGCGTTCTCGACTACACGCGGCCTTTTCTGATTGGCGGGGACAAAGCAGGTGGCTCGTGGACCGTCGACTCCGGCGTGGTCTCTCCGCGTTCGGTATTTGATGCGGTTCGGGGCACTCTGACAGCTAAAGTTGAGGGGCCCGACAGAGATGCACCTGGTCAGCCTTCCAACAAGGCGATCCTCCTGCTTCTCGAGGCCGATGCCTGCGATATCGTCTTCGAGGAGTCCTTGGAACCTCCCGTGTCGGATGAACGTCCGAGCATGGAAAGCCTTCCAAAATAACTCAGCCCTGCTTCGGTGCGCCAGCGGCGAATGAGGATTTTCCACCGCTACGAACCGGGTATCCGACAATCAGTGAATATACGCGCTGATCCCTTGGGCAGACGATTGTCCCGTCCGCATGTCGTTCTATCCGGGCGCCCTACACCCCCTTCAATCCTGTTGCGCTTCCCCGTTTCCGGCTCTTTCTAATCAACCCCGCTGATCAATTCGCCTCTACGAGGCGCTTTCACGGGGTTCGAGGTGATAGCAACCACGTTTCGGTCCGAAGCCTTTGCCCGCGGCGCGCGCATGTTGCGCACCGCGCTCGGGCCGGCGATCGCGAGCTACCTCGAAGACCCGAGCATCGTCGAAGTGATGCTCAATCCCGACGGTAGGCTCTGGATCGACCGGCTTTCGGGCGGGCTGGAGGATACGGGCTGCCGGATCACGCCCGCCGATGCCGAACGGATTGTGCGACTTGTTGCGCACCATGTCGGCGTCGAGGTGCATGCTGGCTCGCCGCGCGTCTCCGCCGAGCTGCCGGAAAGCGGGGAGCGGTTCGAGGGGCTGGTCCCGCCCGTTGTGGCCGCACCGTGCTTCGCCATTCGCCGCCCCGCCGTCGCGGTTTTCACTCTCGGCGACTATGTCGAGGCCGGCTTCATGTCCGGCGACCACGCCGAGTTACTGCGGGCAGCGGTCCGGGAACGGAAGAACATCCTGGTCGCCGGTGGCACTTCGACCGGCAAAACCACCTTGGTCAACGCGCTCCTCGCCGAGGTGGCCAAGACCGGCGATCGTGTCGTGCTGATCGAGGATACGCGCGAACTGCAATGCGCCGCGCCTAACCTCGTGGCGCTGCGCACCAAGGACGGCGCGGCGTCGTTGTCCGATCTCGTCCGGTCCTCGTTGCGGCTGCGCCCTGACCGCATCCCGATCGGCGAGGTGCGCGGCGCCGAGGCGCTCGATCTCCTGAAGGCGTGGGGCACCGGCCATCCCGGCGGGGTCGGTACGCTACACGCCGGCTCAGCAATGGGTGCTCTGCGCCGGCTGGAGCAACTCATTCAGGAAGCCGTCGTCACCGTCCCGCGCGCGCTCATCGCAGAAACCATCGACCTCATCGCGGTCCTCGCCGGCCGCGGCGCCGCACGCAGGCTCGCCGAGCTTGCTGCGGTCAAGGGCCTCAACCCGACCGGCGACTACGTCCTCACCCCGGCAGGAGAACCGTGATGCCGCTCAACCGTGTCCGCCACCATCTCGCTCTGGCCTACGCTTTTGCATTCGTCGCGCTCGCGACGTCGCCCGCTTACGCGGCCGGGTCGAACATGCCCTGGGAACAGCCGCTCAACCAGATCCTGGAATCGGTTCAAGGCCCCGTCGCCAAGGTCGTTTCGGTGATCATCATCGTCATCACCGGCCTCACGCTCGCATTCGGCGAGACGTCGGGCGGGTTCCGGCGGCTGATCCAGATCGTATTCGGCCTCTCGATCGCGTTCGCCGCATCCAGCTTCTTCCTGTCGTTCTTCCAGTTCGGCGGTGGGGCGCTGATCTGATGGAACAGGCCGAGGCGATTACCGGCTTCTATGCGCCAGTCCATCGCGCGCTCACCGAGCCGATCCTGCTCGGCGGCGCGCCGCGCGCGGTCGCCATCGTCAATGGCACGCTCGCCGCCGCTGTCGGGTTGGGACTGCGGCTCTGGATCGCCGGCGCGGCCATCTGGCTGATCGGCCATCTGGCGGCGGTCTGGGCCGCCAAGCGCGACCCTGCCTTCGTGGACGTGGCGCGTCGGCACCTGCGCTACCCGCAGCACCTGGTTGCGTGAGGCGATGCGATGATGAATCTCGCCGAGTACCGCCGCCACAGCCAAAGCCTCGCCGACTTCCTGCCCTGGGCGGCGTTGGTTGGGAAGGGCGTCATCCTCAACAAGGACGGCTCGTTCCAGCGCACCGCGCGGTTCCGCGGGCCTGATCTGGACTCGGCGACGCCAGCCGAGCTTGTCGCGATCACGGCCCGGCTCAACATCGCGCTGCGTCGGCTGGGATCGGGCTGGGCGATCTTCATCGAGGCGCAGCGCCAGCCCGCCAGCCATTATCCGTGGAACGAGTTTCCTGATGCCGCCTCCGGTCTTGTGGACGCCGAGCGTCGCGCGCAGTTCGAGGAAGAGGGCACGCATTTCGAGAGCCGGTACTTCCTGACGCTGCTCTGGCTGCCTCCAGCCGATGACGCCGCCCGCGCCGAGGCCTGGCTCTATGAGAACCGCGCCCAGGGTGGCGCCGATTGGCGCGCCGCACTCGTCGGTTTCGTCGATCGCACGGATCGGGTGCTTGCCCTGATCGAAGGCTTCGTGCCGGAGGCGGAGTGGCTTGATGACCCTGAGACGCTCACCTACCTGCATTCCTGCATCTCGACCCGCCGGCAGCGGGTGCGCGTGCCCGAAACGCCGATACACCTCGACGCCATCCTGATCGACGAAGATCTGACCGGCGGCCTCGAGCCGAAGCTCGGCCGAACGCATCTGCGCACCCTCACGATCATGGGCTTCCCGTCGCAGACCTGGCCGGGCCTGCTCGACGATCTCAATCGGCTCGCCTTTCCCTATCGCTGGGCGACACGCGCGATCTGCCTCGACAAGACCGACGCGACCAAGCTGCTCGCGAAGATCCGCCGCCAATGGTTCGCCAAGCGCAAGTCGATCATGGCGATCCTGAAGGAGGTGATGACCAACGAGGCGTCGGTGTTGATGGACAGCGACGCCGCCAACAAGGCGCTCGATGCCGATGCCGCGCTGCAGGAGCTCGGCTCCGATCTCGTCGGCCAGGCCTATGTCACGGCCACCGTCACGGTTTGGAGCGAAGACCCCCGCGTCGCGGAGGATCGTCTCCGCCTCGTCGAGAAGACCATCCAGGGCCGCGACTTCACCTGCATGCGCGAGACGGTCAACGCAATCGAGGCATGGCTCGGCAGCCTGCCGGGCCACGTCTATGCCAATGTCCGCCAGCCTCCGGTCTCGACCCTCAACCTCGCGCATATGATGCCGTTCTCGGCGGTGTGGGCAGGACCGGAACGGGACGAGCATTTCCAGGCGCCACCGCTGCTTTTCGCGCGGACGGAAGGATCGACGCCGTTCCGGTTCAGCCTGCACGTCGGCGATGTCGGCCACACGCTGATCGTCGGGCCTACCGGCGCGGGCAAGAGCGTGCTGCTGGCACTGATGGCGCTGCAGTTCCGCCGTTATGCCGGGGCGCAGATCTTCGCCTTTGATTTCGGTGGAAGCATCAGGGCCGCGGCGCTCGCGATGGGCGGCGATTGGCACGATCTCGGCGGCGCCCTCACCGATGACCTCGCCGAGCCGGTCGCCTTGCAGCCGCTTTCCCGCATCGACGATGCCGGCGAGCGCGCCTGGGCAGCCGAATGGGTCGCGACATTGCTCGCCCGCGAGTCCGTCACCGTCACCCCGGAATTGAAGGAGCACCTATGGTCAGCTCTGACCTCGCTTGCCTCCGCGCCCGCGTCGGAGCGGACGATCACAGGTCTTTCGGTCCTGTTGCAGTCCAACCCGCTGAAGCAGGCGTTGCAGCCCTATACGGTCGGAGGACCGTGGGGGCGATTGCTCGATGCGGAGTCCGAGCGCCTCGGCGAGGCAGAGGTCCAGGCGTTCGAGACCGAAGGTCTGATCGGAGCAGGCGCGGCGCCGGCCGTCCTTTCCTACCTGTTTCATCGTATCGAGGACCGGTTCGATGGTCGCCCCACGCTGCTCATCGTCGACGAGGGCTGGCTCGCACTCGACGATCGCGGTTTCGCCGGTCAACTCCGCGAATGGCTGAAGACGCTGCGGAAGAAGAACGCCTCCGTCATCTTCGCCACCCAATCATTGGCCGATATCGACGGCAGCGCGATTGCCCCGGCGATCATCGAGAGCTGCCCGACGCGGCTGTTTCTCCCGAATGAGCGCGCGCTCGAACCGCAGATCGCAACCATCTATCGCCGCTTCGGGCTGAACGATCGTCAAATCGAAATCCTCAGCCGTGCGACGCCGAAGCGCGACTATTATTGCCAGTCGGGCTGCGGCAATCGCCTGTTCGAGCTGGGCCTTTCAGAAGTCGCACTCGCCTTTACCGCCGCGTCCTCCAAGACCGACCAGGCGGCTATCGCCTCGATCGTCACCGCGGAGGGCCGAGAGGGGTTCGCCGCTGCATGGCTGCGGGGCAAAGGCCTCGACTGGGCGGCCGACATGCTCACCACACGCAACCAGGAGATTTCCCGATGACCGCCCGTCGCTTACGCGCGGCGTTCGCCGCCAGCGCGGCCGTTCTGACGTTGGTGACCGCGAGTGTTCCCGCTCGCGCGCAATGGATCGTGTTCGATCCGACCAATTTCTCGCAGAACGTCCTGACGGCGGCGCGCGAGCTGCAACAGGTCAATAACGAGATTCAAAGCCTGGAAAACCAGGCCACGATGCTGATCAATCAGGCCAGGAACCTGGCGAGCCAGCCCTACTCGGCGCTGGCGCAGCTCGAGCAGTCGATCACCCAAACCGAGCAATTGCTCCTCCAAGCGCAGCGCATTGCCTACAGCGTCGCCGCCATCGATCAGGCATTCACCCAGACCTACCCGCAAGCCTATTCGAGTTCGCCGTCGAGCCAGCAGCTCCTCGCCGGTGCGCAGACGCGCTGGCAGAATTCACTCGCGGGATTCCAAGATGCGATGCACGTGCAAGCCGGCGCCGTGCAAAATCTCGACAGCACGCGAACGCAGATCAATGCGCTGATTTCCGCGAGCCAGTCGGCGACCGGTGCGCTTCAGGCCGCCGAGGCCGGCAATCAGCTCACGGCGCTCCAGACCAAGCAGCTTGCCGACCTCACCGCTGTCATGGCGGCCATGGCACGCGCTCAGAGCCTGGAAGGTGCGCGCAATGTCGAGAACCAATTGCAGGCGCAGCAACAACTTTCCAACTTCCTCAATTACGGCCCGGGCTACCAGCCTGGCTCGGCGCAGATGTTTCACTGATGCGCGGCCGGCCCCTCCAGATCCAAGCGATCGCGCGCTCCACCGGCTACGTCCTTGTGGCGGCGGCGATCGCCGCGACCGCGCTTCACTTCCGGCACGATGGTGCCGGCGCACCTGCGCCCATGCCCGTGCCTTCGACGAGGAGCGATCCACTCGCCCTCGAGTTGGCGCGCTGCCAGTCGATCGGGATGGCGGCGAAGGATGACGCGACTTGTGAAGCGGCCTGGGCCGAGAATCGTCGCCGCTTCTTCACCTACCGCCCGGCCGATAGCGCCGCACCTGCGCAGACCGGCGAACAGAATTCAACTGCCAAGCCCGAGGGTCAGTAGACGTCATGGGCGGCACCGGCGTCATCGACAACTTCCTCGGCGTCTTCACGCAGTATATCGATTCCGGATTCGGTCTCGTGCAGGGCGACGTGCGCTGGCTCGCCGGCGTGCTGATTGCGATCGACATCACGCTGGCCGGCCTCTTCTGGGCGATGGCGCCGGATGAGGACGTGCTCGCGCGCCTGATCAAGAAGACGCTCTATATCGGCATCTTCGCTTTCATCATCGGCAATTTCAACAACCTCGCGCAGATCATCTACAACTCCTTCGCCGGCCTCGGCATCGAGGCGGGTGGCGGAACGATGAGCCAAGCCCAGCTTCTTCAGCCGGGACGTCTCGCCCAGGTGGGCATCACCGCCGGCCAGCCGATACTCAGCTCGATCTCAGGGCTGATGGGTTTCACCAGCTTCTTCGACAACTTCGTCCAGATTGCCATCCTGCTGATCGCCTGGCTGATCGTCGTCATCAGCTTTTTCATCATGGCGATCCAGCTCTTCATCAGTCTGATCGAGTTCAAGCTGACGACGCTGGCCGGCTTCGTGCTGGTGCCTTTCGGCCTCTTCGGCCGCACCGCCTTCCTCGCTGAGAAAGTGCTCGGCAACGTGGTTTCGTCCGGCGTGAAGGTGCTGGTGCTCGCAGTGATCGTGGGCATCGGCTCCACGATCTTCGGGCAGTTCACCAACGGGTTCAACAACCCGCCCACCATCAGCGACGCGCTGACCTTGATTCTCGCGGCGCTTGCGCTGCTCGGCCTCACCATTTTCGGCCCTGGTATCGCCAACGGCCTCATCGCGGGCGGGCCGCAGCTCGGGGCCGGTGCTGCCGTTGGGACGGGGTTGGCTGTGGCCGGGATTGGCGCGGCGGGCGCGGCGCTCGCGGCGGGCGGTGTTGGCGCCGCGGGCGGCGCGATTGCTGGCACTGCCCGCGGCGCCGCTTCTGTCGCCGGCGGCGCCACCGCCGCCTATCGGGCGGGCGGGCTCTCCGGCGTCGCCGAGGCCGGCCTCTCGACCGCGATTAGTCCCCTCCGCCGGGCGGCATCCAGCCTCAGCGAAAGTTTCGCGGCCGGTGGCCGCGCCGTGACGGGAGGAAGCAGCCCGGCGGGAGCGAGCCAGTCTGAGGCGTCCGGGCCGCCAGCCTGGGCGCAGCGCATGAAGCGCAACCAGACCATCAACCAAGGCGTCTCCGCCGCCGACCACGCGATCCGCTCCGGCGATCGCCCCAGCGGCGGCAGCGGCGTCGATCTCTCCGAAGGAGAATAGTCCATGTTCCGGCGACCGACCGTCCGCTACGGCGCGACTCCCGAACCCGAGACGCCCTATCAGAGAGCCGGGCAAGTATGGGACGAGCGCATCGGCTCCGCCCGGGTTCAGGCGAAAAATTGGCGGCTCGCCTTCTTTGCCACGCTGGCGCTCAGCTGCGGCTTCGCTGCCGGTCTCGTGTGGCAATCCGCGCGCGGCACGGTCACGCCCTGGGTCGTGCAGGTCGACAGGCTCGGTCAGGCCCAGGCCGTGGCGCCGGCCGTCGCGGACTATCGGCCGACCGACCCGCAAATCGCCTGGCATCTCGCGCGGTTCATCGAGGAGGTGCGAAGCATCCCGGACGATCCAGTGGTGCTGCGTCAGAACTGGCTCGACGCGTACAATTACGTCACCGACAAGGGCGCGCTTGCGCTGAACGACTACGCGCGCACCAACGATCCGTTCTCGAAGATCGGCAAAGCCCAGGTCGCGGTTGACGTGTCGAGCGTGATCCGCGCCTCCGACGACAGCTTCCGCGTCGAATGGGTCGAACGTCATTACGTCGACGACGCGTTGGCGGCCACCGAACGCTGGAGCGCCATTCTAACCATCGTCGTGCAGACGCCGACCGATGCCGATCGGCTCAAGAAGAACCCACTCGGCGTCTACGTCCATGCCCTCAACTGGTCCAAGGAGCTCGGCTGATGCGCACCCTGCCGCTCGCAACCCTTCTGCTCGCCTCCGCCTCGCTCGGCGCCTGCTCGACCTGGAAGCCGCCCGCGATCACCTACGATGACACACCGCGGCAAGCAGTGCTGCAACCGCACCCGCCCAAGTCCGTGCAGGTCGTGGAAGTGCCGAAGCTTCTGCCGCTACCGGGCCAGCTGAAGCCCATTCCCGGCGCCAGGACCGCGGTGCACGATGCGGCCGATCCGCATGTGCGCGTCGATCAGGCGAATGGAGAGGCGCGCGTGCAGCCGACTCGCGCCGGTTATATCAACGCCATCCAGGTCTATCCCTATTCCGACGGCGCCCTCTATCAAGTCTACGCGGCGCCCGGCGAGATTACCGACATCGCGCTCGAACCTGGAGAGCAACTCGTCGGTTCGGGACCCGTCGCCGCCGGCGACACGGTGCGCTGGATCATCGGAGACACGGTGAGCGGCGCCGGCCCGGCAAAGCGCGTCCATATCCTGCTCAAGCCGACCCGGCCGGATCTGGTCACCAACCTCATCATCGACACCGACCGAAGGACCTACCACCTCGAGCTTCGCTCGGACGACAAGACCTATATGGCGGCGGTGTCGTGGCTTTACGCCGAGGATCAGCTCATCGCGTTGCGCCAGCAGAATGCAGCCGCTGATGCTGCGACCCCCATCGTCACCGGCATCGACATCAACGCGCTCAACTTCCGCTACCGCATCGAGGGTGACAATCCGGCATGGCGGCCGCTGCGGGCGTTCGATGACGGGCGCCACGTGTTCATCGAGTTCCCGGCGGGCATCGGCCAGGGCGAGATGCCGCCGCTCTGGGTGATTGGTGCCGCCGGCGGCGCCGAACTGGTGAACTACCGTGTCCAAGGCAACCACATGATCGTGGATCGGATGTTCGCCGCGGCCGAGTTACAGCTCGGCGGCGATCCCCAGCAGAAGGTTCGTATCGTCCGCACTGACGGGAGGCCGCGGTCGTGAACGAAACCCCGCATGAAGAGGCGGCCGGGCCTCCCGACGGTGATTGGTCGCCGCATGAGATGCGTCTGCGGTCCAGCCGCGCGCCTGTTACGCGGCTCTCCCGCAAAGTTCTCCTCGGCCTTAGCACGGTTGCGGCCATCGGAATCGGCGGCGCCTTGTTCCTCGCTCTCCGGCCACAGCACCAGACGACCGGGTCCGAGCTCTACAACACCAGCAACCGAATGACCCCGGATGGCCTCGCCAATCTGCCGCGCGATTATACCGGCCTGCCGAAAGCGGCACCACAGTTGGGGCCGCCGCTTCCCGGCGATCTCGGCCGGCCGATCGCCAATGCCGGCGCTCCGGCGCCCGGCATGCCGACGCCGGCGGCCGGTCCAACGCCGGAGCAACAGCGCATTGCCCAGGAACAGGAAGCGGCGCGCATCAGCAAACTCTTCGCGACAACCAATGTCGGTCAGGTAGGCCCTGCGGCCGTCCCGGTGGCCGCCGGAGGCCAGGCGGTCGTGCCAGCCGCCGCCGGCTCGGGTGATCTGATGTCGCAGGATCACAAGCTCGCCTTCCTGAACGGCAATGTCGACCGTCGCACGGTCAGTCCCGATCGCGTCGAACCGCCCGCCAGTCCCTACGTGTTGCAGGCCGGCGCGGTGATCCCCGCGGCTCTGATCACGGGACTGCGTTCCGACCTGCCTGGCCAGGTCACTGCTCAGGTCACCGAGGATGTCTACGACAGTCCGACCGGACAGATTCTCTTGATCCCACAAGGCGCGCGCCTGATCGGCCAGTACGACGCCCAGATCGCCTTCGGGCAATCGCGGGCTCTGTTGGTCTGGAACCGCCTGATCATGCCGAACGGGCGGTCGATCGTGCTGGAGCGCCAGGCCGGTGCCGACGCGGAAGGTTATGCGGGTCTGGAGGACGAGGTCGACAATCACTGGGGGATGCTGTTCAAGGCCGCGATCCTGTCGACCGTCCTGAGCGTCGGGTCGGAGGCCGGCATGAGCGGCAACAGCAACGGCTCGCTCGCCGAAGCGATCCAGCAGGGGATGTCGCAAAGCATCAACCAGACCGGCCAGCAGGTGGTTAGCCGCTCGCTCAGCATTCAGCCGACCATCACCATCCGTCCAGGCTTCCCGGTCCGCGTGATGGTCACCCACGATCTCGTTCTCGAACCCTACCGCGCTTGAGGAGGTCCCCTTGGCCAAATTGAAGCTCGGCGTCATCGCCGACGACAGGCCGGTGAAGCTCACGATCGAGCTTCCCGCGACCGTTCACCGCGATCTCGTTGCCTATGGCCAGGTGCTCGCACGGGAGACCGGACAGGGCGCCGTCGAACCGGCGAAGCTGATCGCCCCGATGCTTGTACGCTTCATGGTGACGGACCGCGCCTTCGCCAAGCTCCGCCGCGGGTCGGTTGTCCCCGGACAAACTTCGCGAGCGGGTCTCGTCCCGGAGGAAGGCCACGAAGCGCCCGACGACGGGGTCCTCAAGCTCAGGGAGCCACGCCAATGACATTTCCACCGAGGCGCCCGGGTCATCGATGCGCTTGAACACAACGCCGGCGAACCCCGTTTCGGCGTGACTGGCTGTGGCGAAGGTGATTCCGAAGCCCGCGCTGACCAAGGCGAAGACGCTTTGCTTGCTGGCGGGATGCGCTTGGAACCGAGCACCTTCACCGAGAAACGCGGCATAGAACTCCCGCGCGACCTGGCTCTCGTCCCAGCCCTGGACCAGGACGACCTCCTCCCGAAGCTCCGCCCACCGCACGACAGACCGCCTCACGAGTGGGTGAACTACGGGGAGCACCGCCATCAGCCGGTCGCGAAAGAGCGGCACGCTCGCGACGCGCGGCCACAAGGCTTGGCTCGCGGTGAGGACGACGTCCAGGCGACGCTCCTCGACCTCAGACACGAGCTCGCGGTCGCTCAATTCGGCCACCGTCAATGTGACGTTCGGGTTTCGCGCTCGCCAACCGGCCAACAAGCTCACGAGCTGCGTGCCGATCGGCGGCAGGCGGACGCCAAGGCGAATCTTGCCCACGTCACCAGCACCGCTCACGCTCCCCGAGCTCTTGAGGGCCTCCAGTTCGCCAAGCACGCGCCGCACATGCTGGAGCACAGCCCGTCCCCCTGGCGTCAGACGGACCCCGGAGTGCCCTCGCTCGAACAGCGCCAGCCCTAACTCGTCTTCGAGCCGGGCGACGTGGCGGCTGATCGTCGAGGTGCTGATGCCCGCGGCCTCGGCCGCTCGGGCGAAGTTGCCGGCCGTCGCCGAAGCCGCCAGATATTCCAGGTCGCGGATCTCCACGGGTTCACCTCGGCGTTCGCCTATCGGCCTGAGCCGGAATGGGCCGGAGTCTCGCGCGATGATTCGTCAGGAGGATGTCATGCAGACCGGCTTTTTTTGTAGCAGTGTGTCAAGTCCCGGGAAATGACACACTAGACTACAATCTGGTTGTCACGGACCTGCGGCAGACATGCGATGGTTATGATGCCATGGACGGTTCACGGCACATCTTGGTCGTCGATGACGACAAGGAATTGCGCGGCCTTCTCTCGCGCTTTCTGACTGGCAACGGGTTTCGCGTATCCGTTGCGCAGGACTCTGCTGCCATGACGCAGGCGATGAGCGCGGCGCGCATCGATCTCGTCATCCTCGACATCATGATGCCGGGTGAGGATGGCCTCAGCATCTGCCGCCGGCTGCGCGCCAACGGGACCATCCCGATCATCATGCTCACGGCAAAGGGCTCGGAGTTCGATCGCGTGGCTGGCCTCGAAATCGGCGCCGACGACTATCTATCCAAGCCATTTAGTATCCACGAATTGCTTGCCCGCGTTCGTGCCGTCCTGCGGCGCGCCGCGATGCCCGTACCCGGATCTCCAGCGGGCGCGCGGCGGGTCTTCGAGTTTGCCGGCTGGCGCCTCGACGTGTCGCGACGGGAGCTGCGTTCTCCGGCGAACGCGCTGGTTGATCTCCGTGCCGCGGAGTTCGACGTGCTCCTCGCGCTCGTCGAACATCCGCAACGAGTGCTGACGCGAGATCAGTTGCTCGATCTTGCGCGGGGACGTGGGGCCACGACGTTCGATCGCACCGTAGACCTCTACGTCAGCCGGCTGCGCCACCGTCTCGAGGCCGATCCCAAGGAGCCGGCGCTGATCAAGACGGTGCGCAGCGAGGGATACATCCTCACTGCCAACGTCACCCTCAACGGAGCGCCTTGGTAATGCGGCGCCCGGACACAGTTACCGCGACTATCGCGCTCACGGTCGTCGTGGCGATGGTGCTGGGGTTCACCCTGCAGCACGTGGTGGCTACCGCGCTGCCCTATTTCGGGTTCGATCGCCGACAGGAGCTTCCCAAGGTCGAGGAGCGGTTTTTGCTGCAACTCCCCGGCCGGGTGGCCGCATTGCTGGACATCCTCGATGGCACGCCGGTGGCGGATAGACCGACGGTCCTCGCTGCTGGTCAGATTCCGCAAGTTCGCCTTCGTCTTCTCGACACGCCCGCGCCGAATCTGGGCAATCGGGGTGAGCCGGACGCAGAGGTGATGCGCCGTCGCATCGAAGCAGCTCTTACCACCCCGCGACCAGTGATCGTCGTCGATCGCTATCGGCTCGTAGACGAGAAAGCGGGCCCGGCCGGCGGACGCGTCGAGAACGGTGCCTGGATCGAAGCTTCCCTTGCGAACGGGCAATGGCTTCTCGTGGTGTGGAACCTGGATCCGCCGCCTCCGAGCGACCCGGTGGCGGCCGAGTTCTCCGTCGCTAGCTTCGCCGCCTGGCTGATCCTGTCCCTGGTGGTGGCCGCGCTGCTGTCCGTGGTGGCAGCCCGGCGACTCGTAAAGCCGCTTTCTGAGCTTTCCGCGGCAGTCGATCACCTCGGTGCCAGCGGCGACGATCCGCCGGTACCGCCGCGCGGGCCGCGAGAGATCGGAGGAATCATCGAGGCTTTCAACCGAATGCGAGACCGGCTCCGCCGCTTTAACGAGGATCGCACGCGCATGATGGCGGCGATGTCCCACGATCTTCGGACACCGCTCACGCGGCTGCGCATGCGCATCGAAATGGCTCAAGGCCTCGAAGATCAGCAGAAGATGCTCGACGAGCTCGACATGATGAATGGCATGGTCGAATCGATCCTGTCATTCACACGCGACGATGCGAAGCAGGAGGCTCGATCGCTCGTCGATCTGAGTGCTCTGGTCGAAGGAATCTGCGAGGATGCCGTGGACGCCGGCGAGAAAGTGACCTTCTCGGGACCGCGCGACGTGACGATTTCCTGTCGGCCAACTGCCATGCGGCGGGCGATCTCCAACCTCGTGGATAATGCCGTCAAATATGGTGGCAAGGCCGACGTAATCCTCGCCCCTGAGGCTGCCCGGGTCGTGATCACGGTCGAGGACGCTGGTCCAGGAATACCACGGAGCGAGCGGGAGAAGGTATTCGAACCCTTCTACAGAGTTGGGAGTTCTCGCGACCCGGAGACCGGCGGCGTTGGACTCGGTCTCTCCGTCACTCGTTCCATCATATGGGAGTACGGCGGAGACATTAAACTCGCTAATCGCAAAGGCGGAGGCCTGAGCGTTCGCATCGAACTACCTATTGGCGCACGCACTCCAGAACTCGCTCGGCCAGGAGGACATTCGGTTGAGGGAGGAAGTCCGGAAGCCCGATTTGGGTGATACTACAGTAATGAATGACAGCAGCGGTCTTTCGGACCGTTGCTGTCACTCCATCAACGCCTTGAACACGGCATCAGCGCCATCCTTATAGAATTCGATGCTGATTTTGGTCCATAGATCGTCGGGGAGATCGTTTAACTGCCGGCGCGCAGAGACGGGCATCAACAATGTCTGTGCTTGCTTGTCGATCGCAAGCTCCGCGATCCGAATGGCGTTTGGGATCATCTCTATGGACCCCCCGAGATTGAGGGCTCCGACGACGATGGTGCCCCCGCGGGTGTTGCGTCCGAGGAGGCCTCCGCACAGAGCAACAAGGACCGGAACGCCGAGACCCGATCCGGTCCGGTCAGCGTCCATCGGACGCATCTGAACAGAGAATTCCTCCTCACGGGGATTGCGGTCGCCGACCAATTCCTTGGACCGCGTGTATAGGTTCTGCTCCCCGACCCGGACGCTCTCGCGGAAGGAAGGTGGCGTGGGCTGGTTCAGGATTCGGACCCCACCCCCAGGCCCGCATGTCACGTCGATCCGATAGAGGCCCGGACCCGTTTCACCGGCTCCCAAGCTGACACCCCAAACCTGACCGGGCGGCAGCGGATCGCTCTCAATTGCTTCATCGCTATGCAGCTCTGGGGTCGCAACGAACTGCTCGGCACCATCGGGACCAAGGATGTAGCTGAAATGGGTATTCCGAAATTCGCTCTTGAAGACGCGCCGCTGCTGCTCTTTCACGCGGCGTCGCGCCTCCAAGGCAACTCGAACAATCCACTCAAGATCGTTGTCGGGGACAGACATGTCCGGATCAGGAAACAGAAGCTTTGTCAGGCCGCTGACCGTCTTGTTGACGGCTTCAAGGTCACGACCGCTGAGCGCGCCGCCGAGATGGACGCGGCCCTGCAACACCGATACGCGGTTGCCGGCTCGCAGTCTGGTCCAGCATTCGCTTAGGAAATCGCTCACGAGGCCGAAGTGGTCGGTCAGATGTTCGCTGGGCTTCAACTTCGGATAATCCCAGCCCGGCGCATAGGCATGAATTCGATCCATGAACGCCGTATCATCGCGCATCTCGGGCGGCATCGGGCTTAGCAGATGGCCGATCTTCTGCTGTTGCTCAACATCGACGTCTAGGTTGCCAACCATGACGACGCTGCCCTCGGCGCGGATGCTCTCCTTGCCTCGGCTAAATTGGCCCGAGGCCATATAGCCTTTCATAATGTTGACACCGTCCTTCTGGTCGAACGAAATCCCAGAGACTTCGTCGAAGCAGACGACATCGTATTGGCAGACCAAGCCGCGCTGCCCGCTAGCGTTGTTCACGAACATCTTCGCGACTGTCGCCTTACCTCCCGAAATCAGATGTGCATAAGGCGATATCTGCTGAAATAGGTGACTCTTGCCAGTCCCACGCGGCCCCAGCTCAATGAGGTTATAGTTCCGCTCAACGAAGGGGATCATGCGCAGCAGTACAACGCGTTTGGCGCGGTCATTGAAGGCGGCGGGCTCAAGACCGATCGAACGCAGCAGAAAGTCGATCCATTCAGCCGTGGTAAAGCTGCGGCGGGCCTTGGCATAGATGTCCAGCACGTCGGACTTGGACATTTGGATGGGGCGAAGAGAGGACACCCCGAACGGTCGCCCGCCTTTTTCCTGAGCGATGATCCCGTCGTAGGCGAGTGTCACTTCGGCGTAAAAGCCATCGGTCAACATCCGCTCATTGTCGCGCACCAGTTGATCGTCGATGCGGACGTCGCGCAAATTCAGGCTCGGCAGCTCTGCGACATAACAATCGTTCTTCGCGTCAAGCTTAGCGCGCAGAATGTCGATGATCTTGACTGATCCCGTCTCCTTGGCGCGGGCCTTGAACAGTTCCTCCTCGCCGGTTCGGACGGTCCGATCCTTGAGCTGCTTTTCGACAATTTCTAGCCCTTCGGCGATTTCGCTCTCGTCGACACTGGCGCAGTAGCGTCCGAGCAGGAACTCGACGACATAGGTCGGAACCGGATACTGGCGGGAGTATTTTCGCACGAGGTCTTTGCGGACGAGGTATCCGTCGAAAACCGAGGCGGCCAGCTTGTCGAGTTGATCGAGTTCGATGCTCATGCGTCTTCTCCGACCGTTGTCGGCTTGGAATCGAGTACCCGTCCCGATGCGTCGGAGACGACAACCGAGGCAGCCGCGCCTTCGTGTTTGTCGTCCGAGACGGCGAGGCTCGCTTCGCCGTTCGTTCCAAGTTCCTTGGGAGCCGCGACGATGCTGGATGCCGCCTGTTTCCAGTTGAGACGCAGGTCAACATGCAGTCCGGGAGCGCTGGACTTCACCGCCACCCTGCACCGCATGCCGCGCCAACTGATCTCGGTGATCGTGGCCGAGACGGCCTCCTCGCCACGTTCGACGACGAGTTCGGGAACGACGCACTCCTGAACGCTGATGCCGCCGTGAGCATATTCCGTGTTCGCCACGAAGGCGCCGATGCCCGGCGGCGAAGCGATGCGCAGCACGGGGTTCCAGTACCACGGGTAGGTCGGGATGCTCGGCGTCGAGCCGCCCTTCACGGCGGCACAGCGCGCCCATTTCGTGGCGACCAGATGCGGCGACAGCTCGACCTTCGGCAGGCCGCCCGGGAGAAGGAGCCATCCATGGTCCGTGACGACACGGACCTTGCTCCATCCAGCGTTCAGCAAACCGTTGACGCGATCGACAAGGGAGTCGATCTCGGGATCGATCTGGCGAACAAGGAGAGCTTCGAGCGAGTGCCCCAGGGCGTCGAGCTTGCCGGTCTCGGTCCAGCCACCGCCTTCGCCGCTTACGGCCATCCTGGACTGATCCTGGTCGAGAATCTCGACGCCGGCGCGCGCCATCACATCGCGCAGCCGGGAGGCGTTCGCGGGCTGATTGCTCGACGTGATGATGGGGGCGAATTCTTCAGCATCGGTCTTGCCGGAGCACGCCGCGTGCGCAGGAGACGCGACCGGCTTCGCCGTCGCCGTAACCGTTGGGATCGGCGCGATCCGATGTGACATCCGCACCCGGAAGCCCTGAGCCTCAAGGCGTTCCTGTAGGATCGCACCGACATCGAAGCGAAGCCCGTCGGCAAACAACACGCAGGCGTCACGCTCCGCTGCAACGGCGGCCGTGAGCTTGTGCGGGTCAATCCCTGGGGCAGACATCAGCTCTTGGAAGCGACGCGCCGAGCGATCGAGCCAGGGTTCGTAAAGCGCCCGTACGACCTTCGTGAGCAGGCCATTTTCTGTGCCTTGTTTCAGGCGGCAGAGCGCCTCCATCGCCGCCCGGTCGCATCGCCACCCTTGGGAGGCGTAGTCGGCCGCCATGGCTTGCGCGGTAGCGCCTCCGAGTGCCGTCTTGGCCGCCTTTGCCAGTCGGCCGAGGGGCTCAAGCGCCACCGCATAAGGGCTTTCGCCAAGTTGCGCCCAAACCCAGCCGCGGCGCTCTCTGTGCTCACTGTCTAGCTTGTCGACCTTCTCGCATGCCTGGGCGTGCGGCAGAGCCAGGATGCCTTCGAGTTCCTTGCGAAGCCTGTCTTCCTGCTCCTCATTGAGCCCCGGCCGACGGGAATGGTCCGCGAGGCCCAGCAAATCGCGTGGACGGGCTTGGCGTAAAACCGTCGATACGCCCTGGTAGAGGCGCGGCGCATCGCAAAAGCGTCGCCAGACTTCATCCCATTTCCCGCCACCCTGGAGCAGGGCATCGGCCGCTCCTTGAGTTCCGTCCTCATCTGGATCGAAACTGAATTCGCGCCAGCAAATATCTTTGAAAGTTGCCCAGCGATTTGGATCGCAGCGCGCCTCGAATGCCTCGCTGTCGCTCATCCAACCGAGCAAATCGCGAACAGGATCACCGATGGCCAGCCTATCGAAATCGTCAGCCTCCAGCCGGTGGCCCCGTAGAGCAACGAGCGGTTCGGGGGCCAACAGCGCCAGCGCGCGTAGCATGGCGTCCCGCGTGCGAGTGTCCTTGGCGATTTCGAGCCCGACGCCATCCTCCGACGATAGGAAGGCATCAACAGTCCAGTCCCTGCCGTTGCGCTGGTGCCAAACCGCGCCGCGATATTGCAGCTCAATGAGGGGTTGAAGATCAGTGGGGCAATCGCCCCCGGCGCGGAGATCCTGCCGGCTCACGTTGGGCAGATAGAGGATCGGCACCACGCCGGGCGGCGGCAAAGCGTCCGGTAGGCTCCGCTCGATGATGCATTTCAGCCAGATGACTGGTCCCTGGCGCACCTCAGGTGCGTAGGGACCGAGAGTGTAAAGCTCGGGGGTCGCTTTCATCAGCGTTGCGATGAGCGGCCGCCACTGCCCGTCTGCGTCCGTCCAAAGAAGCGCGACCGGCGCGGCGGTGCCATCAGCCGAACGCAAGGCGCCGGCGAAGGACTCTTGCAGAGCGTCGATGAGTGTCTTGGGAGCCGAGAGGATCAAATTTGGCCTCCCGCGGGCGCGCGGTGGGAATCGCGAGCAGCCTCCTTCACTCCGCGGCTGTAGTGGAGGCCATTCCAGCGATTTCCGTCGAACTCGTTCCTGCCGAGGAAGTCCGTGGCGAAGTCAGGGTTCTCGGGGGTCCAGCCCCAGAACCAGGGAAAGTCCGACTTTTCCCGGATGGGGGCCGTGCCGCGATCAGCCTTGCCCATATAGTTGAATTCACTGCCTTTGGGGCGGGCCCGCAGGATGCAAGAGTCGCCGCGCCGAGCTGTGGCCAGGGTGCAAGCGGTCAGGAAGGGGCGGATGTTCAAGCGTACGCCGTTGTTGATGTCCGGCTCCCAGCCGATGGGCTGCTCGTGAAGTGGCTTCCAGCGAACGAAAATGTCGTAGGGCGGCTCACCGTGGAGAATTTTCTCCAGTTCAGTCTTTAGATGCTCTGCGGCGACGAGCCTTCCGTCGGCGCCTTCGACGCCCTTCTTCTGGTCATCGCGCTGGCTGTCGATCCAGTCGCCAAGGTAGCTATAGATCAGCTTTTCCAAAGTGCGCCGGCCTTCGCCGTCGGGGCCGGAGAGGCGATGATAGTTGACGAGCGCGTGGAAGCCGTCACGCCGGCCATCCCAGACGTGCCAGATGAAGGGGCGCTGCTCGAACAGGGCACAGTGCTGCTCGAAAAATCCATCACGCAGCCAATCGTCTAGGGTCCTGCCGGCAAATCCAACAGAGTCCAGTAGTGCGGACAGTCGGGCGGCCGACCATTGGGGGCCGAATACAGATGCCTGCAGGGCATTAAGCCGCGCTTCCGCCGGCTCCGCCCCCATTACCGCAGTTAGACAGATGATGCCGTCGGCGACCGCAAGGCCCTCCAGCCCATCCGGCTCGGTGATGGGTGGGCAGTCCATGAAGCTGCTGCCGGTCTGCCGCGGCCAGCGATAGCCCAGCAGCCGCGCCACTGCCACCTGCAACGGTTGCTCCGCACCGTTAGGGTAACCATTGAATAGCCACTGGGTAGGGTCGTTGGAATGGGGCCGTGGCAGACCGTCCGGATACTTTTCCGCAGCGACCACTTGCCAATGGGCGAGGTCGAAGGGAACCTTGGTCAGTGTAGCATTGGTGATATTGACCTTCTTATCAATGCTCCTGAGGTCAATCATATATTGTTCGGAAGTAATATAACACCAAGCAGTTGGTATATTTTCATCATCATCGAAAAGTATAACTGAAACATTGGTGTCTGTGGCTTCTCCAGTAGAAAGTGTCGCGAATATTTTTCGCATTTGGCTGATAACGATACCTCGTCGCCCCCAAGCTGCATCGCTCCTGATATAGGCGCGCTTTTCTTCGACCTCCTCCATTAGAGAGTCGCCAAACCACAGAATTTTTTCCCTCCCGCCGTGTGGAATATTACTGCTAACGCTGCCTTGCCAGTAGCGCCAAGGAAGATCGACACTTGGAATCTCCCAAAAGAACCGACCAAATCTGGGATAATCGGCTGGAGATATCCCTTGAAAGGCCCTTGCCTTCTTGCCGAGGAGTTCACCTTGCTCCAGTGTTTCAAACAGAATTCGATGATCTGGGTTTTGTTTTTGAGATAATTGCGCAATCTCTAGGAAATCAGATTCTCGGAGAAGAGTGCGCTTTACTTCGATTTCCTCTGTGTGAGTTACGTCGATTGCCATATGGACGGCTTCGCTGGATGGGCGCCTGTTCGTAAACGATGCCAGTGTCGCGAGCGGACCTCGCTTTCCGAAAGCCTCCCAAGCCTCCTCTCCCAGCGCAGCGATAAAGTCGATACCGTTGTGGGACAGGAGGTGCCCTCTGAACTTCTTGTAGGTGCCGAGGAAAAATATGTTCTGAGGAAAAACAACTGCCGCAGATCCTGATTTCCTAACCTGTCGAATTAGCTTTTCGATGAATACTGAGGCCAACTCACCTTTAGAGTTCGGATAGTTGGCGTCACAATATGCACGCAAAACTGCGTCAAATTTGTTCCTTGTCAGATAGGGCACGTTTGTAGTTACGAGAACATACTGTTTCGCAAGCAACTCCGCCGCCTTTGCCAAACCCTGCGCCGCCACCGCCATTTCCGCCAGATCCTCACTGCCGTCGGCTAGGGCTCTTTTCAGGAACGGCTCCAGCGCGTCGAAGTCAGCTGCGAAGATGTCGGTGCCGGCGCGTCGGGGATCGATCAGGCTGCCCAGCCACGGAGCTTTGGCGAACAGGTCGTACATCCGCTCCAACCCGGTGCGGATGCGGGCGTCCACTCCCGCGTTCAGCAGTGTAGTCTCGGTGCCTAACAGATCGGACCTCGCCCCCGGATCGGCGAGAGCTGCGGCGCGCTCGCCCAGCCGCAGCCACTCCGTCTTGGTGACGCCGATGGCAAGGCCGGAGCAGGCCAGGTTGAGTTTCGGAAGGACATGGAATCCGGTCCGTTTCCAGGCCGCGAAGGCGAGGTTGAAGGCAGCGATCTGCGTACAGCGCGGATCGACCTCAAGCCCGAACAGATTGTCCCGGAGAACCGCGTCGATGGCGTCGCGCTCCGGCAAACCATCTTCCGCGACCCGGAACGCGACCAGAATTGGCAGCGCGAAAACGAGGAAGTGTCCCGAACCCATACAGGGATCGAGCAATGTGATGTCTTTTGCCGCATTGGGCCAACCGTCGAAAATACCTGCTGCCGGCCGCCACGGGCCTTCGGTGCCGTCTTCCGCCGTGTCGCGCACAAACCGCAGATAAGCCCAATTCAATTGGCCAACGCGGCAGGCCGAACGTAGCTCATCCTCGCTCGCCGCGGACGCCGCCAAGGCCGGATTACCGACCAGCACCTTACCGGCCCACCAGGCCCCAAGCGTATTATGAAGAAGGAAGAGAACCATATAGTCCTCGGTGAAGAGCTGGGTGACTACCGGCAGCTCGTCGGCGCCGATCTTCACCTCTGACTTGTTGACCTCCTCCTTCTTCTCGGTCTGCCAGAACTGATAAACCCAGCCTAGGCTGTCTTCGGCCTCGAACACCGCCTTCGGTACCGCCTTCAGCAGGTCCTCCAACTCCGACCGGGTTTCCGGCGGGAGCGCGATATCCAGCACCAGGTCGTCCCCGCGAAAGATTTGTGGCAGCATCCGCTCAGCATATTCGCTGGCGAGCGGCAACCAGTCCGTCCCTTTTTCGCGGGCGAGTTCCTGAACCTCGTCCAGCGTGATGGCCACACCGGACTCCGACTCGATCAGCAGATCCGTCTCCGCGAGGAACCGCGCGAAAAGCATCCGGTGCCAATGCTCATAGGCGCATTCTTGAACGAGGCGTGCGGTCTCTTGCGCTCCGCTCTTTGCATCGCGCCGGTCTCCAAGCTGGCGCCCATGCGCGCGCAATCGGGTTCGAAGGACGCGCTGATCTATCGTGAGATCCTTCGGCGCATCGCCGTCCCCGACGCGAAGCTGCTGGACGGCCTGGCGTGCGCCCGCCTCAGCGATGCGGCGCGCCTGCTTCACCGTCTTTTCAAGATCCTTGCGGAGGTCACGGGTTATCGAGGTCATTCGGGTTCGCCCTAGTTCACGAGCACGGGGCCATGGCGCACCGCTTCAATGAGAGTTGCCGTCTGGCGCTTGACCCAGGCCTCGACTTCCGCGGCGTCTCGGAGCGTGCTGCGCTCCAATGTGACCGTCTGAACCTTGGGCTCCAACAACCGCGCAGCCCGCTCGATTGCCAGCGCCACGCGGCCAGCTATGGCGTCGATCTCCGCCTGGATGTTCGATAGCGGCTTCAAGTCGAGGTGGGCCGCCAGCGCATCGTCATTGGCAATATCAGGCTTGCTCGCTGCGCTCAGGCCGACGGTGACTTTGATGGTGTCCTGGTCAGCCGGGGGGACCTTCATCCAGACGCTATTGCTGGCAAGCGAGGCCATGGCAGCGCCGAACGCTGTCTCATAGTCGGTTCGACCCTTCTGCACGGCGTCGCGAAGCAACCCGGCCAGAGCAACGCGGATCGCGCTCGCCGGGTCAGCCTTCTCCAACAGCAGACGTTGACTGCGTACCGCCTCGATCTGCTCCAAATGAGGCTTCGCTGCGGGCACGGCCGCCGCGTGTTTGGCGAGCCGTTCGACCAAATTCCAGGTCGGCAGTCGCTGGGTAATCAGATCTCGGGTGGTCGACCACGCCTTGATCTTGTCCTCCCAGTCAGGTGCCTTGAGTTTAATGGCCACCAGCTGCTCGTTGCCGACCAGCCGTTGTGCGTCCTCGATTTCGGTCGTCGCCGGCGAGGAGGGCAAAGGCGCGTCACCACCGGCAGATCTTGCAAGGGCAATGAAACCGCTGAGAAATTCTCCCGCGCGGACGGCCTCCTCACCACTCTTGCAGGAAAGCCCCAACGCCTGAAAGAGCTTCCGCAGGATCAGGCGGTCTCCCACGGTGAGTGTCGCGTGTTCGACCCGGAAATCCGCTTTGGCAATCTTGTTCTGATCGAGCTGGCCAAGCGGAATCGCCTGACCGTTTAGGGTAGCGGTGAGGTGTTGGAGCCGATGGAGCGCAATCAGCGCCGCATCGACAGCGTCGCGCGGCCAGCCAAACGGCGTTCCACCCAATGTCCTGCGGACATCCGACCCCGATTTGCCGGCGCCAATGGTGGTGACCACCTGCTGACAGACAGCGTGTTTCTCCGTTGCGTCGGTGTGCCCTGTTGGCTGGAAGGGATGGTCGGCCCCATCGCGGGCACGTTTGATCACCGCTTCCCATGCGGCCGAGTCCGCTTCCTTGAAGCGCGGAAACATCCGCACAAGAGAGGCGTCGGTCGCTGCCTTGATACGGTCATCGAGCGCCGTCAGCAGCACTTCGCTCCCGCCGCCCTGAAAGACCTTGGCATTCGCCACAACGTCTCGGATCAGACGATCCCGATCGCCCACCGCGCGCGCCCTACGGCTGTCCATGCTTTGCCGGGCCTCCTGGCCTTCGGCGGTCGTCGGATTGCCCTTGGCATCGAGCGTCTGCTGGGTTGCGTCAGCCTCGACGATCAGCCGACGAACGTCCTCGGCCGACTGGCGCGGAATGAACACGAACAGAATCGGGCTGTCAGTGCCGGCGGAACGCGCGGCCTCCAACACATCTTTCTCGGCGCAGGACCAGCCATCGCGAATCCAAATCGGGACGCTGCTGCCGTCGACTGCTGGCGCGGTCTGCTCACGGTGTATCAGAAACTGGCGGGGTTCTTTGGCCGCGCCCTGCATGACGCGGATGGCGCGCACCGTTTTGTCGATATCGCCGTAGAGAAGCTGATCACGCTTGAATTGGATCGCCGCGTCGTCGTTGTTGAGTTTCGTCTGCCGGTTGCGGAATTCGCGATCCCAGTCGCTGCCTTCGCGGGTCTGAAGTCGATACTCGTCGCCAACCAGCATCAGCACGCCCTGGTCGCTGAGCTTTTTGAGCTTGTCTTCCACCTCCGACCGCAGTTTGCCGTTGTCGGCGGTCAGGTCATCGATCAGCAGGTCTGCCAGGTGATCCTTGGTGGCGCGGACGCCGATGTCGGCGCCGGCTTCTCGCTTCAGCTTTCCGATCAAAAAGACCAGGCCGCAAATCCGCTGCGCAATTGGTCCTTCAGTTCGGCCGACCAGAATGATGCGCTCGTTGATTTCACGGAGAAGCACCCCCGTGTTCACCATTTCTGGGGCGAGTGCCTCGAAAAGCTCATCGGCCGGCACGACCGAGCCGAGGGAACGTTCGGAAACTTTAGCCACCGCATCATGGATAATGCGCAATTGCGAGCGGAGCTGGCTGCTTGTGCCGGCAGCATCGATCTGGCGGAAGCAGTTCTCCCAAAAACGACGCCGAACCGGCAGCAGCGGATAGTCGTCGACGATGATCGCACGATCTTCGATTGTTTCGCCGATCCGGGTGCCCTGAAGTTGCCGCGAGACTTCGCCGGCGTGCTTGTCGAGGAGGGCGCGCACGTCTGCGACTGCCGTGGGCTTCTTTTGGAGCAACACCCTCCGGGTGACCGTCTCGACCTCGGCGTCCGATAGGGGAACACGGATCGTGAAGCGGTCGAGCAGGTATGTCAGAAGCTGAATTTCGGTGAGAGCACTTTGGCCGGCCGCCACGACCATGACGTGGCTGTCGAGCTGCTTGGACGCTGCCTCCGTGACCTCGGTAAGGAGCGACGCGCGCTGCTGGGAGTCGCCGATATATTGCTGGGCTTCGTCGAGAATGAGCAGTGTGCAAGGAAGCCGACCATCTTTGGCTTTGAGCCTCATCGCCTCCTTCGCGACCAGGAGGAACTGTTCCGTGGTAATGTCGGATGTCTGCGGCGGAAATTGCGCTTTGAGAAGCTGCTTCGCTTCCGGTTCACTCGCGGCGAAGTTGGCGTCGCTCGCCATCACTGCACGGGCGATTGGTCCGCTGACGTAGAGGTTGTTGAGCTCGCGCTCGAAGGGCTTCCCGTTCGCTTCGACGGCCGCCTTCACCTTGTCGAACTGACCTTGCGAGTGCAGCCACAGGCAGAAACGGGCCTGTGGGTATTGCTCGGGAAGGCCGATCGCGCGCAGCAGAATCGAGAGTATCGTCAGACGGACGTTATCGGTGGTGCCGCTAGGTAGCGCACCGGCGGCGGCGATCAGACCACCCGCCCGTTTTCCCGCGGTGTCCAGTTCACGGAGGAGGGCACGAAGGTCTTCCGGGATCGACGGCACAAGGCTTCTGGCGGTGGCTCCATCGGGAAAGCTCGTGTCCTGCCAGAGGTGGCAGAGCATCTTCAGCAGGTGTGATTTGCCGCTGCCGAAAAACCCGCTCACCCATGCGCCGCGTTGACTCGTTTTGCCGATATTGTCGAGGAAGGAGCGAATGATTTTTTGAACGCCATCCGCGTACTGCCCCTCGCAAACGAATGTCTCAAGTTCTCCACGCAACTCGGATTGCGTACGTTCATTGCGGCTGTCCGAAATGCGAGCCTGGCCCTGATTCACCAGGGGATGGGATGCCGGGTCGCGCTGTAGGGCGTCTCTGATTTTCATAGCGTTCCTCCTTCGCCGTGGAGCGTGATCGGCACGGCAAGGTAGTTCCAACCGTCGCGTGCATCGAGCAGCCGGTAATTGTTGCGTTCAAACTGGCCGGGGAAAAATACGACGAGGCGTCCCCGAATATCGGCCTCGATGGTCTTCAACACTTGGGAAATCCGGGTGAACCCGAATAAGGCGCCGACACCGAGGACAGCGACAACCGTATTGGGCGTGACATCGGATTTCTGAAGTTCGGTCCTAAGGCGTTCCGCGACGAACTCGGGAAACTCGGCTTCGAGCTTGAGTTGAAGATCCTCGGGAGATTGGAAGTATTCATCCCTATAGTCGTCGGCTGCCATCCACTCGGCGAACGTGGCCGATAGATCGATCTGACGCCAATCGTGTCCGGCCTCACGGGTCGCGGTTTCAAAGGCAAGGACGCGGGCTCGCAGCGTCCGTTCAAGCTCTTTGTCGTAGACCACCATCACGACGCGCTGCGCGCCTGCGACGGTGCGCTGCCAAGGCGTGGCAATATGACGTCCGTAGCGCTCGGCAATGTCTTCGATGCGCGCCATTGTCACGCCTTCCCAGCGTAGTGGTCGAGCCGCGCCAGATTGAACTCGACGACATCGCCAGCCATTCGCAAATCGATGAGACCAGACCGCTTCGCATCGAGTGCGAGTTCGCGCGCCTGAGGCGGATCACAGTCGAGCACGCTCAGCCAACCACATGAGAAGATTTCAGCGCCGCGGAAACCGGCGGCATGTGCAAGGTAGATCGCAAAGGTCACGGCGGCGGGTGACGGCATTACTCTTCGGCGCTTCTTGAAGGTTCGCCCCTCAAGATGTCCGGATTGTGCCCAGGTGCTGGCGGCATTCCGGCACACTTTTTCCAGCGTACTGTCATTCAGCCGGTCACCGACGACGGCCTGGAGCGCGCTTTTCATCGTATCTCGTTGAAGCTCGGCGTTGGCGGGCATTGCGACGATGGCTGGGCATGTCGCCGCCAGTAGCGGGTCCCTGGCGATTGCCGCGAGCAGGGCGAGGAGTGGTCGGCCCTCAACCCCTACGTCCCACAGCCTGCGCAAGACTCGGAACAGGGGGATCGTTGGGTCCAGGCCATAGAGTTCTCCAAGTCGCTGGTTGCTGAGCCGGCGAGTCGATGCGGTTGGCTTTGAAAGGCAGTTACCGTCGATGATTGCAGCCGCGTAGTCCGCCCGCCGGGCGCCTGGAATTGTCGCCTGAAGGACGTGAGTGAGCTCCTCAAGCATCATTGTTCGGCTGGTGTGTGTACCCTTCGCCCCAAACCGGAAGCCGATCGGCTCTGCTTCCCGGGCCGATCCTGAGAACAAAAGAAAAACATCGGCCAATTCCGTCCCCTTAGATGCCCGCCGGCAAACTTGCCGGCATCAAGATGAATGGTCTTGACTCCCACGTCAACTCATATTAGGGATGTTTCCGCCGGCAATCTTGCCGGCGGCTGTAGGTGGAGCTTCCTACAGCATTTGACCCCGGGCCGCTGGCGGAATCGCCACCCGCCCCAACAGAGGGCGCAGTGGCATGGTGGCGAAGATCGCTTTTTTCCCGGTCGGCAACGGCGACATGACACTCGTCGAGCTCGAGAGCGGGCGGAAAATCCTTATCGACATGAATATCCGCGCTGCGGCGGATGATCCGGATGACGATACGTCGGATGTGGCAACCACTCTGCGAGATCGGCTTACAAGGGACAGCCAGGGGAGGCTCTACGTCGATGTTCTCCTGATCACCCACCCAGACAAAGACCACTGCAGCGGGCTCAAGAAGCATTTCCACCTGGGACCGCCGGGCGATTGGTCGAAGACCGCCGACAAGATTTTCGTCTGCGAGCTGTGGTCGTCGCCGATGGTATTCCGGCGCGCCTCATCCCAACATGTGCTCTGCGACGACGCCAAGGCGTTCAACAGCGAAGCGCGGCGCCGCGTTCAGAAGTATCGCGACACATACGGTGCAGTCAGCGACGGCGACCGCATCCTGATCCTTGGTGAAGACGAGAACGGCAAGACTGACGATCTCGGCCCAATCCTGGTGAAGGCGGATGCGACGTTCTCAACGGTGAACGGGCAGTACGATTGGACGATGACCGCCCGCTTGCTGGCGCCGCAGCCGAAAAGCGACGACGTGGACGAGGAGGAGGTTCGTTCCAAGAATCACTCGAGCACGATTCTCAAATTTTCCCTTTCCGGCGACAACATCGTTGATGCCTGCCGCTTTCTCAGCGGCGGCGATGCCGAGGTGGCGATCTGGGAGCGGCTCTGGCAGCGGCATGCCAAACGCGCAGACTGGTTTAGCTACGACATCCTTCAAGCCCCCCACCACTGTTCCTGGCACTCGCTGTCCTACGACAGTTGGAGCACATACGGCGACGATGCGGAGGTCTGCGCGGACGCCCGGAGTGCTTTGGCCCAGACCCGGAAAGGAGCGGTCATCGTCGCCAGCAGCAATGCGATCAAGGATGACGACGTCGACCCGCCATGCATCCGCGCGAAGCGGGAATACCAATCGGTCGTCAAGGATGCCGGCGGATCATTCGTCTGTGTGGGCGAGCCGGAAATGGCTCCTGACGTGGTCGAATTCGAAATCGGCCAAAACGGGCCGCGCCTGCTGACACGGGTCACGAAGGCCGCGGTCGTTACAGGAAGCGGGGCCGTCGGCCGGCAGCCGCTCCCCCACGGCTAAAAAGAGCGGCCGGCCGCCATGGTGCAGGCACCGCGACCTTCCGTGGCGATCGAGCGCGCGCTTCGCCAGCTTGCCGGGCATAACGCGATCGCGGAGATGGGGACGCCGAGTGTTCGCGCTAGCGGAGCCGTCAGCGTCGATGTCGGTATTCGGGTGGCCCTGCCCAACGCCTGGATGGCCGATGGCGTCAGCCCCAACGGCGTGCGATCGATCGAGCGGGCGAGCTTTCTTTTTCCGGCCGCCTATCCCCTCCGTGCGCCTCTCGTAACGCTCCGCAAGGATTTTGACCGCTCCCTGGCGCATGTCCAGCCCGGCGATCCGGGAAGTCCGCCGGAGCCCTGCATCATCGATGGCCGGCCGAGCGAGTTGCTGCAGCAACGGGGCCTGTTCGGCATCGTCGACCAACTCGCCCTCTGGCTTGAAAATGCTGCGCTGGGGCGACTGATCGATCCCGAGCATGGGTGGGAACCGGTGCGACGAGATTCACTGGATGACGTGGTCGTCGCCGATGCAGCGCACCTGCGCGGCCTGGTCACCCGTCAGGCGGGGCGCGCAGTCTTGCGGTTTGATTATCTCCGCTTTGGCCGGCCTGATGAGGAGAAAAGTACCTACGGGATCATCGACAGCACCTCCATGGCACTGAACGCGGAGGCACTGAAGAAGCTCCTTTCGGAATCTATCCTCTCGGGGAGTGACGATACTGCTCGCGGCACCTCGCTCAGTTTGATTGTCTGGCCTGGAAAGATGCCCTCAGGCGCATCGGTCGTTGCCGGGGATTACCTACCCGAAACAGTCACTACAATCGCGGCTCTGCGCGAGCGGGCAGGTCTCTACGGATGCGAGGAGCCGTTGCGCTCCGGTCTCGATTGGCTTCGCCAGTGCGCTGGGAAGCTTACGGCGCGCTGGCGCTGGCCCATCGCGATCGTCCTGATAGCGCGCCGGCCTTTTCATTTGATCGGCACCGACAGCACCCTCGAACTTTGCCCCTACATCGTGGACATTGGGGCGCCCGAATTGTTTGCCGACGGCGACGCCACGTTAGTGCGACCCGCGGCGCATCGCGACACGGTCTCGGTGCCTTTGCTGGGTAGGCTGTCCGGGATCGAGGGCGCGCTCAGCCCCCTTCCTTGGGTTCTGCTCGGCGCCGGTAGTCTCGGGTCGAAGATTGGGCTCCACCTCGCCCGTGCAGGCATGGCGCCTTCCGGGATAATCGATCGGGCGTCTCTAAGTCCGCATAACGCTGCGAGGCACGCTCTGGTACCGGAGCATGGCCGTCTGTTCAAATCCTGGCTGGGAGGAAAGGCCAAAGCGCTCGCAAGCGCGGTGGGCGGACTCAACCAACCTTCCCAAGCCTGCGACATGGACATCGTGTCTCTGCTGCGCGACACGGCCGAACGGCGGCGAGTGCTGCCGAAGAAGACCAACCACCTGGTCAACGCGACTGCGTCGCTGGTCGCCCGCGAGGCAATCGGGGCGGAAGCGCCTGGAACCTTGCCGCCGGTCATCGAGGCAATGCTCTACGCCGATAGTACTGTCGGGCTTCTGACGGCGGAGGGCGCAGACCGGAATCCGAATTGCCTCGATCTGATAGCCGAAGCCTATGCCCTGATTGGCACTCATGCCCGACTACGCCCGCTGGTATTCGGCCCTGGACGCGTCAGCCGTCAACGAATTGGCGAAGGTTGCGGCTCGCTCACCATGGCGATTTCCGACGCGCGGATTTCGATGATGGCGGCTCCCATGGCGGAGGTGATTCGAGAGCGGCTGTACCAATCCAAGCCGCTTCCGCAAGGGCAAATCCTGATTGGGATGATTCAGAAGGACGGTCTCAGCATGTCTTGGATTCAGCGGGACATCATGCCGACCCATCTGGTGTCGATCGAAAGTGCCGGGAACTGGAACGTCCGTATCGGTCCTCGGGCGCATGCCGTGATCACTGAGGAGGTCGCTCGTTGGCCGGATGTAGAGACTGGTGGCATTGTCATGGGACGGCTCTCTGAAGCCGCGCGATCGATTCACATCGTTGATGTGCTGCCCGCTCCACCCGACAGCCGTCGGTCCGCCGGCGAGTTCGTCCTGGGGGACGGGTGGCGTCAGGACGGCGATCCGCAGCTATACCGATCGAGCGGGCGGGACGTTGTATTGTCTCGGCACTTGGCACAGCCACCTCGCTGTCTCTGGCCCTTCGGGCCTCGACCACGCAACCGCGACTACTGTCGCTCTGGCGCGTCTCGCCCCGTCTGTGCTGCTCATCCACACACCGGAAGGCTACAGGGGGGGTGCTGGCGGACAACCTGGCCGCACAGTCGCCTCCTGTACAGGAGGTCAAGCCATGACCGGCCTAGAAGTCGAGTTCCTGCCAGTGGGGGAGAAATCTCGGGCCGGCGATGCCATCGCGATCCGCTACGGCAAGCCCAACAGCTTTGAGCTCATCGTCGTCGACGGCGGGACGAACGCCTCCGGTGAGGCGCTGATGGCGCATCTGGCATCCATTTGCGGTGGTGCCATGCCGATCGTGCGCGACTTGGTGATCACCCACCCGGATATCGATCACTCCTCCGGCGCCCGAGTCGTACTCGAGCAGGCCGATGTGCGCCGTGTCTGGACCCATGTCCCTTGGTGGCACGCCGAGGCGGTCCTCCCATACCTTCAGGATTCACGGTGGACCGTCGATGGATTGACCAAGCGCTTGAAGGCTGAATACGACGTCATCAGCGAGATCGTCACTACGGCGGGTAGGAAGGGCATCCCGGTCTCCGAGCCCTTCGCTGGTAACACGATTGGGCCGTTCACCGTGCTATCGCCGCCGCGGCACGTCTACCCGCAACTTGTCGCTCACTTTCCGGATACGCCTCGGGCCTCCGGCAATATGTCCGACATTGCGGATCAGAATATCTTGAAAGCGGTACTCGAGGCGCTCGCCAAGACTGCCGCCAGCATTTGGGAAGCTTGGGGCTTAGAGCGGCTGCGCGACGGCGGCGAAACAGGTGCTCGCAACGAAAGCAGTGTTGTCCTCTACGGCCAGTTTGACGGATGGAATACCATCCTCTTGACGGGCGATGCGGGAAATCTCGGCCTTGAATGGGCGGCTTCCTTCGCCGAGGCGTGCGGTCTCGTGCTGCGCAACTTCGCACTGGTGCAGGTGCCCCATCACGGCAGCCGCCGAAACGTCGGCCCAACGATCCTAAACCGCCTGATCGGGCCCGTGGTGTTGGAGGGGCAGGTTCCGCATTTCACGGCCGTCGTGTCCGCGCCGAAAGACGACAGTGAGCACCCGCGCAAGATCGTCATGAACGCCTTCATGCGTCGCGGCGCACGCGTGCTTGGGACGCAAGGCATCGCCACCTGCTTCGGTTCGGGATTCCCTCAACGCGCGGGATATGGCCCGGCCACAGCATTGAGCTTTTCCCGGTAGTTGAGGCATATGACGATGACTGAACCGGCAGGCCTGTTTCGGATGTTTGATCGCTACGACGTGCTCGCCCGGATAACACCAGGGCTCCTGGCACCGCTTGTTCCAGGGTTCAGCTTGCTTATTACGTTCCCCCAGATCGTAACCGAGAACATTTATCGTGCGATCGGATCGGGCGTGGTGATGATCGGCCTTCTCTATCTGTTCGCCGGCCTGGCCCGCTCTCGCGGGCGTGCCGTACAGGACACGCTCAGACGGCAATGGGGCGGGTTTCCAACGGAGATCGTTCTTCGATTTCGAGACTCCACGATCGAGCTGCCGACCAAGCGCGCATACCACGCGGCGCTGCAGGATCTCGCGCCGGACTTTCGGCTATCAGATGCGAGCGAGGAAGCACAGGATCCGGACGCAGCCGACGGCATTTACCGGGCAGTGATCCGTCGCCTAATCGACCTGCGGCGCGGTCCCAAATATCCGCTCATCCTCAATGACAACATCGCGTATGGTTTCTGGCGAAATCTACTGGGAATGAAAGGCGTGGCACTAGCGCTGGCGGGCTGCGCGTTAGCCGCCATCGTGGTAGCGCGGACCGCCCGGGTGACCACCGGCGATGCACCAATTTGGGGAGCTGCTTGGGGTACGCCTGCCACCGAGGTCGCGGGCATTGCGCTGCTAATCCTGTGGGCAGCGTTCTTGCTGATCATCGTTCGGCCGCCTCGCGTCTGGGACGCCGGCGTGGCATACGCCGAGCGGCTTCTGGCGTCACTCCCCCCTCCATCCACCCCCAAGCCAAAGAGTCGGGCGCCGAAAGGTGAGAGCCAAGGCACCCATTGATGGGTCACAACGGTGGTGGCTGGGTGGTGTCCAGCCAAAAGGCGAGAAGGGCCGCTCGCGCGGCCCTCGTCATAACACTCTGAAACCTTTGCAGATTTTGGAGCGGGCGAAGGGATTCGAACCCTCGACCCCAACCTTGGCAAGGTTGTGCTCTACCCCTGAGCTACGCCCGCGTTCCAATCAGGGCGCGGGTTCTATGCGGCTTCCCGGGACTTTGCAAGGCCA